>OFDC01001762.1_pt1 | contig 10841 bp, 7 predicted proteins | sample 1520941 | NCBI WGS metagenome assembly OFDC01 (sample SAMEA94258168, study PRJEB24077) | hot springs metagenome | biome: Aquatic biome; feature: Water | place: India | collected 2012-12-06 | depth 5 m | reverse complement strand
GTAACGGGTAAATCAACTTCTGCTCGGTATCGGCCTCGGTGGGATTTTTGCGCTTTAGAAGTTCATCGAGCAAATGGCGTGATTGCGCCCACAATTGCGTAATTCGAGCATCATCCAGCGCCTGCCACTGCGGCGTCGCCGTGACCCCTTCCGTCAGCCAATCTGTTGTGAATAAAGCACCTTGATGCACCCGCCGCCTCCCGTCAGCCCGAGCTAGCCAGTTTTGACGGAGGAATGAAGCGATTCCTTGGCGGGGAGGTTCAGGCGTAGATTTCATCGCGCTGCGATGCCTAGCGAATTGTTATTGTCAGACGACATCTCGTATGATTGGCGCTATGCAAAATGCGATTGGGGACATCGACGGCAGGCGCCAACTTTCCTGCCGTACAGCTACCCCTTCATGAGTTATGAAAGCGGCCGTCCGTTCATCTCGAAGTTGGCTAGGGGGCATACGATCGGTAGGTTTCCGTCGCGGATCGTGTGCGTCTGGTCGTCATTGGACAGCTGCCGCTCAACCGCGGTGCTACAGAACGTAAATGCTGAGGCGCGATTATGAGCTTTTCGCCAGTAGAAGTTAATCGCCTTGTTGTACAATGAACTTACAACCGGCATCTCAGAAGGCGACCTTACCGGCAGGAGAAAGTTCTTGAAGCGTAGCATGACTGCCCTCGTAATCGGCAATGCCGATTATCCAGACGGCCACGACTTGATGAACCCGGTGCACGACGCCGACGACTTCGGCGCTAAGCTAAAAGGCTATGGGTTCGAAGCGATCGTTGTGACCGACTGCACTGCGAAGGAAATGGAGAAGAGCCTTAAACTGTTCCGCGCGTCACTCGATAAGCATGATGTCGGTCTGTTCTTTTTTGCCGGACACGGCATGCAGATCGAGGGAAGCAACTATCTGCTAGCGCTTGATACGGACATGGACAGCGAGACCGACGCCAAGCACAGCTCGCTTTCATTGGATAAGGTCGTGGACGTGATGTCGAAGTCAACGGCAGCAACGAAGATTATCATTCTTGATGCGTGCCGCAATAACCCCTGGGAGCGCAAGTGGCAGCGCAGCGCCGCGACCCGCGGCCTCGCCTCTGTCTATGCGCCCAAGGGAACAATTATCGGCTTCGCGACGTCGCCTGGCGAGACCGCAGGCGACGGCGATGGTCGAAACGGAACCTACACGGCCGCACTGCTTGACCACATTGACGCGCCCGACTGTTCTATAGAAACGATGTTCAAGCGCGTTAGAAACACGGTCGCCGCTGCAACCAAGAGCAGGCAAACTTCGTGGGAGCATACATCGCTTGCGGGCGAATTCTACTTCAACATGAGTCTCGGCAAACTTATCACCGAATATGATGGAACGGCACTGGCAGACGGGCTCTTCGTCCTCGACGTCGCGAAGAAGTCGCACAAGATCATAGCGGGACTGAAGACGCACGACTGGTACAGGCAAAACCCCGCATTGGCACTCCTTACGCCCGAGGCGGCCAACAAGATGGCCCCAGACAGCCTTTTCGTGCTCGGTCGCAATATCTATCAGGCCGCATGTGGGACGTCGGCCGCAGCAACATCGTATGTTAACGACTTTGTCGCGAGAACCGCGACCTATGAAGAGGCGAAGCGCAAGGCAATTCTGGACGGCATGCTGTTCGAGATTTTCTTCGACGCTTCGGGAAAGCTTCGAACCAAAATCAAGAGCAAGTTCTTCGACACGGTGTTCGATCTGCAGCGCGTCCCCACCTTCAGGACCAGCTTCGATTTCATTGCTGATGCGTTAATCGCTGCCAATGCCGACTACCATGTTGTCCCCGGTAAGGGCCAGGATCTGGCAGTAACGATTTCGACCATTCAGAAGAAGAGTGGCCCGCGCGTTGACGCGATCTACATCGGCGGTGTCGACGTCCTGAAAGTTAGCGATGACGCGTGGGACACCGACGAAGGCGACCCCATTTACTTTGCAATTGCACCAAACGAACTCGCTGAAAGGTTGTCAGAGGACTTAGCGGTGCCCGCGCGCAATCTCAAATTGACTTACTCGCCAAATTCGGCGGCGAAAGAACCGGTGCTGCGGATTGCGCTAGGCTGGACCGTACGCAAGTAAGCTCGGCATCGCCCAGCCCGCCACGTTCTCATGATGCCAGCACACACCTTGGGCTGAACGCGGACGCCTTACACCAGTTTAATGGTATGCGTGAAAGCAAGCATGAGAATAAGTCCTAAAGATCCCGAATGGACGGCGCCGAAGACCGGATGGGATTGGCGCGACGACAATGTGCTGCTCGCCAGCGCATGGCTCGCAGAGCTTGTCCAGCGTCGAACCTGGCACCAGCGGCTTGAAGCGACCCGCGACCGCTTTCTTGCGGCGAAAGAGAGCTGGGCGCGTGGCAATCCCGTCCCATTCTATGATCCGGCGGATACTGCCGCTTGGTACGTTTTCCAGGCTAATGCTTACGCGGCGGATCGCCTGAACTGGGTGCCGGAAGAAGCGGTTCGCATGGTGCCGACCTTTACCCGGATTGGCGAGGAATTGACCACGCTGCTTTCGATTGGCGGCGCCGAAGACCGGGCCGCCCGGCTGATGAACGCCGATCGGAGCCAGCCCGATGGCGGACTGTTCGAGCTGCTGGTCGCGCTTGCATACCGACGGGACGGTTGGAATACAGTCTTTGTCCCTGAGCGACCCGGAGTCGCCAAGACCCACGACCTCAATGTTAGCAAGGGGCGGCAGCGCTGGGCTGTTGAGTGCAAGCGTATGGACCGTTCGAGTTACGATGCGCGGGAACGTACTCGCGGCCAGGTTCTGGCTCAGCCCGTCCATCGGCTTTCGCTAGAAGCCTATCGGTCAATCTACATGCAGGTCGCGTACGATGCCGAGCTAAGTGCGATCCCTGACGATTACCTTGCCCGGCATGCATCGGACTATCTGAACGGCGTTGGGCCGAATTATTGGCGCGATGGCCATGGCATAGGCACTATCCGCGAAATTGACTGGTCGCTGGCGCATCGCGTTCTTGCCAAGGACGAGGTTTACTACGGTTCGAGCAGAATGATAGAATTGCTTATCGGCCAGTATGACCACGACTTCGCGCATTCAATGGCCGGGAAGTGGCGACCGAGCCTCAGCCGTCCATTCTGGGCGGACATGGTCTATCACGCCAGTGTTATTGGGTGGCGTAATCAATCGCGGGAGGCGATCCGCCAGAAGGCGCGGCATTTCCGATCAACAGTGGCGAAAGCGGCCGCACAGCTTCCCAAGGATCGGCCCGGTGTTGTTCATGTCGGCGTTGAATCCTGGGCGGGTGGCACGGCTGACGGCGTCCGACATTTCCGCAACAAGCTTGAGATGCTCGACTTCGATCCGGGCGATACGCGCCTGCGATGGGTCTACGGCGAGTATGTTGCGCCTGAAGTCACAACACGGTCGGATGAGAGCTGGGCGATCGAGGAAACCTCGGCCTCCTATCGCGTAGGACGTCATGGAACACGCGAGCCGCTACCATATCACATGCTGCTGACTCCCGAGATCAAGATCAATCGCGGCGTCCACTGGGATCCGGCCAGCCAGTATCCGCTCGACCGATCATAGTCGGGAGCCCCGCCTCAGTCTCGCCGCTGACCGAACTGGGCACAGCGGACTACGCCGAGGGATCAGTCGGCAAGCGGCCTACTTGCTTAAGGACGTCCGAGACCTGGCGGCAATACTCGGGGTTGGCGGTCAGGAAATCTTGGATCGAATGCCGAAAGGGTGGCGGGCTGCCGTGGAGCGATCCGTTTTCGTGCAGCCAGTCAACGACCGGCAAGAAGCCGTGGAGTTCGTTGGCCGACTCGTATCGGCCGTTATCGACCGCACTTTCCATACTCAGCCTCGCCCAGACGACGTCACCATAGACCTGGTTTATCGTTGCTCGTGCATCGGCCGGGCAGGTCTTGCCGTCCCAGGTATAGTATCCATGCAGCCCCTTGAGCACGGTGTCGCCTACGCGTACGATGATCTCGAAATAGCCTAGCATTGTTTGCTTATGCGACTGAGCTTGGTGGATTGCATACGCCAGATGCTTTTTGTCGAAGGCGTGCAAATCGACGCTAACGTCGCTACCCGAAAGCCGCTCCAGATACGCGCGCGCCGCCTCATGCCAGACCGGCTCGAACGCGATGAACCCGAGGAAAGCGTCCGTTGCCATCTTCCACGACGTTGCAACGGCAGGCGTGACAGTCGCGCGGTAGCTGTGCCGGTTCGGTCGCTCGCTCCCCCCGAGCGGTGACACGGCCAAGGCCGCGCTCAGGATCCTGGCGTCATCGTTGATGAATTCGAGTTTCGGCCAGTCGCCGACCCGTTCAACGCGATGCAGCGCGTAGCGCTCCTGCAGCGCATGGAGCATTTCCGGGTTTCCGTGGGTCCAGCCGTTGGCAAATTCTGGAAGCTGATCGTGCGGGACGTCGCCAATCCAGCCCTTCGCATCTGCTTCGGGCTCCCAGCCGCGGGCCGCATAGGGGAAGTCCTCCCCGATCCGTTTGCCAATTATCGCCTCGATGCGATCGTGGACTCCGTCCGGCACGCGCCATACACAAATTATCATGGGATAGGGCGATCGTCCCGCTCCCAGCGGCTCCTTGGGTTCGAACAGCAGCAGGGCGAGCCGCACGAACTGCAATCGAGATGCGCGTGACCTGATAAAGGCGACGTAGCGCTCCCGCGGCTCGCTTGTGTCGAACCAAATCAAGTCCATGTCGGGACTGAGCTGCGGGAGGAATCGCAGCGTCTTGAGCGCAATCGGCCGCAGAACTACAGCACCGGCTTCTGACTTGGCCTGCAGCGCCGTGACATCGACGCTGGCCGAATACGCAAAATATGACAGCAGCAGGAGCAGTTCACTCCAATGGGTCGAGACGACGACGCAACGGATCATCTCTCTCGGGACCCTGTCTCGCTCCACGAGAAGGGTAACGTATTTGCTCAGCTCATTCAGTGTGCCGCGAGCGCTGTTGTCGCTGCGCTTAATCTCGACGCAAACGATGTGATCGAACGCATCGCGAGCAAGGATATCGATGCGTCCCCCAGATCCGTTGGCGTTGTCGAGCACGTACTCGGTTTTGAGATGCACAAGCCTAGGCTCAATGAGTTCCATCCGCTCGGCTAGATGGTCTCGAAACTCGTCTTCATTGGAAAAGAGGTTCAATACCGGCTTCGGTGCATTTTTATCCGGCGAGCTGTTCATGACTCGGTTGATAGCCGAGATCGATGTATCGAGGGAGAATGATCGACGTAAACGAGATGAGAGATTCCATTCTGGCGGCTTACGACCTGCCAAACGTCGATGAGCGCTATACCTTCTATTACGATGAGACAAACAACGTCCGAAAGCTGCATCTCACATCGGCCGGGATGAATATCCGCCGACCGGACTGTTTCGTGCTGGGCGGGATCGTTCATCGAGGTTCGCCGCGGCCGATCGCCCTCGCCGAGCTTCATGCAGCGCTGCGCCTCCAGCCATCGGTGAAAGAGATCAAGCTGAAGCATTTAGGCGCCGGCGGTTTCCTCGATCTGCTCGCCTCATCGAAGGTCGAGACGTTACTCGACTGGCTGACGGCGAAAAAGTTTCTGCTGCACTATCAAGTGATCGATCTGCTTTATTGGTCGATCGTCGACATCGTGGATTCGATCGTCACAGAAGTCGGCGAGCCGGTGCTGATGGCGGCGCATTTGCTCCTTAAGGATAGCCTCTATACCGTGCTGTGCGACGATGTAGACGGCACCGCCGAGCTGCTCGGCCGCTACAACTACCCAGATGTCGGACGCGAGCGCCGGTCGGCCTTCATTGCCGAGCTGCGGGACCTGGTCGAGCATCGCGAGCCGCTGCTCGAGCATTTCCCCTTCTATATGTTGAAGGGCTTGTTGCAGGCGTCCAGGGGACTGGAGTCCCTGCCCTATCTGGAAGACGAGACGCCCAACGTCCTTATCGACGGCTTTGGCTCGTTCTTTTTGAATCGGCTTTGTCTCTTCACGAAGGCGCAGCACATCCTCGACGACGAAAAGCAGATCGAGGCATATCTCGAATCGCTCCCCTTGAACGACAACGGCGTTCCGCTCCGCCACTTCCGGTTTGCCAATTCCCAGTCCGAGCCAGGCGTGCAGTTGTCTGACCCTGTAGCAGGACTACTTGGCAAGCTGTTCAGCCATCTCAATCGCACGCCGCTCGACGAACTCGAGGAGGAGATGGCCAACTTAACGAATCAACAGCGGCGCAGTCTCAGGCTTCTGGCTCGATTGCTCGACGCATCAGCCGACGAATGCCCGGCGTTCGCGCAATACGTTATCTCCGCTAAGGATCGCCATCGCGCCAGCTTCGTACTTGAGGGTGAAGCTCTCACTTTTGAGAGATGAAATTGAATCGTTCGCCCACGGGTTTAATCGATTTCGCTGAGTATAGCCTTCCAAGGAGGAACCTCGGCTTCAATGACTTCGATGCAAGGACGGAAATTCCAAAATTAAGTGATAGCACCAAAATTCGGGAGGATATGGCTTTCCAGCCGGTACGGTCCGCACATGCTTCGACCACCTATTCGTTTCCGTGGGCAAATCGGTCACCTCCTCAAGCGCAACTCCCAGCTTCCCGGCGATCGCTTTGAGCGCGTCATTAGGCGTCCCGGCCAGAAGATAGCCCAGCATTGCCCCCGATTCCGAAAACGGCGCGTATCGGCATGTCAGGTATTCGTCAGTCACGTCACGCACGTAAGCGGCCACGCTGCCCGGCGTCTCAAGCACCTTGGCTTCAAGCGGCCACATGATCCGTTCGTCGGCCCGAAGTACGAAGGCCAAGTCGTATTCGGGCGGTTGAGCGGGCGGGGCTCTCATCGTTTCACGCTCGAAGGGGCCGTGCTGGACGTAGAAGGGTTCATCCCCAGTCATCGCGTCTCTCACACGCGGTTCCAAGAGCTGGGTGATGCTTCTCTCCAAGTCCCGCCCGTCAATGGTCGGTTCGGACGTGACAAGATTTTCGTACGCTAGCCAAATGAATGCGAGAAATTGCCGTGCAGGATCTTTAACCCATGATCGTGCCAATTGGACGAAGGCAGGATCGACTGAGCGTGGCAAAGTCCCTGCTGCGGCGACAGACATCATTGAACCGCCTCGGGCCTCTCATCCGCTTCCCGCCCCCATGTAAACAGATCGAGAGCAACCTCGTCTGCGTCTTGCAGCCCGGTGCTACGGGTCCAGAACCGCTTCTGATCGGGCTTGATGATAAACACCGTAGGTATGCCGCTGCTCGCGTCGTAGATGCGAACGAAACGCTGATTGTAGATACCGCCGTCTTTGCCCTTTGAACCAAGATTCAGTTGGTGAAACTCGTTCAGCAGTTCTGCCGAACCAATCCTCTTCACATCGATTGACTCGGCGGATTCACCACCCAGCGTGAAGGCAATCAATCGATACGGCATGCGTTCTTTATCAGATTGAAAAATCGTCGCAGCGATCGGCTTGTCTGCACCGAAGCCCGCCTTCAGCACCCTTATAAAGAAGCTGCAATAGGATCGGAGGTGCAATTCATCGCCATTGTGATCCGCGTTGGTGCTTTGTCTCCCGATCGACCGCTCACCTTCAAGAAAGTCGCTAAGCGTAAAGCCCATCATGTCCTCGATAAGCACGCGTTCAGCGTCCTTGAGGTTGAACAATTCAAACACGATTGGATCGATCTCCGCATGAGAGCGGACTTCACCGAGTTGGTCGGGAGCGCGCGGCGGCAGGGGCAGGCCGAGAAGCTCCGACTTCGACGGCTTGGGGATGAACACAAACCTGCCGCTCGTAAGTAGAAGAAAATATACAGCCAGATAGCTGTTGAAAACCAAGCAGGCCGCTTCAAGATCACTGCGGCAGGCTGAATGCAGGGAATAGTAGCTTTCGTTGCAGAGAAGTCCGGTTTGACGCGCAGAACGAGTCAACCGGGCATGAAAGCGACCACTCGGCTTATTCCAGCTCTGTTTTACGATAAGCTGCGGCCATGCAAAGGCCGCAACATCCGTAGAAGCACGGGAATCCACTGCTACATTGCCAAACCGAGGAAATCCCTCGACGTCTAAGAACGGAAACGTACTATCAAAGGGAAACATCCTATCGTTAAATATCTGCATATCTTTATACGCAGCGATGGTTTTTTTCCTATCGCCAAACTTCACGCCCTGCCGACTTACCAAGCCATCAATTTTTTCCACGGTCGGAAAAGTATTCAACTTATCGACGAGTTGAAGGTCGCGCCTCGTTCCCCACATCAGCTTTGACCATATCGCGGGATCTTCGATCGCCTCGGCGACTGTCAGCGTTTTGCGGTCTTGCGGCTCGATGACGATTGTGAACTCGTCCAGTAGAGGCACGGTGTGCTTGGGGCTGACGTAGCTTATGACGTCTTCCCGCGATGGCGCGGTTCGCTCAAGGATAGCGACGCAACAAGGCGATACCGATGTCTCTTTGGTATGCGTCTTTCGCTTGAAGACGCTAAACCGCAGCGCGGACAGGTTATAGATCTTCCGCACTCTGTGCTGGGAGAACAGCGCCTTCCGAAATTCTACTGCCGGACCGCTAATGTTGAATAGGAGCGAGTTTGCCGATTGTATCAAGGCAATCCTGCCTTCAGGCTTCGAAAGTACTGCGGCCTTCGCCAGAAACAGGCCGCCAATGTCATTGTTGGCAACCGGCCATTTGTGCGAGGGATCGCTCGCCCAGACCTTGGCGATATCGGTGATAACGCCGTCGCCCCAAGGGGCGTTGCCGATGACCAGATGATAGGACTGTTCATCGTCCTTTGACCGAAAGCCTTCATGGCTCTCATCAAAAAAGTCCGCGCAAATCAGCCTGCGCTGGCGCATCGTCGGAAATATCACTTGGGTCCAATAATGCCTCGGCTCTATCTCATCACACATCGCCAGGTATAGACTGAAACATGCCACGCGAACGGCGTGCGGATCGATATCAACACCGAATATGTTTCGCTCCAGCAAGCGCCGAAGAGTCTCCGCTCGAATTAGCTTGTCCGGATTCGCATTCCTCCACCGATGAACAAGCCGCTGGAAGGCTTTGACCAAAAAGACACCCGATCCGCATGAGGGATCGATGATCTTGAGATCCCATTCAGCACCATCCCACGGAAGAACTTCGTCAAGGACGAAATCGACAAGGTATGGTGGGGTGTAAAAAATGCCGTCGCGCGCAGCACGCTCCGTAACGAACGTCTCATAAATACTACTGATGAATTCGAGCGGGATGACGTCGAAAGCATATTGTGGCCAGAGACACATCTGCCGGGCAGGCATGTCCAGATCGCCCCGGATAAAATCCGCCAAGAGCGAAAGGTGTTTCGGTTTGACGACCTGCTTTTCGGTTGCCCAGCCAACTGCGCGCTCCTCCGCTGTTGCACCCTTACCGGGAAACAAGTCCCCATTGAATTTGGCATTGAGCCAGTCAAACAGGTGATAGGTGTCGGCATAATCGGAAAGCAGCCCGTGGAAAGAGTCATGCACCTTTGCAAGTACACCCTCCCGTTGCAGCCGGTGCAGGCTTGCAACGGTCAGCGCCGGGTTTCCATCCTGATCCTTCCGATCGAACAGGAACTGCACGAAAATAATCCGTGCGAGAAGGTCATGGCAAATATCGTCATTCGTTAGCCCCAGCTGTGAGAGCTGCCCACGAATGTGCCGTAGGTTACCAAGCAGCATCTGGTCGGCGCGACCATCGCGATCAAAGCGAGTCGAGTGTTCGGAAAAGAATGCGCCGGACACCAAGTTAATCCAATGCAGCGCCCGTGCAGCCTGCAACTCAAGGGCATGCGCGCTATCGGCGTGGAGTTCGTCCGCTCGCAGGTCGCGCACCAGGTAATCTTCGAGCGCGCGGTTCGGGTCGGGTGCCTCGCAGCAACTCCATACCCGCAACAGCGATGGCTCGATCGTGACCAGTATGGGGACATGAGAAAAGTTCCAACACAGCCGCTGTAGCTCCCTAAGACTGGCCTCGCTGGGACCGTTCCGGAACTCGGCAACGACAGCCAAAGGTGGTTCGGATGAACGTGCATCAGGATTGGCCATGAGGACCCCGACTCGGGTTTCATCGCCGTCGCACACCCTATGAAGCGCACGACCGATCTTGTTTCGAACTAGCGAAGCGAACACCGACGCGCCCGCTCCGGACGGATGCATAATGGCATCCGGCTCGGGCCAGCCAAGTACTTCATGCGTGCGATCAAGCGACAGAGCAGGACGGTCAGTCACGACAACTCCATCTGCGTTTGCGGATCACCACCGAATTTACCCTTTGTCGCGCTTCCGCGAGACTTTTTCTTGTTCACATCGACGCGATTGAAAACGGGATTGTAGGGGATACCATTGAGGCGAAGCTCAGCAAGGAGCGCCGCGATTATTCCGAGATGCGAGGACACCTCGCCGCGCTTCGAATAATTTGAAACGGAATTTGCCCTCATGCCCAACAGTGCGGCGAAGTCCCGGACGCTCAGACCCGCCTTTCCCAACTCTGATATGAAATCGTCATACGACATTTCGAACTTGGCAATCCTCATGTTTTTATGAGAATGGCACATAAAAAGATGAGTGTCTACCCGGTTCGCCACTCTGAACGAATGGCGAGTTACCGCGTTTGCGCTCCTAAAACCGGACAGTCAGCACAGTCCAACCTAGCGGTCATTTGAGGCTCTAACTACGCTAGCCTTTCTGCCTTTCCGCTACGATACGCCGCCCGCAACTCGCTGTTGCATTCACCCGCTTTGATGTCTCTTTGATCCGTCTCACGAGCGCAGCCGATGATCGGTTGCCTCGCCGACACGAGGCAATTTATGAGC
>OFDC01001761.1_pt1 | contig 10845 bp, 12 predicted proteins | sample 1520941 | NCBI WGS metagenome assembly OFDC01 (sample SAMEA94258168, study PRJEB24077) | hot springs metagenome | biome: Aquatic biome; feature: Water | place: India | collected 2012-12-06 | depth 5 m | reverse complement strand
ATCCGCCCCGCCGACCGCGAGCGGCGCGCCGCGACCGGCCTCGGTGCCCGCCGCGCAGTCGGTGCCCGTGATCGCCAAGCCGCCGATCCGCAAGCTCGCGAAAGACCTCGACGTCGACCTCGCGCAGGTCACGGCGACCGGGCTGGCCGGCGAGATCACGCGCGACGACGTGATCCGCCACGCGCAGCAGGCGAGCGTGTTCCGCAACATCCAGACGCCGGCGTGGCCGAGCGAGCGGGAGGACCGGATTCCGGTCAAGGGCGTGCGCAAGGCGATCGCCGCGGGCATGGTCAAGAGCGCCTTCAGCGCGCCGCACGTCAGCGTCTTCGTCGACGTCGACGCGACGCGCACGATGGAGTTCGTCAAGCGCCTCAAGGCGAGCCCCGACTTCGCCGGCATCAAGGTGTCGCCGCTGCTCATCATGGCCAAGGCGATGATGTGGGCCGTGCGGCGCAACCCCACGGTCAACTCGACCTGGACCGACACCGAGATCATCGTGCACCACTACGTGAACTTCGGGTTCGCCGCCGCCACCCCGCGCGGGCTCGTCGTGCCGAACATCAAGAATGCGCAAGACCTCAGCCTGCGCGAGCTCGCCCAGGCGATCGAGGCGATGACGATCACCGCGCGCGACGGCAAGCTGCAGCCCGCCGACATGGCCGACGGCACGATCACGATCACCAACATCGGCGTCTTCGGCATGGACACCGGCACGCCGATCCTCAACCCCGGCGAGGTCGCGATCGTCGCGCTCGGCACGATCAAGCAGAAGCCGTGGGTGGTCGACGGCGAGGTGCGTCCGCGCTTCGTCACGACGCTCGGCGGCTCGTTCGACCACCGCGTGGTCGACGGCGACGTCGCCAGCCGCTTCCTCGCTGACGTCGCGTCGGTCATCGAGGAGCCGGCGCTGCTGCTCGACTAGGGCGCGTCGAGGCGCGGCTCGAGAATGACGACGGGAATCTCGCGCGCGGTCTTGCGCTGGTAGGCGGCGTAGCCGCGGTACGCCCGAACGGCGAGCGGCCACAGCCGCGCCCGCTCCCGAGCATCGGCGGTGCGTGCGCGGTACGGCTGCGGATGCTCGCCGGGCGCCGCGACGAGCACGCGCGGCTCGGCCACGAGGTTGAGGTACCACGCCGGCTGCGCGTCGTCGCCGCCGCGGCTCGCGATCACGATGAGACGCTCGCCGCTCCGCCCGGCGGGCAGGGGCTCGCGGTGCGGCACGGTGAGGATGGCCGTGCGGGGCAGCCCCGAGCTGCGTCCGGTCGTGGTCAGCTCGATCACGGGCATGCTGCCGAGCTGGCGGCCGAGACGGTTGCCGGTCAGGCGCAGCACCGCGCGGTGCAGGGCCGTCATGGTGAGCATCGCGCGGCGGTTCGACATGCGGTGACGGTAGCGGAGCATCCTGAGTCGAGACGCCGCACGAGCCGGCCGCCACCGCCGCTTATTGAGAATCGTTTTGACAACCATTCTCGATAAGCCGTACGATCTCCGCATGACTTCGACCCGCCGCGCTCTTCCTGCCCTGCTCGTCGCTTCCACCGCCGGCCTCGCCCTCACCGGGTGCGCCGCGCCCGCCCCCGAGGCGGAGGCGACCGGTCTCTCGATCGTCGCCTCGACCAACGTCTACGGCGACATCGCCGCCGCGATCGCCGGCGACGCCGCGACCGTCACGAGCATCATCGACTCGCCGACCATCGACCCGCACAGCTACGAGGCGAGCGCGCAGGACCAGCTGCTCATCTCGACCGCCGACCTCGTCATCGAGAACGGCGGCGGCTACGACCCGTTCGTCGACGTGCTCGTCGAGGGCTCGGGCACCGAGGCGGTCGTGCTCAGCGCGGTCGTCGTCGGCGGCCTGCTCGAGGAGGGCGAGGACGCCCACGCGCACAGCGAGGAGGAGGCCCACTCGGAGGAAGAGGCCCACTCGGAGGAGGAGGCGCACAGCGAGGACGACGGCCACGGCCACCTCGAGGGCACCAACGAGCACGTCTGGTACGACATCCACCTGATGGGCGACGTCGCCGCCGCCATCGCCGCCGAACTGTCGGCGCTCGACGCCGACAATGCCGCGACCTTCGAGCAGAACCTCGCCGCCTTCGAGGAGGATCTCGAGGAGCTCGAGGCCCTGCTCGAGGAGACCGCGGCCGCTCTCGGCGGCGGCGTGGTCGCCACGACCGAGCCCGTGCCTGCCTACCTCCTCGCCGAGCTGGGCCTCGACGACGAGACGCCCGCGGAGTTCACCGAGGCGATCGAGGAGGGTTCGGACGTGCCCCCGCTCGCCCTCCAGCAGGTGCTCGACCTCATCGGCTCGGGCGAGGTGCGACTGCTCGCCTACAACGAGCAGACCGCGAGCCCCGAGACCGAGCGCGTGCGCGCCGCTGCCGAGGAGGCGGGCATCCCGGTGGTCTCGTTCGTCGAAACGCTTCCGGAGGGGGAAGACTACCTCTCGTGGATGCGCGCGAACATCGAGGCGGTCGAGGCGGCGCTGACCGCGTGACCGACGATTCGGCGACGCCCGGGCCGGCAGCGGCCGAGCGCGCGACGAGCGGCCCCGACGCCGAAGCCAGCCCCGTGCTGAGCATCCGCGGCGGGGCCCTCCGCGTGCGCGACCGCGTGCTCTGGAGCGGCCTCGATCTCGACGTGCGCGCGGGCGAGTTCATCGCCGTTCTCGGCGGCAACGGCACGGGCAAGACCAGCCTCCTGCGCGCCATGCTCGGCGAGCGCAAGCTCGATGAGGGCACCGTGCTCGTCGACGGCCACGCCGCGCACCGCGGCCACCGCCGCATCGGCTACATCCCGCAGCAGAAGATCGCCGCGCCGGGCACGCCCCTGCGCGGGCGCGACCTCGTGGCGCTCGGCGTCAACGGCACCCGCTGGGGCCCGCCGATCTCGACCCGGGCCGATCGCGAGCGCGTGGATGCCCTGCTCGCCGCCGTCGGAGCCGAACCGTACGCCGACCGCCCGCTCGGCAGCCTCTCGGGCGGCGAGCAACAGCGGCTGCGGGTCGCGCAGTCGCTCGCCGACGACCCGACCCTGCTGCTGTGCGACGAGCCGCTCATGAGCCTCGACCTGCACCACCAGCGCGCGGTGAGCGAGCTCATCGACGCGCGTCGGCGCGAGCACGGCACGGCCGTGGTCTTCGTCACCCACGACATCAACCCCGTGCTCGGCATGGTCGACCGCGTGCTGTACCTCGCGCAGGGCCGCTTCACGGTCGGAACCCCCGACGAGGTGCTGCGCGACGACGTGCTCTCGCGCCTCTACGGCACGCCCGTCGAGGTGTTTCGCTCGCGGGGCCGCGTCATCGTGGTCGGGGTGCCCGAAGCCGAGCACCACCACGAGGTGATCGCGTGATCACCGTCGACCCCGGCACCTACGTGCAGCTGCTCGCGCTCGTGCAGAACTCGATCATCGCGGCCGCCGTGCTCGGCATCGTCGGCGGCCTGATCGGCGTGTTCGTGATGCAGCGCGACATGGCGTTCGCCGTGCACGGCATCAGCGAGCTGTCGTTCGCGGGCGCGGCCGCCGCACTGCTGCTCGGCCTCAACGTCGTCGCCGGATCGATCGTCGGCTCGCTCATCGCCGCCGCGCTCATCGGCGTGCTCGGGGCGAAGGCGCGCGACCGCAACTCGATCATCGGGGTGCTCATGCCCTTCGGGCTCGGCCTGGGCATCCTGTTCCTCGCCCTGTACCCCGGTCGCAGCGGCAACAAGTTCGGGCTGCTGACCGGGCAGATCATCAGCGTCGACCTCCCGCAGCTCGGGCTGCTGATCGGCATCAGCATCGTCGTGCTCGTCTCGCTGCTGATCGTCTGGCGGCCCCTCACCTTCGACAGCCTCGATGCCGAGGTCGCGAGCGCCCGCGGGGTGCCGGGCCGCGCCCTGAGCATCCTGTTCATGACCCTTCTGGGGCTGACCGTCGCCGTCTCGGTGCAGATCATCGGGGCGCTGCTGGTCATGGCGCTGCTCGTGACACCGGCGGCCGCCGCGCTGCGCGTGTCGAGTTCGCCCGTCATGGTGCCGGTGCTCAGCATGGCGTTCGGGCTGGTGTCGGCGGTCGGCGGCATCCTGCTTGCGATCGGCGGCTCGCTGCCGATCAGCCCGTACATCACGACGATCTCGTTCGCGATCTACATCGTCTGCCGTCTCATCGGTTCGCGGAAGGGGGCGCTGCGATGAAGCGCAACACCTGGCAGCGCGAGGCCGTGCGCACCGCGCTCGGCGAGAGCGACGCGTTCGTCAGCGCTCAAGCGCTGCACGCGGCCCTGCGCGAGAGCGGATCGAGCATCGGGCTCGCCACCGTCTATCGGGCCCTCGCCGATCTCGCCGAGGAGGGCGAGGCCGACTCGCTGCAGCAGGACGGCGAGGCGCTCTACCGCGCCTGCACGCCCGGCAGCCACCACCACCACCTCATCTGCCGCTCGTGCGGGCTGACCGTCGAGATCGAGGCCGATGCCGTCGAGCGCTGGGCGCACGACGTCGCCGCGGCGCACGGCTTCACCCGGCCCGAGCACGTCGTCGACGTGTTCGGCCTGTGCGCCGCCTGCACCGAATTGCAGCAGACCCCCTCGCCGTCGTAGGCTAGGGGTTTGTGTGAGCGGCCATCCGCTCTTCTTGTGCGCTCGTCCGGGCCCGCAGCCTCACCGCGGGAACCACCGGATGTCAGCGTGCCGACAAGTGACCTTGGGTACGGCGCTCGCCGTACGGTAGCTGAAATTGGAGGAACCATGGCAGCCGTCTGCCAGGTGACCGGAGCCACCCCCGGCTTCGGGCACAACATCTCGCACTCGCACCGACGCACCAAGCGCCGGTTCGACCCGAACATCCAGAAGAAGACGTACTACGTGCCGTCGCTTCGCCGTAACGTCACGCTGACCCTGTCGGCGAAGGGCATCAAGGTCATCGACGCCCGTGGCATCGAGTCCGTGGTCAAGGACCTCCTGGCCCGTGGGGAGAAGATCTAGTGGCCAAGCAGCAGGACATCCGTCCGATCATCAAGCTGAAGTCGACGGCGGGCACCGGGTACACCTACGTGACCCGCAAGAACCGCCGCAACGACCCCGACCGCCTCGTGCTGAAGAAGTACGACCCGGTGATCCGCAAGCACGTCGAATTCCGCGAGGAGCGCTAAGTCATGGCGAAGAAGAGCAAGATCGCGCGCAACGAGCAGCGCAAGGTTGTCGTCGAGCGGTACGCCGCGAAGCGACTCGAGCTGAAGAAGGCCCTCGTCGACCCGAACGGCACCGACGAGTCGCGCGAGGCCGCGCGCAAGGGCCTGCAGAAGCTGCCCCGCAACGCCTCCCCGGTCCGCGTCCGCTCGCGCGACGCCGTCGACGGCCGCCCCCGCGGTGTGCTGACCAAGTACGGCATCTCGCGTGTGCGGTTCCGCGACATGGCGCACCGCGGCGAGCTGCCCGGCATCACGAAGTCGAGCTGGTAGTCACCAGCCACCACGGAGGGGCATCCTAATCATTCAGGATGCCCCTCCGGCGTTTCGCCACCACGCCTCCTGCACTTCTGCGCGTTTCGGGCGCACCGCGCCCTGTTGCCCGGAAACCCGCGGAACTGCTGGTACCGTCGAGGCGGCTCGGGGTCAGAAGACGACCTCGCGCTTCACCACCTACGCAGAGGTCCGAGGAGGACACCATGAACCGTTCCGAGCTTGTCGCGGCCATCGCCGCTGAGTCGGGTCTGAGCCAGGCCGACGTCAACCGCGCCATCGACGGCCTCTTCTCGGTCGTCTCCGGCGCCGTCAAGGGCGGCACGAAGGTCGCGATCCCGGGCTGGATCAGCTTCGAGCGCACGCACCGCGAGGCCCGCACCGGCCGCAACCCGCAGACCGGCGAGGCGATCCAGATCGCCGCGTCGTACGGCGTGAAGGTCAGCGCCGGCAGCAAGCTGAAGGCCGCCGCCAAGTAGGCAGCCTCCACCGCACGCTCGAGGGCGGCACCCCGATGACGGGGAGCCGCCCTCTGCCTTTGTCGGCGGTCGGCTAGGCCGCCCGCTGCGCTTTCCGGCGGTCCGCGGGTTCCGCCCGCTGCGCTTTCCGGCCCTCGGCTGGAGCCGCCGCACAGGCACCTCGCCTAGCCTGGAGGGGTGACCACGACCACCGCGCCCGTGCTGCGCACCGACCCGCTGCCGTGGGGCGTCATCGGCGTGGTCTCGCTGACCGCGACCGCCCTGATGGCGGTGCTCGTCGGTCTCGTCGTCGGAGGCGGAGCCGAGGCACCTCTGATCTCCGACCCCGGCGCGGTCGTGCGCTACGGGCTGCCGATCGCCAAGCTGCTCGGAACCCTCGGGGCCGCGGGGGCGATCGGCGGGCTGCTGCTCGCCCTGCTGGCGCTCGCGCCCGAGCGCCCCGAGTTCGGGCGCGCGCTCGACGTGGCCGCCGCATCCGCCGCCGTGTGGACCCTCGCCTCCGCGACCTCGGGCTTCTTGACCTTCCTGGCCATCTACGCCCAGCCGGTGACGCTCGACCCGCAGTTCGGCGCGCTGCTGTCGAACTTCCTCAGCACGCGCGAGCTGGGGCAGGCCTGGCTCGCGACGACGCTCATGGCCGCCGTCGTCACGGTGCTCTGCTTCGCGCTGCGGTCGCCCGCGCTGCTCGCCGGTGTGGCGGTCGTCGCCGTGGCGGCCCTGTGGCCGGTGGCGCAGACCGGGCACGCCGGAGGAATGGCCGATCACGATGCCGCCGTCACCGCGGTGTACCTGCACAGCGTCTTCGCCGCGATGTGGGTCGGCGGCCTGCTCACGATCGTGCTGATCCGCTCGGCGCTCGCCGAGCGGCTGCCCGTCGTGCTCGCGCGCTACTCGACGGTCGCGCTCGTCGCGTTCATCGTGGTCGCCAGCTCGGGCCTCGTCAGCGCGCAGCTGCGCATGGGCGGCGTCGAGGCGCTCGCGACGCCGTACGGGCTGCTCGTCGCGGCGAAAGTGCTCGCCCTCATCGGGCTGGGAGCGTTCGGCGCGGCCTATCGGCGCTCGATCATCCGGCGCCTCGAGGCGACTTCGGCCGCCGGGGCCACGGCGCCGCGGGGAGCGTTCTGGCTGATCGTCACCGCGGAGCTCGCCCTCATGGGCGCCGCCTCGGGCCTCGCCGCCGCCCTGTCGCGCACGCCCACCCCGGTGCCGCAGGTGCCGGTCGAGCAGCTCGCTGACCCGACCCCCGCCGAGATCCTCACCGGGTCGCCCCTGCCGCCGCCCTACGAGCCCTTCCGACTGCTGACCGAGTGGGACCTCAACCTGCTGTGGGCGCTCATCGCGGCCTTCGGCGCCTTCTTCTACGTGGCCGGAGCGGAGCGGCTACGGCGGCGCGGGGACGCCTGGCCGATCGGCCGCACCATCATGTTCGTCACCGCGATGGCGATGCTGGTGTTCGTGACGAGCAGCGGACTCGCCGTGTACGAGAAGTACCTCTTCAGCGTCCACATGCTCGGGCACATGGTGCTGAGCATGGGCATTCCCGTGCTCATCGTGCTCGCGGCGCCCGTGACGCTCGCGGCACGGGCCATCCACGCGCGCAAAGACGGCTCGCGGGGCCCGCGCGAGTGGATCCTGGCCATCGTGCACTCGCGGTTCGCCGGGATCGTCGGGCACCCGCTCGTCGCGTCGGTCGTGTTCGCCGTCTCGCTGCTGGTGTTCTACTACTCGTCGATCTTCGCCTGGGCGGTGAGCGACCACGTCGGCCACCAGTGGATGGTGCTGCACTTCTTGCTCAGCGGGTACTTGTTCGTCAATGCGCTCGTCGGCATCGACCCGGCCCCGTATCGACCGCCGTACGCGATCCGGCTCATCATCCTGCTCGCCACCATGGCGTTCCACGCCTTCTTCGGCATCTCGCTGGTCGGCGGCACCGGGCTCCTGCTGCCCGAGTGGTACGGCGCGATGGGCCGGGAGTGGGGAGACACCCCCCTGGCCGACCAGCAGGCGGGCGGTGCGATCGCCTGGAGCGTCGGCGAGATCCCGACCCTCGCGCTCGCCCTGCTCGTGATGTGGAGCTGGAGCCGTGCCGACGGGCGCGAGTCGAAGCGCCTCGATCGCAAGGCCGACCGTGACGGCGATGCCGACCTCGAGGCGTGGAACGCGATGCTCGCCGAGCGCGCCGCCGCGTCGGCCCGGGCCGACGAGCGCCGCGGCTAGGGCTGAGGCGGGCCGGGTCGCTAGGGCCGCGCCGGATCGAGCGTCAGCTGCGGCTCACCGCCTGCGATGCGCACCGTTCCCTCCACGCGGAAGGCGCTCGTCTCGGTGCGCTCGCCGATCGAGCCGTCGAACAGGCGCTGCACGGTGAGCTCCGCCGCCGCGACGCCGTCGGCCCGCACCCGCCAGTCGCCGGGTCGATCGCCGGGCAGCAGGTCGGGGGTCTCGAGGTCAGTGATCGTCCACCGGGGGCCCGCGGTCACGCGGTCATCGACGGCGAGGCCGAACGGGCAGCCCGCGGGCTTGAGCACCGGCTGCTCGGTGCAGCCCTCCAGCAGGTCGGCGAGCAGTTGACCCACCGCCCGCTCGAGAACCGGTGCCGGCAGCGCCGCCAGCACGACCGGCGCCCCGCCGTCGACGCCGGCGCGCAGCACCACCGCCTCGGCCACGAGCAGCGGCTCCGCGAGCCGCACCGTCACGCGCGCCGGCACGAACACGGCGACCCGCGCCGACTCCCCGGGCCCCGGGGTGCTCACCGGCTGGTCGCCGACGACGAGCGCGTCGTGCTGATCCACCCCGATCTCGAGCGCCGCGACCGGAGGGTCGACGAAGCGCCAGGCCGGGATCACACCGTACAGCGGCGGAGCGGGTTCGAGGCGGAAGGTCACGCGCTCCGCATCCGTCGCGTCGCCGTACTCGGCGTCGATCGCGACGGTTCCGTCGGCGGCGGGGCGGGTCGCGATGATGCGCTGGATGCTCGGCTCTCCCTCGTCGCCGAGGGGCAGGGCCACGTCGGCCTCGAGGCCGGCGAGTCGCGCGGCCGTGACCAGGTCGTCGCGCGCGAGCGCATCGAGGTAGCGCTGCACGTGATGCTCGGGGCCCGCGGTCGTCGCGAGCGCGACACCGACGCTGAGGGCGCCGAGGGCGACGATCGCCGCCGCGCCCCCTCCCCACGCCCACGCTGCCCGGGTCATGCGCTCAGCCTACGCGGGGGTCGCGCGCACCCCCGGCGGGCCGTGCGAGCCTGCCGAGCGCCGCGGTTAGGGTGGAGGCCGGCGCAGCGGGAAGCGGGTCGACAGAGGAGGGCGGTGGCGATGGGCGAGAGGCGGCCCTCCGGCGACTCCCCCCGCCACGCGCCCGACGGCACACCGCTGAGCGCCGAGCAGTCGGCCGTGCTCGACCTCATCGAGAGCACTCGCGACCACGTCTTCGTGACGGGCCGTGCCGGAACCGGCAAGTCGACGCTGCTCGAGACGTTCATCGTCTCGACCGATCGCTCGGTCATGGTGTGCGCGCCGACCGGGGTGGCGGCGCTCACCGTGGGCGGGCAGACCATCCACTCGCTGTTCCGGCTGCCGATCGGCCTCATCGCCGACCACGACCTCGACGATCCCCCTGCCGAGCTGCGACGGATGCTCGCCACGGTCGACACGATCGTCATCGACGAGGTCTCGATGGTGAGCGCCGACCTCATGGACGCGATCGACCGCCGCCTGCGGCAGGCCCGGGCGCGCCCGGCCGAGCCGTTCGGCGGCGCGCAGGTCGTCATGTTCGGCGACCCGTACCAGCTCGCGCCCGTGCCCGGCCGCGATGAGGGCGAGCGGGCGTACTACGCCGACCACTACCGCTCGATCTGGTTCTTCGACGCGCGCGTCTGGCAGCAGGCCGACCTCCGCATCGTCGAGCTGCAGGCGATCCACCGCCAGCATGACGCCGACTTCCGCGCGATGCTCACCGCGGTGCGGCACGGCACCGTGACGCCCGAGATCGGCTGGGCCCTCAACGAGGCCGGGCAGCGACCGGCTCCTGAGGGCACCCTGACGCTCGCGACGACGAATGCGACGGTGACGCGCATCAACGCGGATGCTCTGCGCCGCCTGCCCGGAGAACCCAAGACGGCCCGCGCCGACATCGCGGGCGAGTTCGGGCCGCGCGGCGGGTACCCGGCGGACGAGGAGCTGCAGCTCAAGATCGGGGCCCAGGTGATGTTCCTGCGCAACGACACCGGCGGCGAAGGGGTGCCGCGGTGGGTCAACGGCACCCTCGGCACGGTCGAGCGCATCGGCCGCACCGTGCATGTCGCGGTCGACGGCGAGAGCCACGAGGTGCTGCCCGCGACGTGGGAGAAGTACCGCTACACCTACTCGAGCGCGACCAAGCGCCTGTCGAAGGACGTCGTGGCCGAGTTCACGCAGTTCCCGCTCCGCCTGGCGTGGGCGGTGACCATCCACAAGTCGCAGGGGTCGACCTACGACCGCGCGATCATCGACCTCGGGCCGCGGGCGTTCGCGCCCGGTCAGACCTATGTCGCCCTCAGCCGGCTGCGGTCGCTCGACGGCCTGCACCTCGTGCGCCCGCTGCGGCCCAGCGACGTCATCGTCGACGACGATGTGCGGCGCTTCATGGCGGAGGCGGAGCCCGGAATCGGGCGCGCCGCTCTCGATCGGGCGGGCTCTCAGTCGGCGTGACCGCTGTGATCGGTCAGGGAGGAGCCTCCGTGACCGTCATGCGGGTCGACCTCGATCGGTGATGCGGGCGTTGGCCCGGTCAGCGTCGGTTCGGTCAAGGTCGGCCCGGTCTGGGTCGGTTCGGTCAGGGTGGGCTGGGCGGGCGTCGGCGACGGCAGTGCGGCGCCTACGGCGGGTGCCGCGATCGTGAGGGTGAGCGCGGCGGCGGCGGTCAGGGCGATCACCCCGCGGGCCGGGCGCACGCG
>OFDC01001759.1_pt1 | contig 10850 bp, 7 predicted proteins | sample 1520941 | NCBI WGS metagenome assembly OFDC01 (sample SAMEA94258168, study PRJEB24077) | hot springs metagenome | biome: Aquatic biome; feature: Water | place: India | collected 2012-12-06 | depth 5 m | reverse complement strand
CGCAGAGATCAGGCCGCCGATGACGACCGTCGCGAGCGGCCGCTGGACCTCGGCGCCCTCGCTCGTCGCGAGGGCCATGGGGATGAAGCCCAGCGACGCGACGAGCGCGGTCGTGAGGACCGGCCGGAGTCTTCGCTGGGAGCCCTCCCACACAGCGGTCGCCGTGTCGCTGCCCGATGCCTCCATGCCGCGTATCTGCGACACCAGGACGAGGCCGTTCAGCACCGCGACGCCGAAGAGCGCGATGAACCCGACCGCGGCCGAAATGCTGAAGGGCAGGCCGCGGAGCGAGAGCGCCAGCACGCCACCCACGCACGCGAAGGGGACGTTGCCGAACACAAGCAACGCAGGGCGGAGCTCGCCGAAGGTCATCAAGAGGAGCCCGAAGATCGCCGCGAGCGCGAGCGGTACAACGATCCCGAGGCGGAGCTTTGCGCTGCGGAGGTTCTCGAACTGCCCCCCCCAGCCGAGGTGGTACCCGGCGGGCACGGTCACGTCGCGGCGGAGCACCGCCTGGGCCTCGTCGGCGAAGCCTCCGAGGTCGCGCCCACGCACGTTGCACTGCACCACGAGGCGCCGTTGGGTGGCCTCACGCCCCACGACGCCGGGCTCCTGGTCGAGCTCGACCCGCGCGACGTCGGCGATCGGGATCAGCGCGCCCGACGCGGTGCGGATCGGGATCCGGCGGAGCGCGTCGACGCTCGCGCGGGCGTCGGCGCCGAGGCGCAGTCGCAGCGGGAATCGGCGGGTGCCGTCGAGGACCTCACCGACGGTGATCCCTCCGATCGCGTCGATCACGCGCAGAAGCTCTTCGGCCGACAGCCCCCGTCGCGCCGCGGCGTCGCGGTCGATCGAGACGCGCACGACCGGCAGGCCCTCGACGCGGTCCGCGCGCACGTCAGCGGCTCCCTGCACACGGCCGAGTCGTCGCGAGAGCGCCGCCCCGACGCGGCTCAACGTGCGAAGGTCCTCACCGTAGATCATCACGGCGAAGTCTGCCCTCACGCCGCTCACGAGCTCGTTGGTGCGCATCTGGATCGGCTGCGAGAACCCGAAGCCCACGCCCGGGACCTCCCTGGTGAGCGCCTCCGACATGCGCGCCACCAGCCCCTCACGATCTGCCGCGGTCGTCCACCGATGCCGCGGACGGAGCATCACGATCAGATCGCTCTGGTCTGGCCCCATGGGATCGTTGGCGATTTCAGGCCGCCCGCTCTTCGACACAACCGTCACGACTTCTGGAAATCGGCGCAAGGCCCGTTCGATGAGCGCTGTCTGCCGCACCGACTCGTTGAGCGCGGTCGAGGGCAGTCGGATGACCTCGATCGCGAATGACCCTTCGTCGAGCACCGGAACGAACTCCGTCCCAAGGCGCGACCCGAGCGCGGCGGTGGCGCCGAGCAACACCAGCACGAGGGTCACGACGGTCTTCGGCCAGGCGAGGCAGACCCGAAGCGCGGGTGCGTAGAGCTTCGCGCCGTAGACCACGACGGGCGAAGGGCGGTCGCGCGTATCCCGGGCGAGAAGCGCCGCGGCCAGGGCGGGCACGAGCGTGATCGAGAGCACGAAGGCCGCGCCGAGCGCGAAGAGCACCGCGAAGGCCATGGGGTGAAAGAGCTTCCCTTCGACGCCCTGCAGCGCGAGGATCGGCGCGTACACGATCGCGACGATGAGTTCGCCGAAGGCGGTGGCAGAGCGGACCTCCTGCGCGGAATCGAGGACGACCGCGTCGCGCTCCTCGGGGGTGAGCGCCCTGCCCCGGGACTCCCTCGCCGCGGAGAGGTGGTGAACGGCGTTCTCGATGAGGATGATCGCGCCGTCGACCACGAGCCCGAAGTCGATCGCGCCGAGCGACATGAGGTTGCCGGTGATCCCGAGGGCGCGGAGCCCGATGACGGCGCCGAACATCGAGAGCGGGATCACCAGGGCCACGACCACGCCCGCGCGGAGATTCCGAAGCAGGAGGAAGAGCACGATGACCACCAGCGCGCCTCCCTCGGCGAGGTTCTTGGCGACCGTGCGGAGCGTGCGATCGACCATCGTGGTGCGGTCGTAGAAGGGCTCGATGCGGATGCCTCCCGGGAGAGAGCGGTTGATGTCACGCACGACCGCATCCACGGCGCGTGACACCACGCGGGAGTTCTCTCCCACCCGCATCATCGCCATGCCGACGACGACCTCCCCGCGGCCGTCGCGGGTCGCGGCGCCCCACCGCGGCATCGGCGCCTCGCGGACCACCCCCAGGTGCCCAAGCAGGACCGGCGCCCGCGGGTCCGCGCGGACGACGATGCGGCGCAGGTCGGCGAGGCTCCCCACCAGGGCCTCGCCGCGAACGAGGATGCCCTCCGCCCCGCGCAGGATCACTCCGCCCCCGGCGACGCGATTGTCTCGCTCCATCGCCGCCACCACGTCGCCGAGCGACAGCCCGAGGCCGACGAGGCGCGCGGGGTCCAGGGTGACCTCCAGGGTGCGAAGCTCGCCGCCGAAGGTGTTGACCTCCACCACCCCAGGGACCAGTCGAATGCGCGGCGCGATCTCCCAGTCGAGGCGCGCGCGGAGGTCCATCATCGAGTGCCCGTCGCCGCGGACCTCGAACTGGTAGATCTCACCGAGGCCCGTCGTCATGGGTCCGAGGTCCGGCACGCCGTACCGCGGGCTCACGGCCTCGCGCACCTGGGGCATGCGCTCGCTCACGAGCTGACGCGCGAGCTGTGCGTCCATCCCGTCCTCGAAGACGACGGTCACCGCGCTGACCCCTGCGCGGGAGAGCGACCGCAGCTCCTTCAAGCGGGGGAGGCCTGTCATCACCCGCTCGACGGGCGCCGAGACGAGGCGTTCGACGTCGACCGCCCCCAACGACGGCGCGCTGGTCAAGACCTGCACCTGCGTGTTGGTGAGGTCGGGCACGGCGTCGATGGGCAGCGTGACGGCGGCCTGCACGCCCCACGCGACGAAGAGCGCGGCGGCGATGAAGACCGCGGCGCGATGGCGCACGCTCCAGGCGAGGATCGCGGCGAGCATCAGTCGTCCTCCGCGAGCTCATCGCGTTCGAGCTCTCCGCGCAGGGTGAGCGCGCCCTGAACGACCACGTGCTCGCCCGCGCGGAGGCCGTCCTCGATGGGCACCCGCCCGCCACGCTCCTCACCGACCCGAACGCTCCGGGCCTCGTACGTGCGAACGCCGACGCGAACGAAGGCCACCGTGTGCCCGTCGTGGACCTGAATCGCCTCGACGGGCAACCAGAGCGGGCGGGGGCCCGGAGGCGCCTCGACCCATGCCGTGCCGCTCATGCCCGGGCTCAGCCGTCCATCGGCGTTGTCGACGATGAAGCGCGCCTGTGCGGTGCGGGTGGAGGTGTCGACGACGTTCGACAGAAAGCTGAGCGTGCCGACGAACGACTCCGACGCCGGGCGCCCGCTGGCGCGAAAACTCGCCACCGCGCCGACGTGTACCTCCGGGAGGTCCTGCTCGTAGACCTGAATCGAACACCAGACCCGGGTGGAGCGACTGACCACGGCGACCTCCTCCGTGCCGGCGACCACCTGACCGATGGCTGCGTGGAGCGAAGTGACCGCGCCGTCGAGCGGCGAGCGCACCGAGCTGCGCGCCTGCCCATGGCTCGTGCGAACGCGAATCGCCTGGATGTCTGCGTCGCGCAGCCCGAGAAAGTGCAGGTGCTCCTCGGACTCCTGAAGCGCCGCATGCGCCGCGGCTGCGTCGGCCTCGGCGCGCTGGAGGTCCTGCGTCGCGCCGACCTGCTCCGCGCTGAGGGCGCGAGCCCGACGAAACGCCTCCTGGGCCTGCCGGTCCCTGGCCACCGCGGTGAGGTACTCGGTCGAAACCTGATGGAGCTCTACCGAATCGATCTCGAAGAGAACGTCCCCCGCTCTGACCTGCGCGCCGAGCGCGACCCGAATCGCCACCACCCGCCCCGGCACCCTGGCGCCGATGCGCGCGAACTGCGACGGATCCCCCTCGATGACAGCCGGCGCGCTCAACCGCGGACCGAATCGAGACGGAGCGAGCTGCACCACCTCGATGGCGGCGTTGGCGTGGGCCTCCTCAGCGAGCTCGACGCGCGACGTTGGAGCCTCTGGCGCCTCGGGGCGCGGTGTTGCAGGCGCGGGCTCACCGCGGCACGCCAGGAGCCCCCCGATCGTCGCCCAGCGCATGATTCGGTTCATCACGGTCCTCCTGTTGCGCGCTCGATCGCTCGTCTCGCCTCGGCCACCGCGATCGCCGCATCGAGTCGAGCGGCGCGGAGCTCGTGCGTCTGTCGGAACACCACCAGGGTGCTCTCGACGTCGCGTTGTCCCAGCTCGTATGCGCGGATCGCGAGGCGATCCGATTGATCCGCCGCCGGGAGCGCGGCTTCGAGCACATCGAGCGCGCGCCGCGCGCCGCTCCACGCGGTGAACGCCGTGCGCAGATCAGCCTCTGCCTGCGCCCGCAGTGACTCACGCTCGACCTCGGCGACGCGAACGCCCGCGCGCGCCACGGCGACCGCGGTCTGGTTGCGCTGGATGAGCGGGAGCGCGAAATCGACACCGACGCGGCCGTAGTACTCGTTCTCGCGCCCGCCGCTCAGCCCGACGCGCAGCGGGGGGATGCCGAGCCTCGACTGGAGTTCCGCCTCGCGCGTCGACCACGTCGCCGCCAGGGTCGCGCGGCGGAGTTCGGCGCGGCGATGCACCTGCGCCAGAAGCACGTCGAGCGTCGCAGGCTCAGACGACTCCGCGAGCCCCCCGCTCAGCGTGATCTCGACGTCTGCCGCGAGCGAGAGGCGTCCCCGAAGCGCCATCAACGCCGTGTCTCGGGCCGCCTCCGCCGATCGCTCGGCGCCCCGCGCCAGCGCGAGTTCGATGGTCGTGATCACCAGGTCCCCCATGCCCACCGCACCGTTGTGATGCCGGACCTCCGCTGCCCGGTGTGCAGCCTCCTCGGTCGCGACGCGCTGCCGCTGCAACGCGAGGCGCGCCTCGGCGATGAGGCACTGGAGCCACAGGGCCATGGCCTCAACGCGCGCTGACTGTCGAGCCTCGTCGGCCTCGGCCTCGGCAAGGCGCACGGCCGCTTCGGCCGCCGAGGTCCTCGCGCGACGAACCCCGCCGAGGTCGAAAGGCATCGACACGGTCACGACGAGGTCCGCCAGCCAGTCACCCGACGAGACCTGCCGAGGTCCTCCCCAGACCGAAAGGGTTGGATTCTCACGCGAGAAGGCATCGGCGCCGACCGTCTGCGCCTGCGCCCGGCTGATTCGTGCCTCTGCGATCCGAACCGCGGGGCTCCTGGCCACGACGCGCGCCGCCACTGTCTCCGCGTCGAGCACGACGCGGGACTGCGCAGCCGCCGATCTGGGCCCTCCCACGAGCGATAGGAGCCCCAGGCAACACCGACCCGCGATCGGTATTTTTTTCCTGCGAACCGGGATGAGAGGCACCACGACGGCTCCTTTCAGCGCGTGACGATCAGCACGACGAGCTCGGCGGCGCGGTGGACTTCATGATCGAAGACCAGCGCCGTCATCGCGAGGGCGACCAGCGTGACGCCCGGGAGGACGTAAGAGCCCTGCGGCTCCCGGCGTGGCGAGCAGAGCGCGTCAATGCGCGCGGGCAACGTCGCCGCGACACAGCCGTGCTCGCCGCACTGCTCATCGTGGAGCCGGGCCGTGTCGAGGAGGGCCTGCGCGACGATCAAGGGGTCGGCGACTTCCTGGCTCGCGTGCGCGTCGCACGCTTGTTCGACGGCGATGTCGAGCGCCTCGATCAGGCGTTGCCCCGTCGAGGGGAGGTGTGTGCTCGCGATGGCGCGGGAGAGCAGCCGAAGGGTGACATCGCCCCTGCGGAGGTGCTCGCGCTCATGGGCGGTGACCGCCGCCACGCCCAGAGGCGTGAGCGCCTGCGCGAGCGCTTCGCCGACGAAGACCGCGGGCTGGGGCCAGCCTGCGACGAACGCATGAGCGCCCGGGACACGGAAGGTGTCGGCCGACGAGCGCTCCGCGACCATCTCCATCAATTGTCGCGCGCGACGCACCCGCCTTGCGCCGCTGGCCGCCCGCACGATCGCGCGGGTCAACGGCGACACGCAGAGGACCGCGACGCCCCACGCCGCGGGGTGAAGCTGCTTCGTGCCGTAGACGCACAGCGCGCAGCCGCGCCCGAGGATCCCCTCGCAATCATCGACCGTCCCGAGCAAGCGTGAGGCGACGCAGTGCCCGAGCGCCAGTGCCAGCACACCTCCCCCCGCGAGCAGGGGTGCCAGCAGCAACACGAGGATCCATCGAGCGCGGGCGCCTGGACCAAGCCGATCCAGCGCGGGATGAATCCATGGTTCGACGAGCGCGAGCGCTGAAGCGACCAGCGCGCAGACGACCGCCACGACGAGGACCGACGCCGGGATCAGGCTCATGGCCTGCCCTTGCGGGCTTCGCGCGCCCGCTCGACGATCCGGGCCAGATCGTCTAGCTTCGCGCGGTCGGTTCGCGCGACCAGATCGATGAACGCCGCGAGCACGCCGACCCCGTCGGCATCGCGCAGGTCGCCTGCAGCGCTCGCCATCGCGCGCGCTCGAAACTCCGCCCGGGTCATCGACGGTGCGTAGCGGTACGCATGACTGAACCGCTCGCGGAGCAAGAGGCGCTTGCGATGAAGGCGCTCAAGCGTGCTCTGGATCGTGCTCAGCGTGATCTGTCTCGGGACCCCCACGGCGGCGTGCACGTCGCGCGTCTCTGACACCCCGCGATCCCACACGCAGTCCAGAACCGCGAGCTCAAGCTCGCCCAGCACGGGGAATTCCATTCGCACGGTCTACATCCATCAACACCGATCGTCAATCGGTCTTGGCTTTTCGGCTACGGAGCCTGAAACACCCGCGCCTCGATGACCGCCTGCACCGCGGGCGGCACCGCGGTGAAGAAGTCGTAGCCCGTGCGCTGCTCCAGCGCGTCCACCGAGAGCACGTAGCGCCGCCAGTCGTGGCCCGCGCTGCCGTCGTTGGGCATGTCCACGGCGAGCGCCGGGGTCTGCGCGCTCACCCCGCGGAGACCCGCGCCCTGCGTCACCATCACGATGACCTTCCACGTTGACGTGGGCACCCCCACGCGTCGAGCCACGTCGTCGCTGCGGCCGATGCTCTCGCACGAGGGATCCGGGCTGTTGCCCCCGCCCGCGCGGTCGGTCGCGCACTGCGCGGGGTAGAGACCGCCGGCCACGGTGTAGAGCTCCCAGCCCTGTCGGGCCATGTCCACCGACCAGCTCTCCAGCGACTCCCACGCGCCCGCGTTGAGGTCGTGGCGCTGCGGCAGGATGTTCGTGGTGAGAAAGGTCGCGGCGTTGTCGTCGGGGTCGGACGTGCGCTGCGCCGAGGGCACGAGGTGACCGCGGTCGTAGCCCGATCCGCGGTAGTCCCCCTGGAGCACCCGGTAGACCCCGTCGGGGAGCTGCGGGTCGGGCGCGAAGCCCGAGCGGGTACGCCCCGTGTCGCCGAGGTCGGCGGCGGTGAGGCGCCACGCGGCCCAATTGGGCGCGTTGCGAAAGCGGTTGTACGAGAGCACGTACTGCGGCTTCACCAGCAGGAGCTCGTCTTGCTGGGTCTGGTCCACGGGGGCGCCCAGGGCCGCTTGCGGCGAGGGCACGAAGGCTCGGGCCGAGGGCGGCGGCGGACGTCCCGTGGGCACCATGGGGCCCGGGAGCGCTGGCATCCCAGGGATCGCGGGCGCGGTGTGGGGCGCCCGGGTCGCCTGCGCGTGCTCGTTGAAGGCGTCGAGGATCGTGTCGAGGTCGCAGCCCGCCAGGAGGATCAGCGCCGCGGGCGCGATGCGTTGCAGCATCGGAAGATCATAACCCCGGGGTGGACGACGCCGCGCGCATCAGGGAACATCCCTCCCAAGGTGGTGAGGACGCGGTGAACGACCCCCTGTCGAACGATCCCGGCGTCAGCGGCGTGACAGTCACCGCGGTGCGCCCGCTGCTCGCCGCGGCGCAGGCCGCCACGGACCGCATCGCCAGCGAGCTCCGCGCGGTGGGCGAGGCCCTGCCCGAAGACTCCGCCCGCGTGCTGCGCGAGGGCGTGCGCGCGCTGCACGTGGCGCTGCTGCAGCTCCACGCCGCGCACGGGGGCGAGGTGCGCGCGACCCCGCGACATCGGGTCGATCCCTTGCGCGTGGTGTGCGAGGTGGCCGAGGCGGCGCAGCTCGATGGGGTCGACGTCGAGGTCGACGCCCAGGGCGGCATCGGCGAGGTCGACGTCGACGAGGGCGAGCTCCGACGGCTGTTGCGCTGGCTCGTGGACCGCGCCACCACCAGCACCACGGGCGCGGTGCGCGTGGGCGTGCGGGGCGACGGCGACGAGGTCGCGGTGGAGCTCCCGTGGCACGACGAGATCGCCGCGGAGGTCGGCGCCCACGAGCGCGCGTGGCTGCAGCGCGCGGTGGAGGCCCTCGCGGGGCGGCTGGTGTTCGACCACGGGCGGGTGCAGGTGCGCGTGCCCCGAGAGCCCGCCCTGCCGCTGGACTCCTCCCTCGGCGACCTCGCCCGGGAGGTCACCGACCTTCGCCGCGAGCGCATGACCCACGCCCGCGAGGTCGAGCGCGCGACCTGCGCGCTGCACTCCGCCCAGTTGGAGGCCGACGCCGCGCGGCGGCAGCTCACCCGCGTCGAGCGCAGCACCCTCCGCGCGGTGGGGGACCTGCAGCGCACCTTCGAGTCCCTGGAGGCGATGGCCGGGCTCGTGGCCGACCCCGACAGCCTGGGGCGCGACCTGCAGGCCGTCACCCAGTCGGGCCTGGCGCGGGTGATGGAGCTCGTCGCCGAGGTCGACACCGCGGCCATGACGGCCGCGAACAGCGTCGCCCCGGCGTGGAGCGACGCGCCGCACCCGTCGGGGATCCACGCGCCCCGGGAGCTCCTCGCCGTGATCGAAGAGGACGGCGAGCTCGACGACGACCCCACGCCCCGCTGATCCGCCCCCCACCGCGTACGCGCCTGCGCGCCGCGGAACGCCCATGATTCTCGGCGCTCCGCGAGACGGCCCAGGCGGTCTGAGACCCGCTGCGAAGCGGGTTACACAGCGGCTAGTCGAGTAGCCGCAGAAGATTGTCGGGGGGGGAGTTGATCGCGGCGTCGGTCCGGTCTAGTGAACCGCGCGCCGACGGGCAGAGCTGTCCGCGGTTCGTCCACCGAGGTCCCTCGCTGCATGGAAGAGTCGTCGTTGTCATCCGGTGAGCGCCACAGCCCCGCGGCCATGCCCGCCGACGCACCCCGCTGTCCCATGGACCTGTCGGTCCTGCGCGAGGTCCCCGCGTCGACGCCGGAGCAGGTGTCTGCGTCGGTGCAGCGCGCCCGCCGGGCCCAGGACGCGTGGCGCGAGACCCCCCTGCGCGAGCGGGCCGCGCGGCTCCGCGACGCCGCGAAGTCCATGCTCGCCCGCCGCCACGAGGTGATGGAGCTCGTGCGCGCCGAGGTGGGCAAGCCCGACGCCGAGGCCCTCTTCAACGAGGCGCTCGGGCCCCTCGACGCGGTGAACGCGTGGGCCTCGCTGGTCGAGAAGCACGCTTCGCCGCACAAGGTCTCGCTGAACCCCGTGGCGTTCCCGGGCAAGCGCGCCACCGTCGAGCGCGTCGCCCGCGGCGTGGTGGGCGTCATCGCCCCGTGGAACTTCCCCGTGTCGGGCCTCTACCGCGCGGTGATCCCCGCGCTGCTCACGGGCAACGCCGTGGTGCTCAAGCCCTCGGAGAAGTCTCCGCGCTCCAGCGCGTGGTTCGTCGAGGTCCTCGCCGCCCACCTCCCCGAGGGCCTCGTGGCCGCGGTGCAGGGCGACGGCCGCGTGGGGCAGCTCCTGGTCAACGAGGTCGACGCCTGCGTGTTCACGGGCTCCGTGGCCGCGGGCCGCGCGGTGCGCGTGCGCTGCGCCGAGCGGGGCATCCCCTGCTCCGCGGAGATGGGCGGCAACGACGCGGCCATCGTGCTCGCGGACTGTGACCTCCCGCGCACCGTCGCGGGCATCACCGCCTGGGCGCTGAACAACGCGGGGCAGGCGTGCGGCGGCATCGAGGTCGCGTACGTCGACCGCGCCATCGCCGACGCCTTCGTGCCGCGCCTCGCGCGCGCCTGGTCGAAGCTCCGCGCGACCCCGGGGCCCCGCGGCGAGACCGACGTGGGCCCGCTCGCCAACGCGCAGCAGTTCGAGCTCGTGAAGGCCCACGTGGCCGACGCCGTGGCGAAGGGCGCCACCGTGCGCTGCGGGGGCGCGCCCACGGGCGCGGGGTACTACTTCGCCCCCACCGTGCTCGACCACTGCACCGACGCGATGGACGTGGTGCGCGAAGAGACCTTCGGCCCGGTGCTCGCGGTGGTGCGCGTCGACGGCGCGGCCGACGCCGTGGCCCGGGTGAACGCCGGGAAGTACGGCCTCGGCGCGTCGATCTGGTCGCAGGACCTCGACCGCGCGCAGCGCCTCGCCGCCCGCCTCGACGTGGGCGTGGTGACCGTGAACAACCACGCGTTCACCGGCGCGATCCCCGCGCTCCCGTGGAGCGGCACGCGCGACACGGGCTTCGGCGTGGCCAACAGCGAGCACAGCCTCGCCACCTTCGTGCGGCCCAAGGCCGTGGTGGTCGACACCGCGGCGGGCGTGGAGATGTACTGGCCGCCCTACGACCGCGACCTGCTGGAGCTCGGCGACATCCTCTCCGACGCGCAGCGCGGCGTGGTCGCGCGGGCGTGGAAGATCCCGCTGCTCCTCCGCGCGCGGCTGCGCACCGTGGCGGACTTCTTCCGCGAGGAGGGCGGGCGATGACCGTCGACGGCGCCCTGCACACGCCCCCGTCGCCGCCGAAGCCCCCGCGGCAGTCG
>OFDC01001757.1_pt1 | contig 10874 bp, 9 predicted proteins | sample 1520941 | NCBI WGS metagenome assembly OFDC01 (sample SAMEA94258168, study PRJEB24077) | hot springs metagenome | biome: Aquatic biome; feature: Water | place: India | collected 2012-12-06 | depth 5 m | reverse complement strand
ATTTTGTACATGAACTTTATACATCATCCGATGAATTAAACCTAGTTATTCTTGCCATCAAATTATTGGTTTTAACTTTGCAAAGACCGGGCGAAATCAGACTGGCTAAATGGGAAGAATTTGATAAGAAGAAAGCAATTTGGAACATCCCTGCTCACAGAATGAAAAAGAAACGTGAGCATGTTGTTCCTCTGCCAAAACAAGCACTAGAAGTTTTGAATAAAATCAAGGTTGTGAGCGGTAATTCAGAATTTTTATTTCCGGGAAGAATTGGTTTTACCAAACCCATTTCAGATGTAGCACTAATCAAAGCGATGAAAAAACTCAGTGCTAATAAAATGACCCCTCATGGAATAAGACACACAGGATCAACAATACTAAACGAAAACAACTTCAACTCTGACTGGATAGAAAGACAACTATCTCACGTTGAAGACAACAAAGTTCGCGGCACTTACAACAAAGCCGAATATCTAGAACAGCGTAAAGACATGATGCAATGGTGGGCGGATTATTTGGATAAGATCTATAGTGTTTAATTCTTTCAAACGATCTTCTTACTTAGCTAAAAATAACTCGGTTGCTCATCAATGAATATTAGCTTTCATATTATAGAGCCAAGACAGTTCGATGAATGGAATCATGTTTTCCATCAAAAATTTTCTTGAGACACCTTAAATTCACCAAATCACCACAAATTCATGAAAAGAAAACCAAGCCACGTTGAAAGTATTCTTGCACAAAAAATCAGAAGATCTTCAGAAAAAGAAATACTAGTTCCCATCGATTGTAGTTATGTTCAAGATACTGTTGAGAATTGGTGGCGTATCAATGAATCGGCAATACGAGATGATGAATCTCTCAAGCAAGAATTAATAGATCTTTTGAGAGCATCGTTAGAAGAAAAGGATAGAGATTTTTTTTCCAAAATTGCCAAGGAGGGGGAATTTATTTCTTCAATTTGTTTGACTGGATTATTCAGGACTCCAGATCCGCGTTTAGGATATATTATGCATGAATCCTTGTCAGATTTGTTTGAGCTTAATGATATAAAATATCCTTACGAAGATCATAAAAAACTCTACGTCAAACCAGATGGTATAAATTCTAGAGAATGGGGTAATGGTAAAGGAGACATAACGCCTCATTGCGATGATTTATATGAGCAAACAGATGCTTCTCTTCTATCATTAACTGTTACCAAAGACGAGACTCAAACTCCAACAACATTCTATCAAACAAAACACATAATAAGAGATCTTTCTGATGTGGAAGTTGAAAGGTTATCAACGATGAGAGCTGATTTTATTTCCGGCAAAAATGTTAGAGGTGGAATAAAATTTAATTCCAGAAAAGTTCTTGATTACAACGAAGATGCAGACGATGTAACTATTGCAATGGATTTTCGTGTTGATGACGAAAATGGTCAGAGAATGAGACCAAGACTAAGATCAGAAAGTGCTTTATTAAGAAAAATAGGTGACAATTTTGACAAATATGATCACATTTCATCTGTTCCGCAGACAGGAACTTTTCTAATAGTTGCTAATAGAAAAGGATTACATTCCAGAGATATGCTTCAGTTGACAGAAGAGCAAATAGAAAGAATTAAAACTGGCGACATAGGACAAGTTCCAAGACTACTTTATCGTAGTAAAGGACCAAGAAATCAAACAAACCAAGAAGGAGAGGGAAGGTAAAAATGAAGTTTGTTGTTTTAATGATATTGATAACCACAGCTTCTTTTTCTGCTTTGGCCAAAGATGCATCACAGACAACAAAATTTACTATTTTTTCTGGCGATAAAAAGGCCAGTTTCTTTGCGGCGGCAAGTGCAATTTGCGATGTTTTTAACGATCATTACGTTAAAGAAGGTTATGAATGTGTTGCACTTCCAAGCAAAGGTTCAGAAGCAAATTTATACAGTTTAGCCAATAAAGAAGCTGATTTTGCGGTTGTTAAACCTTTCGATCTTAACAGAATTTTTGTACAAAATTTTGCTACCATTGAAAATAAAATCGATTTTTTTGCGCGAATTCACGATGAATATTTAACGATTTTGGTGCAGAAAAATCTGCAAATTAAATCGCTGAATGATCTAAATAATCGTGTAGTAAATATTGGAAGTATTGGCTCTGTTAGTGCTTTAGTTACACAAAAATATTTCTCTAACTTTGATGTTAAACCAAAAGAAATCGTAAATTTGGGCGCAACCAAATCTTTTGAAATGATGTGTGATAAAAAAATTGATGCTTGGGTTTACTTTATGGGACATCCAAATTCTGGATTCAGAGAAGTTTTGGAAAAATGTGGTGTTGAGTTGATTTCTCTGCCGACTGCAGAAATCAAAAACTTCTTAAAGATTTTACCAGTTCTTGAAGAAAAAACACTTGTGAAGGAACTTTACGAATCTCTTCCATACAACATTACAACCATTTCCACACACACGATTTTAGCTTCTCGGAAAGGGGTTGATCTGGAAATTAAAAATAGACTGCAGAATATTTTAGAAAATCATCGAGAGGAATTGGTTGAGAAAAATCAGCTTCTCAGAAGGCCACAGTAGAAACTTTGAAAACCAGATTAGGTTTATTTAAATCGAACCATTAATTAATCAAAATAACTCATTTGATTATTTTTTATTTAAACTGATTGATGTGCGGCATTATCATCATCGTAGTAAATTTGCTTAATGTGCGTACATATCTTTTTATAATTCATCCCACGAATGAAAAATGAACTAGAGTTAAAGAAAATACTTCTTTTCTTTTTGCTTGCCTGCTGTTGGAGCCCATCGTTTTTATTCATAAAAATAGCAGTCGATTCAATATCTCCAATTCTTGTAGCTAACCTCAGGGTTATAATTGGAGGAGTATTACTTTATGTAATTCTGAAGATTAGAGGAATAAGTTTACCAAAATTTGGATCGGATTGGATTCATTTTGCTGTTATGGGATTCTTCAGCTGCGCTTTGCCATTTGCTCTATTTTCTTTAGGAGAACAGTATATTGATAGTTCATTCGCTGCGATTTTAAACGGAACTACTCCACTTTTTACCCTAGTGGTAGCACACTTTCTTACGGACAACGATAAATTAACTTCTGAAAAATTGCTTGGATCTTTTATAGGATTTGCAGGTATGTTTTTTTTAGTCGCTCCATCACTTTTTGGTAAAACAACAACGATAGTAGGAATTATTGAAGGATTGATGGCTGCAGCTTCTTATGGGGTAGGATTTGTTTATGCAAAAAAATATATTAAAGGATTCAAGCCATTAGTTGTACCGACAGCACAACTACTCTTAGCATCATTATTTTTGTTACCGTTCTCTATCGCTTCAGAAACATATTATGATGTTAGTAGGTTATCTTTTATGGCAATAATTTCTGTACTCGGGTTGGGAATTTTTGGTAGTGCTCTAGCATTCGTTATATACTACAAGCTAATAGAAATAACCAATGCTACTTACGTTGCAGCAGTAAATTATGTATTACCAGTTTTTGGCGCTATTTTAGGAATTTTTTTCCTAGACGAAAAACTAACATGGAACATCTACTTAGGATCCATCATGATATTGATAGGGGTTATGATAATTAATGGTGTTCTATCCAAATCTAGGAAAGTGACTCATTGAAAATTTCAATTCCTTTCTTCAATTCTTCAATATCAGTTGTTAATGGTGGTATCATCTTAATAACAGATCTTGAAGGACCGCATGTCTCAAATATCAATCCTTTTTCGAAAGCATTTTTTCTAATTCTTGAAGCATATTCAGGATCATGAACATCTATTCCGTAAATAAATCCAATTCCACGAAGCGAGAATAGCTTTTTTTCTGAAATTTGTAGCAGGCTTTCTCTAAATTCGTTGGCAATTGTTTTAACATTTTCTGCAAATTTCTCATCTTTCCAATACTGCAATAATGCCTCTGTTGCAGTTATGAATGCTAAATTTACACCGCGAAATGTTCCTGTATGTTCACCTGACTCCCAAATATCAATGTTAGGTTTGATTAAGAGTAGTGAAAGTGGAATACCATAACCACTAATAGATTTAGATAGACACACCATATCTGGAACAATACCAGCCCTCTCGAAACTAAAAAAATCACCCGTTCTGCCAACTCCAACCTGAACATCATCAATAATCAATAATATGTTATGATCTGAGGCAATTTTCTGAATATTTTTCAACCATTTTGTACTAGCAACATTTACACCACCTTCAGCTTGTACAGTCTCCATAACAATTGCTGCTGGATAATCTGATAAATTTATAGAATTTAAATATGCTTCAAGAGCATGATTTGTGTTTGAATTTTCTTTGTAGAAAGGAAGTTCAACACTATAGCCAACTGGAATACCAATTCGATTTTTCTTCGGAGTGATTGAAAGAGAACCCATGGACATCCCATGATATGAATGTGAGAAATATATCACATCTTTTCGGCCAGTATATTTTCTGGCTAATTTTAACGCGGCTTCAACAGTATCAGTTCCAGTTGGTCCGGTAAACTGAATCTTATAATCTAGATTTCTTTTTTTCAGAATTATGTCATGAAAGTGATGCATCATTTCATACTTCGCTTCTGTCATCATATCCAAACTATGGGTTACACCATCAGATTGTATGTAAGAAATTAATTTTTCTTTGAACAAATCATTATTATGTCCGTAGTTCAGAGCGCCAGCTCCACTAAAAAAATCTAAATATTTTTTGCCATTCTCATCAAACAAATAACTGCCTTTTGCCTTCGTAAATACTGCAGGAAAAATCCTAGAGTAATATCTGACATTTGATTCTGGAGTTTCTATATGATTGTTCGTCATGAATTTGGTCAAAAAAATACAAAATTAGTAAACGATTTATTAATGGCGAAAAGTTAATTGTGCTACAGCGAGTTAATAGTTTAATTGTAATCAATTATACTTTAACAAAACCTAACACCTCATGGATCAGCTTCCCAAACAATTTTATTATAAACGAAACCGCTTACAACAAATAAAGGGATTTTGCTATACTGTACAAACTGGTAGTATGATAAAGTCTGCAGAAAAAATGGGTCTGACTGCATCAACAATTACACTACAGATTCAATCTCTTGAAAGAGATCTTGGTATTAAACTTTTTGAAAGAGATCCAAAAAAAATCAGGCTAACTCCAGAAGGTAAGATGTTTTATGATTACTCAATTTCTTACGTCCAAGGAATAGAGAACCTCTTTGAAAATTTTGTAAAATTCGCAAACGATAAAAAATCTAACGTTATAAGTATTGGTGGAAATGTTAGCATTTGCTATATTCTACCCAGATATATTCAGCAATTCGAAACACTTTATCCAGAAGTAAAATTTGAAATTCGAAATCTAGTTAAACAAGATGCGATAAGAAGAGCAATTAATGATGAGATAGATATCCTTGTTTATTCAATGACAAAAAAATTGCTACCTAGTGAACTAGAATTTTTGCCAATAGTTGAATATCCACCAATCCTTTTAACAAATAAGGATCATCCGCTATCTAAGAAGGAAACTATTACCCTTTCTGATCTCAAAGAGTATAAATTGCTTAGACTTGATCCGCAATTCGTTACCGTACCTAATTTTGATGAAGTAGCCAAATGCCATGGCCTTGAAACCAAAATTGAGTTTGAAATGGCAAATTATGAAATCTTAAAAAAATTTGTTAAGGCTGGAGTGGGAATAGCAGTAGTATCTAGCATCTGTCTTGAAGATGAGACTGACCAAGATTTAATAGGAAGAGATTTATCAGATCATTTTCCAAGTCTCACTTATGGTATCATGCTTAAGAAAGGCAAAATTGCTCATCCACTGTTAGACAAATTTATGGAAATGTTACAGAACTCTAAACTTTTAAAAGCCCAAGAGAATCAGAGTGTCTTATCTCTACCCCTCTAATTTTTTTATCGCAGTTTTTTTAACTTCTAAAGAAGCTGCAAAAAATTCTCTGTCTACATGATCTTGATTTTCAAATTTTAACTTAGACTGAGGAATCCTAGAGTATGTTTTATTTTCAATTTGTTGAATAGCTTGAAGCATAAGATCGGCACACAAATCATTTATATTTTGTAGCAACTGCTGATATGATTTGCATTGTTGTACATTTATTTTCTGCCTAAGAATTACATCTCCAGTATCCACATTTTCATCGATAAAATGGATACTACAGCCTTGAGGCAAATTGTGAATTATTGCCCATATGTAAGGGTTATTCCCTTTAACATCAGGTAGGTAACCGGGATGAGAATTTAAAGTGCCAATCTTGGGAATCTTTCTGATATTATCTTTTATAATCCTCGTATCACCCAAAACTATCAGATCTAGTACAAGTCCATTCAATAAATTCTTACATTGATCACTATTGTGATTATCAACTGTAAATAGTGGTATATCGAAATCCTTAGATAATTCCTGCGTCGTTGGAAATTTAATATCAGAATTCTCGAATGTTGATAAGACACTATTTCGATTTTTTTCAGCTAAAGAAGATTGTTCTTCAATTACTATAGAGGGAATTAAATTATTTTTTAGCAGACGCTGTAATATTATATTACCACGAGGGTGTTCCCGAAGATTTAAGTAAGCAAATTTCATTTTTGATATTTTCGTAACCAACAAATCCAATCAATTTAGATGACTTCTATTTAGTAGAGGACTTCTTTTATAGCTGTAGAAGAAGTAGATAAGTAAACCAATTAAAACCCAAACAAAAAATACTTCTCCTGTTTTTGATAGAATTGTGCCAATTAGATATGTGCAGCTAATAATTGCTATTGGAGCGATTATAAAGACTGCTGGACATTTGAATGGTCTTTTAAGATCTGGTTTTTTTATACGAAGAACTACAACGCAGACTGCAACAATTGTGAAAGCTAATAGAGTTCCCAAACTTGTTATTCTGCTCATTATGTGAATTGGTGTAAAACCAGATATTAGTGAAACAGCAATTGTAACTGCCACGCAACTTACGTAAGGAGTCGAAAATTTTTTGTGCAATTTAGAAAATGATTGCGGAATCAGACCATCGCGTGAAATTACAAATAACATACGTGATTGCCCATACATCATAACGATCATCGCGGTTACCATTCCAACAATTGCTCCAGTACCAATCAATGCAGATCCTATATTACTGCCATTTTGACGAAGTGCGTAAGCCATTGGTTCTGGATTATTAAGATCTTGGTAGTTTGTAATTCCGGTGATTGCTAAAGATGTTAAAATGTAAAGCAAAGCGCAAACAATCAAAGATCCAATTATTCCTATAGGTAAATCACGATTAGGGTTTTTTGCTTCTTCTGCAGCGCCAGCTACAGAATCAAATCCAATATAAGCAAAAAAGATTGCAGCAGCTCCAGATATAACTCCGTTCCATCCGAAAGGTAAAAATTCTATGTAGTTACTCATTTTAATGTGAGGAGTAGCCACCAAAAGAAATATGAAAATCGTACCAAGTTTAACTGCAACCAAAATGCGATTAACTAGTACGCTTTCTTTGGTTCCACGAAATAATAATAATCCAACAAATATAGAAATCAGAGATGCTGGTAAATTTACTAATCCACCATCCAAAGGAGCTTTCGTTAGATATTCTGGAATCGAAATATTAGCAGCGTTAAGTATTCCAACAAAATATCCGGACCATCCGGCGGCTACTGTAGAAGCACAAAAAGCGTATTCTAAAATTAAACACCACGCAACAATCCATGCGACTAATTCACCCATCACTATGTAGGAGTAAGTATAAGCGCTTCCTGCAACAGGAACCATAGAAGCAAATTCAGTATAAGCTAATCCAGCAAATATACATACTATTGCTGCAAATAAGTATGAAATCGAGATACCTGGTCCTGCGTATTTTGCTGCAGCAACTCCTGTTAACACAAATACTCCTGTACCAATAGTACAGCCGATTCCAAGGAATATTAAATCTAACCATCCTATAGTTTTTTTGAGAGAGTTTTTGTCAGCGCTTCTGGTTATTTCTTCAATAGATTTAGTTCTAAAAATTGATTTCATTAATGACGTTACTTTGAATATGGTGTTAGGTTTTTCTAAAAATTGATGTTAAAAAATCATAAGACTGACTTCTTAGAAACAAGGCAATTAAGCAATCGACATGTTGTTAAGTTTTTTTAAACAATAGTTTGATTAGATCAAATACAACTCATTTGATTATTGGAGCTCAACCAGCTCTTTTAAGATCGCTAAAGTGATTTTAACAATCAATTAAGTTATCAAATGCGTCAGTTGAACAACAATCAATTTTCAGATAATAATTCGCGTGAATTTCTTAACTCAATAATTCACGAACTCAAAAATCCACTCAATATCATCATTGGTTTTTCTCAAATTTTGCGGGATGAGAAAAATTATAAAATTTCTGATAGTGAGCGCAAAGAATATCTTAATGATATCAGCGAATCTGCAGATGATTTAAATGAACTGATTCATGATATTTTGGATGTTGGTTCAGCAAATTTTAGTAATTTCTCAGTTGATTTGAGTAAAGAAATTGATGTGTGTGAAGTTGTAAAAAGATCGGTTAAGTTAAATCACGATTATGCAATTAGTTGTAAAATTAAGTTGGAAGGTGAGGTGGCTCAAGATATTGCAAAAATCAAACTTGACGAGAAGCGCATTAAACAAATTTTGGCGAATCTGATTTCAAATTCGGTTAAATACAGCCCAGAAGAAACTATAATTAAAGTTACGGCGAGAAGTATTTGTGAAGGAAGTAAGGAGTATCTGCAAATTTCTGTTATAGATCAAGGGTTTGGTATGACTCAGGATCAAACCAAAATTGCTTTTCAAAAATATCAAACGATTGCCAATCCAAATTCTGGAAAGGTTGATTCATTTGGCCTTGGATTGCCCATCGTAAAACAGTTAGTTGAAGCGCAAAACGGCACTATCGAAATTAAATCAGAATTAAACAAGGGAACGGAAGTAGTAATAAAATTTCCCTATTTGATGTAAACGAGCCACCACCACCCGCACAATCACCAAACGGTGTATGTAGCCAATTTGGATGGTGGAAACGCCATCCAAATTTCTTAAAATAAAAAAGCTCCTTCGAAAAATTTAAAAAAATTTCGAAGGAGCTTTTCAAGATTCAAAATGTCGGGAGCCACCACCACGCAAACCCGGCGTGTGTAGCCATATTCCCCGTATAGGTTTTTTATTCTGGTACACTCCCGACAGGTCTGAAAATCATTTCTACAGATTTTTTTTCAAGACTTTTTTGTTATGCTCTTTTGGCGTATAATAAGATGTTTCGCTAACAGTTATTTAAGCACCAGTATGTCACCATTTTTCACTATGGAAATTTTCCTAAAAAATCATCAACATAAACTTCATAAGATTTTTGATAAAGTTTCACTTGATCATGAGTTTGATTTTGCAAATCAAATCAGCCTTCTCAAAACAATGGATGTTGAAATTAGCTATACGCAAAAAGTTTTGAAAGAAATGGGTGATCAAAATTTGATAAGCTCAATTTATACAGCAATTTGCTATTCAAATTATCTCGAGTTGATTGAGCAAAAACGCGATATTGTTTTAGACAGCGATTTCTTCTCATATAAGGTCTTGCAAGACTTCATGGAAAGATTGACCAATCATCAAAATTTGTGTCAAAGAGATGGAAAGCTTTATGAATCACGAACCAGAAGTGATATAAGATTCTATGCTGAAAGTAAGAGGATCGGGGCTTTTATTGAGTTCTTCAAAAAGACGGGATTTGACGATAAAAAATACAATTACAGCTATTTGTTTCTGATTTTATTTTGGGTAAGGCTCGAAATTTTGGTTAGCAAGATGGACGGCTTTGTTAAAGTTATAAAGCAAAACGGAATTGAAATACACCTAATCCAAGACCCAAAAAATCTAGAAGCTGATCTTGTTTCGTTTCTAAATTTGGATATGATGTCCAGCTATAAAGAGTGTATAAATTGCTATCGAGCCTACCATTATTTGAACCCGATGTTTGTGCATAACCAATCTGAAGCAATGCAATTTTTTGCTAGTTTAAGCAGAAAGGACATGATCAAGAAAACTCAAGCAAAAGGCGGTAAAGGCAAAGGTGAAACTGGTAAGCAGCTAGTAGAAATAACAAAATTTTTCTGGGAAAAATGCCGAAATGAGGATTTAGGAAACACCATTCTTACTATAGATAACTTCTCAGATGCTCTTCATTGTGCTATCAATGATGAAGAATGTAACAATGGCTCTATTAGAAAAATTAAAAATAAGATTCTTGGTTTTAATGAGTTTGAAAAAATTGAGTTTCTAAAAAAATCTAAAGCAAAACCAAAAGCTATCGCAGCGAGGTTAGTTGGAATAAAATATTAACCCGAAATACTAGTATTTCGGGATTTGATAACTGGCAAAAGTTTACATTTTAGGCTTGTCTAGTTTTTGAAAACTCCAAGCGAGTTCCTTCAAAAACTAATAAACTTTAAATATGCGAAACAAAGCCAATTTGCCTGATGTTGGATTCATCAGGCTAAAAGATTTGCTACAAATTATCCCCGTCAGCAAATCAACCATCTATTCTTGGATCAAACAAAACAAATTCCCAAAACCCACTCAAATTAACGGAAGTCGAGCTTCGGGATTCTGCGTTCAAGAAGTCAGGAAATTTATTGATTCTGCTCAAAAGTAGCTGCTGTCACTAAACTTATCAAATCTAAACAAAATTAAACTATGAAAGAACCAAGGAATCAGATACTTTCCGCTAAATTTAGCAAAGAAGAATTTAATCTAATCAAAGAGCGCGCCAGCAAAGAAGGACTAACTCTTTCTGGATACGTAAGAAAAAGACTTTTTAGAAAAGATCCAATACGCAATTTAGA
>OFDC01001755.1_pt1 | contig 10887 bp, 9 predicted proteins | sample 1520941 | NCBI WGS metagenome assembly OFDC01 (sample SAMEA94258168, study PRJEB24077) | hot springs metagenome | biome: Aquatic biome; feature: Water | place: India | collected 2012-12-06 | depth 5 m | reverse complement strand
GGCGGCAAGAACCCCATCCTCGTGCTGCGCGACGCCGACGTGGAGCGGGCCGCCGAGGGCGCCGTCCGGGCCAGCTTCTCCAACGCCGGCCAGCTCTGCGTCTCCACCGAGCGGATGTTCGTCGCCGACCAGGTCTACGACCGCTTCGTCGAGCGCTTCGTCGCGCGCACGAAGGCGATGAGCCTCGGCGCGACGCTCGGCTGGGACGCCGACATGGGCACCCTCATCTCCGCCGACCAGCTCGAGACCGTCACCGCCCATGTGGAGGACGCCGTCGCCAAGGGCGCGCGCGTGCTCGCCGGCGGCAAGGCCCGGCCCGACCTGGCGCCGTACTTCTTCGAGCCGACCATCCTCGAGGGCGTCACCCCCGAGATGACCTGCTTCGGCAACGAGACCTTCGGTCCGGTCATCTCGATCTACCGCTTCCACGACGAGGCCGACGCCATCGCGCGCGCCAACGACGGGGAGTACGGCCTCAACGCCTCCATCTACACCCGCGACACCGCCCGCGGCCGGGCCATCGCGCGCCAGGTGAAGTGCGGCACGGTCAACGTCAACGAGGCCTTCGGCGCGACCTTCGCCAGCATCGACGCCCCGATGGGCGGCATGCGCGAGTCCGGCATGGGCCGGCGCCAGGGGAGCGAGGGCATCCACCGCTACACCGAGGTGCAGTCCGTCGGCACCCAGCGACTGATCCGCTTCGCCCCGATGCTGGGCATGTCGGACGAGTCGTACGCCAAGTTCATGACCGCCTCGCTGCGGCTCATGGACAAGCTCGGCCGCGCGTGAGAGAGGCAGACATGACCGACTTCGACTACGACGTCCTCGTCATCGGGTCCGGCTTCGGCGGCTCCGTGACGGCGCTGCGGCTGACCGAGAAGGGCTACCGCGTCGGCGTCCTCGAGGCTGGCGCCCGCTTCTCCGACGCCGACTTCGCCGAGACCTCCTGGGACCTGAAGAAGTACCTCTTCGCGCCCTCCGCCGGCTGCTACGGCATCCAGCGCATCGACATGGTCAAGGACTGCATGATCCTGGCCGGCGCGGGCGTCGGTGGCGGCTCGCTGGTCTACGCCAACACCCTGTACGAGCCGCTGGACCCGTTCTACCGCGACCCCGCCTGGGCGCACATCACGGACTGGAAGGCCGAGCTGGCGCCGTACTACGACCAGGCCAAGCGGATGCTGGGCGTCACCAAGTACGCCAAGATGACGCCCGCCGACGAGGTGATGAAGGAGGTCGCCGAGCGGATGGGACGCGGCGACACCTTCGGCCCGACGCCCGTCGGCGTCTTCTTCGGCGGCCCTGAGGAGAAGCCCGGTCAGGAGGTCGAGGATCCCTACTTCGGCGGCTCCGGCCCGAAGCGCAACGCCTGCCTCGACTGCGGTGAGTGCATGACCGGCTGTCGCCACAACGCGAAGAACACCCTGGTCAAGAACTACCTCTACCTCGCCGAGCAGAACGGCGCCGTGGTCCACCCGCTCACCACCGCCACGCGCGTGCGCCCCCTCGAGGGCGGCGGCTACCAGGTCGACACGCGCTGGACCAAAGCGAAGCTGTCGCGCCGCAGCGCCGTGCGGACCTTCACCGCCGAGCAGGTCGTCTTCTCCGCCGCGGCCCTCGGCACGCAGAAGCTGCTCCACCGCCTCAAGATGACCGGCGACCTGCCCAGGGTCTCCGACCGGCTGGGTCACCTGACCCGCACGAACTCCGAGTCGCTCCTCGGCGCCATCGCGCCCGAGGGCGACACGACGGACTACTCCCGCGGCGTCGCGATCACCTCCTCCTGGCACCCCGACGAGCACACCCACATCGAGCCCTGCCGCTACGGCCGGGGCAGCAACGCGATGTCGCTGATGCAGACGGTGCTGACCGACGGCGACGGCCCCGACGCCCGCTGGAAGGTCTGGCTGCGTGAGCTGTGGAAGGAGCGCGCCCGCGTCAAGGACCTGTACGACGTGAAGCACTGGTCCGAGCGCGTCGTCATCGCCCTGGTGATGCAGTCGGTCGACAACTCCATCACCACCTTCCCCAAGCGGGTCGGCGGCAAGTGGATCCTGTCGTCGCGGCAGGGTCACGGAGCGCCCAACCCGACCTGGATCCCGGTGGCCAACGACGCCGTCCGCGAGATGGCGGACGTCATGGGCGGGGGTACGGCGGGAGGCACCATCGGCGAGCCGTTCAACCGGCCGCTGACCGCCCACTTCATCGGCGGCTGCACCATCGGCGACAGCCCCGAGACGGGCGTCGTGGACGGCTTCCAGCGGGTCTTCGGCCACCCTGGCCTGCACATCGTCGACGGCTCCACCATCTCGGCCAACCTGGGCGTGAACCCCTCGCTCACGATCACCGCGCAGGCCGAGCGGGCGATGGCCTACTGGCCCAACAAGGGCGAGGAGGACGGCCGTCCGGCGCTCGGCGCGGGCTACGAGCGGATCCAGCCGGTGGCGCCGAAGGCGCCCGTCGTACCAGCGGACGCGCCGGCGGCGCTGCGGCTTCCGATCGTGGGCGTCAGCTGAGCGAATTTTTGCTCGCCAAGTTGTTGGGAACGCGCGTAACCCGCCCTGCTCGGGGTCGTTGAATCAGCGAGCCCGGGAATCACGCTCCCTCCCGAAGCCCGGGCTCAGTCCAGGCACTGTCCAACAGCTGCGTGGACGATCAGGGCCCGACCACCCTCCCTCCCCGGTCGGGCCCTGGTGCCTTTTTCGGCGCTCTCCAGCGTCCACCTCTCGCGGGCATCCGGCGATCTGCACGGGTTCTCCACAAGTGCTGCCGTTCCGGTTGACATACGCGTATGGCCACATGAGCATGTCTGTCTAGTCGGCAGCGCCGCTGCCACCTGCTCGGGAGGTCCCCCCTCGATGTTGTCCCTCACCCGCTCCACCGCCGCGATGCTGGCCTCGGTCGCCGGCGCGTTCCTCGTCCTGACGACGGCGCCGCCGGCGCTCGCGGAGTCCTACGACTGGTACACCAACCGGGAGCCGCTCAGCGTCTCCGACGACGACCAGCTGCGTGGCTCGGCCTTCGGCACGGCGTACCAGAAGAACGGCTACCTGAAGAACCACACCTTCTACAAGGACCGCCGCAACAACGACCACGGGGTCTACACCGAGACCTCCTACAGCTACTTCCGGTTCTGCGACTCCGAGATCAAGTGGTGCGGAGACATGTACAAGGACCAGAGCGCCCGGACCAGGTCGGCCGACTGGCAGGACCAGTACGACAACGACGACTACTCCACGCGCGGCGCCGACCGCGGCCGGGTGCACGTGAAGGTCTGCGAGGACCAGAAGTGGAGCGGCGATCCCTGCAGCCGCAAGCCCTACTACACCTTCTCCCTCTGAGCATGGGCGTTGCCGTCGCGGGGCTCCGGTGCGCCTACGGGCGTCACGAGCCTCCGGTCGTCGACATCGAGTCGTTCGCGGTCGAGTCCGGTGTGTGCGGGCTGGTCGGCGTCAACGGGGCCGGCAAGTCCACCCTGCTGCGGACGCTGGCGGGCTGCCGGCGTCCGGAGTCAGGGCAGGTGCACCTCGACGGCAAGGCCCTCTACGGACGCGACCGCCGTGAGGTCGTGGGGCGAGTCGGCTACATGCCCCAGCAGCTCGACCTGCCGCGGGAGATGCGGGTGTCCGACGCGATGACGTACGCCAGCTGGGTGCGGGGTGTGCCCTCGGCGACGTCGTCCGCGCGCAACACCGGTCTCCTCGAGCGGGTGGGGCTCGCCCAGCAGTCGACCCGACGTGTCGGGGAGCTGTCGGGCGGCATGAACCGCCGGCTCGCCCTGGCGGTGGCCCTGGTCACCGACCCGGACGTCCTGCTCCTGGACGAGCCGACCACGGGGCTACATTTCCACGACGTCGCGAAGCTCTTGGAGGTGCTGCACGAGTTGGCCGATGCCGGAAATACGGTGGTGGTGATCGAGCACAATCTGGAGGTCATCAAGACCGCCGATTGGATCATCGACCTCGGCCCCGAAGGCGGCGACGGCGGCGGCAAGATCGTGGCCGCCGGGACGCCGGAGGACGTGGCCGCCGTCAAAGAAAGCTACACGGGCCGTTACCTGAAGGACTTGCTCGTCAGGCGGAGTAAAGGCTCAGGCACAAAAAAACAAGCCGCGGAGTAAGAAGGCACCGCCCACCCCTGTCATCCTAGGCCTTGTGCCTAGGATCCATCCCACCGCTGGCTTGCGCCCTCCCCTGAAAACGCAACGCATCCGCACTGACAGTCGGATATACGGCATAAAGCCGAGCAGGACACGGAAGTGAAACTCGCCGGACCCCGCTTCCGTCATTCCGGCCCAGCGAGGACGCAGTCTAAGCGCCGAGCCGGAACCTAGCGCAAACGTCTACCGACGCACTCTTTCCATCTCCGCGACCTCAACCCCACATCACGGACCACACCATGAGCACGCTCCCGCCCTGCCCGAAATGCAGCTCCACGTTCACCTATGAGGACGGCGGCCTGCTCATTTGCCCGGAGTGCGCGCACGAATGGACCGCAGGCGCTTCGCAGGAGGCGGAAGCTCCGGACGACGTCGTGATCCGCGACTCCGCAGGCAACGTCCTGCAGGACGGAGACACCATCACCGTGATCAAGGACCTCAAGCTCAAGGGCTCCTCGAAGGTCATCAAGATGGGTACGAAGGTGAAGAACATCCGCCTCGTCGGCGGCGATCACGACATCGATTGCAAAATCGACGGCATCGGCGCCATGAGCCTCAAGTCCGAATTCGTGAAAAAGGCGTGACCGACGGGCGTTGTTCTAGTCTCCAATTTTCAATGTCATCCTAGGGCTTGTCCCTAGGATCCATCCGCCAGCCGCGAAATATCTCCCGACAAGCACGGCCCAACTTCGTTGACTTAAAGCCGAGGACGACAGGCGCGGCCCCGGCATAAAAAACGGGCGGCAGAGCAACACTGCGCTCCCGCCGCCCGCCAAAATTTCAATCGCACTTACTTGCCGCCGGGAGCAGCCTTCGGCTTTTCCTTCTTCGGCTTGCGCTTTTCCTTCGGTGCTCTCTGGCCTTTCGACATAACCGCTGCCTCCATGCTTGCTTGCGTGACCTGCCGCGAGATTAGCGCCGGACGCGCCCGATTCCCAGACCCACATCACCTCCGCGCCCTCCGTTAGGAGGCGCGCAAGAAAGGAGCTCGGCACCATCGGGCAGCAAGAAACAAGCGGCGGAGAGAATGATCTGCACGCAACTTCGCGTTGAAATTTATCGTTGATCCTGGTCTAGTGCGCGCCATGACGACGGGGGTTCTAGAAAAACAAGTCGAAGATTTTATCGCCCGCTGGAGCAAGTCCAGCGGCGCCGAGCGCGCGAATTTTCAAGGCTTTGCCTATGAGCTTTGCGACCTCCTTGGAGTGCCGCGACCGGACGTGTCGGTGGATGATGCCCAGCGCAACACCTACGCGTTCGAGCGCTCCGTCGACTTCAAGGCTCCGGACGGCTCAAAAAGCCTAGGTCGTATCGACCTCTACAAGAAAAACGCTTTTGTCCTCGAAGCCAAGCAGAGCCGCCAGAAAGGCGGCAAGAAGGAACTGAAACTCAAAACGACCGGCCAAGCGGATTTTTTCGTCCCAGATGCCAAGCCACAAGGTCAGCGCTCCGCCAACCGGGCCTGGGATGCACTGATGCTCAACGCCTATCAGCAGGCAACCGAATACGCGCGTGCCCTCCCCGCTAGCGACGGCTGGCCTCCATTCATCCTGATCTGCGACGTTGGCCACTGCATCGAGCTTTACGCAGACTTCACCGGCCAGGGTAAAAACTACACGCAGTTTCCGGATCGCAAGGGCTTCCGCATCTTCATGGAGGATCTGCGCGATCCGGACATTCGCGCCCGTCTCCGCCAGGTCTGGGAACAACCCCTCGATCTGGATCCCACTCGTCGCTCCGCCAAAGTCACGCGCGATATCGCAAAACGGCTTGCCGAGGTCTCGAAAGGCTTGGAAGGCCGCAAGCACAACGCCGAAGACGTCGCTCACTTCCTCATGCGGTGCCTATTCACGATGTTTGCCGAGGACGTGAAACTGCTCCCCGAGGGCTGTTTCACGCGCTGGCTTGAGCAGGCCCAAACCAATACCTCAAAATTCAAGCACGAGTTGGCTCAGCTCTGGCAAGCCATGGACAAGGGCGGCTACGCCACGATTGCCGAAACGGAGGTGCGCCGCTTCAACGGCTCGTTCTTCAAGAGCGCAACTGTCCTCGATCTTGAACGCGAAGAAATCGGCGAACTGCTCGCTGCCTCCAAAGCGAACTGGAAGGAAGTCGATCCGGCTATTTTCGGCACGCTTCTGGAGCAAGCCTTGTCCGTCAAGGAACGCGCGAAGCTTGGCGCACATTATACGCCGCGTGCTTACGTCGAGCGCCTCGTCGTCGTCACGGTCATGGAGCCGCTGCGCCAGGAATGGGCGCAGGTGCAGGCCACGGCCGAGCGCTTGAAAGAAGAAAAGCGCGGCAAAGACGCGATCAAGGTCGTTAGCGATTTTCACGACAAGATCTGCGCGACACGCGTGCTCGATCCGGCGTGTGGCACCGGAAACTTCCTGTTCGTCGCCTTGGAGCAGATGAAGCGTCTCGAAGGCGAAGTTCTGGAAGCGATCCTAGATCTCGGCGGCCAGGAGGCACTGGCTCTCGAAAATCAAATCGATCCGCATCAGTTCCTCGGCATGGAGAAGAACGAGCGCGCCGCCGCTATCGCCGAGCTGGTGATCTGGCTGGGTTACCTGCAATGGTATTTCCGCACCCAAAAGGGTATGCCCAACGATCCCGTTCTGCGCGACTTCAAGAACATCAAGGTGATGGACGCCGTCCTGACCTGGGACGGATATCCGGTGCCGAAGGTCGAGACCAAAGACGGCAAGCAGATCGAGACTTATCCGAATGCGCGCAAGCCCGCGTGGGACGACGCCGAATTCATCGTCGGCAATCCGCCGTTCATCGGCGGCAAGGACATCCGCGCCGAGCTTGGCGACAGCTACGCCGAGACGCTCTGGTCCGTGCACGGCGACATCAACGACAGCGCCGACTTCGTCATGTACTGGTGGGACCGCGCCGCATCCGAATTGACGCGCAAGAAGACACCGCTGCGCCGTTTCGGCTTCGTGACGACCAATTCCATCACCCAGGTCTTTAGCCGCCGCACGGTTGCTAGGCACCTCGACGCCAAGAAGCCGATCTCGCTTCTGATGGCCATTCCGGATCACCCCTGGACCAAGGCCACCGAAAAGGCCGCAGCCGTGCGCATCGCCATGACGGTTGCAGCGGCGGGAAAACACGAGGGCGCTCTTCGGGAGGTGACCCGCGAAAGCGCGCTCGATACTGACGAGCCAGTCATCGACCTCAACATTAAATTCGGCCGCATCAATGCGGATCTCACGGTAGGAAGCGATCTGAACGCAGTCGTCGAACTCCGGGCAAACGAGGGACTATCGTCTCGAGGCATGTCGCTCCATGGCGGTGGTTTCATCGTATCAACCACAGAGGCTGAAGCGTTGGGGTTGGGCAAGCGCCCGGGGCTTGATAGACACATTCGCCACTATCGCAACGGGCGCGATCTGACAGCCACGCCGCGCGGCGTTTTGGTCATCGATCTGTTCGGATTAACAGCAGACGACGTGCGCCAGCGCTTCCCCGAAGTCTATCAGCATCTCGTTCAAACGGTGAAATCCGCGCGCGAAACTCAGTTCGAAAAGTCACCAACCCGCGATGCGCGCGAATATCTGGATCGATGGTGGACCTTCGGCAAGCCTCGCGAACAATTGCGTCCGGCGCTCGCCGGCCTGCCGCGCTACATCGCGACTGTCGAGACGGCGAAACACCGCACGTTCCAGTTCCTAGACGGGTCGATTTTGCCGGACAATCGGTTGGTTTGCTTCGCACTAAATGATTCACTTTCGCTCGGCGTTCTGTCCTCGCGTTTGCACGTCTCATGGGCACTGAAAGTTGGTGGAACGTTAGAGGATCGGCCGATCTATACGAAATCCGTCTGCTTCGATCCGTTTCCCTTCCCCGACTGCTCGGACGCTCTTAAAGAAAAAATCCGTGCCGTTGCCGAAGACCTCGATGCGCACCGCAAGGCGCGGCAAGCCGAGCACCCGGGACTTACGCTGACGCACATGTACAACGTGCTTAAAAAGCTCCGAACGAATGAGGCGCTGGACGAGACCGACAAGCGCATCAACGCACAGGGCCTTGTGCTGATCCTCAAAGAGCTGCACGACAAGCTCGACGCGCTCGTATCTGAAGCCTACGGCTGGCCGGCGACGCTCTCGGACGACGAAATCGTCGACCGCCTCGTCGCGCTCAACGCCGATCGCGTCAAGGAAGAACGCTCCGGCAAGGTCCGCTGGCTCCGCCCGGACTACCAGCGCGAACGCTTCGGCACCGACACAGAAAAGGCGGCAGCCAAGGCCGAACGCGACGACGCGCGCGCCAAGGCGCGGCAGGAAGCGTTGGATTTCGACGACGACTTGCAGGAGATGAAGCCGGAATTCCCAACCGAGAACGAATTGGCGGAGACGGCCTCCGTGATGCGCGTTCTCGCGTTCGCGTCCACCCCCCTCTCGATCCAGGACGTTGCGCGCCACTTTAAGCAGGGGCTTAAGGTCGAAAGGCGCATCGCGTCGACGATATCGGCCCTCGCCCGGCTCGGGCAAATCGTCCCGTTTGATGATGGCGCAACATTCTCGGTGCGACGCTCTTGATTGCGCGGCCAAGCAGGAGGCTTAGGGCATGACCGGATGGTGGAGAGCCCTGCGGCAGTATTGGGAAGACAACAAGGAGTTTGAACTCGCTGTTCTGCCGTCAATGTGGCCTCTACCTGCGGTGATCCTCGCCCTCGTGTCATGGGACGTCGCCACGCGGGAGACCGTTGTGCCGTGGCAAATGTGGGCCGCCGTCGCATCGCAGATTGCCCTGTTGATATGGCTGTTCTGGCTCCGATTCTTCCGCACACGCGACTAATCTTATCCCCGCTCCCAGCGCCCCACTTATCCTCTCCGCATCCCGCTCATTCGGGGGCCTGGTGCGAGCTGGGCGTTTGGTGAGTGGGAGCTGCGCCTCCGCTGATCGCTGGTAACATCAGCTAGACGAGCAAGGTGCGGAACCGTCTTTTCGATGTGATGGATCGGGAAGCAAACGCGCGCACGGTGGATGTTCGGGCGCGCGGTTCCGTATCGGTGGAGGTCGTGTCGCGATGGAGCAACCTCATAAGTTGCTCACCTCTTCGCGATGCTGGGCAGCAGCGGGGCGGTCGAGGCCGCATCCCGAGTTCTACCCACGGCCCGCCGCTCCGCTCCCCGGAGTTTCACTTTCCTAAATCCGCTCTTTGAGCCCATCTGAACCCAAACGTCCGCGCGCTCCACGCCTCGCGGCTATCCTCGCACGCCCACGCCCAAATACCGATGCCGAGTGCCGCCCTTTCCTGCCACGCGCGCCCTCCCTTGCCCACTGCCTCCCCAGCCTGCTGAGCTTAGGAATAAAAAATCGTTGCACGCCTGTCCCACTGGCTTGCTAGCCTGGAGGTTGCGTCGCTCCCGAGGGGGGAGCCGCTTTTTATGGGGACGTGTTCATGAAATTCGCAGCACAGGCTCTGTCCGCTCTCGCCGCCGTTGGTCTTCTGGTCGGCGCCATGGGGTCCGCTCCGGCGCTTGCCGCCGGCCAGAAGGAAGCCGCGCCCAAGACAATCTTCGACTACATCGAGGCCGACCTGAAGGCCATCGACAAGGAGATCGTCAAGGTCTTCACCCCGCCGAAGAAATAACCCGACACGGCACCGGCGCGAGGCGGCCCCGAGCCATCCTCGCGTCGGTCTGAACATCCCAAAGCAGAGGGGCCGGGGCGAAGTCACAAGCCCAACGGCCCCTGTTTATGAGTCCGATGGTTACCATGTCCCATCGCGGCCCTTGAAATCCCGTGCAGCACGACTTTGATGGTCTGGCAGGCGTTTCAAGTGAGGCGTCACGGCCGGCGTTTGGGGGGACCGAACCGTCACGTTCTCGGTTCAGCGTTCACACCAACCAACGGAGCCCCGCCGTGCGCACGCGTTTACCCTCTATTGCCCTCGGAGCCGCTGCCATCGCGCTCGGCTTCGCCACTCACAACGCCGTTTCGGCAGCGCCGCCGACCCCGACGCATCTGACGATGATCGCGCAAGCCCCGGACACCGTGCCTGACAGCACCGTTCCCCAGAGCGCGCCTTCACCCGATGATCAGACCCAGACCAAGCCCAATACCAAACAGCCTGTCACCGCCGCCGACATCGCCGAGTGCATGAAATCCTGGGATGCCGACACCGGCATGAGCAAGGCGGAATACGAAAAAGCCTGCCACCGCACGCTCAAGTACTTTCCCGAAGAGCCCTGAAACGCTCGCCGCGCCGCAAAAACAACGCTCCAACTGCTGCCCACTGAAACGGCCGGAAAAAATCTGGAGCACCGCGCGCCACCGTCCCTCAGCAACAGGAGAAACATTTCGGTCAACTGAGCGTTTCAAGCACGCCACCGACACATGAAGCCAACCCAGAAGGAGAAGGCCATGACCATGACGAAAGCTGCTCTGGTTCTCGCTGGCACCCTCACCCTAACGGCAACAAGTGCTTCAGCCGCCGTCGTTTGCAACGAAGAAGGCGATTGCTGGCGCGTCAAGGAGCGCTACGAGTACAAGCCCGAGTTCCGCCTCCGCGTCTATGAAGACGACTGGAGATGGCCCGAGGCCGAAAGAGAAAGATATCGTTGGCGTGAGAGCCGCGGTCGCGGCTACTGGCGCAACGGCATCTGGATCGAGTTCTGAAACACTTCCCGAGGACTATCCCGAAAAAGGGGCTGTCGCCGGAGAAACCGCCGCCAGCCCCAAAAGTCGTGCGCCCCCATCCGAGCTTAATC
>OFDC01001754.1_pt1 | contig 10888 bp, 9 predicted proteins | sample 1520941 | NCBI WGS metagenome assembly OFDC01 (sample SAMEA94258168, study PRJEB24077) | hot springs metagenome | biome: Aquatic biome; feature: Water | place: India | collected 2012-12-06 | depth 5 m | reverse complement strand
CAGTACCTTCCGTAAAAAAAGAACGATATTCGTTGAATTTCACCTCAAAAGGCGTAAGATTCAACACTTTGTTATCGCTTTGCACCTGCCCAAAATCTGGAATTAAGGTGGCATCGAGTGTAAAAGCCTGATTGAGACCTAACTTTAAATCTAATCCTCCCGAAACCTGATTTGTCCAATCTTTTTGTTCTACTGTATTACTCGGAAAATGATTTGCATAAACCGAAAAATACGGAAACAGCTGCAAACGTAGTGGTGGTTTAATATCAGAAATACCAGTCCATTGTCCTTCTTGTGTCAAAAAGCCGTTTACATTGGGGTTAATGGCATTCCAAGTATATTGTTGTTCAGTTTTTCGCCTTCTTCGGGTAATATTCAAGCCCCAATTTTGTACTTTGTCTTTGCTAAAACGAATGGCCGAATAAGGCAAAAACATTTCAAAACTCCAGCCTTTGTCATGAATCACTACGGCACTTTTCCAGACAGCATTCCAACTAAAATCTTCGCCTCCATTATTATCATTCTGGTTGGGTGTCATTTTGGCATCCCACTGTTCGCCGAGTGGTGTAACGAAATACTCAAAACCATTAAGTTTGTCATTATAAGTATCGAAAATTAAACCAATATAATCGTTCATTCCGAAACCATCTCGTCCTGCCAATTCCTTCGCAATGCTATCTACATTTCGTTCGAAGCAAGTGCCGCCAAAATAAATCCCAGCGTCATCATACATCAAAAAAGTTTCGGTATGATTTCCCTTTTCTTCTTTTCGGCCAATCACAGGTCGAAATTCAGTGTAATCATCAGCTTTGGCGGCATCTTGCCAAGCCAAGTCATTCAGTTTACCATCAATAATTACGGGTTTGTTTGTACGTTTGGCAGGAAGCGAACGGGGTGTTGTTGCTTGGGCAAACGAGTAGTGTACACTGATGCAAAACTGCACCAGAAATAGTAAAAATAGCTTTTTCATAATTGTTGTTTTTGTATAGTTCTGTGCTTGGGGCACAAAACTACCAGTAATTGTCGTTTGGTAGGTATTAATAAAAGTTAACAAAACTGTTTTTAACATTTATTAAGCAATTATGAATACCTACTTACTTTGAAAAGGTTACAAAAAGTAATTTCGGAAACGACAATCTTTTTTCATAAAAGTTGCATGGACGATATTTTTTTCTTGAAATTTTGACTATCAAATTGATACTTCAATCTTTTAGTTTATTAATTTAATCGTCAGGCAAAAAGCTTTTTCATAATTTTGTGTATTACTGTCCAAACCCTAAATTAAACAGCAATACCTATATGCCAAAACTTATGCCATAAACATAACTAATTGATTATCAATAATTTTACTCTTAACGCAAAAATAAAATTGTCCGAAAACGGACAAGTCAAGTACGCCTTCGGACAAAGAGTCAAGTATCGTTTGCCTGCCTTATTATTACCTACAATTGTATCTTTTCGGAAACAAACGTATATTTGAAGAGTGAGAAAATTATGAAAAAGTACTACAAAAATGAACCGTATCGACCGCCTCTTTGGAATTTTAACCTTATTACAATCAAGAAAATATGTTTCGGCTGAGAAGATTGCTGAAAAATTTAAAATCAGTGTTCGAACAGTCTATCGAGATTTAAAAGCTTTGTGCGAATCAGGGATTCCACTGAGTTTCGAACCCAACAAAGGATACTTTGTAATGCAGGGTTATTTTCTTCCACCGATTGCTTTATCTACTGAAGAAGCCAATGCCCTTTTATTAACCGAATCGTTGGTTTATGGCTTTACTGATAAATCTATTCAAAAACATTACACTAACGCACTCAACAAAATAAAGTCGATTTTACCTTCTCAACAAAAAGAAAAAGCCGAGTTTCTAACCAATAATATCAAATATCAAGTACCTGAACGACTTACGCAAGATTACGAACACCTTTCGATTCTACAACATACCATTGCCTCAAAGACCATTATTTCTTTTTCGTATCGCAATAACAAAGATGAATCTAGCCACCGACAAGCTGAGCCAATCGGGCTCATTTTTTATGCTTTCGGATGGCATTTAATTGCGTGGTGCCACAAACGCAATGGATACCGTGATTTTAATGTTTCAAGAATGTCGAAAATTGAAGATACTTACAAGCCTTTCAAGAAAACTGACCACATTGAAGTGAGTGAATATATGCCTCAGATTCCGGTGAATTATTAATTTTTTGTTTGCGAAAAAATTCTTCTAAACACACTGACATAGGGTTGTCAGTAGGACATATTTTCTTTGTATTGTTAACCAAAAACTTCAAAAAAATATGTCACTTATTGCAATGTACCTCCAAGAATTAGAACAAGAATCGGCTACTACTCGTAAGTTTTTGTCGATTGTTCCAGATGACAAATTAGATTGGCAGCCACACCCAAAAAGTATGACGATTCGTCAATTAGCTACACACATTGCAGAATTACCTACTTGGATTACCTATGGTATTACGACTGATGAATTGGATTTTGCCCAAACTCCTTACGAACCAAAGGTAATCAACAATAGAGCTGAATTATTGGCTTATTTTGAAGAATGCTTTGCTGATGGTCGTTCGGTATTGGTTCCTGAAAATGAAAGTAAATTATCAGAATCTTGGGTACTTCGTGCGGGTGACCAGATTTACATGGATATCACGAAGGCTGAAACCATACGCAATGCCTTGAGCCAAACAATTCACCACCGTGCTCAATTAGGAGTTTTCTTACGCCTTTTAGATATTCCGATTCCTGGAAGTTACGGCCCAAGTGCCGATGAATTAAGTTAATCGCTTACATCCAGTTCATTGCCATTAAGTGTATTATACACAAATTTTATGAAAAAGCTATTTTAAGGGTAACGTATTCCACACAACACTTTGAAATGTTTAGGCAGGTAGCAATGCAGCTACTGCCTTGCATTTCTCAAAATCTGCTTCATAAATTTCAAATTCATTGCTTAATGCCGCACTAGCCATACTCACATCGGGTTTTCGGAAAATCATTTTACTTTCTTGAATCCCCTTGCCTGTCATGTGTAGTGCACGCACACCAACTGATAAAAATTGTTGGGCATTTTGAGCAGAAACTCCACTTCCAGCCATAATTTCAATACGATTTTGAGATTTTTCAACCAAAGTTTTAAGCAAATCAATTCCTTCGATGGCAGTGTTTTTTTGGCCCGAAGTCAAAATTCTTTCACAACCACACGCTATAATATCTTCTAATGCTTGAATGGGGTTATTAGCCACATCGAATGCTCGGTGAAAAGTTACTTTTAAAGGTGCCGCTAAACGAACTAATTCTGAAGTACGTATTTGGTCAATGCTTCCATCAGGATTTAAAATTCCGAAAACTACGCCATCAGCCCCTAAATCTTTCGCCGTTTGAATATCTTCTTTCATAACGGCAAATTCAGCATCGGAGTAACAAAAATCGCCTCCTCTCGGGCGAATCATTACATAGAGTTTGACATGAAGATGCTTACGTGCCAAACGAATCAATCCAGCCGATGGAGTTGTACCCCCCTCAAACATCCCACCACATAATTCTACACGGCCAGCACCTGCATTTTGAGCAGTTAGGCAAGATTCTAAAGAAAAACTACAAATTTCGAGCATGTCTTATATTTTTTGTAACACAAATTTGAAAGTTGCGTTACGCTGTTAGTTCACGAAAAACTTCCTCAATACCTTTTCCGCCTTGTTTGAGTTCGGAAAGGGTACCATTAGCTACAATTTTTCCTCGATTAATAATCACTACGCGGTCGCAGATAGCTTCTACTTCCTGCATAATATGGGTGCTAAAAATAACTGTTTTATTTCGCCCAACCGATTTTATCAATTCTCGAATTTCTACCAATTGATTGGGGTCAAGACCAGTAGTAGGCTCATCTAGAATTAGCACATCTGGGTTATGAATAAGAGCTTGTGCTAAACCCACACGTTGGCGATAGCCTTTAGATAATTGACTAATTTTTTTATGTTTTTCTAAATCTAAACCCACCATTTTGATGGTTTCGGCTACTTTAATTTCTAAAGTTTTACCTCTTAAACCATAAAGCGAACCCACAAATTCAAGAAATTCACGCACATACATATCCAAATAAAGTGGATTATGCTCAGGCAAATATCCAATGCTCTTTTTTACTTCCATGGGCGATATTTTTACATCGAAACCATTAACCACAGCCGAACCATCGGTGGCAGGTAGATAGCCCGTAAGGATTTTCATCGTCGTAGATTTTCCTGCACCATTGGGGCCCAAAAAGCCAACGATTTCGCCCTTGGCAACTTCGAAAGATATATCATCAACGGCACGTTGGGTGCCATAAACTTTACTTAGATTTTGAATTTTTATTGACATGTGATAGTCGCTAGACCACCGACCACGGTCGATAGTTTTTGTTTATTTGAAACAATAACGCAAAAATAGGTTTTCTGGTGAAAACTTTTCTGAAAAAATAGTCTTCGATGTGGTTTTTGGTTAAATTTGATAAACTCAACCTTACAAACTAATGAAAAAACTTCTTTTTTGGGGCTTATTTCTAAGCCTATCTGTTGTATTCGCACAAGAAAAAAACGTAAAAATGGGAATCGTAGGCATGACCCACGACCACGTTTATCAAATCTTACACAATCCTAATCGAGCAGGAGTAGAAATTGTAGGTTTTGCCGAACCCAATAAAGAATTGGCCTTAAGATTATTGAAGAAGTATAATTTGCCCGAAAGTCTTTGGTTTTCGAGCCTCGAAGAAATGATAACCAAAGCCAAACCCGAAGCGGTTTGTGATTTTAGAAGTATCATTGAGCACCTCGAAACCGTACAAAAATGTGCTCCCAAAGGCATACATGTAATGGTTGAAAAACCGCTTGCTGTAAACTTTGCCCATGCTAAAGAAATGGAAGCCTTGGCCAATAAACACCATATTCAATTATTAACTAACTATGAAACTACTTGGTACGCCAGCAATCATCAGACTTTTCGAATGATTCATGAGCAAAATGCTATTGGGGATATAAGAAAAGTGGTTATTCATGATGGACATCGTGGGCCCAAAGAGATTGGGGTTAGCAATGAATTTTTTAGTTGGCTTACTGACCCCATAAAAAACGGCGGTGGAGCAATTATTGATTTTGGTTGTTATGGTGCGGATATTATGGCTTGGCTTATGAAGGGTGAAAGACCTACTTCTGTGACAGCCATTACACAAACTATTAAACCAGAAATATATCCAAACGTTGACGATGAAGCGACGATTGTGGTAACTTACCCTAAAGCTCAAGGAATTTTTCAAGGTTCTTGGAATTGGCCTTTTGATAGAAAAGACATTGAAGTTTATGGAAAAACAGGCTATATTTTTGCCGATAAATCGCCTCAAATGACAATCAGAAAAGGCGATAGAAATGCACTTCCCGAAGAAAAAATTGCCGTAACACCTCTCGAAACACCCATGAACGATGCTTTTACTTACTTTGCTGCGGTGGCACGTGGTAAAGTAAAATCAGAAAACGATTTGGGTTCTTTAAAGATAAACATGGTAGCGATGGAAATTTTAGATGCTGCCGTGAAATCATCAAAAACTGGGAAGACGGTTGTGTTGAAATAAACAGCGATTAAAATCGCCTAAATGAGGATATAAAAATAGTTATATAACAAGAAAGCCCATCAGCAATGATGGGCTTTCAAAATATCTTATTTCAAGAATTATGCTTTTGCTTCTTCAGCAGTTTCAGCCGATGGCACAAATAATTCTGGCATGGTAGCCGAAAGAATATTATACCAAGTAATGATTTTTTTCACATCTGAAGCATATACACGCTCACGGTCGAACTCAGGCATAATTGCACCAAAAAGGTCAAAAACTTGAGTATTTGAAGCATTTTTGAAGTCGAAATCAACTTTCTCTCCGTGAATTTCACGAGCCTTCAAGAAAATATCACTTAAAGGAATTGACGTATTTGGGTCTTCAGTATAAATAGAAATGTCTTTCAATACCGATACACGAGCATTTGAACTTACCATTTCTTTTTGCTTTTTGTCATCGAGTGTTTCAACAATCACCCCACCACGTCCGGGTTTCAAAATTCTATACAAACCGCTTTTACCTGAAATGTGGGCAATATCTCTTAATAATTCCATTTGATAAATTATATTGTTTTTGTTTAGTTGTTTGTCAATCAACGACATTCAACGATATTTCTTTAATTTCTTTCGGCGTTATTTATAACGGTGCAAAAGTACAAATTATTTCGTAAAAGACAGATTCATCTCTTCGATTGCTTGCAATATTTCATCACGCCCAAGACGTCTTTCCGATGAAGTAATGAAATATTGAGGAATTTTCGTCCAGCTCAATAGCATCGTTTTTTTAAATAACTCAACGTTTTTCTCCGCAGTAAGCCCTCCTACTTTATCCGCTTTCGTAAAAATTAGACAAAAAGGTACATCACGCTCACCCAAGAAATCGAGAAATTCTAAGTCAACTCTTTGTGGTTCGTGGCGAATATCAATCAACACAAACACACAAACAAGGCTTTCTCGATTAGCTAAATAATTTCCAATCATATCGCCCCATTTTTCTCGTTCGTTTTTAGGAGCTTTGGCAAATCCATAGCCTGGCAAATCAACAATATAGTACTTTTTATTAATCTCGAAGTGATTAATAAGTTGCGTTTTCCCAGGAACTTGTGAGGTTTTGGCTAGGTTTTTATTACCCGCCAGCATATTTATTAACGAAGATTTCCCAACGTTCGAACGGCCAATGAAGGCATATTCGGGTTTGGTTGGCGGCGGACATTTTCGATAGTCGGCGGCACTCGTAACAAACTTCGCTTCTATTAATTTTGGAGTTTTCATATTACTAACATATCACCTTTTTTACTGATTCTTGCATGAAGACAGCTTAGAAACCTGTCCTACAAAATCAAAAAGGAGAAAGAATTTAGCACAAAGGTACTCAATTTCTTTCTCCTTTCGGTGATTATTTATTTGAAGTCTTACTTTATCTCTAACTCAAATGGCATTCTGGCTTGAATTTTATCCATGCTTTGAAGATTTTTGAGTTGCTTGGCATACGGAGCAAAATCGCCTAAATACGCTTTAAGTTTTGCATCTTCTTGGTCATTACCAAATTTTTCGATGAGTGTCTCAATACTTGATTTTTGTATTGGAAGATATTTTACTCTATAATCGCCCTCTTTTAGTTTAGCTTTTTGTGCTGCTACTTTAATAGCCACATCAATACCACCCAAAATATCCACCAATCCGTTGGCTTTGCCTTGTGAGCCTGTCCAAACACGACCACTTGCAAGACTTTTCAATTTCTCTACACTCATGTGGCGGCCTTTGGCAGCTTTAGAAGTAAAGCTTTCGTAACCTTTATTCACCCCATTTTGAATCATATTTTTCTCTGCATCAGTCATTGTGCGAGTAGCAGATGGGAAATTGGCATATTCGTGAGATTTCACGCCATCAAACGTTACACCTAACTTTTCGTTCATCAACTTCTCCACATTAAACATCACCCCAAAAATACCAATCGAGCCTGTGAGTGTAGTTGGCTGAGCCACAATGGTATCGCAACCCATTGCCATGTAATACCCTCCCGAAGCAGCATAATCGCCCATTGAAGCAATGACTGGTTTTACTTTTTTAGTCAATTCTACTTCTCTCCACATCACATCAGAAGCCAAGGCACTTCCACCACCTGAATTGATACGTAATACAATCGCTTTGATTTTACTATCTTTTCGGGCTTTTTGCAATTCTTTTACGATAGTTTCCGAGCCAATTGTACCATCTTGACTTTCGCCCGAAAGAATATCTCCTTCACCGACAATTACTGCAATACGGTTTGAGTTACTACCTTCTTTTACCAATTTATCGGCTTTGAGGTATTTATTTAAAGTTATGTATTCTATCTTTTTATCTTTTTCAGAACCTAATTCGTGGCGAAGTGCGGTTTCGAATTCATCCCAATAGCCAGTGTTTGTTAGAATTTTGTACTTCACTGCATCTGATGGCTCTTGAATCAAGGCTTTATTGAGAATTGTATTTACTTCTTCCAAAGAAAGCTTACGTGCTGATGCAATATCTCCGTAAAAATTATTAGCGATATCTGAGATGAACGATTGCGTTTGCTCGCGATTTGCATCACTCATTTTTGTCAAGAAAAATGGCTCTACTGCACTTTTATATTCACCCACACGGAAAATTTCGGGTTTTACACCAATTTTCTCAAAAAGGCCTTTCATGAAAGTATAGTTGGCACTCAAACCATTAAAATCTACGCCTCCAGCTGGAGTTATATAGCTTTTATCTGCTACTGAAGCTAAATAAATGCCACCTTCAGTCATGGTTTCAGCATAAGAGTAAATAAACTTATTTGACTTCTTAAAATCTAACAAATATTCTCTCACCTCTTTCAAAGTAGCAAAACCTGCCATCGGGTTTTCAGCTTTTAAATAAATTCCCTTAATGTTCGGGTCGATTTTTGCATTAGCCAAAGCTTCTTTGATTTGTGGCAAACTTACTTGGCCCGGTGAATTTCCGCCCGATAAAATATCATTCAGTGGGTCTTCTTCTGGAGCGTTTTCACGGATTACTTGATTCAAATCGAGTTTAAGTACTGAATTTGCAGCAACTTCAGTTTTAGTGTCAGAACTCGACATCAAACTTCCGATTCCTAGTAACAAAAAGAAGCTAAGAACTGTGAAAAGAAAGATGCCGACAATCGTTGCAAAAACATATTTCAAAAATTGTAACATATACGGTTATAGTTTATTATTTTATTTCTGTTTACAAAAATATATGTATATACAGAAAAGTAAGTTTAGTATTTGATAGATGGAGGATATTAATTATGAGTTATGAATTATAAGTGCCGAATTATTTTTTTAATCTAGTATTAGAGACAAGGTATGCCTTGTCTCTACACTTAATTTATGCTTTATGAAGGGCATCTGCAATCTTACGGTCGTTTGATAGACGCGGAACCTTGTTTTGTCCACCTAATTTTCCTTGTGAACGCATATAGTCTATAAATGCATTTTTATGGAGAGATGTAATGACCAATTTACGAAGAATACTTCCTGTAATTAGGTCATCATAGTACACATTCAGTTCGGTCATTCGCTTATCTAAATCGTTATTGAACTGCTCTATATCTCTTGGTGGTACGGCAAATTCAATAAGCCATTCATGATAAGGCAAACCTTCGGCAGGTGTAACCATTGGTGCGACTGTAAATTCCACAATCTCTACTTCTGGTTGGCGTTCACAGGCATATTTCATGGCTTTCTCCACCTCCTCACCAATAACGTGTTCGCCAAAAGCAGAAATATAGTGTTTGATTCTTCCCGAAACAATAACTCTATAAGGATTCAACGAAACGAATTTCACTGTATCCCCAATCGAATATCCCCAAAGTCCAGCATTATTATTCACAATAAGAGCATAATTTTTACCCAATTCTACTTGTTCGATGCTCAAACGAGTAGGCTTTTCATTGAAAAACTCTTCTGCGGGAATAAACTCATAGAAAATACCAGTATTAAGCAATAACAACATTCCTTCGTTGTTTTGCTTATCTTGGTAAGCAAAAAATCCTTCTGAAGCAGGAAATAGCTCAACCGAATCGATTTTCTTTCCGATAGATTCGAATAGTTTCGCACGATATGGTTCGAAGTTTACGCCCCCATAAACGAATAAATCGAATGTTGGAAAAACATCTTTAATCTTTTTACCCGTACGAGCCTGAATACGGTCGAAATACATCTGCACCCATGGTGGAATGCCCGAAATAAGGCTCATAGGTTGATTGATGGTTTCATCAATGATTTTTTCCAATTTCGTTTCCCAGTCTTCAATACAATTTGTTTCGTAAGAGGGTAAACGATTAGCTTGTAAATAAGCAGGAACGTGGTGCGTAGAAATTCCCGACAAACGACCAGTTTTAATACCTGCTTTTTCGGTCATTTCTGGACTTCCTGAAAGAAAAATGAGCTTATTATCTAAAAATTTAGAATTACCTGTTTCGTGAATATAATTCAAGAGGGCATTTCGTGCCGAACTGATATGATTATCAATAGAATCTTTCGAAATTGGAATATACTTTGTACCTGAAGTAGTACCCGAAGTTTTGGCAAAATAAAGCGGTTTCCCATTCCAAAGTATATTTTCTTCACCTTCGGTTACTCGCTTGATATAGGGTTTAAGGTCTTCGTAATCACGAATCGGAACGGCCTGTTTGAAATCATCATACGAATGAATGTCTTTGAAATGATGGTCACGACCGAAAACTGTTTGAGCAGCTTGGCTTACTAATTTTTCTCTCCATTCGGCTTGTACTTCTGCCGAACGAGCCATCCACTTCTTTTGCTGTGCAACCACATACGCTGCTATGGGTTTACTAAGTATCGAACGAACTCCCATGTTCTATGATTTATGTTCCTGCTCTTTTCTCTGGTTAGTATAATGTGTCGAGTAGCAAAGATAGTATTTTTTTCGTTTAACGAATTACTTCGCCCTTAAGCATGACATAAAACCGAGATTTTATGAACAATATTACAAAAACAAGTATTTCTTGAACAATAACAACAATGCTTTTTTTGTTATAAAAACAGGTGTTTGATAAGTAAATATGCTTATAAAGTACCTATTTTATTAAAAAATCGACGCATACTTGAAAAACCTGCACCTCAAAAGAGCATACTTTTCTGTTTTTCAATACTTTTTCAACTTTTTAGAAATATTTTGCAAATAATAGTTGTAAATTTGCGACCAAATTAAAATTATAAACCCATTAAAGCTTTAAAATGGCTGGATTGTTTAACTTCCTCACGAGTGACATCGCGATTGACTTGGGTACGGCAAATACCCT
>OFDC01001753.1_pt1 | contig 10889 bp, 8 predicted proteins | sample 1520941 | NCBI WGS metagenome assembly OFDC01 (sample SAMEA94258168, study PRJEB24077) | hot springs metagenome | biome: Aquatic biome; feature: Water | place: India | collected 2012-12-06 | depth 5 m | reverse complement strand
CTTCGCCGGCAAGTTCCCGGAGGTCCGGGTCGAGCTCCAGCCGGCCCGTGGCCTCGCGGAGGACTGCCTCGGCGCCGACAGCGCACGCTGGGACCTGATCGTCGTCGGCCGGCACCCGGTCGACACGGTCTTCCGACTCCTCACGGGCGCGGTCGCGACCGCGGTGGTCGAGCACGCGCACACCAACGTCGCCGTCGTCCCCCAGGCCGAGCCCGCTGCCTCCTGAGCCGCCACTCGCGCGTGGTCGAGCCCGCCGCCGGGACGCCTCGCGAAGCGACTCACCGCCGACAGGCCGCCTCGGGACTCAGGCGAGCGCCACGCAGCCGTTCAGGGGCTCCGGCGTCGCAGGGTCGCGGCGCCGAGTACCAGCGCAGCCACGATGCAGACGAGGACGACCCCGACGTCGAGGGCCAGCTCGTCGGTGAAGGAGCCCGACGCCGACACCCTCTGCATCCCCTCCACCGCGTACGTCAGCGGAAAGACGTCGGACAGCCTGTGCAGGGGTGCGGCCATCGCCTCACGTGGCGTGAACAGGCCACAGAGCAGCAGCTGCGGGAGCACCACCGCCGGCAGGAACTGCACCGCCTGGAACTCGGTCCGGGCGAAGGCCGAGAGCAGCAGACCGACGCTGGTGCCCAGCAAGGCCGAGAGGATGGCCAGCGCCACGACCAGCGCCGGTGAGCCGGCCACGTCCAGGTCGAGCGGGCCGAGGGCGACCGCGCTCGCGAGCGTCGTCTGCACCGCCGCGACCAGCCCGAAGGCGAGCGCGTAGCCAGCGAGCAGGTCGGCCTTGGCCACCGGCATCGCCAGCAGCCGTTCGAGGGTGCCCGAAGTCCGCTCGCGGAGCATCGCCACCGACGTCACGAGGAACATCACGGTGAAGGGGAACAGCGCGAGCAGCGGTCCACCCGCGGTGTCGAAGACCGCCGGCCGGTCGTCGTAGACGTAGCGCAGGAGGGTGAGCAGCACCACCGGCACCACCAACAGCAGCGCGACGGTGCGGTGATCGCCGCGCAGCTGCTCGAGGACACGTCGGGCCGTCGCGAGCGTCGCCCGGCCAGTCATTGCGCAGACCCTTCCGCCAGGCTGAGGAAAGCCGACTCGACGTCCGCTGCGCCCGTCCGGCGGAGCACGCCCTCCAAGGTGTCGTCCGCGACCAGACGACCTTCTCGGAGCAGGAGGAGGCGGTCGCAGCGGGATGCCTCGTCCATCACGTGGCTGCTGACGACGAGTGTCCGGCCGTCGGCCGCCATCCTGCGGAACAGCGCCCACAGGTCACGCCGCAGCACGGGGTCGAGACCCACGGTGGGCTCGTCGAACACCAGGAGCTCGGGCTCTGCGAGCAGCGCCGTCGCCAAGGAGACCCGCGCCTGCTGCCCCCCGGACAGCCGATCCACCCTCCGATCGGCGACATCGACGAGGTCGACATCAGTCAGCACCTCTTCCACCCGCGACCGAGGTGCTCGGGTGACATCGGCGAAGTAGCGCAGGTTCGCGCGCACCGTGAGGTCGGAGTAGACCGCAGGGCGCTGCGTCACGTACCCCACCCGCGAGCGCAGAGCAGCTTGCCCCGCGGGCAGCTCGAGCACGTCCAGGCGGCCGGTGACCCCACCTTGGACACCGACCACGGCCCGCAGCAGCGTGCTCTTGCCGCTCCCGCTGGGACCGAGCAGACCGGTGACCGTGCCCGCCGGGATCTCGAAGGACAGCGCGCGCAGCACGTCCCGGTCGCCACGTCGGACGGAGAGGTTGTGAGCCACGACCGCTGGAGTGGTCATGCCGTGCACTCTCGCACGAGCCTGCCCTGCTGCCCAGCGGACATCTGGTCCGGGTCGTCGCCCGAGCCGGACACGTGCGATGTGCCATCCTCCTGACCATGACCGACCGGAAGATCCCCCGTGGGGCCGGCGACGACTACTCGCCGGCAGCCATCAGGGCCCGTCAGGAGTTCGTGCGCACGCACACCGACAGCGCAGCCGAGCACGTCGCCTCCTACTCCCTCGACCCGGCCACGCTGCCGGGGAACATCGAGAGCTTCTTCGGGGCGGCCCAGGTGCCGATGGGGCTCGCCGGGCCGTTGCTGGTCGACGGCGAGCACGCCCAGGGCGAGTTCTTCGTCCCGCTGGCCACGACCGAGGGCACCCTGGTCGCGTCGTACAACCGCGGGATGAAGCTGTGCCGAGCAGCGGGCGGTGTCACCACGACGGTCATCGACGACCGCATGCAGCGGGCGCCGGTCTTCAGCTTCGCCGATGCCCGCGAGGCCAGGGCGTTCTCCCTGTGGCTCGACGAGCACCTCGAGGAGATCGCAGCCGCCGCGGAGGCCACCACCAGCTCCGGGAAGCTGCTCGACATCCAGAAGTTCCCGGTCTCCAAGCTGCTCTACACCCGGTTCAACTACTCGACCGGCGACGCGGCGGGGCAGAACATGACCGGCAAGGCGACGTTCGCGGCGTGTGCGTGGATCAAGCAGAACTACCCGCACGAGCTGCACTTCCTGCTCGAGGGACAGTTCGCCACCGACAAGAAGACCTCCGTCGTCAACATGCTGCACACCCGCGGCAAGCGGGTCGTCGCCGAGATCACCCTCCCGGCGGCGCTCGTCGAGGAGCAGATGCACGTCAGCACCGACAAGCTCTACAACGCCCGGATGCGCGGCCAGCTCGGCTCGATCATGTCGGTGACCAACAACAACGGGAACCACTCCGCCAACGGCATCACCGCGATGTTCATCGCCACCGGCCAGGACGTCGCGAACGTCGCGGAGTCCTCGGCCCTCTACGGCTTCTCCGAGCTGCTGCCGAACGGCGACCTCTACGCCTCCGTGACCCTTCCGTCCCTGATCGTCGCGACGTACGGCGGCGGGACGGGTCTCGCGACCCAGCGGGAGTGCCTCGAGCTGCTCGGCTGCTACGGCGCCGGCAAGGTCCGCAAGCTCGCCGAGATCATCGCTGCGACGGTACTCGCGGGCGAGCTCTCGCTGGGGTCGGCCGTCGTGGCGGAGGAGTGGGTGCAGTCGCACGACGAGTTGGGACGCAACCGTCCCTGAGCTGCTCGGCACGGTCTCCGGGCCCGCGATAATCCGTTGGTTCGCGCGACCGACGGACCGTACTCTTCCGGTGTTCGACCACCCGACCGATCGAAGGCAAGGACAGCCATGGGCACCCAGCACATCCACGCTCACGTGCGTCGCCACGCGACCCGCGGGCTTGCTGCTGCCCTCCTCGCGAGCTCGCGATCGGGCGCGGGCCTCCTGCTGGAGCACTCGACGCTGGAGTCACCGATGTAGGTGCGATGCACCGGCTCCTCGGGCCGCTCCAGCGAGACGACTGCTCTCGCCGGGGCGGCCTTCGTCGTTCCCGGCTCTCACAGCTCCATCCAGCCCGCCTGGCGGAATCAGGTAGACGCGCCGGTCTCAGGAACCGGTCCTTCGGGGTGCGAGTTCGACTCTCGCGGCGGGCACGCAGCACAACGACGACGCCTTCGTGGTCCAACGGACACGACGCCGGCCTACGAAGCCGGAGATGGAAGTTCGACTCTTCCCGGGGGCACTGTGACCGATGAGCAACGGTGGCTCGCCTGGATGTGGCCCAGGTTCCCTCGGGAAGAGCGGGTTCGACTCCCGCCGGTCACCCCAGCTCGTCCGACACGGCGCCGGACGCTGTGTTGACGGAGGAAAAACGATCAGGCCCGGGATTCTTGACGAATCCCGGGCCTGAGTTGGTAGCGGGGGCAGGATTTGAACCTGCGACCTCTGGGTTATGAGCCCAGCGAGCTACCGAGCTGCTCCACCCCGCGGCGTACTTCCAGGGTAGCAGGCTCGGAGGTGCGGCCGCGAATCAGCCCGCAGCCGCGACCGCGACGTGCTGCCACGGCTCTGCGGTCGCGGTGGGTTCGAACCCCGCCAGCCCAAGAGCGCGCCAGTGGTCGACGAGGTCGGCCGCCAGCTGCGCCCCCCACACCTCATGCGCCGTCGCGTGAGCCCGCTGGTCGCTGTCGACGAGCCGCGGCAGCAGCGTCGTGCGAACGGTCGGCACGGCAGCCGTCAGATCATCGGTAATCGCGTTGAACTGGCGCGCCAAACCCTCGGCCAGCCAGCCGTGTACCGCGCCCACTCCCGGCTCCGTGCCGGACACGTCGACTCCGACCATGATCAGCACCCGTCGGTCGCGCACTCGGCGGCACCAGAGCGCCACGCTCGCGGCCACGCGGCGGCGCCAGTCGGCGGGTCGCACGGCCCGAAGCGCATCGATATCGCCCACGCAGCTGATCACGCCGTCGTAGCTCGAGAGGGATGCTCGGCTGAGGATCGGCTCGAGGCACGCGATCGTCATGACGGGGTCAACGGTTGCATCAACGATCACCCCTCGTCCGGTGCGGTGATGCAGCGCTCGCGCGATTGTCGCGGCAAGGGTGGATTCGTGAGTGACGGCATCCCGGCCCGCGGCCGCACCGCTGCCGATCACGAGAATGCGCAGCGGATCAGGCCCATCAACGACGACGCCGGCGTTCTCAACAGAACGCGGTCGACGGGCGAGGGCGATCGACGCAGAATCGGCCCACTCCTCCATCGACGGACGAGCGAGTGCAACAGCAGCGGCAACAATGGCCGACATTGGGCTTCCTTCCAAGCCCCCCTTCGTCTTCCACGGTATGGCGGAGGTCTCGCGCCGGGTCAGCCCCCGAGGGGGGCATCCCCCAATGGGGGACAAACCGCCCGTTCTAGGCGGTGCGCGTCGCACCGAGGCTCATGCCGAGCGGCAGCCACCGGGTGCCGGGCCACTGCCACAGCCCGTCGCCGCGCGGCTCGAGCGCCGTGAACATCGGCCACGGCACGGCATCGTGCTCGTGCACGAAGTCGAGAGCCAGGCCGGCGTCGATGAGGGCGGTGAGCGTCTGCCCGAGCGGGTGCATGAACTCGATCGTGCGCGAGACCTCGAGCACCGCATCCGGATCGGCGTAATCGGCCGACTCGTCGAGCTGCAGCGGCGCGGTCTCGAAGTACGAGAAGCGCGGGGCGGGGAAGAGCGCGGGGCCGCCGTCGAGCAGGGCCGCGGGCGCGCCCTCGGGCACCTCGTCGAACACGAAGGCCGAGGGATGCCCGTCAGCGAAGTAGAGCCGCCCGCCGGGCTTGAGAAACCACGCGATGATGCGCGCCCACTCGGCGATGTCGGGCAGCCAGCCGATGGTGCCCCACGTGGTGTAGACAACGTCGAAGCCCTCCGGATCGGGCAGGGCGTGGCGGGCGTCGTACAGGTTCGCGCACACGAAGCGGCTGCGGTCGGCGAGCCCGAGCTCATCGGCGAGGGCGCGCGCCTGCTTCACGGCGGGCATCGAGAAGTCGAGACCCACGACCTCGGCGCCGCGCTGGGCGAGCACGAGCGTGTCGGCGCCGAAGTGGCACTGCAGGTGCAGCACGCGCAGGCCTGCCCAGCCGTCGGGCGCGATGCGCGGCAGCTCGGCCTCCTCGATCGGATAGAGCCGCCCCTCCCCCGCGCGCAGCGGCGAGAGATCGTAGAAGTCGCTCGCGACGTGCACGGGCACGACCGCGTCCCAGTGGGCCCGGTTCAGCCGGGCCCACTCGGGCTCATCGGTGCGTGCCACCAGCCGCTCTGCCCGCTTACTCGCTCAGGGCGAGGGCGCGCTCAAGAGCCGCCTGCAGGCGCTCGTCGGCCTCGGCCGCCGCGACCAGGTCGTTGGCCGCGTAGGCCGCCTCACGGTCGAGCAGGGCCTGGCGGGCATCCTGCAGCGCAGCCGCCAGCTCGGCCGAGATCTCGACGCCCGGCTCGGTCGGGTCGGTCGGCTCGGTCGGGTCGGTCGGCTCCGTCGGGTCGGTGGGCTCGGTCGGGTCGACGTCGCCGTCACCCGCGTCGGCGCCCGAGTCGCCGCCGAAGAGGGCGTCGAGCGCCTCGTCGAGGGTGTCTTCGAACGCGATCGAGTCACCGAAGGCGACGAGCACCTTGCGCAGCAGCGGGAAGCTCGTCTCACCCGTCGACCGCACGTAGACCGGCTGCACGTAGAGGAAGCCGCCGCCGACCGGCAGGGTCAGCAGGTTGCCCTGCAGCACCTCGGTCTCGCCGCGCTGCAGCAGCGCGAGCTGGTTGGCCACCTCGGTGTCGGAGTTGAACTGGTTCTGCACCTGGCCGGGTCCGGGGATCGTCTGCGACGGGAGCGTCAGAAGGGTGAGCTTGCCGTAGTCCTCCCCCGCATCCGCGTTGGCGGCGAGGTAGCCGGTGAGCACGTTGCGCTCGTTCTCGCTCGCGGTGCGCGGGATGAACGTCGAGTACAGCGTGAAGCCCGGCTCGTCGGCCCCCGGAACCTGCATCGTCAGGTAGTACGGCGGCTGCAGGGTCGGCGCCGCGGCGGGCGACGTGGGGTCGTTCGGCGTGCGCCACTCGTCGTCGGTCGAGAAGAACGAGCCCGGGTCGGTCACGTGGTACGCGCCGAGGATGTTGCGCTGCACCTTGAACAGGTCGGCCGGGTAGCGCACGTGCGACAGCAGCTGCTCGCTCATCTCCGACGCCGGCTCGAGCGTGGCCGGGAAGATCTTCTGCCACGTCTGCAGGATCGGGTCCTCCGTGTCCCACGCGTACAGCGTCACGCTGCCGTCGTAGGCGTCGACCGTCGCCTTCACCGAGTTGCGGATGTAGTTGATCTGGTCGAGCGGGAACGCGGGAGCCGGCGTGTACGTGTCGGCGATGGCCTGGCTGAGCGCCACCGTCGTCGAGTACGGGTAGTTCGCCGTGGTCGTGTAGCCGTCGACCACCCAGACCACGCGCCCGTCAACGATCGCCGGGTACGGGTCGGAGTCGAGCGTCAGGTACGGCGCCGCCTTCTGCACGCGGTCGAGCGGGTGACGGTCGTAGAGGATCTGCGACTCGTCGGTCACCGCCTCCGACAGGAAGATCTGCTCCGACTGGAACTTCATCGCGTAGAGCAGGCGCTTGAACACGTTGTCGAGCGCCGGGCCGCCGTCACCGGTGAAGGTGTAGGTGGCGTTGCCCTCCTGCTCGCCGCTGCCCTCCGAGGGGAAGTCGAGCTCGAGGTTCTCGCCACCGCCGACGATGGAGTACGCGGGCGAGAACTCGCCGAAGTAGATGCGCGGCTGGTACTCGCCGAGCTCGCCGGTGAGCGAGCCGTCGGCCGGGATGCCGCCCTCGAGGAACAGCGGGCGGCCGTCGTCGGTGCGCTGGTTGCCGTAGGCGGCCACCACGCCGTAGCCGTGCGTGAAGACGATCGTGTTGTTGTACCAGTTCTGCGAGGTCTGGCCGTCGGGGTTCAGCTCGCGCACCGAGATGACCGTGTCTTGCGTGCGACCGTCGATCTCGTAGCGGCCCACATCGAGGAACTCGGGGAACTGGTAGTACTGGCGGAACTGCTCGAGCTGCGCGAAGGCGTCCGACACCAGAGCGGGGTCGATGATGCGGATGTTCGCCGTGGTCTCCGCGTCCTCTCGCAGCGCGCCCTGCTCGGCGTCGGTGACCGCGTCGTACGAGATCTCCTCGATGCCCGAGACGTTGTACGCGTCGCGCGTGGCCTCGATGTTGCGCTCGATGTACGGCGCCTCGACGGTGCGGGCGCTCGGCTCGACCTGGAAGCGCTGCACGATCCACGGGTAGACGCTGCCGATGAGCAGGCCGCTGATGACGAGCAGAGCGGTGCCGACGATCGGCAGCCGCCAGCGGCCGATGACCGCGGTGATGAGGAAGAGCACGGCGACGAGCATCGCGATGCCGGCGAGGATCGCCCGGCCCGGGATCGTCGCGTTGACCTCGGTGAAGCCGGCGCCGATCGCGAGGAAGCCGTCGCTCGGCTGCACGACTGTGGCGTACTGGTCGAGCCAGATGCTGACGCCCTGCAGCGCGGCGTAGAGCGCCGCGGTGATGGCGAGCTGGATGCGCGCCGTGCGCGAGATGCGGATCTCGCGGCCGTTGATGCGCAGTGCGCCGTAGAGGTAGCTCGTGGCGAGCGCGGCGAGCCCGGCGAGCAGCACGACGGCCGAGGCGAAGGCGACCACGCCGCGCCAGAACGGCAGCTCGTAGACGAAGAACGAGATGTCGAGACCGAACTGCGGGTCGGTCTGGCCGAACGGCGTGCGGTTCCACCACTGCAGCACGAGCTGCCACTGACCGGCGGCGGTCACGCCCGCGAAGAGGCCGAGCACGGCGGGGATGCCGAGCATCGCGACCTTGCGCAGCGGCTCGACGACCTCTTGATACCGGTCGAGCTGCGAGTTGAGCTTCGCGTAGACCGGCCGCGAACGGTAGGCGATCTGCAGGCTCGCCCACACCGGCAGGAACATCGCGAGGAAGCCGACGAGGAACATGCCGCCCGTCGCGATCCACTGCGTGGTCAGCACGGTGAGGAACCCGAGCTGCTCGTACCAGAGCACATCGGTGTAGACGTTCGCGAAGACGAAGAACAGCACGACCAGCACACCGAGGATGGCGGCGGAGATCGCGAGGGTCGAACGGGAACGATTGGCGGGCGGCGCTGCGGTGGTCGTCACGAGGGGCTCCCAGAGTCGGCGGGCGAACCCGCTCAGACTATCGGCCCGAGTCTTGGAAGCACCCTCGACCGAGGGCCCTGTTCGCCCTCAGCGTTCGCAGCGCGCAAGCTCCTCGAGGTCGTCGCCGTCGGCGATCGCCTCGAGCACCCCGATCGCCTCATCGAGCGTCCCGACCGCGAACACCTCGAGACCGCTCGGGATGCTCCCCGCGACCTCCCCGCAGTTCGCCAGCGGAGCCAGGAACCAGTCGGCACCCGCGCCCACCGCGCCGTGCATCTTCTGCACGATCCCGCCGATCGGCCCGACGGTTCCGTCTGCCGCGATGGTGCCCGTTCCGGCCACCTCGGCCCCGCCCGCCAGCGAGTCGGGCGTGAGGGTGTCGATGATGCCGAGCGCGAACATCATGCCCGCGCTGGGGCCACCGACGTTCTCGAGCTCGATGGTCACCTCGAACGGGAAGACGTACTCGCCCGCGATGAGCACGCCGATGACGGGAACGCGCGGCTCGGCGTCGCTGAGCTGGGGGGTGACCTCGACGGTGCGCTCCGAGCCGTTGCGCAGGAGGGTGAGCATCGCGGGCTCGGCCGTGCCGTTGTCGGCGATCGCGGCGCGCAGCGCCGTGACATCCCGAACCGGCTCGTCGTTGACCGCGAGGATGATGTCGTCGCCGCGCACGACCCCCTCGGCCGGGCTGCCCTCGAGGGTCTCGACGACGCGCAGCTGGCTCTCGTAGGGCTCGCCGAGCGTGCGCAGCGCGGCGGCGATGGCCTCCTGCTGCGAGTTCTCCATGTCGATGCGGCTCTGCTCGCGGCGGTCCTCCGTGCTCACGCCGGGCGGGAAGACCGCGTCGATCGGCACGACGGCCTGGCTGGGGTCGAGCCAGGCGCGGATGACCTCGAACCACGACGGCGGTTGCTCGCGGTTGCCGTAGATGGTGACGGTCGTGAGGCTCAGCGTTCCGTCGGTGTCGTAGGTGGGCTCGGTCGGGATCTCGATGAGCGGCACCTCCTCATCGCCGACGGTGACCGAGCCGAGGGTGTCGATGACGGGCCCGGGCCGCTCGATCACGTAGGGCGAGGGCAGCACGGCGAGGCCGAAGACGCCGAAGAGCGTCAACGACAGCAGCAGCCAGCCGACCCGGCGCCCGCGCTGGCGCGCATCGACGACGATGGGGTCGCCGTGCGGGTCGACCGCGTCGCCACGGGCATCGACGGTGAACAGGCTCACCGGGCTCCTCTCGGGGGCTCTGCGGGGCCGCGGCGGGCCTCGGGCGGGTGTTCGCCCACGGCGCAGAGCCGCGGGGGTCAGCCTAGGCGAAAACCCATCGGTCGCCGAGGCGTGCGCACTAGCGTAGGAATCATGGCTGAGGATCCCCTAGGCGGGCCGGAGGACGAGTTCCGCGAGCTGCTGCGCCGCTTCCTGTCGGGGCAGGGCGACCTCGACCCCTCGAAGCTGGCCGGCGCTGCCGGGCTGCCGACCGACCCGCTGATGGTCGCGCGCCTCATGGGGCAGCTGCAGCGCGCGATGAACGCGAGCGGCGACGGCATCGACTGGCAGCTGGCCCGCGACGAGGCCGGGCGCATCGCCGCCCAGGGCTCGATCCGCGCGAGCGCCGACGAGCTCGACCAGCTGCGGCAGGCGCTCAACGTCGCCGCCCTCTGGCTCGACGAGGCCACGAGCATCACGCAACTGACGGCCGAGCCGACCCTCATCACGCGGGCGGACTGGGCGCGGCTCACGCTGCCGGTCTGGACCGAGCTCGCCGAGCCCGTCGCCACCTCGATCGCCGATTCGCTCACCTCCGCGCTCGACCAGCAGGTGCCGGAGGAGCTGAAGGGGATGATCGCCAACGCCGGGCAGCTGATGCGGTCGCTCGGCGGCACCCTGTTCGCCCTGCAGCTCGGGCACATCGTCGGCCAGCTCTCGGCCGAGGTCGTGTCGGGCGGCGACATCGGAATCCCGCTGCTGCCGGGCCGCGACGACACCGACGTGCAGGCCGCTCTGCTGCCGCAGAACCTCGCCGCGTTCGGTGTCGGGCTCGACATCGCCGCCGACCAGGTGCAGCTCTACCTCGCCGTGCGCGAGCTCGCGCATGCCCGGCTCTTCCGGCACGCCCGCTGGCTGCGGCAGCACCTCATCAGCGCCATCACCGACTACGCGCGCGGCATCACCATCGACACCGCGCGCATCGAGTCGCTCGCCGCCGAGTTCGACCCCGCCAACCCCGAGAGCCTACGCGAGGCCCTCACGAGCGGCGCGCTCATCCCGCCGAAGACCGAGTCGCAGGTGGCGGCGCTCGCGCGCCTCGAGACGACCCTTGCCCTCATCGAGGGCTGGGTCGACGTCGTCACGGCCCGGGCCACGGCCCGCCTGCCGAAGG
>OFDC01001752.1_pt1 | contig 10893 bp, 13 predicted proteins | sample 1520941 | NCBI WGS metagenome assembly OFDC01 (sample SAMEA94258168, study PRJEB24077) | hot springs metagenome | biome: Aquatic biome; feature: Water | place: India | collected 2012-12-06 | depth 5 m | reverse complement strand
GACACCGCGACGGACGACGCGCTCGCCCGCGCGGTCGGCTGGCAGGCCCCGCTCGTGCTCGCCGCCCCGTGCTGCCACCACGACATCGCGGCCCAGCTGCGGCGCGGCGAGCCCCCGGCGCCGTACTCCTCCTTGGTGCGCGACGGCATCCTGCGCGAGCGCTTCGCCGACACGCTGACCGACGCCCTGCGCGCCCTGCTGCTGCGCGCCCGCGGCTACAAGGTCGACGTGATGGAGTTCGTCGACAGCGCCCACACCCCGCGCAACACCCTGCTGCGCGCGGTGCGCGTCGCCAGGAGCGGCGGCCCCACCCCCGTCGAGGAGTACGACGCCCTGGTCTCCACCTGGGACATCACTCCCCGTCTGGGCGAGCTGCTCCCGGCCGCCGCCGAGGACGGCGGGTGAGCCGCGTGGAGAAGCTGCTCCTGATGTTGCTGCCGCTGCCGTTCGGCCTCGGCTTCCTCGCGCCCGGACCGGTCTCCGAGCCGATCGGGTCCGAGCCCGTCTTCGCCTTCACCGATCCGGAGATCGTCGAGTCGAGCGGTCTCGTCGCGCGCGGCGGCCTGGTGGTCACGGTCAACGACTCCGGCGACGGCAACCGCATCTTCGTCGTCGACCCGGCCACGGGCGACACCGTCGGCACGACCCGCTGGCAGGGCGATGCCCGCGACATCGAGGCGCTGGCGCCGGCGGACGAGGACCACGTCTTCGTCGGCGACATCGGCGACAACATGGCCGGCCGCGACCGCATCCAGGTCGCGCGGGTGCCCTTCGGGCCGGGGGAGCGGGAGCTCACTGCCGAGACCTTCGACCTCGCCTACGCCGACGGACCCCACGACGCCGAGGCCCTGCTCGTGCACCCGACGACCGGCCGCCTCTACGTCGTGTCGAAGGAGTTCATCGGGCGGATCTACGCGGCCCCCGAGCAGCTGGACGCCGACGGGACCGGCGAGCTGACCCCCGTCGACGAGGTGCTCGGCATCGTGACCGACGGCGCCTTCTGGCCCGACGGCGAGCACCTGGTCCTGCGCAACTACACGCAGGCCGCGGTCTACACCTGGCCCGAGCTCGACCGCATCGCCCTGCTCGACCTGCCCCCGCAGCAGCAGGGGGAGGGCATCGCGGTGTCCGAGGACGGCGAGGTGCTGCTCAGCTCGGAGGGCCAGGAGGCCGAGGTGCTGCGGGTGGAGCTCCCGGCGGAGGTGCGCGCGGAGGTCTCCGGAGAGTCCGGTGACGCGGCCAGCCCTGAGCCCGCACCGGACTCCGACGGCGAGCAGTCCTCCCCGATCGAGCCGGCGGACGAGCGCTCGTGGTGGCCCTGGGCGCTCGGTGGTGCGGTCGGCGTCGTCCTCGTCGCGCTGCTCGTCCGCTCGCTGCGCCCACGCTGAGCGCTCGGGTCTGCCCCGGCCGCTTTCGGGCACCGTCCACGCGTGGCCCGGTTGCGTCGTACCTCACCCGAGCAGCGGGGCTGGACGCGACGTCGGGCCGGACGCGGCTTCGTCTTCCTCGACGCCGACGGGACCCGCCTCCCCGACGAGGACGTCGAGCGCTGCCGCGACCTGGTCATCCCGCCCGCGTGGCGCGACGTGTGGATCACGCCGTACCGCAACGGTCACCTGCAGGCCGTCGGCACCGACGACGCCGGACGGCGTCAGTACCTCTACCACCCGGACTGGACCGCCCAGCGCGCCGCGGAGAAGCACGAGCGGGTGATGCGCTTCGGCCGCCACCTGCCGCGGGTGCGGGAGCGCGTCACGGCTGACCTCGCCCTCACGGAGCCCGTGCGCGAGAGCGCCTGCGCCCTCGCCGTGCGGCTGATCGACCTCGGCTGCTTCCGGATCGGCAACGACGTGTACGCCGAGGAGCACGGCTCGTTCGGTCTGACGACCCTCGGGCGCGAGCACGTGCGCCGCACCGGCGACCGCCTCCTCTTCGAGTTCGTCGGCAAGTCCGGGGTCGAGCACCACATCGAGATCGACGACCCGGACGTGGTGACCGCCTTCGAGCGGCTGCGGCGGCGACGCGCGGGGGACGGCAGCCTCTTCTCCTTCCGCACCGACAACGGCTGGCGCTCGCTGACCGGCACCGACGTCAACGACTACCTGCGCGAGGTGAGCGGCGCCGAGGCGACGGCCAAGGACTTCCGCACCTGGCACGGCACCGTGCTCGCAGCGGCCGCCCTCGCGGAGGCGCCGGGTCCCGAGGCGAGCAAGACCGCCCGCAAGCGCGCCGTGGCCGGGGCGATGAAGGAGGTGTCGGAGTTCCTCGGCAACACCCCGGCGCTCGCCCGGTCGTCGTACGTCGACCCACGGGTCATCGACGCCTACGACGAGGGCCGCACGATCGAGACCGCCGTACGCCGCAAGTACCGCGACGCCGACAGCCGCCGGCACGCCCTGGAGCGCGCGACGCTGCGCCTGGTCGGTAGCAAGTGACACGATCGGCGCGTGACGGAGCACGAGTTCACCGCTGAGCTGTGGCGCTGGAAGGCCCGCGAGCCCGAGGCCGGTGAGAGCGGCGGGTCCTGGTTCTTCGTCAGCCTGCCCTTCGAGGCCTCCGACGAGATCGAGGCGGAGGCCGGGCCGGGCAAGGGCTTCGGCAGCGTGCGGGTCGAGGTGACGGTCGGTGGGTCGACGTGGCGCACCTCGGTGTTCCCCAGCGCCGAGGAGAAGACCTACGTGCTGCCGGTGAAGAAGGCGGTGCGCAGCGCCGAGGGGCTGGTCGAGGGCGGCCCCTGTCGCGTGGTCGTGCGCACGGTCTGAGGGTCGTGCAGCGGCTCTCCCGCTGAGGTCCGGGACATCGTCCCGATTTCGCCGACCGATCGTCACCTCCCCGCGGCACATCTCGTTGGTCCGGTCACCAACCCACCGCACTGCGAAGGAGAACGACGATGCCGATGGAGCTGACCACCGCGGTCCTGATGACGGCCGTCGCCCTCCTCTGCGGCGCGTGGCTCGTCCGCACCCTCGGGGAGCGCGACGAGTCCGGTGTCCTGGTCTCGATGCCGGTCATGGGGCCGGCCATCGAGCCCGACATCGAGGAGTGGCGGGGCGCCGCGCTGCGGCACTTCCACGAGCACAAGGACCTGCAGCGCTCGGTCGTCGAGGCGCTCTCCACCCCCGGCGCCGTCACCGGCGCGGCCCGGCGCGAGCTGCTGGTCGCGCTCGGGGCCCCGCGGGTGGACCAGTACGCCTGAGGCGCAGGCCTCGGGTCAGCCGAGCTTCTCGACCACGTAGTCGATCGAGGCTGTGAGCGCCTCGACGTCGGCCGGGTCGACCGCGGGGTACATCGCGATCCGCAGCTGGTTGCGGCCGAGCTTGCGGTAGGGCTCGGTGTCGACCACGCCGTTGGCCCGCAGGACCTTGGCCACCTCGGCGGCGTCGACCGACTCGTCGAAGTCGATGGTGCCGATCACCAGCGAGCGGTTGGCGGGGTCGGCGACGTACGGCGTCGTGTAAGACGTCCGCTCGGCCCAGCCGTAGAGCGCGTCGGAGGAGGCGGTGGTCCGCTCGACCATGCCCTTGAGCCCGCCCTGGCCGTTCATCCAGTCCAGCTGCTCGGCCATGAGGAAGAGAGTGGCGACCGACGGGGTGTTGTAGGTCTGGTTCTTGGCGGAGTTGTCGATCGCGGTCGGCAGGTCGAAGAACGCCGGGATGTGGCGCTCCGACGCGGCGATCCGGGCGGCCCGCTCCAGCGCGGCCGGCGACATGATCGCGATCCACAGGCCGCCGTCCGAGGCGAAGCACTTCTGCGGGGCGAAGTAGTAGACGTCGGTCTCCGTCAGGTCCACCGGCAGCCCGCCGGCGCCCGAGGTCGCGTCGATGAGCACCAGCGCGTCGGCGTCCGCGCCCTCGGGGCGCACGACCGGAGCCATCACCGCGGTCGAGGTCTCGTTGTGGGCCCACGCGTAGGCGTCGACGCCGGCCTCGGCGACCGCGTCGGGACGCGAGCCCGGGTCGCTCTTGATGACCGACGGGGCGTCCAGCCACGGCGCCTGCTCGGCGGCCTTGGCGAACTTCGAGGTGAACTCGCCGAACGACAGGTGCTGCGACTTCTGCTCGATCAGCCCGAAGGTCGCGATGTCCCAGAACGCCGTCGCGCCGCCGTTGCCGAGGACGACCTCGTAGCCGGCGGGCAGGTCGAACAGCGCGGCGAGACCCTCGCGGACCCGACCCACGGTGTTCTTCACGGGCGCCTGGCGGTGGGAGGTGCCGAGCAGGGTGTCGCCGGTGGCGGCGAGGGCGTCGAGGTGGCCGGTCTGGATCTTCGAGGGACCGGCGCCGAAGCGGCCGTCGACGGGCAGGAGATCGGCGGGGATCTGGATCGCGTCAGTCACGAGGGCAACCTTCTCATCGGTGCGAGCGGAGGGCGGGCTGACGACGCTGTCAGAGATGCCCTCAGTGTGACAGGCGGGTCACGGCGGTGCTAAATCGTTTCTGGTCATGACCTCCTCCGCGCTGGACCTCCACCCCGTCGGCTATCTGCACCCCGATGCCGTCGCGCTCGTCGCGCGGGTGCAGGAGGAGTACGTCGCGCGCTACGGCTCGCCCGACGAGAGCCCCGTGGACCCGGCCCTCTTCGACCCGCCCGAGGGCCTCTTCCTTGTCGGGTACGACGACGGGCGGCCCGTCGCCACGGGCGCCTGGCGCGTCTCGCCGGTCCGCGCCCTCAGCGCGGAGAGCGGGGTCGAGGTGAAGCGGATGTACGTCGTACCCGAGGCCCGTGGTCGTGGCCACGCCCGGGCTGTCCTTGCCGAGCTGGAGCGCAGCGCCGTCGCGGCCGGTCACGACCTCGCCGTGCTGGAGACCGGGCTGCTGCAGCCGGAGGCGATCGCGCTCTACGCCAGCGAGGGCTACGTCGAGGTGCCGGGCTTCGGGCACTACGCGGGCAGCGAGCTGTCGCGCGCCTTCGGCAAGCGCCTCGGCTGAGACCCGGGTCCAGGGGGTTTCGGCTCCCGCTGACGGTGGGCATGGCTCTCCCACTGCCTCACGCCCACCCAAAGCCTCGGGAGTCCCGATGTACGACGGATACGTGCCACCTCGCCTGGAGGCGCCGCTGGCCGCCTTCGAGAACGCCATCGCCGATCTGCGGACCCGCAGGATCCGGCTCGAGCAGGTCGAGCTGCCCGCAGCATCCGGACCTTCGGGCGCGGAGCTCGCCGAGGCCGCCGAGCCGCGCCCGGCGCAGGGTGGCCCGGGCGGAGCTCAGCGGGAGCGAGAACGCCGCGCCGGCCACGCGGGCCTCGAAGGGGTCGATGCGCGTGGCGAGGTCGATGGTCTCGCCCTCGTCGTCGATGAAGGTCGCGCAGAGCACCTCGGGCAGGTCGTGCAGCAGCGCCTCGAGGGCGGCCGTGAAGCCCGAGCGATCCAGGGCGCCGCGCCGCACCCCGCTCAACGCGCCGCGCTCCGCGCCCCCCGCAGCGCGACCGTGTCGACGCGGATCACCGCAGACGCACGGAGGCGCTGCAGGAGCGCCTGCGACGCGGCCGCGCGGAGGCGCCGCTCGAGCTCCGCGGTGAGGGCCGGGCGCAGGGATTCGCAGGAGACCCCCGAGGGCGGGATCTCCTCCAGCAGCAGCGCGACGTGGGCGCCGAAGGGGGTCTCGAAGGCCTCGCTCAGCCGCGCGCCCGCCGAGAGGGACCACACCGCCCGCGCGAAGGGCTCCACCACGCCGCCGCCGGTGGCGAGCCCCCCGAGGCCGTCCAGCGGGGCGAGGTTCTCGACGTTGGGCGCCGGCGCGGGCGAGCCCGCGGCGATGCGCCGAAAGTCTGCCTCGGAGGGCTGCGCCCCGCCGGCCTCCCAGATCCGTCGCCGCAGCGCCGCCGCGGCCTCCATGCGGAGCCTCTGCCCCTCCGGCCGGGTGTCGCCGCGCGCGAGGAAGACGGCGTGCACGACGCGCCGCAGCCCGTCGTGACAGACCGCGGCGCGACGCGACCGCATGTGCTCGTCCACCCGCTCGCGCGGGAACAGCGCGGCGCGGTTGGGGGCCTCGACCTCGTCCTCGAGCACGGCACGGCCATCCGCTGGCGCACCACGATCAGCAACCACCGCCCCGAGCTGCTCCGGAAGATGGCGAGCCACCCCGGTATCCAGATGGGCTTCTCCGACGCCGGCGCCCACCTGCGCAACATGGCCTTCTACAACTTCGGCCTGCGGCTGCTCCGCCACGTACACACGGCCGCGCAGGAGGGCCGCCCGTTCATGACCGTCGAGGCCGCCATCCACCGCCTGACCGGTGAGCTCGCCGACTGGTACGACGTCGACGCCGGCCGCCTGCAGGAGGGTGACCGCGCCGACGTACTGGTCATCGACCCGGCCCGCCTCGACGCGACGCTCGACGAGTACCACGAGGCGCCCGTGCCGCAGTACGGCGGACTGTCGCGGATGGTGAACCGCAACGACGCGACCGTGACGGCGGTCTTCGTGAGCGGGCGCGCCGTCGTCCTCGGCGGGGAGCCGACCGAGCTGGTGGACAACGAGCGCACGGGCGCGTTCCTGCGGGCGGGTCTCGCGAGCGCTCCGGTGCCGCCCGCCGAGCGGTCCGTGGCCCCGGACGCCGACCGCGCGGTGGTCGCCGCGGGCCGGACCTCCTGACGGTTTCTGCAGCCCTCAGACCCGCTCGAACGAGATCCCCGCCCGCTGCAGCCGACCGAGCAGCGCCTCCCCCATGGCCGTGGCCGTGGTGACCTGACCCGACACATTGGGGTTGTCGTCGAGGGCCAGGCAGAGCGCGGACTCGGCGAGCATCTTCGCGGTCTCGGTGTAGCCCGGGTCGCCGCCGGAGACCCGGGTGTGCACCTTGGTGCCGGCGGACTCGGCAACGAAGTCGACGGTGAACCACGACTTCTCGCGGCGGCTCTCCGAAGGACCCTCACCCTGCGGGACCCGCTTCAGCAGGGCGTTGCGCAGCGGCGGGACCTGGGAGGCCAGGGTCAGCCCGGTCACGCCGACGGCGCCTCCGGCGGCGTAGCGGAGGGTCTTGGTGCCGGCGTAGTGGGAGTAGCTGAAGGACGGGCCGTACGACGACAGGGCGGCGCCGCTGCGCGCGACCATGAACGGGTCGATGGTCGGCAGCGGCAGCAGGTAGTAGCCGAGGTCGGCGTCGCGGCGCGGACGGCCGGCGGTGGCCCGCGAGCGCCGGCCCTCGGGTCGCGGCTCCATCTTGCGGCGCGCGCTCGAGGCCTCCTTCATCTGCCGGGCCCGTGAGAAGGCGGTCAGCGCGGAGTGGAAGGTGCCGCCGGAGAAGCCGGCGCGGGAGCGCACCACGCCCCGCATCGTGACCGGGGCGGTGATCTCGCCGCCGACCTCCTTCGCGAGCTCCTGGATGGTGAAGTAGGCGCCGATGTCGTGCGGGATGGAGTCGAAGCCGCACGAGTGCACCAGGCGCGCGCCGGAGCCCTCGGCGGCGGCGTTGTGCTCGACGTAGGTGCGGTCGACGAACTCGGGCTCGCCGGTCAGGTCGACGTAGTCCGTGCCGGCGACGGCGCACGCGGCGACCAGGGGGCCGCCGTACTGGATGTAGGGGCCGACCGTGGTGGCGACGACGTTGGTCGTGGCGACCACCTCCGCCAGGGCGGTGGCGTCCTCGGCGTCGGCCGTGATCAGCGCCATGTCGGCGAGGGCCGGGTTGATGTCGGCGAGCCGGCGGCGCACCCGCTCGAGCTTCTGCTCGCTGCGCCCGGCGATCGCCCAGCGCAGGTCGTCGCCGCCGTTCGCCGCGAGGTACTCCGCGGTCAGACCACCGGTGAAGCCGGTGGCCCCGAAGAGGACGACGTCGTAGGGGCGTGCGGTGCGAGGGTGGCCAGCCATGCGCGCCACTCTCCCACCTGGCCGAACCCGATGGAACCTCGCCCGCCCCTGAGCCCGTCGTAGGTTCAGCACACCCCCCGAACGACGGAGCCCCCGTGGACCCTGAGAGCGAGTCCGACTTCGCCGACTACGTCGAGCAGAGCTGGCCGACGCTGGTGCGTGCCGCGGTCTTCCTCGGCGCCAAGCCGCACGAGGCCGAGGACCTGGCGCAGACCACCCTGGTCCGCTGCTACACCGGCTGGGCGCGGGTCAGCGGCGCGGAGAACCGCGACGCCTACGTCTACCGGATGCTGCTCAACGCGCTGCGCGACGTGCGCCGTACGAGGTGGTGGAAGGACCGTCAGTACGAGGACCCGGCGGTCCTCGACCGGCCCCGCCGCGCGACCGGCGACGTCGCCGACACCGCCGAGCGGATCGCCGTGGCGGACGCCGTGCACCGCGCGCTCGGCGCACTCACGAAGCCCAACCGGGACGTCGTGGTGCTGCGCTACTTCGTCCACCTCAGCGAGCGGCAGACCGCCGAGGCGCTCGGCATCCCGCCCGGCACCGTGAAGAGCCGCCTCTCCCGCGCCCTGGCCCACCTCGCGGCCGACGACCACCTCCTCGACCTGTCCGGAGGGACGAAATGACCGACCTCGAGCGACTCTGGGACGACTACCCGACCGGGCGCGCGCCGGTCACCGACATCCTCGCCGCCGGCGCGGCGAGCCAAGGCGGTGCTGCCGGTGCCCGCGGACGCGGTCCTCGCCACCGGGTCCTGCTCCGCCCGCTGCTCACCGCGGGCGTCGTGACCGGCCTCGCGGGGGCCTTCGTCGCCGGCACCCTCATCGACGGGGGCACGGGGCCCGGCCGCCCGGGCGGTCCCGAGGCCGCGCCCAGCCACGTCGCCTTCCAGGCCGACCTGGAGCCGGCGAGGTCGTGCGAGGACCTGCTGGCGGCGTACGTCGAGCGGGGCAGTGACCTGGTGGGGGCGTGGGGGTGGGGTGGATCCCCCAACAACCCCTACGACGTCGACCGCTTCAGCGCGAGCCTGTCGGACCTGGACAGCGGCCTGGCCCGAAGTGAGGTGGCCAAGTCTCAGGCCGAGGGCCGCCCCGACACCGACCGCCAGGTCGGCAGCGACACGGGCACCAACGTCCAGGAGGCGTCCGTCGACGAGCCCGACACCGTCAAGACCGACGGCACGATCCTGGTCACGGTCCGCGACGAGGACCTGGTCGTGTACGACGTCAGCGGCTCCTCGACCGACAAGCTCTCCTCGATCGAGCTCACCGGCATCGAGGACGCCGAGATCCTGCTGGCGGGCGACACGGTCGTCGCGATCGGCGCCGACGACGAGGCGCCCGACGGGCCGAGGGAGCGCTACAGCCCCGAGTACGTCGCCCCGGGTGGAACCCGCGTGCTCACCGTCTCCCTCACCGACCCGGCGGCGCCGGCGATCGAGCGCGACGTCACCTACGACGCCGGACTGCTCTCCGCACGCCAGCACGGCACGACCGTCCGGCTCGTGCTGGAGTCCGGGCTGCCGGACCTCGGCTTCGTCGAGCCCGGCGGCGGCACCAGCGACTCCGAGGCGCTGAAGAAGAACCGCAAGCGGGTGACGGACTCGAAGATCGAGGACTGGCTGCCCACGATCACCGCCGACGACAAGACCCGGCAGCTGCTCGACTGCACCAACGTCGCGATCCCGTCGGACGACCTGCTGCTCGACACCACCAGCGTGGTCGGCTTCGACGCCGGCAAGCCCGCGAAGGTCGACGCGATCGGCCTGGCCGGGCGGATCGGCATCGCCTACGAGTCGGCCGACCACCTCCTGCTCGCCACCAGGTCCGGCCCCGCTCTGTCCTGCGACGGCTTCTGCGTCGGCAGCGGCTCCCGGGTCGCGCAGGAGCCGAGCGGCTCGTCGTACCTCTTCGACTTCGCGCTCGACGGCAACCGCGCCACCCATGTCGCCTCCGGCGAGGTCGAGGGAGCGATCCGCGACCGCTGGTCGGTCGACGAGGCCGACGGCGTGCTGCGACTGGCCGTCGGCCCCACCTCCGAGACCGGGAACTTCAACTCCATCGTGACCCTCCAGCGCGACGGACGCGAGCTCGTCGAGCGCGGCCGTCTGGACCAGCTCGGGCCCCGCGAGGAGATCAAGTCGATGCGCTGGTTCGACGACCTTGCGGTGATGGTCACCTTCCGGCGCGTGGACCCGCTCTACGCGGTCGACCTCACCGACACCGCCAAGCCCAAGCTGCTCGGCAAGCTCAAGATCCCCGGCTACTCGTCGTACCTCCACCCGCTCGGCAGCTGGCGGATGGTCGGCGTGGGCGTGGGCCCCGACGGCAAGGGCGGCACGGGCGCCCAGATCGGCCTGTTCGACGTCCGCGACGTGACGAAGGTCAGGCGGCTCGACGTCCACAGCTACGGCCGCGGGTTCAAGGCCCGCGCCGGGACCGACCCGAGGGCCTTCACCTGGCTGCCCGGCGAGCGCACCGTGATCACGGTGCTCGAGCGGAGCACAGGTCGACGCTCGGGCTACGTGTCGATGCTCAAGATCGTCGACGGGCAGCTGCGGCAGCGGCTGATCCAGGTCGAGTACGGCGACGACGTGGACCTCGTGCGCGCGGTGCCGATGCCCGACGGACGGGTGGTGCTGGTGACCGGCGACAAGGCCCAGTTCCTGGAGCTCTGAGCGGGCTACCGTGGGGCCATGTGCCGCAACATCCGCCCGCTGAACAACTTCGAGCCGCCGGCCACCCCTGACGAGGTCACCGCCGCCGCGCTGCAGTACGTCCGCAAGGTGAGTGGGACGACCAAGCCGAGCCAGGTCAACCAGGCCGCCTTCGACCGCGCCGTGGCCGAGGTCGCCCACATCACCCGCCACCTGCTCGAGGACCTGGTCACCACCGCCCCGCCCAAGAACCGTGAGGTCGAGGCGGAGAAGGCCCGCGAGCGGGCCAGGCTCCGCTACGGGTGAGGCCGCCGCGTCACGAGACCAGGTGAGCCGGTGCCGGAAGGCGAGGATGGGAGCCCCGGCACCATGACCGGGCGTCTCGTGACGGTCGCTGGGCGACCTCCTCGACGTCCGGGCTGGGCG
>OFDC01001751.1_pt1 | contig 10893 bp, 9 predicted proteins | sample 1520941 | NCBI WGS metagenome assembly OFDC01 (sample SAMEA94258168, study PRJEB24077) | hot springs metagenome | biome: Aquatic biome; feature: Water | place: India | collected 2012-12-06 | depth 5 m | reverse complement strand
TTGCAGGGGCAACCAGCCCCTGCTGCGCACTGTTCCTGTCCAGCGGACTTCCTGACACGATCAGGGTGGGTCTGTATGGTCGGAAAGTGCTCTAAGTGAGGCCGCCGCCAGAGGCTCTCGCCGCGCTGCTGGACGGCACCCACGCCGATCCCTTCTCGCTGCTTGGGGCCCATGCGGGGCCGGAGGGCACCTTCGCCCGTGCGATCCTGCACGGGGCGGAAGAGGCCGAGGCCTACTCGCTGAAGGGCGGTCGGCTCGGCAGGATGAAGCGCGTCGATGGCCCGCTGTTCGAGGGCAAATTGCGGGGCAAGCCCAAGCCGGTCAAGTATCGCTGCCGGGGTCACGGGAGCGAATGGTGGGTGACCGACCCCTATTCTTTCGGCCCGGTGCTCGGCCCCATGGACGATTTCCTGATCGCCGAGGGCACCCATTTTCGCCTGTTCGACAAGCTGGGCGCGCATGTGATCGATCACGAGGGCGCGGACGGCGTCCACTTTGCGGTGTGGGCGCCCAATGCGCGCAGCTGCAATCTGGTGGGCGACTTCAACGGCTGGAACCCGGCCGCCCACATGATGCGCCGCCGGGTCGATATCGGCGTGTGGGAGATCTTCATTCCCGACATCGGCGAGGGCGCGGCCTACAAGTATCGCATCACCGGCCCCGACGGCACGGTGCTCCCGTTGAAGGCCGACCCCTTCGCCTTCGCCAGCGAGCTGCGCCCCAAGACTGCCAGCATCGTCGCCCGCCCCGGCAAGCGCGAATGGGGCGACGCGGCCCACCGCGCGCACTGGGCCAGCGTCGATCCCCGGCGGGAGGCCATATCGATCTACGAAGTCCACCCCGGTTCCTGGCAGCGCGACGACAATGGCTGGTTCCTGACCTGGGATGAAATGGCCGCGCGGCTGATCCCTTACGTGACCGCAATGGGTTTCACCCACATTGAGTTCCTGCCGGTCTCCGAGCACCCCTATGACCCCAGTTGGGGCTACCAGACCACCGGGCTCTATGCCCCCTCCGCCCGCTTCGGCGACGTGGAGGGCTTCGCGCGCTTCGTCGACGGGGCGCACCGCGCTGGCATCGGCGTGTTGATCGACTGGGTGCCCGCGCACTTCCCGGTCGACGAACACGGCCTTGCCCGGTTTGACGGCACGGCGCTCTACGAGCACGAAGACCCGCGCCTCGGCTTCCACCCTGACTGGAACACCGCGATCTACAATTTCGGGCGCAAGGAAGTGCGGAGCTTCCTCGTCAACAACGCGCTGTTCTGGGCCGAGCAGTACCATGTCGACGGGTTGCGCGTCGATGCTGTCGCCTCGATGCTCTACCGCGATTACTCCCGCGCCGCGGGCGAGTGGATCCCCAATGCCGAAGGGGGCCGCGAGAACTGGGAGGCGGTCGAATTCATGCGCGCCACGAATCGCGCGCTCTACGGCACCCACGGCGGGGTGATGACCATCGCCGAGGAATCGACCTCATGGCCCGGCGTTTCGCACCCCGCCTTCGACGAAGGCCCGCGCACGGCATTGGGCTTCGGGTTCAAGTGGAACATGGGCTTCATGCACGACACGCTCCAATACATGGCGCGTGATCCGATCCACCGGAAGTACCACCACAACGAGATCACTTTCGGCCTCGTCTATGCCTTCTCGGAAAACTTCGTCCTGCCGCTGAGCCATGACGAGGTGGTCCACGGCAAGGGCACGATCCTCGGCAAGATGAGCGGCGATGATTGGCAGCAATTCGCTACCTTGCGCGCTTACTATGCGATGATGTGGGGCTATCCCGGCAAGAAGCTCCTGTTCATGGGTCAGGAATTCGCCCAGCGCCGCGAATGGAGCGAGGAGCGCAGCCTCGACTGGGAGCTGCTGGACGCACCCGCGCACCGCGGGGTTTCAGACCTGATCCGCGACCTCAACCGCCTCTACCGCGCAACCCCCGCGCTCCACGCACGCGATTGCGAGGGCGACGGCTTCGCATGGCTGATTGCCGACGATGCCGAGAATTCGGTCTTTGCCTGGGCAAGGAAGGCACCCGGCGAGCCTCCGGTGGCGGTGATCGCCAATATGACTCCCGCGCTTCACACCCATTACCGCGTGCCGCTTCCGCATGACGGCACCTGGGCCGAGGTGCTGAACTCGGACGCGGCGATCTACGGCGGCAGCGGGCAGGGCAATATGGGGCAAGTAACCGCGGCAGACGGCGTCGCCCAGATCGTGCTCCCGCCACTTGCCACGATAATGCTGCAATTCACCGGATAAATAGCCAAAACACCAATACTCTGGGGAGAGAATGGGATGATTGAGAGGACGTCTGGGAGGCCGCTGGCACGCGATGCCATGGCCTATGTGCTGGCCGGCGGGCGCGGCAGCCGGTTGATGGAGCTGACCGACCGGCGCGCCAAGCCTGCGGTCTATTTCGGCGGCAAGACGCGGATCATCGATTTCGCGCTGTCGAACGCGATCAATTCGGGCATCCGCCGCATTGGGGTGGCGACGCAATACAAGGCGCATTCGCTGATCCGCCACATGCAGCGCGCGTGGAATTTCATGCGGCCCGAGCGTAACGAAAGCTTCGACATCCTGCCTGCGAGCCAGCGCGTGTCGGAAAACCAGTGGTACGAAGGCACGGCCGACGCGGTGTTCCAGAACATGGACATCATCGCGGCCCACGCGCCCAAATACATGGTGATCCTCGCGGGCGATCACATCTACAAGATGGACTACGAATTGATGCTCCAGCAGCACGTCAATTCGGGCGCAGATGTAACCGTCGGCTGCCTTGTCGTGCCCCGGATGGAGGCGACCGGCTTCGGCGTCATGCAGGTCGACGCCGCCGACACCATAACTGCCTTTGTCGAAAAGCCGGCCGACCCGCCCGGCATTCCGGGCAACGAGGGCATGGCGCTGGCCTCGATGGGGATCTACGTCTTCAACACTGATTTCCTGTTCGAACAGCTCGAACGTGACGCTGCCGATCCGGCCTCGAAGCGCGATTTTGGCGGGGACATCATTCCCTACATCGTCAAGCACGGCAAAGCGGTCGCGCACCGCTTCACCAGCAGCTGCATCCGCGCAGCGGAAGAAATCGAGGAATACTGGCGCGATGTCGGCACGTTGGACGCCTATTTCGAGGCCAATCTCGACCTCACCGACACCGTGCCCAAGCTCAACCTCTATGATCGCGACTGGCCGATCTGGACCGATGCGATCGTGGCAGCACCGGCCAAGTTCGTCCATGACGAGGACGGGCGGCGCGGCTTTGCGGTGTCTTCGCTGGTGTCGGGCGATTGCATCATCTCCGGCAGCCAGGTGCGCCGCAGCCTGCTGTTCACCGGGGTCAAGATCGGAAGCTTCTCCAACGTGCGCGAGGCGGTGATCCTGCCCTATTGCAACGTCGGGCGCGGGGCGCGGCTCAGCCGGGTGATCATCGATAGCGGCGTGCGCATCCCCGAAGGCATGGTGATCGGTGAAGATCCCGAACTTGATGCGCGCCGCTTCCGCATCTCGGACAAGGGCGTGGTGCTGGTCACCCGCGACATGATGGCGCGCCTGCAACTATGACGCTGAAGGTTCTATCGGTTGCCTCGGAGGCCGCCCCGCTGGTCAAGACCGGCGGGCTGGCCGACGTGGCGGGCGCGCTGCCTGCCGCCTTGGCGGCACAAGGCGTGGATGTGACGACCTTCCTCCCCGGCTATCCGGCGGTGCTGGCGAGGCTGGGGAAGGCGAAGGCGGTGCACAAGTGGGGCGCGCTGCTCGGAAGCCCTGCGCGGCTGCTGGCGGGCAAGCTGGGGGAGCATCCGCTGCTGGTGCTCGATGCGCCTGCGCTCTTCGGGCGCGAGGGCGGGCCTTACACCGACGCGTCGGGCAAAGACTGGGACGACAACTGGCGGCGCTTTGCTGCCTTCGCGCGCGCGGCGGCGGATATCGGCGCGGGCGCAGTCAAGGGCCGCAGCTTCGATCTCGTCCACGCGCATGACTGGCAGGCCGGCATGGTGCCCGCCTACCTGCGCCTCGCGCCGCTCGAAGGCGGCCGCCCGGTGCCGAGCGTCATCACCATCCACAACATGGCCTTCCAGGGCTACTTCCCCGGCGACATCTTCCCGCAGCTCGGTCTGCCGCCCTCGGCATGGACGGTGGACGGGGTGGAGAGCTACGGCGGGGTCGGCTTCCTCAAGGCCGGGATGCAGTTGGCGGACGCGATCACCACGGTCAGTCCGACCTATGCGGGCGAGATCCGCTCGGTCGAATTCGGGATGGGGCTCGAAGGGCTGGTGCTCGCCCGCTCCAACCGCGTCCACGGCATCCTCAACGGCATCGACACTGCCGAGTGGAGCCCGGCGATCGACCCGCACCTTGCCGCGCGCTACACCGGCGGAAAGCTCGCCGCGCGCGCCAAGAACAAGCGCGCGGTCGAACGGGAGTTTGGGCTTGAGCGGGATGATGGCCCGCTGTTCGTCGTCGTCAGCCGGTTGACGTGGCAGAAGGGCATGGATGTGCTCGCCGAGGTGCTCGATCACTTGGTCGGGATCGGCGGAAGGCTCGCGCTGCTGGGCTCGGGCGATGCGGAGATCGAGGCTGCCTTCCACGCTGCCGCCGTGCGCCATCCGGGGCGCATCGGCGTGCGGATCGGCTATGACGAGCCGCTTGCGCACGCGCTTCAGGGCGGGGGCGATGCGATCCTGATCCCCAGCCGCTTCGAGCCTTGCGGCCTGACCCAGCTCTATGGCCTCGCTTACGGCTGCGTTCCCATAGTCTCGCGCACCGGCGGGCTCGCCGACACAGTGATCGACGCCAACCCCGCTGCGCTCGCGGCCGGGGTCGCGACCGGCATCCAGATCAACGCGGTCAATGCGGGGGCGCTGGCGATGGGGATCAGCCGCGCGGTCGAACTCTACCATCGGCCCGCAGAGTGGAAGCGGCTCCAGAAAAGCGGGATGAAGGCGGATTTCTCATGGGGTGCGAGCGGCGCTGCCTACGCCGCGCTCTACCGGCAATTGATCGAGGAACAGGGATGATCACGACTGTCGCCACCACGCCTTTCGAGGGGCAGAAGCCCGGCACATCGGGGCTGCGCAAGAAAGTGCGGGTGTTTCAGCAGCCGAACTATGCCGAAAACTTCATTCAGAGCGTGTTCGACGTGGCCGAGCGCCCGGCGGCTTCCACGCTGGTGATCGGCGGCGACGGGCGGTTCCACAACCGCACCGTGATCACCAAGGCGATCCGCATGGCGGCGGCGAACGGCTATGCCCGGGTGCTGGTCGGGCAGGGCGGCATCCTCTCTACCCCCGCCGCCAGTCACGTGATCCGCAAGTATGGGGCGAGCGGCGGGTTGATCCTCTCGGCCAGCCACAACCCCGGCGGGCCGGACGAGGATTTCGGCATCAAGTACAACATCGCCAATGGCGGCCCCGCGCCCGAGGCCGTGACTGAGGCGATCCACGCGCGCACGCAGACCATCGACCGCTGGCTGATGGTGGAGGGCGGCGACGAGGTCGATCTCGACCGCATCGGCACCTCGCAGGTTGGCGAGATGGTTGTCGAGGTGATCGATTCCGTCGCCGACTATGCCGATATGATGGAGGAGCTGTTCGATTTCGACGCCATTCGGGCGGCGGCGGGGCAGGGGCTGTCGATGGCCTTCGACGCGATGCACGCCGTCACCGGCCCCTATGCGCACGAGATCCTCGAACGCCGCTTGGGCTTTCCGGCGGGCACGGTCCACAATGGCACCCCGCTCGAGGATTTCGGCGGGCACCATCCTGACCCCAACCTCGTCCATGCCCGGGTGCTCTATGACCTGATGATGTCGCCCGATGCGCCTGCCCTGGGCGCGGCGTCGGACGGGGACGGGGACCGCAACCTCATCATCGGCAAGGGCGTCTTCATCACCCCCTCGGATTCGCTGGCGATGCTGGCGGCCAATGCGCACCTCGCGCCCGCCTATGCCGGGGGCCTCAAGGGCATCGCCCGCTCGATGCCGACCAGCACGGCCGCCGACAAGGTGGCGGACGCGCTCGGCATTCCGGCATGGGAGACGCCGACGGGATGGAAGTTCTTCGGCACGCTGCTCGACGCCGGAAAGGCGACGATCTGCGGCGAGGAAAGCGCGGGCACCGGCAGCGACCACGTGCGCGAGAAGGACGGGCTGTGGGCGGTGCTGCTGTGGCTCAACATCCTCGCGGTGACCGGCAAGCCGGTAATGCAGCTTGCCACCGAGCACTGGGCGCGGTTCGGGCGCAACTACTACGCCCGGCACGATTACGAGGCGATCGAAACGGCAAACGCCGGCGCGCTGATGGCGGCACTGGAGGCTTCGTTGCCGGGCCTGCCCGGTAGGGCGTTCGGGCCGCTCACTGTCGCCGCCGCTGACCAGTTCGCTTACACCGATCCGGTCGATGGTTCGGAAAGCCGCAATCAGGGCGTGCGGGTGATGTTCGCCTGCGGTTCGCGGATCGTGTTCCGCCTGTCGGGCACGGGCACCGAGGGCGCGACCTTGCGGGTCTATCTCGAGCGATATGAAGCGCCCCAAGGGCGGCTTGCGGAAGAGACCCCGGCGATGCTCGCCGATCTGATCGCAGCAGCCGAGGCGATTGCGGGGATCGCGGCGCACACGGGCCGCACTTCGCCCGATGTGGTGACGTGACGCCAAGGCTCGGCGCGCAAGTCGCGGGCGGCGCAACCCGCTTCGCCGTCCGCGCGCCGCTGGCCGAGGCGCTCGACCTCTGCCTGTTCGCGGGCAAGGCCGAGTCCCGCCACGCCATGGCGCGCGATGGCGAGGTGTGGACGCTCGACCTGCCCGGCGACCTTACCGGCACCCGCTACGGCTACCGCGCTCACGGCTCCTACGATCCGCCCGCCAACCTGTGGTTCGATCCCGCCAAGCTGCTGGTCGACCCTTACGCGCTCGAACTCGACCGCCGCTTCGTCCAGCACCCGCGCCTCGGCATCTATGGCGAGGACACGGCCGATCTCGTCCCGCGCGCGGTGGTGACAGGGCCGCTGCCCGAGGTGCCGCATCAAGCGCCCCGCTTCCAGCGCGGCGGGCTGATCTACGAGTTGAACGTCGCCGGGTTCACCGCGCTCCACCCCGATGTGCCCGCGGCCCAGCGCGGCACCATCGCCGCGCTCGGTCATCGTGCCGTCATTGCGCACTTGTTGTCACTTCATGTCACGGCCGTCGAGCTGATGCCGATCATCGGCTGGATCGACGAACGCCACCTCCCGCCGCTCGGGCTGGCGAACCACTGGGGCTATAATCCGGTGGCGATGATGGCGCTCGATCCGGGCCTGTGCCCGGGCGGGGTCGCCGAATTGCGCGAGACGGTGGCGGCGCTGCAAGCGGCGGGGATCGGCGTGATCCTCGATCTGGTGTTCAACCATTCGGGCGAGAGCGATGTCCACGGCGGCACGCTGTCTCTGCGCGGTCTCGACCCGGCGGCCTATGCCCGTACGCCCGTGGGCACGCTGATCAACGACACGGGCTGCGGCAATACGCTCGACTTCGCCAACCCGGCGGTGCGCCAGCTGATGATCGAAAGCCTGACGCACTTCGTGCGTCACTGCGGGATCGACGGTTTCCGCTTCGACCTGGCCCCCGTGATCGCGCGCGGGCCCGGGTTCGACCCGCAAGCCCCGATCTTCGCAGAACTCGCGGCCGAACCGTGCCTTGCCGACCGGGTGATGATCGCCGAGCCGTGGGACATTGGCCCCGGCGGCTATCAGCTCGGGCAATTCCCGCCCAACTGGCTCGAATGGAACGACCGCTACCGCGACGATGTGCGCGGCTTCTGGAAGGGCGAGGCGACCATTGGCACGCTGGCCACCCGCATCGCGGGCTCCTCCGACCTGTTCGGGGCGGACTGTCGGAGCGTCAATTTCCTCGCCGCGCATGATGGCTTCACGCTCGCCGACACGGTCAGCTACGAGCACCGCCACAACTACGCCAACGGCGAGGACAATCGCGACGGGCATGGCGAGAACCACTCGTGGAACTGCGGGGTGGAGGGTCCCACTGACGCGCCGGGAATTCTCGCCCGCCGCGCGGCCGACATGCGCGCGCTTCTGGGCACCTTGTTCGCCTCGACCGGCACGATCATGCTGACCGCGGGTGACGAGTTCGGTCGCACCCAGCACGGCAACAACAACGCCTATTGCCAGTTCATGCCCGTAGACTGGGCGGCGCGCGACATGGCGCTCGAGGCGGAGGTGGCACACCTCGCCCGCCAGCGCGCCGCTCGCCTCGCCCAGGTCCGGGGCTTTCCCGAGAACGGTCGTTGGCTGACGCTGCCAGGCGAGCCGTTGGCCGACTGGCAATGGCAGGACCCGGCGAGCGACGGCTTCATCCATGAATTCCCACCCGAAGCGGGCGGCGGGGCGCTGCGCGTCAGCCGCAGCGAGCGGGCCGTGGCCCGAATTTGGCCTGACGAAGCGGTGGGCGCTGCGAGGCTATCGGGGCAGGCCGGAATGATAGGAAAGTAAGCAAACGGGGAATACCGGGCGGATCGGGTGGAAGGGTTGATCGAACCCTCCGGACCCGATCAGGCCATCAGCGTCGGGCTTGCCGGGATGATCGCATAGGCGAAGCTGGCAACCGTCAGCACGACGGCGAAGGCAGCAGGAGCGAGGCGGGCGGCGGTGTCGGAAGCGAACATGGGTCTGGTCCTTTGGTCGGGGTTCGCGCCGATCAGGCGACGAGCGAGGGGCTGGCGGGGATGATGGCGAAGGCGAAGAAGGCGGCCGAAATCACGACCGAGAAGGCGGCGGCGAAGAAGCGGCTCGAGGTTTCGTTGGCGTACATGGTGGGTCTCCTTGGTGTGTCTTGCGGTGTTTCCCGGGCCATCCCGGGGATGCCGGATACTTTGCAGGAGCCGTGCCAAACTCGAAAAATGGCGGAATTCCGCGCTTTCATAGCTTGCGCGCAGCAAACAAGCGGTTCATCCAAACGAAAGCTTGGGAAAATTCACCAATGGTTGGCGAGGTCAGTTTTGCGGCTTGGACGCGCCCTGCGGGCGCGCAGCATCAGGCGCCGCGCTGGCCAAGATAGGCAAGTGCCTCGGCCTCGCTGATGACCTCGGCATATTTGGCCTGGAGGTCGAACAGGTTCGCCTCGTGCGGGGCCGGATGGCGGTCGGCGCAGGCCTCGCGCACCACCAGCGGGACGAAGCCGTATTGCATCGCATCGAGCGCGCTCGCGCGGACGCAGCCCGAGGTGGAGTAGCCGGTGATCAGCAGCGTATCGATCCCCTCGCCGTGGAGCGCCTCGGCAAGGCCTGTGCCGAAGAAGGCCGAAGGGTATTGCTTGGTCACGACGCGCTCGCTGGCCTGCGGGGCCAGCTCTGCCGGAAAGGCCCCGAGGGGTGAGCCTTCTACAAAGGCCTTCAGGACCGGGGCCTTGCGGTAGAACACCCCGCCGTTCGATCCGTCCGGCTTGTAGGAGACATTGGTGAACACCACCGGCACACCGCCCGCGCGCGCAGCCGCCGCGAGCCGTGCATTGCTGTCCCGCGCCGCCGCTGCTGTCTCCATGAACAACGCCGAGCCTTCGGTCAGGTAGGCCGCCACCACATCCACGATCAGCAGCGCCGGGCGCGTCCCTGGCTGGAGCCGCCCCTCGAACACCCCCGCATAATTGTCGGCTGCCGAGGGGCCGGTCATCAGATGATCCCCGCCGCAGCCAGCCGCTCGAGTTCGGCTGCGTCCATACCCAACCGCTCGGCAAAAACCTCGGCATTGTCCTGCCCGGGTGCGGCGGGTGCGGGGCGGCGGATGGTCGAGGGGGTCTTGGAGAGCTTGGGAAAGGCGTTCTGCATCTTGATGCGTCCGCGCGCTTGCGTCTCGACCTCGATGATCGCCTCGCGCGACTGGAAATGCGGATCGGCGAGCATCTCGGGTGCGCGGTAGACGCGGCCCGCGGGGATCGAATATTCGGTCATCAGCGCATCGACCTCGTCGACCGTCAGCGTGCTCGTCCACGCATTGACCCGTGCGTCCAGCTCGTCCTGATGGATCCCGCGCGCGATGTGGGTGGCATAGCGTTCGTCGGTCGCCAGTTCCGGCTGCCCCATCGCCTGACACAGCCGCGCGAAGATCGCATCGCCGTTGCCGCCGATCATGTAGACGCCGTCCTTGCAGGTGTAGACATTGGACGGTGCGATGCCCTTGAGCACCGATCCCGAGCGTTCGCGGATCACGCCGTTGCGGTCATATTCGGGCACCAAGCCCTCCATCACCTGCAACACCGCCTCGTAGAGCGCGGAGTCGACGACCTGCCCCTCACCGGTCTTGGCGCGGTGGTGGAGCGCGGCGAGCACGCCCATGCAGCCATAGGTCGCGCACAGCGTGTCGCCGATCGAAATGCCCATGCGGCTGGGCGGGCGGTCGGGTTCGCCGACGATATAGCGCCAGCCGCCCATCGCTTCGCCGATCCCGCCGAAACCGGCGCGGTCGGAATAGGGCCCGTCCTGCCCGTAGCCCGACATGCGGGCGATGATCAGGCCGGGGTTGATCGCGTGAAGCTCCGCCGGGCTGAGACCCCAGCGTTCCAGCGTGCCGGGCTTGAAGTTCTCGATCAGCACGTCGGCCTCGGCAATCAGCCGCTTGGCCAGCGCCTGACCCTCGGGTACGCGCAGGTTGCAGGTGACCGAGCGCTTGTTGCGGGCGATCACCTCCCACTGCACCTTCTCCTCGCCCTGGCCCCAGTTGCGCATCGGATCGCCCGCGCCCGGCGGCTCGATCTTGACCACGTCCGCGCCCATGTCGCCGAGCAACTGGCCGCAGAAGGGGCCGGCGAGCAGCTGGCCCATTTCAACCACTTTTATGCCGTGAAGCGCCCCAGTGCTGGTCATCGCGCCGCCTCCGCGTCTCCGCGTCTCCGCGTGATTAAAATTGGCTCACG
>OFDC01001750.1_pt1 | contig 10894 bp, 10 predicted proteins | sample 1520941 | NCBI WGS metagenome assembly OFDC01 (sample SAMEA94258168, study PRJEB24077) | hot springs metagenome | biome: Aquatic biome; feature: Water | place: India | collected 2012-12-06 | depth 5 m | reverse complement strand
GGTCCTGCCGAGCTCGGCGCCTATCTTGCCCGCGAGCTCAATCGCTGGACAGAGATCGTCAAGCTTTCGACGCCCGCAAAGTAGCCCCCTCCCCGTAACAACAAGAGCGCGCCTCGCGGCGCGCTCTTTTCGTTTGGCCCCGGAGACCGGAGGACTACTGCCGCCAGTCCGTGCCCTTGCCCTCGATCTGGCGAAGCGCGGCCTTCCAGTAGGTCATCCCGTATTCCGGATTGGCGCGCTGCTGCTTGGCACGCTCGCCGTACTGGCGGATGACGTCTTCCTCGATCGGCGCGGCTTCCTCGTCGAGGCTGCGGGCGATGACCTCGACCTCGCAGGCACGCTCGAGCATGTACATGCGCCGCAGGGCGCCGGGGATGGTGGTGCCGACCGTCAGCAGCCCGTGGTTGCGCAGCACCACCGAATTGCCGTGCTGGCAGGAGACGCCCAGTGCGTCGCATTCTTCCTGGGACGTCGGCATGCCGTACTCGTGATAGACGAGGTCGTCATAGACCGAGAGCGCGTCCTGGCTGATCGGGCGGATGCCCTTCTTCAGCACCGACACGCCGGTGCCGGCGCGCGTGTGCGTATGCATCACGCAGTTTGCATCGGGACGTGCCTTGTACACACCACTATGGATGGTGAAGCCGGCGGCGTTGAACTTGCCGTCCTTGGCGTAGACGTTGCCGTCGATGTCCATCTTCACGAGGCTCGACGCGGTGATCTCGTCGAACAGGTCGCCGTAATTGTTGATCAGGAAGCACTTGGGCTCGCCCGGGATGCGCACCGTCATGTGGGTGTCGATCGTGTCGGTCCAGCCGAACAGGTCGGTGATCCGGTAGAGCGCAGCGAGATCGCAGCGCGCCTGCCACTCGGCCTCGCTCATATCCTGCTTGGCGGATTGCATCACCGTATCCATCTCGCGCTCCTGCTGTGTGTCTGCCGATGCCGTGTGCCCGTCATGGTAACGCAACTCGCCCGAAGGCGCGACGCACTCTTGTCCCCGCGGTACGCAGAGCCGCCCTGCGAATTGTCGGCACAGTATTTGCGTCGTCCTTGTCGGCTAGGCGGCATCGGAGGGCGTTCGTGGCGACCAACCCGTTTCATCTCGCGTGGTTCTTGCAAGGCTCCAGTGTGCAAGCCTGGGGGGAGCCCTGGACCGGACATATCGGGACGACATGGGAGCAGCCCGAGCTGTTCCTCGACATGGCCCGCAGCCTGGAGCGGGCCTGCTTCGACTACATCCTGCTCGAAGACTCCTCCTATGTGGGCGAGAGTTTCGGCGGCTCGACCGAGATCTACCTGAAGAAAGCCATCGCGGTGCCGCGGCAGGATCCCTCGGTCGTCGCCGCGCTGATGACCCAGGTGACCTCGCGCATCGGCATCGTGCCGACCTTCGGCACCTACGCCTATCACCCCTACCTGCTGGCGCGCCTGATGGCGACGCTCGACCAGGTGTCCGCGGGCCGGGCCGGCTGGAACGCCGTCACCGGGAGCTCCGACTTCGCGGCGATGAACTTCGGCATGCCGGGCATGCCCGAGCACGACCTGCGCTACGACATGGCCGACGAATACATGGAGGTGGTGCGCGGCCTCTGGGGGTCGTGGGAGCCCGGCGCGATGATCGCCGACCGCAAGAGCGGCAACCTGATCGATCATACCAAGGTCCACGGGGTCAACTACGAGGGCAAGTACTTCAAGACGCGCGGACCGCTGAACTCCGGTCCCAGCCCGCAGGGACGGCCGGTGATCGCCCAGGCCGGCGGCTCGCCACGCGGCCGCCGCTTCGCCGCCGCGCACGCCGACACGATCGTGGTCAATGCCAAGGGCATCGATGCCATGCGCGCCTACCGCGACGACGTGCACAAGCACATGATCGCGCAGGGCCGCAAGCCGAGCGATTGCAAGGTCCTCTACCTGATCAATCCGATCCTCGGCGAGACCATGGAAGAGGCACTGGAGCGCAAGAAGAAGCGCGAGGTCATGGCGCAGGCCAACATCCAGGAGCGCCTCGCCCACTTCGGCAAGGTGACGAACATCGATTTCGGCAAGTTCGACCTCGACAAACCCCTGCCCGACGACGTCACCACCAACGGCCACCAGCTCAATCTGGAGCAGTTCCGGGCGCTGGCAAACGGCCGCTCGATCCGCAAGACGATGGCCTCGTTCAACGCCGTCGACCTGTCGATCGACCTCTGCGGCACCTGCGATTCGGTCGCCGCGCGCATGGGCGAGGTCATGCAGGAGGTCGGCGGCGACGGCTTCCTCTTCTCCATGCCCAACGTCAACCGCCGCACCCTGGCCGAGATCGAGGACGGGCTTGTACCCGCCCTCCAGGATCGCGGCCTCGTGCGCAAGGCCTACGAGCACAAGCAGTTCAGGGAAAATCTCCTTGCATACTGATCCAGCCGAACGGGAAGGAAGGCATCCATGAGCAGGAAGACAATCGGCAGGCGCACCGCCCTCGGTCTCGTGGGCACCGGCCTGGTGGCGGCTCCCTTCATCCGGCCGAGCTACGGCCAGGCCGCCTGGCCCGAACAGACGACGGTGCCCGACATCCTGAAGGGCAGCGGCGAGGTCCGCATCGCCACGTTTGGCGGCACGATGCAGGAAACCCAGCAGAAGGCCTATTTCGAGCCCTTCGAGAAGATCACCGGCATCAAGGTGCGCGCCTTTCCGGGCTCCGACGTGACCAAGATCAAGGCGATGGTCGATACCGGCAACGTCGAATGGGACATGGCGCAGCTCAGCCGCGGTTCGATCATGAACCTCCAGAAGCGCGGCGATTACTTCGAGAAGATCGACTACGACATCGTCGATCCGGGCGTCGAGAAGCAGTTCCGCTTCGAGTACGGGCTCGAGATGCTGGTGTGGGCGCAGGTCCTCGCCTACCGCACCGATGCCTTCAAGGGCGCCGTGCCCTCGGGCTGGGCAGACTTCTGGGATACCAAGAAGTTCCCCGGCGACCGTGCCCTGTACGGCACCAACAGCGGCGGCTGGCCGGAAATGGAGTTCGCGCTGATGGCGGCCGGCGTGCCGCCGGACAAGCTCTACCCGCTCGACGTCGACAAGGCGCTGGCGAGCTACGGAAAGATCAAGAAGGACGTCTTCAAGTGGTGGGACACCGGCGCCGTGCCGATCCAGCTGCTGACCGACCGCGAGGTCACGATGACGTCGGTCTGGAACGGCCGCATGGCCGCGCTGCAGGCGGCCGGCGTGCCGGCGGCGGTCAGCTGGAGCCAGGGCCTGTCGAAGCGCGATGCCTGGGGCATTCCCAAGGGTGCCAAGAACAAGGTCAACGCCATGAAGTTCGTGGCCTACTCGACCATGGCCATCCCGCAGGCGCGCGTCTGCCTGGGCATCCCCTACGGTTCGGTCAATTCCAAGTCGAACGAGTACATCCCGGCCGAGCGCCTGGCCGTCCTGCCCAGCGCGCCGGAGATCGCCAAGCAGCTCGTCCCCTACAACTACGACTGGTGGATCGAGAACCGCGAAACCGTCATCCCGAAGTTCAACAAGTGGCTGTTGAGCTGACGCAATGAGCAGTGCCGGCACGAACGGAACAGGCTCGGGACGGGGAGCGTCGGTGGCGCTCTCCGACCTGGAGAAGACCTACGATCGCGCCAATGCCGCTCCCAAAGCCGTGGATGGCGTGTCGCTCGACATCCGCTCCGGCGAGTTCCTGACGATGCTGGGGCCCAGCGGCTCCGGCAAGACCACGACCCTGATGATGATCGCTGGCTTCGAGACCCCGACCGCCGGCGACATCGCGATCGACGGCAAGTCGGTCGTCGCCATGCCGCCCTATCGCCGCAACATCGGCATGGTGTTCCAGAACTACGCGCTGTTCCCTCACCTCACCGTGGAGGAGAATGTCGGCTTTCCGCTGAAGCAGCGTGGCGTTCCCAAGGCCGAGCGCGCCCGGCTGGTGGCCGAGGCACTGGAGCTGGTGCATCTGCCGGGCTACGGCGCGCGCTATCCGCGCCAGCTTTCGGGCGGCCAGCAGCAGCGGGTCGCCGTCGCTCGGGCCGTCGTCTTCAAGCCGCGCCTGTTGCTGATGGACGAGCCGCTGGGCGCGCTCGACAAGCAGCTCCGCGAGAACTTGCAGCTCGAGATGAGGCGCCTGCACGCCGATCTCGGCATCACCTTCATCTACGTGACGCACGACCAGGAAGAAGCGCTCACCATGTCCGACCGCATCGCCGTCATGAACGACGGCAAGGTGGCGCAGGTCGGAACGCCCGAGGATCTCTACGACCGGCCGGACAACCGCTTCGTGGCAGGCTTCATCGGCGAGTCCAATTTCCTGCCGGCGGTCGTGCGTGGCCTGGAGGGCAATGAGGTCATCGCCGAATGCCAAGGCACCCTCATCCGCGCCCTCTGTCCCGGCCGGCCGGCGAGCGGCGAGAAAGTGACACTCACCACGCGACCCGAGCGCCTGCGCTTCACGGACAGCGCCTGGAGCGCGGAGGCACCGCAGAACCGCCTCAGCGTCACCGTCACCGAGGCGGTCTTCGCGGGCGAGCGCTGCCGCTACATGCTGCAGGCTGGCGACGGCACGTCGATCGTGTTGAAGGAGCCCTCCAGCGCCGCCATCCGCCGTCGCGCCGTGGGCGAGCGCGCCGAGATCGCCTGGTCGGTCGCGGATACGATTCTTGTCTGAGGTGGGTCTTGTCTGAGATCGCCCAGCCCGCCTCGCTCGCCCTCGCGGTCAGCCGGCCGCGATCGGCGCCGTTCGACTGGCGGCGCGCCGTGCCGTTGCTGCTGGCGGCGCCGCTGCTGCTCTACATGCTAATCTTTTACGCATTGCCGGTCGTGGCGATGTTGCTGCGCAGCGTGAACGATCCGACCTGGACGCTGGCCAACTACGCAATCCTTTTCGAGGACGTCGTGTTCCAGAAGACCTTCTGGATCACGATCAACACCTCGGTCACCGTCACCCTGGGCTGCCTGATCCTGGGCTATCCCGTCGCCATGAGCCTCGTGCGCGCCAAATCGATGGCGCCCTTCATCCTCGTGATCATCCTGCTGCCCTTCTGGACCAGCGTGCTGGTGCGCAGCTACGCGTGGATGGTGCTGCTCGGCCGGCACGGGCTGGTCAACGAGGGGCTGCTGGCGCTGGGCATGATCGACCGGCCGATCCGCATCCTGAACACGCCGCTCGCGACCCAGATCGCGATGATCCACATCCTGCTGCCCTACATGATCCTGCCCATCGCGAATGCGCTGCGCCAGATCGATCCCTTGCTGATCCGCGCGGCTTCCGGCCTCGGCTCGACGCCGTTCATGACCTTCCGTCAGGTCATCCTGCCACTCTCGATGTCGGGCGTGGCGGCGGGCACGCTCCTCACCTTCGTGCTGGCGCTGGGCTTCTACATCACACCCGCCATGGTGGGCGGCCCGCGCGACATCACGCTGTCGATGCTGATCGCCCAGCAGGTCGACCAGCTCAACTGGGCCTATGCCGCAACGCTCTCGGCGGTCCTGCTGGCGACGGCGCTGGCCATCCTGGCCGTCGCGCGCAAGCTGCCAGGCGTCGGCAACGCCTTCAGGACGAGCATGCGATGAGGCTCGCAAGCGTCCTTCCGGCCACCATCGTCGGCCTGATCCTGTTCTTCCTCGCCTTCCCGATCGTCGTGGTGGCCATCGTCTCCTTCTCCTCGGCGACCTACCTCACCTTTCCGCCGCCTGCCTTCGGCCTGCGCTGGTACGAGGCCTATTTCAGCAATCCCGATTGGCTGAAACCGACCTGGGTCAGCATCTGGGTGGCCTGCGCCGTCGTGGTGCTGGCCACCTTCCTCGGGACGCTCGCCGCACTCGGCATCGCGCGCCTACCCAAGGCCGTGCGAGTCGTCGCGGCGGGTCTGATCCTGTCGCCGCTGATCGTGCCCGGCATCGTCGTGGCGATCGGCATCTACTACGCCTATTCGCGCTACGGCCTCGTCGGCACGCCGATCGCGATGGTGCTGGCGCATACCTGCCTCGCCGTCCCCTTCGTCGTCACCAGCGTGACGGCGAGCCTGTCGGGCATCGACCCGCGGCTGGAGCAGGCCGCCCTCAGTCTCGGCGCGACGCCGGGCGCCACCTTCTTCCAGGTGACGCTACCGCTGATCCAGCCCGGTGTGCTGGTTGGTGCGCTGTTCGCCTTCATCACTTCGCTCGACGAGCTGATCGTGGCGCTGTTCATCTCCGGCACCGGCGCGGTCACCCTGCCGCGCCGCATGTGGGACGATCTGCGCTTCCAGATCGACCCGACCATCGCCGCCGTCTCGACACTCACGATCGTGCTGACCGCCGCGCTGATGGGCGCCGCGCATCTCCTGCGAAAGCGCGCGGAAAGAAACCGGACGGCTACTTCTCCTGCAGTTGCCTGACCGCCGCCATCGTGTTCTCGACATGCTTCTCGGGGCTGCGATCGGCAAAGGCGTAGACGATCTTGCCATCCGGCGCGATCACATAGGAGATGCGGTCGGCAATGCCGACGCTGCCGACGCGAATCAGCGCTGAATCATAGGCCTTGATGACCTTGAGATCGGGATCGGCGGCGACCGGAAACTTGCCGGAGCATGCCTGTGTCGAGAACTTGTGCAGCGTACCGATATCGTCCGCCGACATGCCGATCAGCGTCGCGCCCAGTGCCTTGAACTGGTCCGCCGCCTCCGCGAACTCGTGTGCCTCGGCGGTGCATCCGGTCGTGAACGCCTTGGGGAAGAAGTAGAGCACCACAGGCCCCTTCTTCAGCGCATCGGACAGCGAGAATGTGTAGTCCTTGCCATCGAGCGCCGCCTGAGCCGTGAAATCAGGCGCAGCGTCGCCTGGCTTCAATGCTGCCCAGACGGGCGTCGCGAGGACACAGGCGAGCGCGAGGGCCGTTGCCGCAATCCGCTTCATGAACTTCTCCGCCGAATTCGAGGGGGAGAAGATCATAACGCGCGACGCGGCGCGGCGTTGTCACGTCCCGGTGACTGCCTCTTTCAGTCGACGTGCAGGCCCTTCATGTAAGTAGATGGCACGACCGACTTCACGGACTGAGCGCGCTTGGCGAGCCAATAGGCTTGTGCCGACGGCACCGAGGCGAATTTCTGGTCCACGCCGAGCTTCTGCGCGGCATCCATCGGCCAGTTGGGATTGTAGAGAAGCTCGCGGGCCAGCGCGATCAGGTCGGCGCGGCCTTCCTGCAGGATCTTCTCCGCCTGGTCGGCATGCACGATCAGGCCGACCGCCATGCTGAGGATGTCGGCGTCGTTCTTCAGACGGTCCGCATAAGGAACCTGATAGCCGTAGGTCACCGGACCGGCGCTCACGACGGGCGAGCCGCGCATGCCGCCCGAACTGCAGTCGATGACGTCGACGCCCTTGGGCTTCAGGATCTTCGCCAGTGCCACGCTCTGGTCCGGTCCCCAGCCGGAATCGTCCTCGACCGAGAAGCGCACGAACAGCGGCTTCGAGGCCGGCCAGTTCGCCCGCACGCTCTCCACCACCTCGATGGCGAAGCGCATGCGGTTCAGCTCGCTGCCGCCATACTGGTCGTTGCGCACGTTGGAGAACGGCGAGAGGAACTGATGGATCAGGTATCCATGCGCCATGTGGATGTCGAGCACGTCGAAACCCGCCTCGTGCGCGCGGCGCGCCGCCTGCCCCCAGCGCTCGACGGCTTCCGGAATCTCTGCGAGCGTCAGCGCGCGCGGCGTCGGATCGGTGTCGGGCGAATTGATGCCGCTCGAGGAGACCAGTTCCCACTCGTCCCAGTCGTCGATCTCGGGCGACGGCTTCAGCGGCGCGCCGCCTTCCCACGGACGGAAGCGCCGCGCCTTGCGGCCCGAGTGTCCGAGCTGGATGCCCGGCACGGAATTGTGCAGCCGGATGAAGTCGACGCAGCGCCTGAGCCCGGGGATGAAAGCATCGTCCCACAGGCCGAGGTCGCCCACCGTGCCGCAGCCGCGCCGCTCGACCTTGGTGGATTCCATGATGACGAGGCCCGCGCCCCCGGCGGCATAACGACCGGCATTCACCAGGTGCCAGTCGGTCGCGAAGCCCTTCTCCGCCGCGTACTGATGCATCGGCGCCACGACCACCCGGTTCTTCAGGGTGACGTCGCGGATCGAAATCGGCTCGAACAGCATCGGACCGGCCATGTATAATCCCCCCATGAAAGCCGCCTTCAGCGACCGCTATGACGATCTCTACCTGCGCAAGATCCTGCGCGACACGAAGACTATCGCCATGGTCGGCCTATCGGCCAACTGGAATCGGCCCAGCTTCTTTGCTGCGAAATATCTGCTGGACCGCGGATACGAGGTCATTCCGGTCAATCCCGCCGCCAGGGGCCAGGAGATCCTCGGCCAGAAGGTCTATGGCTCGCTGGACGAACTGCCGGTGAAGGCCGACATGGTCGACATCTTCCGCAACTCCGAGGCTGCCGGCCCGATCACCGACGAGGCGATCCGGCATGGTGCCAAGGTCGTCTGGATGCAGCTCGGCGTGGTGAACATGGAAGCCGCCGAGCGCGCCGAGAAGGCCGGGCTCAAGGTGGTGATGAACCGCTGCCCCAAGATCGAGCATTCCCGCCTCGCCGGCACGATCGAGTGGCACGGCATCGCCAGCGGCGTCATCTCCTCGAGGAAGCGCGCTCTCTGATTTATTGCTGGAGTGGAGCCCCCAGCAAAAATGCCGGCCACGAAGGCCGGCATCGGTGGATGAGGTGGGGAGATCCGCAGCACCGCCACACCAGGCTGCGGACCTCCCGCTCCCCCTCATGATCGCGTCTTCCCGGTCTTCGCCTGGAATGACGCGGCCCCCCTGAGAGAAGGCGTCGGTTGTAAGAAAGCCGGCGATGGTGGGGCCACCGCCGGCCTCTTACAGAGGTTCGCTCGGCCATCCGGGGAATGATAATGGCTCTGCTTCAACCTCGAAGACGATCGGCTACGCTTGAGAAGAAGGCTACGGTCGGAGCCCGGGGGCTCCGACCGATCGAGAGGTTTGCTAGGCCGCCCGGGGAGAGACAGCGACAAAGCGGGTCATCCCCTCTCGAAACACCTTCATCAGCACCGGCTTGCCGGTGGTCTTGGCTTCCTTGAGCTTCTCGGCAGCCATCTTCGGGCTGTCGACGGCGTCCTTGCCGACCTGCTGCAGGACGTCACCCGCCTTCAGGCCCTGGTCGTCGGCCGGGCTACCCGGCTCGACCGTGGCAACCACCACACCCTTCACGTCGCCATCGAGGCCAAGCTGCTTGCGCGCCTCCGGAGAGAGCGGCGCCAGCGAGACCCCGTAGGCCATCGGCTCGGCCTTGGCGGCCGGGCCCTTGCCGTCGGCGCTGGCCTTGACGATCGCGTCGTCCTTCTGGCCACCGACCTTCGCCGTCAGGCTCATCTCCTTGCCGTCGCGCCAGACACCCAGCTTCACCGAGTTGCCCGGCTTGACCGCGGAGATGGTGCGGGTCAGCTCCTTGATGCCGTCGACCTTCTTGCCGTCGACGCTCAAGATCACGTCACCCGACTGGACGCCGGCGGCGAGCGCCGCGCTGTCCGGCTGGACCATCGCCACCAGGGCACCCTTCTCGTCCTTGAGCGACAGGCTCTCGGCGATCGCCTTCGAGACCGGCTGGATCTGGACACCCAGCAGGCCGCGCTCGACCCGGCCGTTGTCCTTCAGCTCCGCCACCACCGGCTGCGCCAGCGAGGACGGGATGGCAAAGCCCAGGCCGATGCTGCCGCCGGTCGGCGAGTAGATGGCCGTGTTGATGCCGATCACGTTGCCGTCCATGTCGAACAGCGGGCCGCCCGAGTTGCCGCGATTGATGGCGGCGTCGGTCTGGATGTAGTCGTCGAACGGACCGGAGTGGATGTCACGGCCGCGCGCCGACACGATGCCCGTGGTCACGGTGCCACCGAGGCCGAACGGGTTGCCCACCGCCATCACCGGCTGGCCGACGCGCACCTTGGAGGCGTCGCCGAACGAGACGAACGGGAGCGGCTTGTCGCTCTCGACCTTCAGCACGGCCAGGTCGGTCTTCTCGTCGCCGCCCATCATCTTGGCCGGCAGCTTGGTGCCGTCCGCCATGGTGATCGTGATCGAGTCGGCCTTGCCGACGACGTGGTAGTTGGTGACGATCACGCCCTTGGCGTCGACGATGAAGCCCGTGCCGACGGCCTGGGCCTTGTCCTTCGACTGCGGGCGGCCCTTGCCGTCCGGGCGACCCGGCTGCATCGGCTGGCCGAAACGCTCCGAGAAGCGCTTCATGAACTCTTCCATCTGCTTCTGCTGCGAGTCCGACATGCGGGTCTCGCCGTCGTCGTCGGCCCCGGCCTTCATGGTCACGGCGACGTTGACGACCGCAGGGGTCACCTTGGCGGCCAGGTCCGAGAAGTCCTGAACGGGCATGGCCGTCTGACCGGCGATGGCCGCGGGGGCGGTGAACATCGGGGCGATCAGGGCAGGCGCCGTCAGGGCGGTGGTGAGCGCCAGGGCAGTCAGGATACGGGACTTGGTCTTGGTCATGATAACTACAGCCTCCTCCTTGGGGGGTGAGCGGAATATGGGGGAGGACCCGTAGCGCCCTGATGGCCGCAGGATTGAATGTTTGTATAGTTGGGGAACGTTGCGCCGGGGGCCGGCGCCGGATAGACGGGCGCCGTGAAAATCCTCCTCGTCGAAGACGACAAGCAAACCGCCGACTACATCGCCAAGGGCCTGCGCGAGCACGGCCACGTGGTCGACCATGCCGACAACGGGCGCGACGGCCTGTACCTCGCCACCGGCGAGAAATACGACGTGCTGATCGTCGACCGCATGTTGCCGCAGATGGACGGGCTTTCGCTGGTCAAGGCGGCTCGCGCCACCGGGATGAAGGCGCCGGTCCTGTTCCTGACCACCATGGGCGGCGTCGACGACCGCGTCG
>OFDC01001749.1_pt1 | contig 10895 bp, 10 predicted proteins | sample 1520941 | NCBI WGS metagenome assembly OFDC01 (sample SAMEA94258168, study PRJEB24077) | hot springs metagenome | biome: Aquatic biome; feature: Water | place: India | collected 2012-12-06 | depth 5 m | reverse complement strand
GTCTCGGCGGTCGACTGCGCCTCACGGGCGGTACGGCGGAGCGCGCCCGCACCAGCGTCACCCGCTCGCTGCGGTACGCGATCGCCCGGATCGCCGAGCAGCACCCCGAGCTCGGCGGCCACCTCTCCCGGGCGGTCCGCACCGGCACCTGCTGCAGCTATGAGCCCGATCCGGTGGCGCCGCTGGAGTGGACGGTCCAGCGCTGACCGAAGCGTGCTTGCGCCTTCTGGGTCTCCGTCGTACCTGGCGTTCTTGCTCAGTTTCTGCCGGGTGGAGAGCAAATGCGCCAGGTACCTCGACCCGGCCCTGCTGTCTTGCCGCCGGCAGCGCGGCGGGAGCCGCCACCGGCGAGCTTGCTCGCCCGTCCCGCGGCGGAGACGCGCTCGGCGAAAATCAGGCGAACACGTCGATGTGCACGTGGTCCCGGTGCTCCAGGATCACCGGGTCGCCCGACCGTGACGGCGGGTCGTAGTCGCGCCACCCCTCGCGACCGGCGGTCCAGATCCGGTCGTCGAAGATGACCGTGCGGATGTCGAGGCGGGCGGCGTTGGCGACGGCCCAGTGGGCGATCGCCCAGCCCCGCACGTTGTTGCGCGGACGGACGGGGCGGACGAAGACGTCGACGGCGCGTCCTTCGTAGTGTGCCGAGCCCTCCATGTGCCCGCTGTCGACGCCGCCGGGAGCGAACCCGCCCAGCTGGAGCCGGCCGAAGCGGTCGAGCAGCTCCTTGCGGGTCGCATCCGCGCGCGGCGTGAGCCCGGTGGGTCCCAGATCGGCGTCGGCGGAGGGCGCGCCACCGTCGAGGTCGCAGCTGAACGTGCCGGGGGAGTGCCCGGCGAGGGCGGAGGCCAGCGCGCGACCGTCGTCCTCGTGGTCGGCGTAGGCGTCCGGGTAGGCCGAGCGCTGCACGCGCTGCGCGGCGACGGTGATCTCCATGCCCTGGTAGCCGTCGACCTTCTCCAACGCGTCGAAGAAGGCGTTCGTCGCGTACACGGGGTCGAGCAGCTGCTCGGGGCTGCCCCAGCCCTGCGACGGGCGCTGCTGGAAGAGACCGAGCGAGTCGCGGTCGCCGTAGTCGATGTTCTCCAGCTTCGACTCCTGGTACGCCGTCGCGAGAGCGATCGACGTGGCGCGCGCGGGCAGGCCGCGTCGTACCGCGATCGCGGCGATGAGCGAGGCGTTCTCGGCCTGCTCGGCGCTGACCTCGACGCTGTGGCCCGAGACGTTGACGGCGCAGTCTCCGCTGGGTCCGCCGACGAGCTCGTCGGACACCTTGAGCACGGCGATGCCGACACCGGCCACGACCGCCAGTACGGCGACCCCGACCACCACCGCCAGCGCTCTCGACCTCACGGCACCCAGTGTCCGGGGTCGGCCAAGCCCGTCACCTGCCGGACGGCTGCGTCAGTTGGCGTGCAGCGCGGCGTTGAGCGCGATGCCCTCGCCCTGCCACGGCACCGCCTCGATCGCGCCGGAGACGGAGTTGCGGCGGAAGAGGACGTTGCTCGCGCCGGACAGCTCGCGGGCCTTGATGACGCGGGCGTCCTTCCCGGGCTCGAGGACGGTCACCTTGGTGCCGGCGGTGACGTAGCAGCCGGCCTCGACCACGCAGTCGTCGCCGAGGGAGATGCCGATCCCGGCGTTCGCGCCGAGCAGGCAGCGGCGGCCGATCGAGATGGTCTCCTTGCCGCCGCCGGACAGCGTGCCCATGATCGAGGCGCCGCCACCGACGTCGGAGCCGTCGCCGACGACGACGCCGGCGGAGATCCGGCCCTCGACCATCGACGTGCCGAGGGTGCCCGCGTTGAAGTTCACGAAGCCCTCGTGCATGACGGTCGTGCCCTCGGCGAGGTGGGCGCCGAGGCGGACCCGGTCGGCGTCCGCGATGCGCACTCCGCTGGGGACGACGTAGTCGACCAGCCGGGGGAACTTGTCGACGCCGTACACGGAGACGTGCTGGCCGCTCGCGCGCAGGCGGGCGCGGGTCAGCTCGAAGCCGTCGACGGCGCACGGACCGGCGGAGGTCCACACCACGTTCGTGAGCAGGCCGAAGACGCCGTCGAGGCTCTGCCCGTGCGGGGCGACCAGGCGGTGGGAGAGCAGGTGCAGCCGCAGCCAGACCTCGACGGTCGAGGCGGGCGCGACGGCCAGGTCCTCGATCTCGACCAGGTCGACCTTCCGGGTCACTTGGCGGGCGTCGTCGGCTCCCTCGAGCGCGACCAGGTCGGCGGGCGCCTCCGCGTCGGCGGGCCGGTCACCGAGCGCGGGCGCCGGGAACCAGGAGTCGAGGACGGTCTCGCCGTCGGCGGCGTACGTGGTCAGGCCGAAGCCCCATGCGGCAGTCACGTGGGGTGATTCTAGGTCCTGCGGAACCGGACGACGCCCGCCGCCGTCGGAGCGGACATGTCTCGTGGTCTCCGTTCCGCCGCCGCCGCCCTGCTGGTCTCGCTCGCCCTGCCCCTGGGCGCGTGCTCGGGAGGGCAGGAGTCGCCCGTCGCGCTCGAGGTGACCGTCCAGGACTGGACCGGCTGGTCGCGCGAGCAGCCGGAGCCGGTCACCAGGTCCGTGGAGCTGCGCGCGGGCGAGAGTCTCGACGTGACGATGCTCGGCGACGAGGTGACGATCACCGTCGAGGAGGTCGACGGGGACGAGGTCGAGCTGGTCACCAGCGAGGACCTCGCGCCGCGGCTGCCGGACGGAGGCGCGAACCACGTCGACCTGCGCTCGGAGTTCTCCGTCGAGCGGGGAGGCTCGGTCGCATTCACCACGCCGAGCCTGGACGCGGGGACCACCGTGACGGTGGCCGCGGACTGAGCTGGGTCAGCCGTTGGCGAGGATCGCCAGCTGGCGCCCCTGGGCGATGAGCCGACCCTGCTCGTCCCAGAGCTCGACGTCCTCGTCGTGGTAGCCCGCGATCACGTGCCTGCTCACGACGTGGCCCAGCGCCCAGACCGTCTCGGGACGTCGTCGGTAGTGGACGGTCAGCTGGATCGTCGCCGAGGCGAGGTGGCCGATCTCCGCCGTGACGGGCGGGAAGGCGTCGACCATGGCGCCGGCGAGGAGCGCGTCGACCGGTCGCTCGTCGGCGGCCCGGATCCAGCACAGCGACTCCGTCGTGCCGGACGGCGTGCCGGTGAGCCAGCCGGGAGCCTCGGGCGCCCGGTAGGTGTAGCGGTCGAGGATCGGCACCATGCCCGTCGGGACGAGCGCGCTCACGTCGACGCAGTCCTCGGGCCGCGCGGCGACCGGAGCAGCGTGCGGGGTGTGCTCGACCGTGCCGACCGCACTCCAGTCGTGGGTGCTGACGACGGCGTGGGCGACCTCCTTGTCGTCCTGGACCAGCACGGCGTCGTACGTCGACACGCGGCGGCCGCGCCGGACCTCGCGCACCCGGACGTCGGCCGGCCCCGGCAGGGCGGGCCGGAAGTAGGTGATCGAGATGCTCAGCGCGTCGGGGTGGGCGGACTCCTGCAGGACGGCGTGCTGCAGCAGCGCCAGGACGTAGCCGCCGTTGGGCGTCTGGTTGGCGGTGTTCCAGTCGGCGGTGACGTCGACCCGGTGCAGGCCGGCGTCCACGCGCTCGGACGCGACGGCGTCGTCGAGGAGGTAGCTCACCGGCCCATCGTGCCGGAGTCGCGGGCTCGGCTCGACATGGCCCTGGTCACTCCCAGGTCACTCGCCGGTGCTGCCGTCGATGCACTCGCGCAGCAGGTCGGCGTGCCCGCAGTGCCGGGCGTACTCCTCGATCATGTGCACGAGGATGTCGCGCACGCTGGTGGACTCGGTGCCGTTGCGGAAGGTGACGACGCGACCCAGGTCGTCGTCGGAGATGCTGTCGAGCCACGCGTCCGCGATGTCCACCTGCGCCCGCCAGGCGGCCCACGCCTCGGCGACCGCCTCCTCGGTGGGCTCCACGACCGCGAACCCCGCGTCCCCGTCGTCGTGGATGCGCTCCCCGTCCACCTCGACCAGGGCCCGCTCGAACCAGAAGTGCTCCACGCGCGCCAGGTGCCGCACCATCCCCAGGAGGCTCAGCGAGCTCGGCGGCACGGACCGCGTCGCCAGCTGGGCGGGGGAGAGCCCCGCGCACTTGCGCTCGAGCGTCCCGCGGAAGTGGGTGAGGTACTCGCGGTAGTTGAACAGCTCGCCGGTCATGCTGACCACCGTAGGCAGGAATCCGGATTCCGCAACGGCACGGGGGAGCCGTAGGCTGGTGCCACAGACGTTCGAGCCGTCATCAGCGGCGAGTCCCGGGAAGAAAGCCTTCGGGCAAGTAGAACCCGGCGGGCAGGCCCGTCACAGCCGTGAACGAGAGGCCGGACCTTCAGCACGACGCGAGTCCACTGCAGACCGGCAAGCAGGGTGGTACCGCGGTCCTGACGGATCGTCCCTGGGTTTCGAAGAGCACGACCACGAAATCCGCAGACGACGCAGGAGACCCGATCCCGATGACCTATCCGAAGGTCAGCACCGACCCGAGCGACCCCCGCCACCCCGCCGCCGTGCCCGGCTCCCCGAGGTTCCCGGAGATCGAGGAGCGGGTCCTGGCGTACTGGGCCGAGGACGACACCTTCCGCGCGTCCGTCGAGCAGCGCGACCCCGGCGAGCGGGGCGAGAACGAGTTCGTCTTCTACGACGGCCCGCCGTTCGCCAACGGCCTGCCGCACTACGGCCACCTGCTGACCGGGTACGTCAAGGACATCGTGCCGCGCTACCAGACGATGCGCGGCAAGCGCGTCGAGCGACGCTTCGGCTGGGACACCCACGGGCTGCCGGCGGAGCTCGAGGCGATGCGGCTCAACGGCATCAAGACCACCGACGAGATCGTCGAGATGGGCATCGACAAGTTCAACGACGCCTGCCGCGCCTCGGTGCTCAAGTACACCGGCGACTGGCGTGACTACGTCACCCGTCAGGCCCGTTGGGTCGACTTCGACAACGACTACAAGACCATGAACCCCGAGTTCATGGAGTCGGTGCTGTGGGCCTTCAAGAGCCTGTACGACAAGGGGCTCGTCTACGAGGGCTTCCGCGTCCTGCCCTACTGCTGGAACGACGAGACGCCGCTGTCCAACCACGAGCTGCGGATGGACGACGACGTCTACAAGATGCGGCAGGACCCCGCGGTCACGGTCGGTTTCGACATCACGGGCGTCAACGAGCGGGCCGCTGGGCTCCGCGGCGCCAAGCTGCTCGTCTGGACCACCACGCCGTGGACCCTGCCCAGCAACCTCGCGGTGATGGTCGGCTCCGACATCGACTACGTGGCGGTCGAGCACGAGGGTGAGCGGTTCGTCCTCGCGCAGGCCCGCCTCGCGGCGTACTCCCGGGAGCTCGGCGAGGAGCCCGCGGTCGTGTGGCAGGGCAAGGGATCCGACCTGCTCGGCCTGACCTACGACCCGCCCTTCTCCTACTTCGCGGGTCACGAGAACGCCTTCCGCGTCGTCGCCGCCGACGAGGCCGTCACCACCACCGACGGCTCCGGCCTGGTGCACAGCGCCGGCGCCTTCGGTGAGGTCGACAAGGAGGTCACCGACCGGGAGGGCATCGAGCCCGTCATGCCCGTCGGCAAGGACGGCCGCTTCACCGCCCCCGTGACCGAGTACGCCGGCATGCTGGTCTTCGACGCCAACCTCCACATCATCGACGACCTCAAGGCGCGCACCGGTGCGGTGACGCCCGGCACGGTGCTGCTGCGCCGCGAGACCTACGACCACTCCTACCCCCACTGCTGGCGCTGCCGCGAGCCCCTGATCTACAAGGGCGTGAGCAGCTGGTTCGTGGAGGTCACCGCGATCAAGCAGCGGATGGCCGAGCTCAACAAGGACATCCGCTGGGTGCCCGACCACATCAAGGACGGGCAGTTCGGCAAGTGGGTCGACAACGCCCGCGACTGGTCGATCACCCGCAACCGGTTCTGGGGGAGCCCCGTGCCGGTGTGGAAGTCCGACGACCCGGCGTACCCCCGCATCGACGTCTACGGCTCCTTCGAGGAGATCGAGCGCGACTTCGGGCGGCTCCCGGCCAACGCCCAGGGCGAGCCGGACCTGCACCGGCCGTGGGTCGACGACCTGACCCGGCCCAACCCGGACGACCCGCGCACGCCCGAGGAGGGCGGCTCGACGATGCGTCGCGTCACCGACGTGCTCGACGTGTGGTTCGACTCGGGGTCGATGAGCTTCGGACAGGTCCACTACCCGTTCGAGAGCAAGGAGTGGTTCGAGCAGCACTTCCCGGCCGACTTCATCGTCGAGTACATCGGGCAGACCCGCGGCTGGTTCTACACGCTGCACATCCTGGCGACCGCGCTCTTCGACAAGCCCGCCTTCTCGTCGTGCATCAGCCACGGCATCGTGCTGGGCTCCGACGGCAACAAGATGTCGAAGTCGCTGCGCAACTACCCCGACGTCTCCGAGGTCTTCGACCGCGACGGCGCCGACGCGATGCGCTGGTTCCTCATGGCCAGCCCGATCCTGCGCGGCGGCAACCTGGTCGTCACCGAGCAGGGCATCCGCGACGCCGTGCGCCAGGTGATGATCCCGCTCTGGAACACCTGGTACTTCTTCGCGCTCTACGCCAACGCCGAGGACTACGAGGCGAGCGTGGGCCGCGCTGCGTCCCTGGGCAGCGAGGACCCGCTCGACCGCTACCTGCTGGCCAAGACCCGCCAGTTCGTCGAGAAGCTCACCGCCGAGCTCGACGAGTACGCCGTGGCCGACGCCTGCGAGACCACGCGCGCCTTCATCGACGTGCTGACCAACTGGTACGTCCGCCGCTCGCGGGAGCGCTTCTGGGAGGGCAGGCCGGAGGCCTTCGAGACCCTCGCCGCCGTGCTGGACGTGGTCTGCCGCGCCGTGGCGCCGCTGCTCCCGCTGACGGTCGAGGAGATCTGGCGCGGCCTGACCGGCGGTCGCTCGGTGCACCTCGCCGACTGGCCCGACGCCTCCACGCTGCCCGCCGACGACGCCCTGGTCGCGGCCATGGACCAGGTCCGGGAGGTGTGCTCGGCGACCTCCGCCCTGCGCAAGGCCTCGCGCCTGCGCAACCGGCTCCCGCTGGCCGCCCTGACCGTCGTGGTCGAGGACCCGGCTGCGCTCGAGCCGTTCACCGGGATCATCGCCGACGAGCTCAACGTCAAGGCCGTGCGGCTGGTCGCCGCGGACTCCGAGGAGGCCGCGAGCTACGGCGTCGAGCAGAAGCTCACCGTCAACGCGCGCGCCGCGGGCCCCCGTCTGGGCAAGGACGTCCAGGTCGCGATCAAGGGCTCCAAGTCCGGCGACTGGTCCGTCGCCGCCGACGGCACCGTCACGGCCGGGGGACTCCTCCTCGAGGAGGGGGAGTACTCCCTGGAGACCGTCGTCGGCTCCGCCGCGGAGGGCGCCGCCACCGGCATGCTCCCCTCCAGCGGGTTCGTCGTCCTCGACACCGTGGTCACCCCCGAGCTCGCCGAGGAGGGCGTGGCCCGCGACCTGGTCCGCGCCGTCCAGCAGCTGCGGCGCGACACCGACCTCGACGTCACCGACCGGATCGAGCTGGTGATCGGTGGCGCGCCCGAGGTGCTCGCGGCAGCCCGTGCGCACGAGACGCTCATCGCGGGCGAGACCCTCGCGACGTCGTACACCGTGACGGGGGAGACGCCCGACGGCGCCACCGAGGTGCAGGTCGGCGACGGTCACGCCGCGACCGTGTCCCTCGAGCGTGCCTGAGGGCGGGGCTGAGGGCGGGGCTGGTTGACTGTGGTCGTGCCTGACCCCGTCCCGTCGATCGACCTGTCCGCCGACGTCGTCGAGCTGACCCGGCAGCTCGTCGACATCGAGTCGGTGAGCCGCGACGAGAAGGCGATCGCGGACGCGGTGGAGGCCGCGCTGCGCCCGCTTCCGCACCTGGAGGTGCTGCGTCGCGGACACACGATCGTCGCGCGCACCGCCCTCGGCCGCCCGTCGCGCGTGGTCATCGCAGGGCACCTCGACACGGTGCCGGTCAACGACAACATGCCGAGCCGTCTCGACGAGGAGGCCGGGATCCTGCACGGCCTGGGCACCTGCGACATGAAGGGCGGGGACGCCGTCATCCTGCGGCTCGCGGCCACGGTCGCCGAACCGCTCCACGACGTCACCTACGTCCTCTACGAGGCCGAGGAGATCGAGGCCACCCACAACGGACTCCGCCTGCTCGGCGAGTCGGACCCCGACCTGCTGGCCGCCGACTTCGCGATCCTCATGGAGCCCTCGAACGCCGTCGTCGAGGCGGGCTGCCAGGGCACGCTCCGGGTCGAGGTGCGCACCCGCGGCGAGCGCGCCCACTCCGCGCGCAGCTGGCGCGGCGTGAACGCCATCCACGGCGCCGCGGAGGTCCTCGACCGCCTCAACTCCTACGTCGCCCGCCGACCCGTCATCGACGGGCTGGAGTACCACGAGGGACTCAACGCGGTCGCGATCAGCGGCGGCGTCGCCGGCAACGTGATCCCCGACGAGTGCGTGGTCACCGTCAACCACCGGTTCGCCCCCGACCGCAGCGAGGACGACGCCCTGGCGCACGTCCGCGAGGTCTTCGACGGCTTCGAGGTGACCCTCACCGACTCCGCGCCCGGCGCCCTCCCCGGCCTGGACCGGCCTGCGGCCCGGGCGTTCATCGACGCGGTGGGCGGTGAGGTCAACCCGAAGTTCGGCTGGACCGACGTCGCCCGCTTCACCGGTCTCGGCGTGCCCGCCGTCAACTACGGCCCCGGGGACCCGATGCTGGCGCACAAGCAGGACGAGCACGTGGAGACCGCCCAGATCCGGCGGTGCGAGGAGCAGCTGCGCACGTGGCTGCTCGGCAGGACGACCCCAGCGGAGGAGCAGTCATGACGAGGCGCAGCGGACCGGGCCCGCGCCCCAGCAAGGGCAGGCCCGAGGGATCGACCACCGACCAGCGGCTGCTGGACAACCGCGGCGACAGCAACTGGGTCCATTCGGACACCTGGCGGGTGCTCAAGATCCAGGCCGAGTTCGTCGAGGGCTTCAACGACCTCGCCGAGGTCGGTCCGGCCATCTCCGTCTTCGGCTCGGCGCGCATCCCCGACACCCACCCGGCGTACGACATCGGCGTGCGCGTCGGTGCCGGCCTCGCCAAGGCGGGCTTCGCGGTCATCACCGGCGGTGGCCCCGGCGCCATGGAGGCGGCCAACAAGGGCGCGATGGAGGCCGGGGGCGAGAGCATCGGGCTCGGCATCGAGCTGCCCTGGGAGGCGCGGCTCAACGACTACGTCGGCTTCGGGCTCAACTTCCGCTACTTCTTCGTGCGCAAGATGATGTTCGTGAAGTACTCCCAGGGCTACGTCGTGCTGCCCGGTGGCCTCGGCACCCTGGACGAGCTGTTCGAGGCGATGACCCTCGCGCAGACCCTCAAGATCACCCAGTTCCCGATCGTGCTGATGGGCGTCGAGCACTGGCAGGGACTGCTCGACTGGCTGCAGGGCTCGATGCTGGAGGACGCGCGGATCAAGCAGTCCGACCTCGACATGCTCACCCTGACCGATGACGTCGACGAGGCGGTCGCCCTGATGGTGGCCGCCCGCGAGCGACACGGCTGAGGCCGACGTGACGGACCTGATGATGTGGATCTTCGCGATCCTAATTGTCCTGGCGATGGTCGGAGTCGCGCTCCTGGCCGCCGGCTACGGCGAGCCCATGACCCCCGTGTACGACGACCGGCCCGACTCGCTCGTCCCCGCGGACGGCCCCATCGACGCCAGGGACCTGCGCAAGGTGCGCTTCTCCCTGGCCTTCCGGGGCTACCGCATGGCCGAGGTCGACGCGCTGCTGGCACGTCTCGCGAGCCAGATGGAGGACGACGCGGCCGCCGCGGCGGGCTCAGCGGCCTCAGCCGGCCCAGCAGAGGAGGAGGTCGCGCCTCCTGCGCCACTGGTGCGCGAGATCGCGGTGCGCTGGGCGGCCGACCACCCCGCCGGCAGCGACATCCTCGACTTCTCCACCGCGAGCGTCGACGAGGTGGAGTCGCTGCTCGACCAGTGGTCGCGGCGCCCGGGTCGCGTCGCCGCGGAGGACGACGACGACGTGTGGGCCGCCGGCGCCTACGTCGGCGAGGTGCTCGTGCGCGCGGTCCCCGGGGCGGCCTGGGCCCAGCACGACGCGTTCGGGTCGACGCCCGTCGTACGCATGCCGTCGGGCCGCTTCGAGAACCCCATCGGCAAGGCGATGAGGCGCTTCGAGGGCGACGAGAGCGACAGCATCGCCTTCTTCCTCAGGGCGGCGCTGGCCGGCGAGCGGCGGGTCCTGGGGGCCTCCGGCGGTCCCGGGGAGACGACCGCCGAGACCTCGTGACCGAGGGCTGCTGCGGATCTTGTGAGCCATAAGCGATAATGGACGGGCGCACAGCCGGGTGCACAGGGCGCCTGGCAGCTCGCGGAGCTAGTGGAAGAGGGGTGCCGCATGGCGGCGATGAAGCCTCGGACCGGTGACGGTCCGCTCGAGGTCACCAAGGAGGGTCGCGGCATCGTGATGCGCGTCCCGCTCGAGGGCGGTGGCCGGCTCGTGGTCGAGCTCAACGCCGAGGAGGCTTCCGCGCTCGGCGACGCGCTCAAGACCGTGGTCGGGTGACCTCGCCCGAAGCCGCTCCCCGATCTGCTCCGGTCCTCCCGGGGCAGGTCTCACCTCCTGAGTTCGCGCTCAGCGAGCTGCTGCCCGGTGCCATCAAGGGCGTCGACGTGGTCGCCCTCCCGGTGCTGCCCGGCGACGACGGCTCGCTCGTCCTGCTCGGCCCCGGGTCGGCGGAGCTGGCCGACGAGCTCGGCATCGACCTCGTCGGCATCGCCGAGGTCCACGGGCTCACCGGAGCCGCGGCCGAGGTCGCGTCGGTCCCCGTGCCGGGTGGCACCACCGCGAACCCGGACC
>OFDC01001748.1_pt1 | contig 10897 bp, 13 predicted proteins | sample 1520941 | NCBI WGS metagenome assembly OFDC01 (sample SAMEA94258168, study PRJEB24077) | hot springs metagenome | biome: Aquatic biome; feature: Water | place: India | collected 2012-12-06 | depth 5 m | reverse complement strand
GGGCAATCTCTAAGCACCGATCCGGGAGCCATCACATGAACATCCGCCACACCCTCGCCGCCGCGCTCTGCGCCTTCGCACTCGCCCCGGCCGCCCACGCCTACACGCTCGACGTCGTTGCTGCCAACGGCAACACCGTAGACACCAGCTTCAGCACGCCGGACATGCTGTCCATCGACTTCGGTCTGATCAACACGCAGCCGGTCACGCTCACGCTGACGCGCGACGACAGCGACCTGCCGCTGCTGCCGTTCAACGCCATCGTCCGCAATTACATCGGTCTGGGCTTCGAAAGCCTGACGCTGACGATATCCGGCGGCCTGTTCAACACCCTGGGCAGCGCCGGCGGCACCTTCGGCTCGGTCGCCACCGTCACCGGCAGCCATGACAGCGCACGCATCACCTTCGGCGGTCCGGAATACGTCGAAGCCGCGCTCGGCGACTGGTTCCTCGACGGCAGCCAGACCGACTTCGTGCTCGACATCGCCAACGCCACCGGCCCGGTCACCCTGACACTGACCGCCGCGGTGCCCGAGCCCGAAAGCTGGGCCATGATGCTGGCGGGCCTGGGGCTGCTCGGCGCGGCGGCGCGTCGGCGTCGCTGAGGTGAACGGGCGCATCCGGTAATCTGGGCGCTGGATGCGTCGTGTCTGTCGTTTCGATCTTCGCGCCCGCGATGGGCGCGACTTTGCCCCCATCGCGGCGCAGGTCGCCGAAATGCAGTTTCAGTCCGCGCGCCCGCGAGGGGCGCGACCCGCTGCTTCGCGCCGGCTTCGAAGCCGCCTGCAAGGTTTCAATCCACGCGCCCGCGAGGGGCGCGACTCAGATGATGAGCAAGGGCACGGTCCAGGCGGAAGTTTCAATCCACGCGCCCGCGAGGGGCGCGACATCGGCACGATGAACGGGTCGGCGCTGTCCAGCACGTTTCAATCCACGCGCCCGCGAGGGGCGCGACTGCGCGAGGCTGTCCGGGCGATTGGCGGGCCGAAGTTTCAATCCACGCGCCCGCGAGGGGCGCGACCACCAGCGGGAGGCCCGCCGCAAGGTGCAGGTCGTTGTTTCAATCCACGCGCCCGCGAGGGGCGCGACGTATATGCGTCGCGCCGGACGAACTGGAGAGGCTGTTTCAATCCACGCGCCCGCGAGGGGCGCGACCGTACGGACAGCCGGTGATCAGCATGGAGCGCGCGTTTCAATCCACGCGCCCGCGAGGGGCGCGACTCGGCGTGCCGCGTACCAGCATGACGGAGTGCGAGTTTCAATCCACGCGCCCGCGAGGGGCGCGACTGCCGGAACGTGAGCGCGTCGGCCATATCGGCGTCGTTTCAATCCACGCGCCCGCGAGGGGCGCGACGCATGCCAAGGCCGAAAAGTACGTTAGTGACGTGTTTCAATCCACGCGCCCGCGAGGGGCGCGACCCGAGGTCGAGAAGCGTCAAGCGGTGATGCCGCTGTGTTTCAATCCACGCGCCCGCGAGGGGCGCGACCGCGTTGAGCCTGGCGGCGCAGGCCTGCCCGCGGCGTTTCAATCCACGCGCCCGCGAGGGGCGCGACGCGGCTTGAGCTTGACGATGCGCTGGGCGAACTCATCGTTTCAATCCACGCGCCCGCGAGGGGCGCGACTTCGCCGAAATGCTCGCCGACGCCAGCCTCACGAAGTTTCAATCCACGCGCCCGCGAGGGGCGCGACTGCCGACGTTGAAGACGAACGACACCAGCGCATCGTTTCAATCCACGCGCCCGCGAGGGGCGCGACTCGATCCGGCTGCGGTGGGTCGAGCGCGAGAGGATGTTTCAATCCACGCGCCCGCGAGGGGCGCGACGCCGGTCCGCGGGTCGCGGGCGAGGTGTATCGGGTTTCAATCCACGCGCCCGCGAGGGGCGCGACTCGAACTGCGCCAGCACCCACAGCGCTTCAGCTGACGTTTCAATCCACGCGCCCGCGAGGGGCGCGACGTACGTGCCTGTCCGCGAATAGCGGACATCCGCGGTTTCAATCCACGCGCCCGCGAGGGGCGCGACCCGGTGTCGTAGTCGCTCAGCGTGCCGTCAGAGTTGTTTCAATCCACGCGCCCGCGAGGGGCGCGACTTGTCGGCGACGCTGGGTAGCAACGCCGTTCACGTGTTTCAATCCACGCGCCCGCGAGGGGCGCGACCCGGCGCATCTGCCGGTCGAGCTTCCCGAGCGGTGGTTTCAATCCACGCGCCCGCGAGGGGCGCGACGCGAGGTGCACGGCGGCCTTGACGTTGTCGTCATCGTTTCAATCCACGCGCCCGCGAGGGGCGCGACAACCGCTGCTTGAATCCAGGCCATCAACCGGCGGTTGTTTCAATCCACGCGCCCGCGAGGGGCGCGACAGGCCGGCCGACTCATTCACATGCTGCTCGACCTGTTTCAATCCACGCGCCCGCGAGGGGCGCGACGTCAGCAGAGCGGCGAGGATAATCACCGGCCGGAGTTTCAATCCACGCGCCCGCGAGGGGCGCGACTAGGCACCTCTGTTCAGTCAGTGGGGCCGGTGTAGTTTCAATCCACGCGCCCGCGAGGGGCGCGACGGAGTATTTCCGGGGCGCTTACAAGTGCCTGGACGTTTCAATCCACGCGCCCGCGAGGGGCGCGACCCGACCGTAACAAGCGCCTCGCCGTTTATGTCAATGTTTCAATCCACGCGCCCGCGAGGGGCGCGACCGGGCGCCGGATCATGTCGGCAGACAGTGAGCGATGTTTCAATCCACGCGCCCGCGAGGGGCGCGACACCCATGCGCCGGAGAGCGTCACGCCGGACGGCGCGGTTTCAATCCACGCGCCCGCGAGGGGCGCGACAAGACCGTTTCAGGTCAATATCAGACGCCCACCGTTTCAATCCACGCGCCCGCGAGGGGCGCGACTCGTCGGCCAGGTGACCGGCGCGCCGCCCTGGGACGTTTCAATCCACGCGCCCGCGAGGGGCGCGACGAAAGACCGCGCTCGTTGTGTCCATGCTTCGTAAGGTTTCAATCCACGCGCCCGCGAGGGGCGCGACACGCTGGCACGCCATGGCATCGGGATACAACTCACAGTTTCAATCCACGCGCCCGCGAGGGGCGCGACTGCGTACATGTAAAACTCCTGTGGCCCGTTGAAGGTTTCAATCCACGCGCCCGCGAGGGGCGCGACGCGCGAAGCTGGAAGCCGGCGCGGGTGCCCACATAGTTTCAATCCACGCGCCCGCGAGGGGCGCGACGCTGCGGCGCGGACATCGAGCCGGACGATAACGGCGTTTCAATCCACGCGCCCGCGAGGGGCGCGACCATCGGACAAGCTCAATCCGATGGACGTACAATTGTTTCAATCCACGCGCCCGCGAGGGGCGCGACGTAACGGCGTCTTCAAGATCGACGTCGTTCGCCGGTTTCAATCCACGCGCCCGCGAGGGGCGCGACTGGCGCCAAGGATCGCCGTAGTCCTCGACGTGCGAGTTTCAATCCACGCGCCCGCGAGGGGCGCGACAAGGCGAAGCCGGCGATAGTGCCGCCCGGCAAGGAGTTTCAATCCACGCGCCCGCGAGGGGCGCGACTGTCGCTGACCTTCCGGCCCGCTGGTAATCCGGCTGTTTCAATCCACGCGCCCGCGAGGGGCGCGACTATCAGCCCCCGAAAACCAGCGAACGAGCGAGGAGTTTCAATCCACGCGCCCGCGAGGGGCGCGACACGTTTGGAATTGCGCTTTGACGCGCTCCATCCGGCGTTTCAATCCACGCGCCCGCGAGGGGCGCGACGGGCTGCTTGTGCTCGACGAACTCAGCACATGGATGTTTCAATCCACGCGCCCGCGAGGGGCGCGACGACGACGACGACGCCGGACGGGCAGACTACGACGTTTCAATCCACGCGCCCGCGAGGGGCGCGACCCGGACGCACGCGAAGCGTCCTTGTGTCATATGGTTTCAATCCACGCGCCCGCGAGGGGCGCGACCACCTATGCGAGTAGCGGCGCGCGTAGCGCCTCGTGGTTTCAATCCACGCGCCCGCGAGGGGCGCGACCTCGGGTCGTTCGCGCGCTCCGAAGAGAAGCGGCAGTTTCAATCCACGCGCCCGCGAGGGGCGCGACGAGCACCGCCGAGGTGGTGCGCCTGCAGATGGTCGAGTTTCAATCCACGCGCCCGCGAGGGGCGCGACCAGGGCGGCACCTATCACCTGGTGCTCGCCGAGGTGTTTCAATCCACGCGCCCGCGAGGGGCGCGACTGTCCTGTACGGAGCCGGCGAGCGCGTCACCGAGGTTTCAATCCACGCGCCCGCGAGGGGCGCGACCGTATCGCGTGCGCTTCGACTTCTATCGGGTGATGGTTTCAATCCACGCGCCCGCGAGGGGCGCGACTCGGCGAGCTCGCGCACGAAGCTGAAGGCGACCGGGTTTCAATCCACGCGCCCGCGAGGGGCGCGACTTCGGGGCAGACGACTAGCGAAACTCAGTCTAAATATGTTTCAATCCACGCGCCCGCGAGGGGCGCGACCGGGTGTCATGACATTGCCCTTTGCATGAATTTGTTTCAATCCACGCGCCCGCGAGGGGCGCGACCCCGAAGCTGGAACCCGGAACGGGTGCCCACATAGTTTCAATCCACGCGCCCGCGAGGGGCGCGACAAGCCACCGACGAAAAGACCAACAAGAAGATAGAGGTTTCAATCCACGCGCCCGCGAGGGGCGCGACGTCGGCTCCGTCGTATCGGACCAGCACTGAGGGGGAGTTTCAATCCACGCGCCCGCGAGGGGCGCGACGGTGGCGAAGCTGCCGGCTGTGACGGGTGAGTGCCTGTTTCAATCCACGCGCCCGCGAGGGGCGCGACACGCCGCTCGATCTGAACAGCAAGGACGTCTATCAGTTTCAATCCACGCGCCCGCGAGGGGCGCGACGCGTGGGCAGGATGTCGAGCGCGAGCTTGCGGCCGTTTCAATCCACGCGCCCGCGAGGGGCGCGACATGGCGCGGAATTGCGCGGTGATGGTGCCCACCGCGTTTCAATCCACGCGCCCGCGAGGGGCGCGACGCTCGATGTAGGCGCTCTGCGTGCTGAAGGCCAGGTTTCAATCCACGCGCCCGCGAGGGGCGCGACTTCAGCCGTCCAACCTTTCGTCCAACCTGCTCCGGTTTCAATCCACGCGCCCGCGAGGGGCGCGACGCCCGACAAGGATGGGCATAAGGTCGAGGTTGTGTTTCAATCCACGCGCCCGCGAGGGGCGCGACCGCACGGCGTCGGCGCGGCCAGGCTGCACGTCGGGGTTTCAATCCACGCGCCCGCGAGGGGCGCGACATCTCGGCGTTGCCCAGGTCGCGCTGCAGGCGTTGTTTCAATCCACGCGCCCGCGAGGGGCGCGACTTGCTGGCGGCTCCTTCCGGAGGGGCGTCCGGGTCAGTTTCAATCCACGCGCCCGCGAGGGGCGCGACACCGCGCCGGCGTTCGGCACGCCCCGGGCGATCTGCGTTTCAATCCACGCGCCCGCGAGGGGCGCGACTAGGAGGACACGATGAACACCACACAGCAGCTACTGTTTCAATCCACGCGCCCGCGAGGGGCGCGACGCACCGATCTGTGGTCGGCATTCAACCGCGTGCAGGTTTCAATCCACGCGCCCGCGAGGGGCGCGACGGATGCGGTCCGTCATGATTCGGCCGGTCGAGAGGTAGTTTCAATCCACGCGCCCGCGAGGGGCGCGACGATGCCATGGACGCGCAGCCGGCGGAAGATGTGAAGTTTCAATCCACGCGCCCGCGAGGGGCGCGACGTCTATGCGGCGACGAGGAAGACGCCGAGGCCGATGTTTCAATCCACGCGCCCGCGAGGGGCGCGACCTACGGCGCCGACAACATGGCCGGGCGCGGCTTTGTGTTTCAATCCACGCGCCCGCGAGGGGCGCGACCGGCCGAAGGCGAAAAAGCCTTTCGGGGCGGTGACGGTTTCAATCCACGCGCCCGCGAGGGGCGCGACCAACTGGCGGTCGATCTGCATGGCCGCTTGGCACAGTTTCAATCCACGCGCCCGCGAGGGGCGCGACTGCCCGCTCCCGTCGAGGAGGTGCCGGACGAGGGTTTCAATCCACGCGCCCGCGAGGGGCGCGACGAAAAGCGTAATCTGTGCGCCGTCACTCATGACGTGTTTCAATCCACGCGCCCGCGAGGGGCGCGACCGCTGCCGGCTCTGCCCTGCGCCACTACACGATGCAGTTTCAATCCACGCGCCCGCGAGGGGCGCGACCACTGACTATCAGGCGCTCGCGGATGCGCAGAGAGTTTCAATCCACGCGCCCGCGAGGGGCGCGACTGGACAAACGCGTCAGACATCTGCGCTTTGTCCGCGTTTCAATCCACGCGCCCGCGAGGGGCGCGACGGGCTGGATCTGCGCGATGCGTGTCAGGGTCATCAGGGTTTCAATCCACGCGCCCGCGAGGGGCGCGACCACCGCCTTCATGGTGGCGCGATTCCACGGAAGCCGTTTCAATCCACGCGCCCGCGAGGGGCGCGACGCCTTCGTGGTGCCATTGGTGACGTGGTGTTTGTTGTTTCAATCCACGCGCCCGCGAGGGGCGCGACCCGGACATCGCCAGCGCGCACAGGACGAACACAAGGTTTCAATCCACGCGCCCGCGAGGGGCGCGACGATGCAAGGTCGTAGCCCAAGACGGTAGCGAGGGTTTCAATCCACGCGCCCGCGAGGGGCGCGACGACGAGTAGAACGACCATCCGAGGTACGCCACAAGGTTTCAATCCACGCGCCCGCGAGGGGCGCGACGTTCGAGCGCCCATGAAACCGGATGCGTGCCGTCGTTTCAATCCACGCGCCCGCGAGGGGCGCGACGGCTGGCACGCCATGGCATCGGGATACAACTCACAGTTTCAATCCACGCGCCCGCGAGGGGCGCGACCCACGACGCACAGGATCAGAGGCAGCGCATAGACGTTTCAATCCACGCGCCCGCGAGGGGCGCGACATGCGTTTGCGGTATCGGGTGGATCGGACGAAGAGGTTTCAATCCACGCGCCCGCGAGGGGCGCGACCGTAGAAGAGACACGCGGCGCCAACGCCGACATCAGTTTCAATCCACGCGCCCGCGAGGGGCGCGACAGAGACTCGCCCTTTTCCGGCTGCGTCCAGTACTGTTTCAATCCACGCGCCCGCGAGGGGCGCGACACGGAGGGCCACATGCACCACACCGCCATCACGCACGTTTCAATCCACGCGCCCGCGAGGGGCGCGACCACGGCCTCGGACCCGCTGGAGCCGCGGACGTGAGTTTCAATCCACGCGCCCGCGAGGGGCGCGACAGGGTGCCTATAGTCAGCGCACAATCTGCTCACCCGTTTCAATCCACGCGCCCGCGAGGGGCGCGACCAGATCCTTGCCGATGGTTTCGGTGGTCATCGCGCGGTTTCAATCCACGCGCCCGCGAGGGGCGCGACCGGAGGGTGCCGCGAAGGCGCCGGGGCTGCTGGAGTTTCAATCCACGCGCCCGCGAGGGGCGCGACGCCTGATCGAGTGTGTAGATGCCGGGAGGCGTTGCGTTTCAATCCACGCGCCCGCGAGGGGCGCGACGTTTCGAGTTCAACGGCGTGCGCTACGACAGTTATCAGTTTCAATCCACGCGCCCGCGAGGGGCGCGACCTGCCGGTTTCGTGATTGCCATTTAGAACTCCTCTGCGTTTCAATCCACGCGCCCGCGAGGGGCGCGACAGCGGCGCGGCAGCGATCGCGGTCCGGGGATGGCGTTTCAATCCACGCGCCCGCGAGGGGCGCGACGCGTGCGCACCTTGATGCCGTTCTGCGTCTGCTCCGGTTTCAATCCACGCGCCCGCGAGGGGCGCGACAGGACATGGACTACCTGGTCGCCAATGCCTACGCGTTTCAATCCACGCGCCCGCGAGGGGCGCGACGCGACTCGCTGGGCAAGCGCGAAGCCACGCGTGCTGTTTCAATCCACGCGCCCGCGAGGGGCGCGACGCAGGTCCGGTGGTACATAGCCTTGAAACACGGCGTTTCAATCCACGCGCCCGCGAGGGGCGCGACGGGCTCATGGGACTCAGCTCCAGCGGCGACGCAGTGTTTCAATCCACGCGCCCGCGAGGGGCGCGACACTCGACGAACCACATGTGCCCATCCTGCGCGATGTTTCAATCCACGCGCCCGCGAGGGGCGCGACCATACAAACTCTCCTTGAGGGGACGGGTGGGGGGTTGTTTCAATCCACGCGCCCGCGAGGGGCGCGACAACGGTAAGTCCTGCACCGAGTCCGCGCGCATGTTGTTTCAATCCACGCGCCCGCGAGGGGCGCGACTCGTAGAGCGTCGGAACGGGCGGCATCGACGTATCACGTTTCAATCCACGCGCCCGCGAGGGGCGCGACTTCGGGCGGCTTTTTCATTTCTGGAGACGCAATGACCGTTTCAATCCACGCGCCCGCGAGGGGCGCGACCGTCAGACGCGCCGCTTTCGATGAAGGTGGCCTCGGTGTTTCAATCCACGCGCCCGCGAGGGGCGCGACATTCAGGGGGAAGGGCAGATGGCGGGGAAGTGGCGGTTTCAATCCACGCGCCCGCGAGGGGCGCGACTACGGCGGCGCTGCGCTGACCTCTGCGCCCTTCACGTTTCAATCCACGCGCCCGCGAGGGGCGCGACGGATCGCGGGCAAGGTTGCGCATCTGCCGAAGACGTTTCAATCCACGCGCCCGCGAGGGGCGCGACAGTCACAGCGCTCACACCGCGATTTCGGTTCCACGGTTTCAATCCACGCGCCCGCGAGGGGCGCGACGTCAGATACAACTACAGCAGGGACGCAGATTGGAAGTTTCAATCCACGCGCCCGCGAGGGGCGCGACTGCACAGCCGGCAAGCTGACTATCGGTGTGGGCAGTTTCAATCCACGCGCCCGCGAGGGGCGCGACATATTTCCGAATCAAGCTGTTGTTTGGGGACAGCCTGTTTCAATCCACGCGCCCGCGAGGGGCGCGACCACGTTGTAGCGCCGGGCGTTGCTGAGTTCCGTGGTTTCAATCCACGCGCCCGCGAGGGGCGCGACACGACGGCATCCCACGCGCCGGAGAGGGTGACGCCAGTTTCAATCCACGCGCCCGCGAGGGGCGCGACAAGCCGTCCGGGTCCTCGTGCCGCAATTCCCACTGTTTCAATCCACGCGCCCGCGAGGGGCGCGACGTTCGCGCTCTACACGTCGAGCAGCAAGCATGTTAAGTTTCAATCCACGCGCCCGCGAGGGGCGCGACGGTGGCACGGTAACACCAAGCAGGGAAAGAGAAATATTGCTGGATCTCGCGAACCGCGCTGACGAACATCGTCAAATTCCGTGGATATCGAGGTAGCGGTAGAAAAAAGGAACTGAATCAGTCGGATAGAAAATTGCGAACCTCCGGGCTATAACCGGCAGCTTGTGGTTCGCAGAGATACTCAGAAAACCAGTGGGCCGTTCAGGTCAAGTGCGGCCTTGGCGCCGATGTGCTCGACCTTGGTTTTCCAGTTCTTGCCGAGATAGTAAAAGCGCAGACTGTCCTGCGTTGGGTCGATGAGCTCCGTCAGCCGATGCTTGAATACGGTCCACTGCGCGGCGTCGACTTCAATCTCGAATACCGAGAACTGAACACGCTGACCGTAGTCGCGACAGGCCTTGGCGACACGTCGAAGTCGTCGCGCTCCGGCAGGCTCCCGGGTGCTTACGTCGTAGCTCACCAATACCATCATCGCGCCGCCTCACTTCCACAGGAAAGGTGGATAGGCTTCCAGGTCGCCGCGTAGATGACGGGCGAGCAGTTGCGCCTGTACGGCGGGAAACAGGCCAACGGCGAGCTTCTCATCAAGAAAGGCATGGCGCATGTCCTCACGCTTGCGTTCCTGATAGGCCGTCAGGACGGTTTTGCGGGAGGCCTCTTTGAGAGAAACGGCACCGTTGTCCAGCTGGATGAAGTCACGTTCGCCAAGCTGACGCCTGTTGATCAACGAAAGCGCCAGGCGATCAGCCATGATGGGGCGGAACTCTTCGAGCAGATCCAACGCAAGACTGGGCCGGCCTGGGCGATCGCGATGAAGGAAACCCACTGCGGGGTCCAGTCCGACGCTCTCCAGCGCAGAGCGGCAGTCATGGGTCAGCAGCGTGTAGAGGAAGGACAGCAGGGCATTCACGGCATCCAGCGGCGGGCGACGACTTCGCCCCTTGAAACGCAGGGCGGGTTCCGGCGCGCGGATCAGATGGTCGAAAACACCGAAATAGGCTTGCGCCGCCTCTCCCTCAAGGCCGCGGAGCACATCGATGTCATCTTCCTGCAGCAGACGGGCAGAGATACGGCGCAGGCGCTCGCGGGCGTGCGTCAAGGCGGTGACATCGGTTGCGGGCATGCCTTCGCCATGGTCGCGCAGCGCCCGGCCAAGAACCGCACGCTGATTATGTACCTTGCCGATCAGCAGATTGCGGACCACAAGGGCACAGCGGGACGGATCGTCGGTGCGTCGATACTGCTCACGCCGCAGCAATACGTTGCCTGACACCGGTCCCTCCATGCGGGCCAGGAACCGGCCGTTGGGCGACAAAAAGCTGACGGAGATCCCTTGTTCGGCGCAATAGCCGAGAAGCGGAGGTGACACCATCACCCGTCCCATGCACACCATGCTCTCCAGCATGTGGGAGGGCAGGCGGGCGCGTTCCTCGCCCTCGACCTCCATCACGATGTTGGCGCCGTCCTTCTTGAGCCAGGCGCCTTCGGTAGTGACGTACAGGGTGTTGAGCTGGCGGCGCATGCGCTTCAGTCCTCGTTCCGCAACTGGCGTTTCAGCCAGGCATCCACATTGCCGGCTTTCCCCAGCAATCGCGGCTGACAGAGATCGAGCAGGGAACAGCTGTCACAGCGCCTGGCCTCATAA
>OFDC01001747.1_pt1 | contig 10899 bp, 14 predicted proteins | sample 1520941 | NCBI WGS metagenome assembly OFDC01 (sample SAMEA94258168, study PRJEB24077) | hot springs metagenome | biome: Aquatic biome; feature: Water | place: India | collected 2012-12-06 | depth 5 m | reverse complement strand
CCATCCACCCGGTGGCCGGCCGCATGCCGGGCCACATGAACGTGCTGCTGGCCGAAGCCAACGTCCCCTATGACGAGGTCTTTGAGCTGGAAGACATCAACAGCGAGTTCTCGACGGCGGACGTGGCTTTCGTGATCGGCGCTAACGACGTCACCAACCCAGCGGCCAAGACCGACCCGACCAGCGCCATCTTCGGCATGCCGATCCTGGATGTAGAGAAGGCGCGCACCGTGCTGTTCGTCAAGCGCGGCATGGCCTCGGGCTACGCCGGGGTCGAAAACGAGCTGTTCTTCCGCGACAACACGATGATGCTGTTCGGCGACGCCAAGAAGATGGTCGAGGGAATCCTCAAGGGCCTTTGACCTCGCCGTATCGTGCCGAAAATCGAAGGCCCTGGTGACGCGCCAGGGCCTTTTTCGTGCCGGCAAAAACAAAGGCCCCAGGGTTACCTGAGGCCTCTGTCGCGGGGCGGGGTGTGGGGTGGTGCGGCGGTCGCCTTTGCGATCACTGAGCGGCGAGCTCGACCGCGCTGGCCTGCTTCGCTTGCGCCAAGGCTTGGCGTTGGGGCCTCGACAGCTGGCGGTCAGCGTCGCGTTGAACCTCGGTCAGGCAGCGGCTGAACGACATATCCAGGCTGTTGTTGCGCAGCTTCGCACGGCAGATCGTTTCGCCGGCTTGCTGGACGCGGGCCTTGAACACGGCGGCCTGGGCGGGGTTCGACAGATTCAGGTCTGACACTGAAATGCTCACGCTCGGGTCGCTCTCAGAGGCGTTGGCGGCTTGCGTCAGGCCCAGCACCGGTACGGCGGCGAGGCTCAGGGTGGCGACGGTGGTCAGGCTCATGATGAACTTGCGCATTGAAGTATCCCTCTGGTTGGGCGCTGTTCCGTGCGCCGATGAATATTGGATACTTGTAGCCTCTCGCGAAGTCTCGTTACTTCTCAGTCATGACGTGTAATTAAGAGAGTTACAGCCCTTTAATATTCTAAAAGGTTCGTAATTTTCAGAGTATAGAATTGGCCGTTCGGGATTTCGATGGGTGGGTGGTTTGCAAATGGTTAAGCTGCGCCCTGCTTTTGCCTTATGCGACATCTATACACGCCGCCGATTCACCATCCCGAAAGGTCAAGTGTGAGAGCAAGATCGCCCAGGCGCGGTCCTCTCGACTGACCGAACGTCGAAGAGGAAGCGGTTTTGGTCTCTAGGAGCTTGGCGCTATCGCCGCAGCACTTGCGCGTCGCGTTCTTCTCGATGCTGGGCGTCGCGGCGATGGTGGGCGCTTTGAACGGCGCGGTCGCCTTGGGTCAGTGGGTCGCCGACGCCCCCATGGGCCAGGCAGGTGTCACGGCCGCTCAGCCCGCGCCCGAACCCGAGCCTGAGGTACAATCACCGCCGCCGGCCTTCGTCTTCGATGCGCCGCTGCCGGGGCGGGTCATCAACTCCCCGTTCGGGTTGCGGCAGATGCCCTGGGAGGAGAGCGGCCGGCTGCATCAGGGCGTCGACATCGCCGCGCCCGCCGGCGCCGCTGTGAAGGTGGCGGCGCCCGGCGTCGTCAAATCCACAGGCGTCAGCCCGACCTACGGCCGCTATGTGCTGGTCATGCACAAGGGCGGACTTTCGACGATGTATGCGCATCTGGCGCGTCCGGCGCGCGACGTGAAGCGCGGTGCGTATCTGCGACAGGGCGAGACGGTCGCCTTTGTCGGCAATTCGGGCCGGTCCTCGGGCTCCCATCTCCATTTCGAGATCCGTAAGGGCGACAAGCCCCTCAATCCCAGCTTCTTCCTGGGGCGGACGTTCGCCGAGGCTGACGATCTGCCTCTGCGCGCGGCGAGCCGGGTGTCCAGGAAGGTTCACAAGGCCACGGTGTCCCGCTGGCCGCCCGGCGTGGCCAAGAGCGCAAAAGGGCAGGTCCAGGTGGCGCGCCTGAAAAATGGACGGGTTAAGGCCACACTTACCGTGGCTACAGTTCCGGCACCTGCCGCCTCGACGACGCCAACGACCACCGAGGCGGCGATTTAACGTCGAAACCGGCGATCGATGGTCTCGACCGTTTGCGAAGCGCCACTACATTGGTCTCCATGATCCAGCTTGTCGGTCGTGGCGTCGCGGGCCTTGCCCTTGTCTTTTTCTTTTACATCGGCGCGGGTGGCCTGATGAGCGCGACAGGCGCGCCCAAGCTTCGCGGCCAGATGGTCGAGATCGAGCCTGGACGCGCGCTGCGTCTGGTGTGCGAAGGGCCCAGCAGCGACCGTCCGGTGGTGTGGCTGGAGGCGGGAGCCTTTGGCTTCGCGGCGGACTGGGGGGCGGCGCAGGACGCTTTGACCGCCGCAGGCTGGCGATCCTGCGCCTATGATCGCGCCGGCATGGGCTTCTCCCCTAAAGGCCCGAGCCCTCGGGATGGACTGGCCATCGTCTCGGACTTCGAGAAGCTGGTCGCGGCGTCTGGCGAGCCTGGCCCCTACATCCTGGTCGGCCATTCGATGGCGGGCCTCCGGCTGCGCGAGTACGCCGGTCGTCAACCCGACAAGATTGCGGGCCTTGTCTTGGTCGATGCAGCGACGCCGGAGGCGGCCCTCAATCCGTCGATGCAGGGCTTCATCAAGACCTTCGCGCGCGTGTCAAAATGGGCCGCCTTTGGGGCCTCGATCGGGCTTTACAAGCCGCTGATCCACACGCGCCTGGGCGATAAGATCGACCTGCCGCCGGCGGCCAAGGCCGAGAAGGGGTGGGCGTTCGCCAATGGCCGTCACAACCGCACGGCCGCCGAAGAAGTAGGCTTGTGGGCGGAGGCCTCGGCTCAGGCCGCCGCGCAGCCGCAATTTGACCCCAAGTGGCCGATGGCGGTGGTCACTGCCGGTCCCGTCGCGGGCCGTGAGCTCCGCAAGGAAATGCAGGCCGCTCCGGCCCGTCGCGCCGTGCACGGCTATGTCGATCATGTCGAGGCCGCGACCCATCAGCTGTTGATCGGACGACGCTTCGCCGACCGCATCGTCCGTGCCATCGCCTTCGTGGCCGACGCTCGCGGAAAGGGCTGATACAACCAGAGCATAGGAGCGATTCGGGAGCCGTCTCATGGTCAGCGCCGTCACCCTGGAAGGGGTCAGCAAGACCTACGACGACTTTCACGCCGTGCGCGATGTCAGCTTCGAGGTTCCGGCCGGACGGATCACGGGCTTCCTCGGTCCGAACGGCGCCGGGAAGACCTCCACGCTCCGCATGATCCTGGGCCTCCTGCCGCCCACCGCAGGGCTGATATCGGTCTTGGGCGCGCCGGACGCGACCAGGGTACGCGAACGGATCGGCTTTCTTCCTGAAGAGCGCGGCCTCTACAAGCGCATGACGCCGATCGACGCGATCACGTTCTTTGCGGGTCTCAAGGGCGTGCCCGAGGCCGAAGGCCGCAAGCGGGCCGTAGCCCTGCTGGAAGCTCAAGGTCTGGGCTTTGCGATGAAGCGCTCCATCAAGGACCTGTCCAAGGGCATGGCCCAGAAGGTCCAGCTTCTCTCGGCCCTGGCGCATGAGCCGGAACTTGTCGTGCTTGACGAGCCCTTCTCCGGCCTGGACCCGGTCAACCAGCAAGCACTGGAGACGATGATCCGCGAGATCGCCGCGCGCGGCGCCACCGTGCTGTTCTCCACCCATGTGATGCAGCACGCCGAGCGCCTTTGCGACAAGGTGGTGCTGATGGCGCGGGGGCGGAAGGTCTTCGACGGGGATGTCGCCACCGCACGGTCGGCCGCGCCACGCGCGCTGGTGCTGGAAGGCGAGCTGACGGCCGATGAGGTCGCCGACTTGCCCGGCCTCGGCGAGGTCGCCTCTGAGGCGCTCCACGAAGGCGGTTGGCGTCATGTCGCGCGCTTGCCCCAAGTCGGAACCGGACAGGACGCTCTGAAGGCTGCGTTCGCGCGGGATCTCTCGTTGCGACGGTTCGAGCTCAAGGAGCCCAGCTTGCATGACGCGTTCATTGTGCTGACGGGAGGTCAGGCATGAGCCGCCTGCTGAAGATCGCGCGCCGGGAGTACCTGGCCTATGTCCGCACGGTGGGCTTCTGGCTGTCGATCATCGCCTTGCCCCTGGTGATGGGCGTCAGCACTTCAGCGCCCTTGCTGATGATGAAGTCGGCCAAGCCTGAGCGGCTGGCGATCATCGACCTGACCCAACAGTCTTTCGCCCCCGCCATCACGCAGGCCATGGCCGAGGACCAGGATCGCGCGACGTCCAGAGCCCTTCGAGCGGCGGCGCTGTCATCGGCCGGGCCCGAGGCCCAGGAGGCGGTTCGCAAGGCCCAGCAGGAAGGTGGAGACGCCGCGGGGCGCGAAGCCCTGGCGCGCTTCAGCCCGACAGCCGCCGCGCGTTTCAAGCCGCCCAAGGTCGAGGCGATCGTGCTGCCGCCTCCGGCTCAGGCTCTTGCCGCAAAGACCCCCGCCGAGGCTGGCGCGATCGCCCGCCGCGAGGTCGCCGAGAAGCGCCTGGATTCGGTGCTGATCATCAGCGGGCGCGATGCGAACGTCACTCTGGACCTGTGGAGCCGGAATCTCGCGGCGCCGGTTCTTGAAAGCGATCTGCGACAGACCGTCAGCGAGATCATGCGCGAGCGGGCCCTGGCCCGGGCCGGTGTTTCGGCGCAGACCCTCAGCCAAGCCGACGCCCTCAAGCCCGCCTTCAATAGCTTGTCGCCGAAAGCCGCCTCCGGGGCGAAGGTCGCGCTGCGCGATCGTCTCCCCACCTATGTCGGTCTCGCGGCCGGATTCCTGCTGTGGTCGATGGTGATGACCGGCGCCAGCATCCTGCTGAACAGCGTGATCGAGGAGAAGTCGAGCAAGATCCTCGAGGTCTTGCTGTCGTCGGCTTCTGTGCCGGAGATCATGGGCGGTAAAATCCTGGGTGTCGCCGGGCTGACCTTGACCGTCATGGGTGTCTGGGCGATGGCCGGGTGGGTGGCCCTCATAAACTTCGCCCCTGGCCTGGCTGGCGACCTGGTCGCGGTGCTGTTGGGCAAGGGCCTGCTAGCCTATTTCGGGGTCTATCTGGTCGGCGGCTACCTGATGTACGCGGCCCTGTTCGCGGGCATAGGCGCGTTCTGTGAGACCCAGCGCGACGCCCAGACCTTGCTGGGACCGATCATTCTGGTGATGTCGATCCCGATCATCTTCATGAGCCAGGCGATACGCTCTCCCGACTCGCCGATTCTTTCGACCCTGTCGTGGATTCCGCCGTTCACGCCGTTCCTGATGCCCGTGCGCATCGCCGGTGACCCGCCGCTCGTGCAGGTGGTTGGAACGACGCTTTTGCTGGCGGCGACCACAGTCGCCCTGGTGGCCTTCTCGACGCGCGCCTTCCATGTCGGGGCGTTGGCGACGGGGAAGATCGATCTCAAGACGTTGATCGGCCAGATCGCCCGAAAGCGTGCAGGGTAGGGCTCCAGCGGCCTGGATTCCAGAACGGCAAAGGCCGCGCGGATCACCGCGCGGCCTTTGAAATCTTCAGCGATGTGAAGAAGCTCTGGCCTTACCGGCTGGGCTTCTTCGGCATCGGCAGCAGGCCTTCGCGCTGAGCGCGCTTGCGGGCCAGCTTGCGAGCGCGACGGACGGCTTCGGCCTTCTGGCGCGCGCGCTTTTCCGACGGCTTTTCATAGTGCACGTGCCGCTTCATTTCGCGGAACGAGCCTTCGCGTTGCATCTTCTTCTTCAGGGCCTTCAGCGCCTGATCGACGTTGTTGTCGCGGACGAAAATCTGGACCAGGGGTATCTCTCCATTCGACAGCCCGACCAAAATTCCCAAGTCCCTCTTGAGGGGCCGGGCGGGCGAATAAAACCAGTGCCCCGGAAGGGGTGCTTCCAGGCGATGAGGCGGGGCTGATAGCAGAGCCAACGGCGGCTGTCCATGCGCGACGCGGCTTAAACCACAGTGTAGACTCGGATTCATGAGCGAAACCGTCGACACATCCGGCCAAGCTTCCGACCAAGCTGGCCTGAACTGGGCCGAACAGGCCGAACAGCGCGTTCTGGATGAGGCCTTGCGTCTCGCGCCGAAAGCCGGCTGGAACAACGGACTCGTCAGCCGCGCGCTGGCGGGGGCCGGACTGTCCGACGCCGAGGGGCAGCTGCTGCTTCCAGAGGGGCCGAGGGACCTCGCCGCCCTGCTGTCGCGACGCCATGACGCGGCGGCCCTGGCGCGTCTGCAGGTCTTCGATGTCGCGGCGCTCAAGATCCGTCAGCGCATCCGTGAGGGCGTGGTCGCCCGACTCGATGCGGCGCAGGAGAACGCCGACGTCCTGCGCCCGCTTGCGGCGTTTCTGGCCTTTCCGACCAATTTGGCTCTGGCCCTGCGGCTGACATGGGAGTCGGCCGATGTGATCTGGCGGTGGGCCGGCGACACTGCCACAGACGAAAACCACTACTCCAAGCGGGCGATCCTGTCGGGGATCCTGATCTCAACCCTGGCCGTCGACATGGCGTCGGGGCGCGTCTCGGCGCTGTCGCATCTGGATGCGCGGATCGACAACGTCATGGCCTTAGAGAAGTGGAAGGCGGGGCTCAAGCCGATGGATCTGGCCAGCGAGATGGTCTCCGCGCTGGCCCGGATGCGGTTCGGTAAATAGGCGAGGATTAGCCCCCGAACGCCGCCGTCAGGCGATCGAAGTGGGCCTGTACCGGACGGGGCGCCTCCTCGTTCGGAGACTCGACGTACATGCGGCGGTCCAGATGGCGGACGCGCTCATAGAGGCGCTCCGAGCGCTGCAGCAGGTTCATCAGGCCAAAGGGCAGTTCCTCGACGGCCGGACCGTCGGCCGGGGCTTCTTCGCCCAGGCGATAGGCTTCGGCGCAGGCGGCTTCCGGCGGCATCTCGCCCTCCCGAACCGCACGTTGCACCAGTAGCCATGAGGCCACCTGCATCAGGCGGGTGGTCAGGCGCATGCTTTCGGTGGCGTAGCCTAGCGCGGCGTTGCGGGAGAGGACCTTGCTGTCATGACGCCCGGCCCCGTCGAGATAGGCGGCGGTCTCTTCGACCAGCTGCATGCCTTCCTCGAAGGTCCGGTCGAACAGTTCCGATCGCGCGAAATCCTGGATCACTCCAGCGCGCCAAGGCGTGTCCGCGAACGCGTTCACTTCGGTCATAGCTACTCAATGCCCCTTCGAAAGGCCGCGAGGACGTCTCGCTTGGCGACCGAACTGCAACGCCCGTGCCAGAGCCAACCGTCCCGTTTCGCGACCCGCCCCTTCGAACCGACCCACATCACTCTCAAGGCGGAAGGCCGCCTTAAGCCGCCAGTAACCTCACCGAAACCTTAAAAGAACCGTTAGTCCAGGCGACCAAACAGCGCATTGGCCGCATCTCGCCCGGCCTTTTTCTTGGCGAGCTGGGCCTTGGTGCGTTCGATCTCGGCCTGCAGGGCGGCGATCCGCTCTTCCAATTCCGAGACGCCGTAGACCTCGAGGTCCTCGTGGGTCGTCTCGTTCAAAGCGCGTCCGCTGAAGGCGCGGGCTTCCGCAGGCTCCTCGAACATCGGCTTTTCTCCCTTTTCTGTCAGACATCTGACGCCTACCTAGGCCACAAGGCAAGCACCACAAGGAGCCCTCCATGGCCGAGACGATGACGGCGATCGCGATCGAAGGCGGCAAGGGACCTGCGCAGGCGCTTCATGCCCAGGTCGTGGATCGTCCCGCGCCGGGACCGGGCGAGATCCTGATCAAGGTGGCGGCGGCCGGCGTGAACCGTCCTGACCTTCTGCAGCGCATGGGCTTCTATCCGCCGCCGCCGGGCGCGCCCGCGACCTTGGGTCTGGAGGTGGCCGGCGAGGTTGTGGTGGGCGCAGGGCGCTGGAAGGCGGGTGACAAGGTCTCTGCTCTATTGGGCGGCGGCGGTTACGCCGAGTACGCCGTAGTGGATGCCCGCCACGCCTTGCCGATCCCCGGCGACCTTGATCTGACGCACGCGGCCGCTTTGCCCGAAACCGTCTTCACCGTCTTCGCCAACGTGTTCGAGCATGGCGCGCTCAAGGGCGGTGAGACGCTGCTGGTTCATGGGGCAACGTCCGGAATCGGAACAACCGCGATCGCCATGGCCAAGGCCGCCGGCGCGAAGGTGATCGCCACGGGACGCGGCGCCGACAAGAAGGCCAGGGCGCTTGAACTGGGCGCCGACATCGCCGTCGACGCGAAGGCTGAGGATTTCGCCGAGGTCGTCAAGGCCGCCGGCGGGGCGGACGTGATCCTCGACATGGTCGGGGGCAGCTATTTCGAGAAGAACCTCGACGCCCTGAACACCGGCGGCCGCATCGTCTACATCGCCAGCCTGGGCGGTTCGACGCTGGAGGTTCCCGTGATGAAGATCATGCAGAAGCGTGCGGTGATTACGGGCTCGACCCTGCGTCCGCGATCGACCGACGAGAAGGCTCGCCTCGCCGCCGAGGTCGAGCGTGTCGTCTGGCCCTGGGTGGCGGCGGGCAAGCTCACGCCGATCATCGACGCAACCTTCCCGCTTGCCCAAGCGGCGCAGGCTCACGCTCACCTTGAGGCCGGCGAGCATGTCGGCAAGGTGGTGCTGACGGTCTGAAGTAATGGGCGCGCTGATTTGAGCGGTGGGATGGCTATCTCTGCTTGTCCCCCGTTCCCTTTTCACGAGAACCGGATTATAGCGTTCACCAACAACCCGCCCGGCCGAAAGGCCGGGCGCCGTCATTTCTGGAGGACCGCATGTCCGACATCCTGATGCCCAAGGCGACCGCCGTCTGGTTGGTGGACAACACCTCGCTCAGCTTCGAGCAGATCGCCGATTTCTGCGGCCTGCACCCGCTGGAAGTGCGGGGCATCGCCGACGGCGAAGTGGCTCGCGACATCCGCGGCGCCGATCCGATCGGCAACGGTCAGCTGACCCGCGAGGAGCTGGATCGCGCCCAAGCCAATCCCGACTATCGGATGAAGGCCCAGGTCAGCCGTCACGCCGAACTCCTGAAGCCGGCCAAGAAGGCTCCGCGCTATACGCCCGTGTCGCGCCGCCAGGACCGTCCGGACGCCATCGCCTGGTTCCTGCGTCACCACCCCGAAGTGACCGACGCCCAGATCTCCAAGATCCTCGGCACCACCAAGGCCACGATCGAGCAGGTTCGCGCCCGCACGCACTGGAACGCCGCCAACATCAAGCCGGTCGATCCGGTGACCCTGGGTCTGGTTGGCCAGCTGGAGCTGGACGCTCTGGTGAAGAAGGCCGCTGAGAAGAAGGCCAAGGATGACGCCAAGCGCGGCATCGTGCCGGAAGATCCGACCCTGCGCCCCGCCTCGGAAGCCGGCCAGTTCGAGCCGGAAGTCGAGGAAGAGGAAGAAGATTTCCGGGCCAAGCGCGGCGAGATCAAGGCCGAGGACGTGTTCGGCCAGTCGACCGGCTATGTCGACGAGGAAGACGAGGACTAAGTCTACGCGCCTCGCAGAAAAAGCAGAGGCCCCGTTCCTTGCCGGAGCGGGGCCTCTCGTTTTTCGGCTGCCTTTAGCAGCTAGTGCATTCGAGCCCTAAGGCCCTCGATCTCTTCCTTCAGTCGAAGTTTCTGCCGCTTAAGCTCCCTGAGCGCCGTTCCGTCGCTACCGGGTCGATTGGTCTCCTCCTGGATCTTGCGGTCTAGGTTCTCGTGACGGGACCCAAGCTCGCGGATACGGGATTCGATGGCCATGGCTCTCGGCTCCTTGCTGTTGGAGAGCAAAGTGAACACCCGCTGCGCGACGCTGTCAGATCACATATGATTGCAGTCAGCCCCGCTTGACGTGGCGCGGCTTGCTCCCATGACGGATGAAAATTCACCATGTCGGACGGTTCGAAAAACGCTGATCGCCCACGCCTCGTGGTGGGCATAACGGGCGCTTCGGGCGTGGCCTATGGGCTTCGGGCGCTCGACGCCTGTCGAGACCTGGGGGTCGAGAGCCACCTTGTCATGTCGAAGTCCGCCGCCCTGACCCTGGCGCAGGAAACGAGTCTGTCGGTCTCCGACGTCAGCGCCAAGGCCGATATCGTCCACCGGGCCGCAGATGTCGGCGCCTCGATCGCGTCCGGCTCGTTCCGCACGTTGGGCATGCTCATAGCGCCCTGTTCGGTCCGCACGATGAGCGAAATCGCAACGGGCGTAACGTCTTCGCTGCTGACCCGCGCCGCCGACGTGGCCTTGAAGGAGCGTCGGACCCTGGTGCTAATGGTGCGGGAGACGCCATTTCATCTGGGTCACCTTCGCACGATGACCAGCCTGGCCGAGATGGGCGCGGTGATCGCCCCGCCTCTGCCGGCGTTCTACGCCAAGCCAGCGTCGATCGAAGAGATGGTCGACCAGTCCGTGGGCCGTGTGCTTGATCTCTTTGGTCTGTCCTGGCGACCCGTGAAGCGGTGGGGCGAGGATCTCGAGACCATCACCGGCAAGTCGGAAGGTTAACGCCATGGGCGCGACCATGGGGCTTTGGGACTGGGCGTTGGACGCCTATGCGCGGCAACCTGTCGCAGAGGCGTGCCTGCACCTACAGGACGCTCATGGTCAGAACGTGCCCTACCTGCTTTGGGCTGCCTGGATGGCCGAGCAGGGGAGGTCAGCGGACTTGAAGATCGCCGCGGGCGTAATTCGCGGCTGGGACCGGGATATTGGCGCGCCCCTGCGCGGCGTACGACGAGCATTGAAGGCGCCAAGGCCGCCCGTCGACGAGATCGGCAAGGAAGCCTTTCGAGACGCCGTGAAGGCCGTGGAGCTGCAGGGCGAGCGGGTGCTGATGGAAAGTCTAGAGGCCCTCGCGGGGCCGCCAATGACTCCCGCGAGCCTTGTGGACGGTCTTGTGGCCGCCGCGGAGGCGTCCGGCGATCCGCCGCGCCGCGCCGCATTGGAAAGGCTTGCTTCAGCCCTAGAAGCCACGCGGGACTGAGCGCCTT
>OFDC01001746.1_pt1 | contig 10905 bp, 6 predicted proteins | sample 1520941 | NCBI WGS metagenome assembly OFDC01 (sample SAMEA94258168, study PRJEB24077) | hot springs metagenome | biome: Aquatic biome; feature: Water | place: India | collected 2012-12-06 | depth 5 m | reverse complement strand
TCGCCGGGATGCGCAGTTCCATCGGGCCGGGATCATTGGCGACGGGCTCCGCGCCTTTCTCGATCAGATAGTCATAGGCCTTGGCCGCGTCGCGCACGCGGAACGCCATCCCGCAGGCCGAAGGGCCATGCTCACGCGCAAAATACCATGCGGCTGAGCGCGGTTCGTAGTTGGCGATGAGGTTGATGCCCCCCTGCCGCCACAGCTGCACGTCCTTCGAGCGGTGATTGGCGACGCAGGTGAAGCCCATGGCTGCAAACACCGGCTCCAGCACGCCCTTCTCCGGCGCGCAGAACTCGACGAATTCGAACCCATCGAGGCCCACCGGGTTGTCGAACAGGTCTGTGACGGGTGCGTTCATTAATGTTGCCCTCTACGCGCGAGATAGTTTCAACTGAAACTACTTACCGCAAGTGGGCGATTCATGCAAGGCTGGGGTGACTGTCTCGGTTTCTCGCAGAGGCGCAGAGGAAAAAGGGGAGGCGCAGAGGGTGTGGTGCGCGCCGCAGGCCTTTACTCTCCCCCCAAGCCATGCGCGACTTGCGCTGAAAGAGAGGAGCCTGCTGCGCTGAACGATATCTCTGCGCCTCTCTGCTCCTCTGCGATCTCTGCGTGAAACCCCCTTCTTTTTCGCTGGAAGAGGGCGCCTTAGCCGAGACCAGGGAGCCCCCACCCCCTAACCCCCTCCCCGAGGGGAGGGGACTAAGTTACCCGCCCGACATTGCGTCCGCGCTCATTCAGCGTAAGGGTGAGGCGCGCGCCGAAAGGTTCGCCGCTCGCGAACACTTCGGCGGTCGCGGGGTCGGTGAGGTCGGCATTCGCCGCCACCCGTTCACCCGCGTCGGAGCGTCCGATGATGATCGCCTCAGGCCCCTTGGGACCGTGCTGGATGGTGTAGGTCTCGACTTGCGCGCTCTCCACCGGCCCGCGTGCCAACGGCACCTTGTCACCCGCCTCGGAGAGCACATCGAAGCGGTCGTTTGCTGACCAGTCGGCGGGTGTGGCCGAGTAAATGCCGGTCGAATATTTGCTCATCCACCCACCATTCGCGCCCACCAGCGCGAAGCTCCCCCGCTCGCTGCGCACCCGCTGCACAGCCTCAGCGATGGCATGGGCCGAGTAGTTGTTCCCCGCTCCGCCGAAGAAGGGCAGCCCCCCGGTGAGCGTGAGCCCGCGGGGATCGTCGGCAGCAAGACCGAAATGGTCGCACTGGTTGAACACGGGGATCGCAAAGCACGAATAGAAGTCGAGGTAGCGCATCTCCGCCAGCCCCTTGCCCGCCCTGACCAGCGCCGCCTCAACGCTGGCAATCGAAGCCGGGCACGCGCCAAGGTCCGGGCGCTGGAGCAGCGGCACTTCGGTCGCGGCGGTGATGGCGTGGATGTGGACCCATTTATCCTCAGGCACGCCCATTTCGCGAGCCAGACCCGCGCTCGCCAAGATGATCGCTGCGGACTGGTTGACCTGATCACGGGCGATGGTGAGGCGGGGATAGGGCTCGGCCACGATCCGGTTGCGCTCCGTGATCGTCGCCAGTTCCTCGGCGCTTAACGTCACCGGCGCAGCGGCGTGGGGGTTGCGCGCCGCGATCCGGGTAAAGGGCGCGAAGAGTTCGCCGATGTCGCGGCGATAATCGGCAAGCGAGCGGCCCAACCGCGCGCGCCGGGCGTTCTCGGCCAGAGCATAGAGCGGTATCGCGCCCGCCGCACCGTGGCGGAACAGTTCCGGCTCGAGCAGGACGTCGAAGCCGTAGCCGCGATCCTCGATGTCACCCGGCACGTCCTCGGACCAGTCGGGCGCCTCGCCCCGCGCCGACAGCGCCCGTACGGTCGAGATCGCCTCGGCCCCAACGATCACGGCGCAGCGGCTGTTCCCATTGGCGATGGCGGTCGCAAATTCGCCGATCATCTGCTGGTTGGTCTGGCCGCCGGTGGGTGATAGGACCGCCCGCGCCGGGTTCGCCCCCACGCGGGCCGCCATAGCGCGCGGCACGTTGCTGGCGGTGCCAAAAGGCGGCGTGCGATCGGGGCGTGACATCTCAAAGGCGCGGATCGCGGCGAGGGTGTCGATCGCCCCCGCAACGTCTCCGTCCGCCGCAGTATCTGCCAATGCCGCCGCCAGCGCCCGCCCTGCCATGTCGATGGTGGAGAGGGCGGCGTAGCCGGGCTCGCCCACCCTCTCCGAGTATTGCCCCACCCCGATGATCACCGGGGTGTTATCCGCGATGCTAGTCGACAAAGCCGTCGACCCGCTCGACGATGATCGCCGGGGCCATGCCGCCCGCTGCGCACATGGTGACGAGGCCATAACGCCCGCCGCGCCGCTCGAGTTCATCGACGATCGTGCCGATCAGGATCGAACCCGTCGCGCCGATCGGGTGGCCGAGCGCAATCGACCCTCCATTCACATTGACCTTGTCCCAGTCGAGCTCGAGATCGCGCACGAACTTGGCGGCTACCACCGCGAAGGCCTCGTTGATTTCGAACAGGTCGATATCGTCGGTGGTGAGGCCCGCCTTGGCCAGCACCTTCTTCGCCGCCGGGACCGGCGCATTGAGCATCAGCGTCGGATCATCGCCCATATTGGCGGTGGCGACGATGCGCGCGCGTGGCTTGAGGCCGTGCTTTTCGGCATAGGCCTTGGAGGTGATGAGCACCGCCGCCGCGCCGTCCACCACACCCGAGCTGTTGCCCGCATGGTGGAAGTGCTTGATCTCGAGATCGGGGTACTTCTGGTTGATCAGCTTGCGGAAGGTGGTGCCCGCCTCGTCCAGCGGCACGTCGGCGATCTTGGGGAAGGCGGGTTCGAGCTTGGCCAAGTCTTCGCGGGTGGTCTGCGGGCGCGGATATTCCTCGCGGTCGAGGATCACCGTGCCATCATCCGCCACCACGGGCACCACCGACTTCGCAAAGCGGTTCTCGGCAATTGCCTCGGTGGCGCGCTGCTGCGAGCGGTAGCCGACTTCGTCGAGTTCCTCGCGGGTGAAGCCTTCCTTGGACGCAATCGCATCGCCGCAGATGCCCTGGTGCGACTGCGGGTGCACGGCTTGCAGGCGCGCGTTGTAGCTGCCCATCATCGGCGGCTTGATCCCGGCGCGCATCTTTTCCTGGCTCATGGCGGCGGTAAGGCTCATCATCTCGGTCCCGCCAGCGACAACGCAATCCTCCATCCCGCTCATCACCTGTGCGGCCGCCAGCGCGACGCTCGTGATGCCGCCGCCGCAGAAGCGGTCGAGCGTGGTTCCGCTCGAGGTGATGTCATAGCCCGCATCGAGCGCCGCCATGCGCCCCATGTCGCCCGCCTGCATCCCGTCCTGCGTGCTGACCGACCAGATCACATCGTCGACCGTCTTCGTGTCGAGATGGTTGCGGTCCTTGATCGCCTTCAGCACCGTTGCGGCCAGATGCTGCGGGTGGCACGCGGCGAGCGCGCCCTTCCCTTGTTTGCCGATCCCGCGCGGGGTGCGCACTGCGTCGATGATGTAAGCCTCGGCCATGATGATCCTCTCTCGTTATAGCGAAATTGCGGTTGACGTCTCCGTAAACCGGCTGCACCACTCGCACAAGAATTGCGTTTCAAAATGCAATCACATTTTTGACAGGAGAGAGAACCCGTGAGCGATACCGCTGCCCCCGAAGTGCTGACCGAAGTCGAGGACGGCGTCCTCATCGTCACCATCAACCGCCCCGAAGCCAAGAACGCGATGACCAAGGCCGCAGCGGAAGGCATCGCGGCGGCCATGGACCGGTTGGACGCCGAAGACGATCTGCGCGTCGGCATTCTCACCGGCGCAGGCGGGACCTTCTGCTCGGGCATGGACCTCAAGGGCTTCCTGCGCGGCGAATCGCCCAGCGTTCCGGGCCGCGGGTTTGGCGGCGTGGTGCAGGCCCCGCCCCAGAAGCCGCTGATCGCCGCGGTGGAAGGCTATGCGCTTGCCGGGGGGCTTGAGCTGATGATCGCCTGTGACCTCGTGGTCGCGCACTCCAATGCCAAGTTCGGCATTCCCGAAGTGAAGCGCGGCCTCGTCGCTGCAGCGGGCGGCGTGATGATGCTGCCCGACCAGATCCCAGAGCGGATCGCGATGGAGCTGGCGCTCACCGGCGATTTCATTGACGCCCCGCGCGCCTACCAGCTCGGCATGATCAACGAAGTCACTGAAGGCCCGGCGCTGGATGCCGCCAAGGCGCTCGCCGCCCGGATCGCGGCGAATGGCCCGCTCGCCGTGAAGGTGTCGAAGCAGGTGATGAAGCAATCGCGCGGCTGGGCGATGGACGAGCGCTACGACAAGCAGGGCGCGCTGATCGGCCCGGTGTTCGTCAGCCACGACGCCCGCGAAGGCGCGGCCGCCTTTGCCGAGAAGCGCAAGCCCAACTGGACGGGGAAATGATGCTTGCGAGTCCCCGCGCAGGCGGGGACCTCAGGCCATAAGCGCCAAAGATCGCCTGAGACCCCCGCCTTCGCGGGGGCTCACGGACAAGTCAGGAGAGAGAGAAATGCCCGTCATCGATGTGCCGCAGCCGGCCTTCATGGAAGAAGAAGAAATCGCCATCTTCGCCGATGCCGTCGGCAAGTTCTACGCCCAGCACGCCCCCGAAAAGCGCATCCACAAGTGGCGCGAGGACGGGATGGTCGAGCGCGAATTCTGGCGCGAGGCGGGCGCAGCGGGTCTGCTCGGCGTCTCCGTCCCGACCGAATATGGCGGCCACGGCGGCGATTTCCGGCATGACATGGTGGTGATCGACCAGCAGGCCAAGCACGGCGTCGACGGCTTTGCCGCCTCGCTGCACAACACCATCATCCTGCCCTATCTGGTGCGCCACGGGACCGAGGAGCAAAAGCAGAAATATCTGCCCCGCCTCGTCACAGGCGACCTCGTCAGCGCGATCGCGATGAGCGAGCCCGATGCGGGGAGCGACCTGCAATCGATCAAGACCACCGCGCTGAAGGACGGCAATGGCTACCGCCTCAACGGGTCCAAGACCTGGATTTCGAACGGACAGCTGGCCGATTTCATCATCGTCGTCGCCAAGACCGATCCGGCTGAGGGCGCCAAGGGCATTTCGCTGCTGCTGCTCGAAACCGAGGGCGCCGAAGGCTTCCAGCGCGGCAAGAAGCTCGACAAGATCGGGCTCGATGCGCAGGACACCTCTGAGCTGTTCTTCGACAACGTCTTCATCCCGGCCGACAACCTGCTCGGCGGCGTCGAAGGGCGCGGGTTCTACCAGCTGATGGGGGAACTGCCGCAGGAGCGTCTCGTGATCGCGATGAACGCCATCACAGGGATCGAAAAGGCGCTCGATGTGACGGTCGAATACGTCAAGAACCGCAAGGCGTTTGGCAAGACGATCTGGGACTTCCAGAACACCCAGTTCGTGCTCGCCGACCTCAAAGCGCGCGGCACCGCCGCCCGCGTATTTGTGAACGATTGCATCGCCAAGCTGCTCGAAGGCAAGCTCGATGTCGCAACCGCAAGCATGGCCAAGTATTGGGTCACCGAGCTGCAAAGCGAGGTGGTCGACAAGTGCCTCCAGTTCCACGGCGGCGCGGGCTACATCAATGATTACGCCATCGCCCGCATGTACCGCGACACCAGGATCGCCCGCATCTATGGCGGATCGAACGAGATCATGAAAATGCTAATCGCCCGCAGCATGTGAGCGGCCAAGGGACTAACCAGAACACGAAAGGCGGCTCCGCGGGGGGCCGCCTTTTTCGCGTCCGGTGGCAAAAGCAAAGGGCGGCCCAGTTGCCCGGGCCGCCCCCTCTCCCACTCCTGTTGCCGGAGTATCTGGTGAAGCGCCTCAGAACCGCGCGCGCAGCGTCACACCATATTGGCGCGGCGGCAGTGTGAAGGCCGAGCGCGAGTTGTTGGCGCCGGTGCTACGCAAGGTGGTGTTGAAGGTCACGCCGCGCACCACTTCATCGGTGAGGTTATTGACCCAGCCTTCGATCGCATACTTGCCGCCGGCAAAACGAAGGCCAGCGCGCGCATTGACGAAGGCCTTCCCGTCCTGAACGTCGGCAACGATCAACGGTTGGGCAGCAACCGCCGCATCGACACCCAGCGCAGCGATCTGCGCCGCGCTCGGCGGGACAATCGCCTGGGTCGATGTACGCTGGTCGCCTTCAATCCGGACCTGGCCCGACAAGAAGAGTTCTACATCATCGCTGATCGGCTTTTCCCACAAGGCCCCGGCCAGCGCGACGACCTGCGGCGCATTGGTCAGGTCATTACCGCAGAGCGAAACAACCTGGGGGGCAATCTGATCACCGGCGCAATCATCGGGATAGCTCGCCTCAAGGAAGGTCGCCGCGAGGTTGAAGGTCAGCTCGTCGCTCGGCCGGATCAGGCTTTCGATTTCCACGCCCCGGGTCTCTGCGACCGGAACGTTGAAGGTAGCGAAGGCGGTCCCGGTGAATTCAAGCACCTGGAAATTGGTGAACTCTTCATAGAACGCCGCAATGTTCAGCGTCAGCGCGCCATTCGGGGTCTGGCCCTTGACGCCGATTTCCCACGCATCAACCTCTTCCGACAGGAAGGACGGGTTAGCCCCGCCCACCGCAGCGGTGGTATCAAGGTTGATCCCGCCCGCCTTGTAGCCGTGGGTGAAGCTGGCATAGCTGCTCACAAAGGGGCTGAATTCATAGCCGAGCTTGATCGTGTAGATCAGCTCCTCATCGTCGAACTCTGACTGGAAGGTGCGCGGCAGCGGCAGTGCGGCGGCCTGCGGCAGGTTAGCTGGCGCGGTGAAGCCGAAGCAGCCGATACCGATGAAAGCCGGCACCAGCGCCGCGTTGACCGCGCCGATCGCGCCCAACCGCCCGAGCGTTGCCGGGCAGACCGTATTGTTGGTCGCAACCTGGGTAAAGCCGCCCGACTTCTCTTCCCACGAATAGCGGGCACCCAAGGTCAGTTCGAGACCATCAGTGATCTCGTAGGAGTTGTGGGTGAAGATCGCGTAGCTCTTGGCGTCCTGCTGGAAGCGGTTGGTGGTGCTGGTGCCGTTGGGGCTAACGCCGACAAAAGTCTGGAGCGGAAGGGGCCCAGCGGCCGCGCCGAGGAACGCGCCAAAGTTGCGATCAAAGTCCGCGCCCAGCGCAAACTGCTGGGTCTGGTCGATCGTCTCGTCGGAATAGAACCCGCCGACCATGTAATTCAGCTTGCCCCCGACCGCTTCGCCCTGCAGCCGCAGCTCCGCCGTCCAGTTGTCAATCTCGAGGTTCAGGGCATCGACATCGAAAATATCGAGCCCGGTGAAGTCGGAATCATAATTCTCGAAGCTCTCGTACTTGCGGTAGGAGCCGATGAAGATGAGGTCGGCGTTTTCGGAGATCGGGAATTCCAGTTCGCCGGTGACGCCGTAGTTGTCGATATCGGCCACGGGTGCGAAGTTGGCGGAAACCACACGGTTGTCCATCGCCCGCTCGAACCCGGCCTGGTCGCGCGGCGCGGTCGCCACGAAGGGCTGGCCGTTACCGCCCCGCGGGCCGAGGCCGACCGCCGCAAAGGCACCGCCCGTCACCAACGGGCTCTGGAACAGCTCGATCGCGCCGCAGCAGCTCGACTGGCTGTTGGAATAATCCGCAATAATGCGCCCGCGCAGGCCACTCTCGGTATCCCAGCCAATCTGGGCGCGCACCAGCCATTGGTCGACATCATTGGTGTCACCGATGATGGTGCCGTTGCGGTCTGCCACGTCGAGGAAACCGTCACGCTCACGATATGCCCCGGTCAGACGCACCGCGACTGTATCCTTGACGATCGGCAGGTTGACCGCGCCCTGCAGGCTGATCTCGTCGAAATTGCCATATTCGGCGTTCACAAAGCCGCCGAATTCCGTGACATCGGGACGCACATTGGTGATGTTGAGCGCACCCGCCGAGGTGTTGCGGCCGAACAGCGTGCCCTGCGGGCCGCGCAGAACTTCGACCCGTTCGACATCGACAAATTCGGACAGGGCGACGCCCGGACGGGCCTGGTAGGCGCCGTCGATGAAGATCCCGACGGCGCTTTCAAAGCCGATATTGTTCGAGGTCGTCCCGATCCCGCGCACACGCAGCACCACCGAGCCCGAGGCAAGCTGTGCCTGGCTGGCGGTAAAGCTGGGGGCGAGCGCGGCGATCTGCTGGATATTGACCACGCGCTGAGCTTCGAGCTGTTGGGGCGAGATCGCGGTCACTGCCAGCGGAATGTCCTGCACGTCCTGAGCACGGCGGGTGGCGGTCACGATGATGACCTTCTCATCCCGGACCGCTGGCCCATCGGTGTCGGCATCCTGTGCGTAAGCGGGGGCCGTCAATGCGCTGCAGGCCATCAGGCCGCCAGCAATGCTCGCGAACTTGCGTGTCATGGTTGTCCTCTCTCCATCACACCCGGTCGTTGCGCCGGATATTGCTCTCCAAAGCAAAACCTATCAGCGTCGCGCCGCCTAACAAGAGTTATCCGAAAGTTCCTGTGAAACAGTAGCAAAAATGCAACACGCCTCGCTGCGACGCAGCATGAATGCTTTGCATCCTTGTTCACAGCAATAATCTTGCGTCCAGCCGGTCGGAGGTCAGAAGCCGTAGCGTAACCCTAGCCAGACCGTGCGCGGCACGCCGAGATCGATCGATCCGGCCTGGTTGCGGGTGATGATTTCGGCATCCCCAAGGTTCTCAGCCCGCACAATCGCAGACCACTTTGCCCAGAGCGGAACCGCAAGAAAGGCGTCGAAGGTGGTCGCGGGCCGGAGCGAATCAGTCTCGCGGTCATCCTCGAATTGGGCCGACACATGGCGCAAGGTAGCGGCCATCTGCCATCCCGCCGCGGGCCGCCAGCCGACGGTGAGCGTGGCGGCGAATTCGGGGGTCTGGGCGGGTCGCAAGCCATCAAGCTCCGCCGAAGCGCCCTCGCCTCGCACCGCTGCATCGGTCCAGGCCAGTGATCCGTCGATGCTGACGCTGCCGAGCTTGGCTGCGACGCTCGCCTCGATCCCGCGCGCGTCGATGGCTGGCAAGTTCTCACGGCGGCGGCGATTTGGCGCAACCGTGACATTGGCGATGGCATTCTCAACCTTGTTGTCGAAGGCGGTAAGCGACAGCACCAGCGCATTGACCGGCTGCCAGTCCAGCCCGACTTCGAAGCCTTCGAGGCGTTCGTTTTCCAACGCGGCATTGGCCTCGGTCACCACCGGGAACACCACGAAGGGGCGGTAAAGCTCGTTGAGCGTCGGCAGGCGGAGCCCGGTATAGGCCGCTGCGCGCAGATCGAGCCGTCGGGTGGCATAGAACAGCCCACCAGCGCGCCAACTGACCGCCCAATCGCTGCGGTCAGGCGCCAGGATGGTGCTGACCGGCGCCCCGGCGGCATTCACCGCACGGAAGAACCCGCCAGTAATGCTGGTGCGGTCGGCACGCAGACCGCCGTTCACCAGCAGCGGGCCAATCTGCCAGTCATCCTCGATGAACAGCCCGAGATTGCTGGTCGCCCCGCCCGCCCGGCGACGCTCGGTGACAGCCCCCGAAACGGCATTGAGCGCCACCTCCTGCATCTCCCCATCGGCGCGGCGGTAATCGGCACCGATGCGGATATCGTGGCCTTCGAGCAGCGGCGGGCGCAGCTCGAACTTGCCGCCGATCCCGGTTGAGGGCGTGGCACGCTGGTCCAGCGTCGGGGTGAAGCGCGTGGACGAGATCACGATATTGGAGAAATCGCGTGCCTGCACATAGGCGAGCGCATCGAACTGCCACGCGCCCCGCCCGACAAAGCGGATCGAGGCTTCCTGCCTCTCGCTGGTTGAATCCGCGCCTTGAAAGCGCAGCGTGCGCGCATCGCGGAAGGCGCCGATGCGGGCCTGCACCTCGACCGTCTCGGTCAGCGGCGCGATCGCGCGGACGGCGGCGCTCCAGCTGTCAAAGGCGGCGCGGGCGGTGGCGGGGACGCGCTGGTTCTCGGGCGTGGTGAAGAACCCCTGACCCCGGTCCCAGCGCCCGCTGGCGATGGCAAAGCCCTGCCCCAGCCGCTGGGTCAGCACCCCGCTCGCTTCGGTCTCGCCCCGGTCGTTGACGCCTGCACTTGCCAACAGCGGCCCGGTGCTCCCCGGATCGGCGCTGTCCAGCTCGATCGTCCCAGTGAGCGCGCCCGCGCCGAACGGCCCCGACCCGCCCCCGCGCGTCACCCGCACGCTGCCCAGCGTCTCGGGCGCGATGGCGGACAGGGGGATATAGCCGAAGAAGGGGTCCGCTACCGGCACCCCATCGAGCAGCACCAGCGCGCGGCTGGTGGCATTCCCGCCAATCGCCCGCAGGGTGACCCCTTGCGCGCTCGGGTTCGATGACCGGCTGTCGGAGCGGCGGAACTGCTGGAACCCCGCCACCCCGCGCAGCACGTCCTCGATCCGGCCTGAGGGGCTGGCGATGATCACATCGCGTTCGAGCGTGGTGGTGGCGTAGATCCCGGAGGACAAAGCCGGATCAAGCCCGCGTCCGGTGACGATGATCTCGCGGGCTGGCTCATCCTCTTTGCGCACAGGCTCGTCCTGCGCTGCGAGCGGGGCAGCGGCGGCGATGGCGAGCAGGCAGGCGGACAGGCGGAGCATCTGTTTCATGCCCGAGCGCCTAGCGCCTCAGGTGCGGCGCGTCATCCCAAACTCAGTTGCAGTTTGCCATTCAAGACTCGCTTTTGCGCGGGGGCTGTGATTACATTGGTGTCAACAAGGGAAGAGAGACCCATCATGCTTGCCACACCGCCAGATTTTGACGTGCTGATCGTGGGGGCCGGGATTTCCGGCATCGGCATGGCCGCGCACATGCATATGAAGGCGCCGCATCACAGCTATGCCATTGTCGAACGGCGCGACAATCTCGGCGGCACGTGGGATCTGTTCCGCTATCCCGGCATCCGCTCGGACAGCGACATGCACACGC
>OFDC01001745.1_pt1 | contig 10906 bp, 11 predicted proteins | sample 1520941 | NCBI WGS metagenome assembly OFDC01 (sample SAMEA94258168, study PRJEB24077) | hot springs metagenome | biome: Aquatic biome; feature: Water | place: India | collected 2012-12-06 | depth 5 m | reverse complement strand
CGCCCGAAGAATTCGCCGCCGAGGCGCGCGCCACCCTGTTGCAGACGCCCGGCAGCCCGGAAGCGGTGGCCGAGGCCGTGCTGTGGCTCATTGACGCGCGAATGGTGACGGGCCAGATGATCGCCGTCGATGGGGGCCAGCATCTGGCCTGGCGCACCCCGGACATCCAGGAGTAGGTCGCGTGGTTCAGTCGTCGTCGGTGTCGCCGTTTCCGGCGGACGAACCGCTGCGCTGCGAGCGGCTGAGCGTCTTCGTGCGCGGGCTGGAGGTTCAGGCGGGGATCGGGGTCTATGACCACGAACAGGGGCGGCTTCAGACCCTGGTCATCGACGTGACCCTGGAGCTGGAGCCCCGGCCCATCGAGCGGCTGGGCGACACCATCAACTATGAGACCGTCGCCGAGGCCGCGCGCGCCATCGCCGCCGAAGGGCATGTGGGACTGGTCGAGACCTTCGCCGACCGGCTGGCGCGGGCCTGTTTGGACGACCGGCGGGTGATGCGGGCCAGGGTGCGGATCGAAAAGCCCGGCGCCCTTTCGGCCGTGATCGCGCCCGGATGCGAGATCGTTCTGGCGCGATAGGTTGCGTCCGCCCGCCTGGGCGGCCATTGTCCTTAACAGTCCAGCCGTCTCGGCGGCGCGAGAGAAGCGTATCCTGTCCATGGCCGAACCCGGCGATCCGCAAGGCTCAGAGTCCGCACAGCCCCAGGCCGCGTCCGACGATCAGGATCACGACGCCCTGGTCGGCTTCGTCTCGGCGGCTTCGCTGGCGGGGCGGCGCCGAGAGCCGGAGGCGACGCCGGCTGCGCCGACCAGGGCCGAAACCGTGACGCCGGCCCCTGAGCGCGAAGCCGATCTGTTCGATCCGCCCGAGCCCCAGCCCGTTGCGGCGCCCGCCCCCGCCCAGCCGGGACCGTTTGACCGGTCCGTGCGGCCCGGCCCGGTGGACGCCCTGCGCGACAGTTTGGGGCGCCGAAAGGAACAGCCGCCCGCGCCGATGAGCCTTTACGCCGTCTATGTGCTGATCCTTCTGGCGGTGCCGACCCTGGGGGTTTCGGCGGTGCTGGCCCTGGCGGCCGTGACCGGTCGCGACGGGCCGGAGGAGCGGCTGGCCGCCAGCCACTTCCTGTATCAGCGGCGCACCCTGTGGATCGCCGCCGGGGCGGTGGTGCTGGGCGGTCTGCTGGTGATCGTCAATATCGGCGTCTTCGTCCTGTTCCTCTTGGCCCTGTGGGTGTTGGCGCGGGGCGTCTTCGGCGTGATGCGTCTGAAGGCCGGACGGCCGATCGACCGCCCGCGCAGCTGGCTGTTCTGAAAGGACGACCATGACGACCGAACCCAACTTCACCCCCGGCCAGGAGCCGGAAGGCAAGGTCGGCGCCCTGATCGCCTGGGCCCTGTTCATCCTGTCCATCCCCAGCGCCAATGTGCTGGTCCTGGTCGGGCTGGTGGTCGCCTATGTGACGCGCGGCACGGCGGCGGGCGTGGCCCGCCAACACATCGACGCCCAGATCCGCCTGTTCTGGTCGGTCTTCTGGTGGACCATCGCCGCGTGGATCGGCATCGCCGTCAGCGCCCTGGCCTCGGTGGTGCTGATCGGCATTCCCTTCCTTCTGCTGTTCCTGCTGATCTGGTTCCTGCTCAGCGTCTGGTTCACGGTGAAGAGCGTTCTGGGCCTGATCAATCTGTTGCAGAACAAGCCGATCTGACGCACTCGCCGATGGAACGTCGCGGCGCCCCAAGCTGTTGAGGCTGAAAGGGAGTTGAGCATGGGACCGTTCACCGACGCCAGGGACGACAACCGCTTTGAACAGATGTTCGACGGCGAGGGCGGCGAGGGACGGGTCTGGGCCGACTACGCCGTGCGCGGCGGGGCGCGGATGATCCTGCACGTCGAGGCGGACCAGAGCCTGCGCGGCTCGGGCGCCGCCGGGCGCTTCATGCAGGCGATGGCCGAACATGCACGCGAACACGGGCTGAAACTGTTCCCGCAATGCAGCTACGCCGTGGCCTGGCACAAGCGACACCCGGATTATGACGACGTCCTGGCCTAGAAGGCGGACGGGGGCCGTAATCAGCCCAGACGGCCCACGATCGTGCGTATGGTCTCGGCCCGTGTCGGCAGATCGGCGGCGATACGCGTGGCGACTTCTCGAACGCCGACCGGATAGGCGTCGCCGCCCGAGGCGATGTCCTTGGCCTTTTGCGCCGCCTGGGTCAGCAGTTTTTCGAACTGGTCGATCTCTTCCAGGGCCAGGGCATGCGCCTCCATCTGCAGGCGCTTAACGCGCTCGGCCGTGGTCTCGGGCGCGCGCATCAGGTCATAGACGGCCGCCTCGGTCCCGACGATGCGCAGCTCGGGCTTGGAATCGGCGCTGGTCTTCTTGGTCATGGAATCGGTCCTCAGCAGAGCTGATGACTGAAGATGATCAAGACCGAGCCCTGCGTCGAGCGTGGCTGTAGCGGTTATGACGGTTCTGTGGCCGCCTTGCATCGGTCGCGGCCGGTGGAGAGGCGCTTACAGCTCCGGCGCGCGGGCGGGGACCATGGCCGGGGCCGCGACCGGGGCCAGGACGCCGCCGGCGACCGCGCGCAGGGGCGAACGGGGCGTGTGCAGGACCGACGGATTGACGCTGACGCCGTCCTGGGCCGGGGTGACCAGGAAGCCCTTCTTGGCCAGGGCGTCGCCCGAACGGACGCGCGAGGTCCAGACCGCGATGGGGGCTGCCAGCAGCAGCGGCAGGACGATGGGGGCGAACCAGGTGGCAAGGTCGGGCCGGACGCACAGGGGCGCGATGAAGCCCACGCCGGCGACCATCTGCCAGCGCATGGCGCGGAAGGCGTCGGACCAGGCCAGGCCGTCGGCCTCGCGCTGCTGGGTGGTCCAGCCGGTGTCGTGGCCGGACAGGATCTGGATGAAGGCCTTGGTGTTGGCGACCATCAGAATGGGGGCCAGGATGGCCGACAGGGCGATCTCGGCGGCCATGCCCTTGGCGATGGCGCGGCGTCCGCCGAAGGCGCGCCGCTCGGCCGGGCGGCTGAGCACCAGGGCGGCGCCCATGAATTTGGGCCCGATCAGCAGGACGCCGGACAGGAAGGAGGCCAGCATGAAGGGGGTGAACTGCGGGTTCAGGATGTAGAAGAAGCTGGTCCAGTCGACCGGATAGAACATCTGGATGAACAGGCCCACGATCAGCGAGGCCAGCCACAGGGGCGAGGACAGATAGGCCATGCAGCCCATGGCCAGCTGCAGGCGGCTCATCGGCGACAGGCCCTTGGCCGTGATCAGGCCCAGGTGCTGCAGATTGCCCTGGAACCAGCGGTGGTCACGGCGGATGAAGTCGGTGATCGACGGCGGGGTCTCTTCCCACGACCCGTCCAGGGCGGCGCTGACGTGGACGGCCCAGCCGGCGCGGCGCATCAGGGCGGCCTCGACCACGTCGTGGCTCATGATATGGCCGCCGAAGGGCTTCCTGCCCTTCAGGTGGGGCAGGCCGCAGCAGGCGGCGAAGGCGCGCGTGCGGATGATGGCGTTGTGGCCCCAGTAGCTGGATTCCGAACCGGTCCAGTAGGCCAGGCCCGCAGCGGCGACGCGGCCGTACAGGCGCACCGAATACTGCGACACGCGGGCGAAGATGGTGCGGGCCTTGATGATGACGGGGGCGGTCTGGATCAGGCCGACGCCGGGATTGCGCTCCATGGCGTCGACCATGCGCAGCAGGGTCTCGCCGGCCATGGTGCTGTCGGCGTCCAGGACGATCATGGTCTCATAGGCGCCGCCGAAACGACGGACCCATTCGGCCAGATTGCCGGCCTTGCGCTCGGTGTTCTCGGTGCGGCGACGATAGAAGGTCTTGCAGCCGGCGGTCTGGCGGAAGGCCTGGAAGACCGAACGCTCGTCGGCGGCGGCCTCTTCCTTGGTCGAGTCGCTCAGCACGAAGATGTCGAAGGCCGAGGCGGCGCCCAGGCGCGTCAGCGAGGCGTCGATCATCGCCAGACGGGCGAAGGAGGCGCGGGCGTCCTCATTGTACAGCGGCATCAGCAGGGCCGTGCGGGTGCGCGGCAGGGCCGGGTGGGGGGCGAAGGCCAGGTCGGCCTGATCCTTGCCGCGCAGCATGACGAACAGGCCCATCAGGCCGCTGACGAACCAGCAGGAGATGGCGGTGATCAGCACCATGAAGATGCCGAAGGCCAGGATTTCGGTCCCGTCCCAGCCCTTGCGGGCGTAGAGGTAGAAGGGGGCGATGGCGGACAGGCCGGTCAGGACCATGGTGCCGGCCAGCAGCATCAGCCGGCGCACGGCGACCGTGCGCGGGGAGGTGGCGGGAACGGCCTCGGCGACGGCGTCGGGCGCGGTCAGGGACTGGACCGGCATGGCCAGCGGCGCCTCGTCGGGCAGCCAGGACCAGGCCGGGCCCTGCGGCGCCGGGTTCAGGGTCTCGATTTCAGCCTGTTCGACAGGCCGGATCGCCAGCTTGTTCATGCCGCTCTGAGCGCCCCCGTGTTGACCAGCCGCGCTTCCGAAGGCAGGAAGGCGGTGCGCGCTGCATCGCAGCACGACCCCTATAGTCGATCACATTCGCGCGATTTTCAATCACGCAATGTTGATAGCGGCGAAAAATTCGGGGTTTTTTTACTCACCCGCCGCCGCGACCTGGGCTGCGGACCCGCCAGACGGGGATTTTATCGCTTCCTGCAACAACTTGCGGTCCAGCAGCCAGGCGGCGACGCCGACCCAGCCGACCAGCACCAGGGCGTAGGCCCGCTCCCACCAGCCGACGTTGGCGTCGTTGACCGTGCCGGGAAAGACCATGTGTTTTGTAACAACGGTCAGACACGCCATGATGACAAAGATGGCGGTCAGGAAGATTTTGAGCCGGGGCAGATCCCGGCGCGAGGCAAGACCCCAGAGCAGCAGCACCGGCGCCAGTTGAATGCCCAGGGCCAGGTTGATGACCATGTGGCGCGGGTCCGGCCAGGGGTAGAGGGTCGAGGCCGACATGCCCGCCCCGGCCAGGACGAAGACCGCCGCGATCACGGCGCCCGCGATCCGCTTCTCCGTCGGGGTCGAGGATTACGATCACCAGCACCAGGACCTGCGCACCGAGAACGGCGTGGTCTACGGCGACACCATCGACGAGATGGATTTCGCCTACCTCGCCGGAGTGACAAAGCTGAACGTGCGCGCGCTCGATGCACTCGCCCGCGCGCCGATGCCGCCCAAGGTCTCGGTGGATGCGGCGGTGCGGGTGGATACCCAAGTCAGCTGGGAGGCAGTGCTCGGAGCGGAAAACTACCGGGTTTATGCTCGGCGTACCGATGAACCCTCGTGGGTCAGTGATACCGATCTACCCACGGAACAGGGATTGATCGTGTCCGCTCATGGGCGAACGATTCGGAACACGGTGGCCGTTCGCGGTGACGACTGGCTGTTTGGTGTCGCGGCTTGCGCTGGCGCGGTGGGCCAGTTTTGCTCCCCCGTCTCCAGCGCCGTCCCCGGCGGGGCCTTCGAGCCGGTCGGGAAGGAATAGCCTTCGTCATTGCGAGGCCCATCAGGTCCGCGGCAATCCATCATCCGGCCTCGCGGCTACGGCCAATGCCTGTCCATGGATTGGTTGGCCTTTGGCCAGCTTTGCTTCCGCTCCGCTCGCAATGACGAGGCTTATGGGTTAGGGGCTTGTCCATGCCCAAACCTCCCAAGCTCCCCCAGGGGATGCCGACGCCGCAACAGGTGCTCGACTTCATCCAGTCCTCCGACATTCCCGCCGGCAAGCGCGAAATCGCCAAAGCGTTCGGCCTCAAGGGGCAGGAGAAGATCAAGCTGAAGGCCCTGCTCAAGGACATGGCCGAGGAAGGATTGATCGACGGCAAGAAATCAGCCTTCCACCGCATGGGCGGGGTGCCCAAGGTGACGACGCTCAGGATCGTCGACATCGACGATGGCGAGCTGATCGCCGAGCCCGACAATTGGGACCCCAAAGCGCCGAGCAAGCCGCCGCGCCTCACCATCCGCGAACCGCGCCCCAAGCCGGGCATGAAGCGCCCGCCCGCGCTGAAGCGCGGCGACCGGGTGCTCGCCCGCACCGAGGAGACCGAGACGGGCTGGCGCGCGCATGTGATGAAGAAGCTCCCCGCGCGGACGGAGGGGCTGATGGGCGTCGTCGAGATCGACAATACCGGCAAGGCATGGCTCGCCCCCGTCGACAAGCGCGTGCGCCAATCCACCCCGATTGCCGACCGTGGCGAGGCGGAAGCGGGCCAGCTGGTGATCGCGGAACGCGTGGGCCGCTCCGAGCGGGCGGGAGTCAAGGTGATCGAGGTGATCGGCGATCCGCTCGCGCCGCGCTCGTTCAGCCTCATCGCCATCGCCAAGCACGGCATCCCGCACATCTTCCCCGAGGAGGTGATCGAGGAAGCCCCGCGCGCGGCGAAGCTCAAGCTGTCGGAGAAAGCGCGCGAGGACCTGCGGCATCTGCCGATCGTCGCCATCGACCCGGCCGACGCGCGCGACCATGACGACGCGATCTGGGCCGAACCCGACGGGCAGGGCGGGTTCAACGCGGTCGTCACCATCGCCGACGTCAGCTTCTACGTCCGCCCCGGCTCCGCCCTCGACCGCGAGGCGAGAAAGCGCGGCAATTCGGTCTACTTCCCTGACCGGGTTGTGCCGATGCTGCCGGAAATCCTGTCCGCCGACGTGTGCTCGCTGAAGGAAGGCGAGGACCGCGCGGCGATGGCCTGCCATCTGCACATCAACGCAGACGGCAAGGTCAGCAGCTTCCGCTTCACCCGCGCGCTGGTGCGGATCGCGCACAACATCGCCTATGAGGACGCGCAGAAGGCGGTCGATAGCGGCACTCCGCCCGAATACCTCGCCAACCTGTGGGAGGCATGGCGCGCGCTAGCTGATGCCCGCAATGCCCGCGATCCGCTCGAACTCGAACTGCCCGAACGCCGCGTGGTTCTGAACGAAAAGGGCGAGATCGCGGAGATCGCCATCCGCGAGCGGCTCGATGCGCATCGCGTGGTCGAGGACTTCATGATCGCGGCCAATGTCGCGGCGGCCAAGGCACTGGAAGCCAAGACCGCGCCGGTCGTCTACCGCATCCACGAACCGCCCTCCCGCGAGAAGCTGATCGCGCTGCGCGATTATCTCGCCACGATGGGCAAGAAGCTGGCCTTGGGGCAGGTGGTCACCCCCGGCCTGTTCAACCGCATGCTCAAGGATATCTCCGACGAGGCGGAAAAGGCGCTGGTGATGGAGGCGGTGCTGCGCAGCCAGACCCAGGCCTATTACGGGCCGGCCAACGCCGGACATTTCGGTCTGTCGCTGGGCAGCTACGCCCACTTCACCTCGCCGATCCGCCGCTATTCCGACCTATTGGTGCACCGCGCGCTGGTCGATGCCTACAAGCTCGAGCAGCCCGCCCCGCCGGGCTCGATCCCTGCTACCAGCGGCCTCTCCGACCGCGACCGTGCCTCGCTCCAGCAGGTTTCCGACGCAATCAGCCAGACCGAGCGCCGCGCAATGGAGGCCGAGCGCGATACCATCGACCGCTATGTCGCGGCGTGGCTATCCGGCCGGGTGGGCGAGGTGTTCGACACCCGCATCACCGGCGTCCAGAGCTTCGGCTTCTTCGCGACCATCACCGGCCTCGGCGGAGACGGGCTCGTGCCGATCTCGACCCTCGGGGGTGAATATTTCCGCCATGACGAGGCGGCCAAGGCGCTGGTCGGCACCGACAGCGGCACGATCTATGCGACTGGCGACAGGCTGAAGCTGCGGCTTGCCGAGGCCAATGCGCTGACCGGATCATTGAAGTTCGTGCTGCCCGATGCCGACACCGGCCGCATCGAACCGCGCGGCACCCGACCGGACGATCGGAAACGCGCGCCGGGCGGGCCGCCGAGAAAGGCGGGCAAGTTCATGGTCGGCCAGCGCGGGCGGCCGGGCAATATCCGCCATCAGGGCCGCAAGAAATAACGCGAGCGCCTCAGACCGTGTGGTCGCTCTTGGTCTCGTCGTAATCGGCGGGGATGATGTAGAGCGGGCAGGGCAGGCTCCCCGCCGCGCCCGAGAAATGCGTCACCAGCGGGCCCGGGGCTGCGCCCTTGGCCGCGCCCAGCACCAGCGCGGCGACCTCGGCATGCTCGGCGAGAAACTCGCTGACGATCTTCTGGCCCTGTCCGATCTTGACCGAGATCGTCGGCATGATCCCGCTCTCCGCGAGCAGATTGCCCGCGACGCCGTGGGCGAGCATCTCGGCCCGGTCGCGCGCCTCGGCCTCGATCGTTGCCTGCACCGCGCCGAAAGCGGAGAAATTCTGCTGCGGCACCAGCGCCAGCAGATGCACCGCGCCCCCCACCGCCACGGCCCGGCGCGCGGCGTAGCGCAGCGCGGCGGTCGCCTCCTCGCTCTCGTCGATGATGACCAGGAATGTGCGCATCGTCTCGGCCCCGTTATGAGCGCGGGGTATCAATGCATTCGTATGGAATGGCAAGGGGGAGCGCTCAACTGCCATTCTGGGCCTTGCCCGACGTTAGGGAATTGGCCAGAGACAGCGCCACGGATCGTTCACGGGAGTTTCAGCGGATCATGGCCCTCGACATCAAGATGCCGGCTTTGTCGCCCACCATGGAAGAGGGCACGCTCGCCAAGTGGCTGGTGAAGGTCGGGGACACGGTTTCCTCGGGCGACGTGATGGCCGAGATCGAGACCGACAAGGCGACGATGGAGTTCGAGGCGGTCGACGAGGGCGTGATCGCCGAGATCCTGATCGAGGCCGGAACCGAGGGCGTGAAGGTCGGCGCGGTGATCGCGCGGCTGGCGGTCGAGGGCGAGGAGGCGGCGCCAGCGCCCGCCGCCGCACCCGCTACTGCTCCGGCTGAGGAGGCTCCCGCCGCAGACGGCCCGGCCGCCACTCCAACTGCAAAGAAGATGGCCGAGCAGGCCGGGCTCGACCTTGCCGGCGTCACCGGCACCGGCCCCAAGGGCAAGATCACCAAGGAAGATGTCGAGGCGGCGATTGCCAAGGGCGGCGGCACGCCTGCCCCCGCCGCTGCGCCCGCAGCCGCGCCCGCGCCCGCCGCTTCGGGCGAACGCATCATCGCCTCCCCGCTCGCCAGGCGGATCGCGGCCGACAAGGGAATCGACCTCGCGCAGGTCACAGGCAGCGGCCCCAATGGCCGGATCGTCAAGGACGACGTCGCAAACTTCACGCCCGGCGCGGCGGCTCCGGCCCCCGCTGCGGCGGCCGCACCGGCGGCGGCTGCCCCCACCGCGGCGCCCGCGCGTCGGCACCTCCCCCTCGATGGCACAACCCGGCCCATCGACCAGCGCTGGCGCCCGATCTACGCCGTGTGGGAGATCACCCTGCGGTGCGACCTCTCGTGTCGGCACTGCGGCTCCCGCGCGGGTCGGCAGCGCCCCGACGAGCTCACCACCGAGGAATGCCTCGACCTCGTGCGGCAGATGGCCGAGCTCGGCACGAAGGAGGTCACGCTCATCGGCGGCGAGGCGTACCTCCGCGACGACTGGACGCAGATCGCGCGGGCGGTGCGCGCCGCGGGCATGGACTGCACCATGACCACCGGCGGCCGCGGGATCACCACCGAGCGCGCGAAGGAGGTGAAGGACGCGGGGATCCGTTCGGTGAGCGTGAGCGTCGACGGGCTCGAGGCCACGCACGACGCGCTGCGCGGGGTGAAGGGCTCGTTTCAGAGCGCGTTCGAGGCCATTCGCAACCTGCGCGCGGCGGGGGTGCACGTGTCGGCGAACTCGCAGTTCGGGCGCAAGAGCCTGCGGCAGATGCCCGAGGTCCTCGACCTGCTCATCGCCGCGGGGATCCACTCGTGGCAGGTGCAGCTCACGGTGGCCATGGGCCGCGCGGTGGACGAGCCCGAGCTCCTGCTGGAGCCCTACCAGGTGCTGGAGGTGATGGCGATGCTCGCGCGGCTGAAGCCCGTGGCCGACGCCGCGAAGGTGCGCATCTGGCCGGGGAACAACATCGGGTACTTCGGTCCGTATGAGTCCCTGCTGCGGGGCACGCTCCCGCGGGGGCACATGTCGTCGTGCGGCGCGGGGCGATCGACCCTGGGCATCGAGGCCGACGGGGCCATCAAGGGCTGCCCCTCGCTCCCCACGAGCGAGTACACGGGCGGCAACATCCGCGACAACTCCCTCAAGGACATCTGGGAGCGCTCCGCCCCGCTGCGCTTCACCCGCGACCGCACGGTCGAAGACCTCTGGGGCCACTGCCGCGACTGTTATTACAACGACACCTGCCGCGCGGGCTGCTCGTGGACCACCCACGTGCTGCTCGGGCGCCCGGGCAACAACCCCTACTGCCACCACCGCGCGCTGGAGCTGCTCCGCAAGGGACTCCGCGAGCGCGTGGTGCGGGTCTCGGCCGCGCCGGGGGAGCCCTTCGACCACGGTCTCTTCGAGATCATCGAAGAGCCGTGGCCCGCGGAGGAGCTCGCCCGCGCGCAGCACCTCGCCGCCACGGGCGAGGGCTGGCTCACGGACTGAGCGCGTCCGCACGTCCTCTCGTCGCGCTCCCTCTCCCTCCCGCCCGCGTCCCCCGCGGAGGAGATCCCCGCGGCCCGCCACGACGTCGCTGCCCCGACTCACGCGGCCGCGTCCTTCGCGGTCCGCTGCGGCGTCGCGCTTGCTGAAATTCTCACGGCCGCTGCCCGTGCGGCCCTCCTGGCCGTCACGCCGCGCGGCCCACGCGGAGGCTATCCGCGCGACCCATTCGGTCGCCAAAGCCGCTGCGGCCCAAGCGGTTACGACACGCGCGGTCCGTTTTCAGTAACCGTTTACGGGCCCATGGGCATCACGTGTTCCTGCCACCGCGGGCTGAAGCCCACGGCAGCCAAGGGAAAGCCCGCTCTGCGGGCTCCTTC
>OFDC01001744.1_pt1 | contig 10912 bp, 10 predicted proteins | sample 1520941 | NCBI WGS metagenome assembly OFDC01 (sample SAMEA94258168, study PRJEB24077) | hot springs metagenome | biome: Aquatic biome; feature: Water | place: India | collected 2012-12-06 | depth 5 m | reverse complement strand
TTGGTGTTCATGCGGCTGAGGAAATCGCCGCCGAGCACGTCGTTGGCGGTGCGCAGCGTAACCGTGTCGTCGGTGCCCTTGGCCGCGATGACTTCGCCGCCGAGGATCATCGACTGCGGCGAGCCGGGCCGGTCGATCAGCATGATGCGCGGGGTGGGCGCCGGGATCGGGGCGGAGAAGTCCTTCACCGGCTGGGCCATGCGGTTTGCCGGCCAGTTGCCGAAACTCTTCTCGAGCAGCGGGACGACCTGGCCGAGCGTGGTATCGCCCACGACGTAGATCGTCGCACGGTCCGGTCGCAGCCAGCGGGCGTGGAACGCGGCGAGATCCGCGCGTGTCAGTTTCTTGACGACATCTGCTTCGCCCGTGCCGCTTGGCCCATAGCCATAGGGATGTGCGGGGCCGTAGATCGTGGGGTAGAGGACTCGGCTAGCGAGCGAATAGGGATCGGTGCGCTCGGACTGGATCGTGCTCAGCTGCTGATTGCGCACGCGTTCGAGTTCCGCCGGATCGAGCGCTGGGTGGCGAACGTAGTCGGCGAGGAGGTCAAGCGAGGCGGCGAGGTTGGGCACCAGCGCATTCAGCTCGAACGCGGTCGAATCCGGCAGACCCATGCCGTTAATAGAAGCGCCCAAGGTTTCCTTGGCGCGGGCGAGCGCGGAGGATGTGAGGCTGATGGTGCCCTCGTTCATCAGCCGCAGCAGCAGCGATGTGGTCCCGCGCGCGTCCTTCGGATCGGCGGCGTAGCCGGCATCGAACGAGACGCGCACCGAGACGACCGGCACCGCGCTGCGGCGGGCGAAGATGACCTTGATACCGTTCTTGAGGCTGGTGCGCTCGATGGCGGGGAAATCGAGCGTGGGGACTTCTCCGCCGGACGGGATCTTGCTGCGATCCGCATCCGCCGTGGTCACCGCTGCGGCGGTCACGGCCGGCGCCGGGGCGGCCGGAGGCAGCGCCGCATCGCCGCCCCGCGCTTCGCCGCCACCGGTGCGATTGCCCGGCACGACCGTCAGCGCGAAGACCGGGCGCTTGAGCCACTTGGCCAGCGCATCGCGCACGGCGGCGGGAGTGAGCTTGGCCGCGGCTTCGAGTTCCTTGCGGTAGTTGGCCGGATCGCCCGAATAGAGCAGTCCCTCGGCGAGGGTGGCGGCCTTGCCGCCGCCGCCACCGACAGACTCGAGCGAGCGGATCTCGCTGGCGGCGAACGACGTGGCGGCGCGGGCGAGTTCGTCTGCCGTTGGGCCTTCGGTCATCAGCCGCGTCAGTTCGGCATCAAGCGCGGCGCCGACCTTGGCGGGGTCCGCGCCGGGCTTCACATCGGCTTCCATGATGAACTGGCCGCCCTGCGCGAAGACATCGGCGTGGGCGGAGGCGGAGACGGCGGTCTGTGCGCCGCGCACCAGCGCATCGTCGAGCCGCGAGCTGGCAAGGCCGCCGAGGATCAGGCCGCCGACCTGCAGCGGCAGGTAGTCCGGATTGTCGAGCCCGGGGATCGCCCACATGCGGTAGACGCGGGTGGTGGCGACCCGGTCCTGCACGGTGCGGGCGATGGGCGCGGGGAGCGTCGGCACCGGTACGCTGACCGGCTGGACGGCGGGACCGGCGGGGATGGCGCCGAACCATTTCTCCACTTTGGCCTTGGCGGTGGCGGCGTCGATATCGCCCGCGAGCACGAGGATCGCGTTGTTGGGGCCGTAGTGATCGCGGAACCAGCCCTTCACGTCGGCGAGGCTGGCGCTGTCGAGGTCCGCCATCGAGCCGATGGTGGTGTGGTGATAGGGATGTCCGGCGGGGTAGAGCGTCTCGAACTCTTCATATTCGATCAGGCCGAAGGGCGCGTTGTCGCCCTGCCGCTTCTCGTTCTGGACGACGCCGCGCTGGTTATCGAGCTTCTCCTGCGTGACTGCGCCGAGCAGGTGGCCCATGCGGTCGCTTTCGAGCATCAGCGCGCGGTCGAGCGCGGCCTTGGGCACCGTCTCGTAGTAGTTGGTGCGGTCGAACCAGGTCGTGCCGTTGGCGTCGGTCGCGCCGATCTCCTTGAGCGGGGTGAAGAAGTCTTCCGGTGCGTTTTCCGAGCCGTTGAACATCAGGTGCTCGAAGAGGTGGGCGAACCCGGTCTTGCCGCGCGGTTCGTTCTTGGAGCCGACCTTGTACCACACCGAGACCGCGACCACGGGCGCCTTGCGATCGGTGTGGACGAGGACGGTGAGGCCGTTGGGCAGCGTGAAGCGCTCGTAGGGGATGTCGACCGCCTTGACGAGATCGGCGACCGGCGCGGCCTTGAGCGCAGCAGAAGAGATTTGGGGTGCGGCCGGATCGGCGGCGAGCGCGGGCGCGGCTGCAAGGAGTACGGGAAGCGCGAGGAGGGAGGCCATCAACGAACGGGGCATGGTGATCCTGCGGCTGGGGCGGGCTGCCAGCTGGCGGCCACGCCGGAAGGGATGAGCGCTCTGTTCCAGAGCATGCGGCGGCTGAACAGAAGCAAAATCGATTCGGGACCCGCTTGGCCCATTCGGGGTGGGGGTTGACACAGTTGACACAGTCCTGAGGAATAACTTGGTTCGATCAGTGTGGGCATTTTGATCGACTGGATCGATTGTCCGGTTTGGCAAGGGGGCGCGGCCAAAAGTCATCAACATGGCCATAGCGGGTTTGCTCGCTGTAGGACAGCGAGCGCCCGACGAACGTCTCTTTGGCACCGACGGAGAACTTGTGCGTTGAGGTGCAGGGGCAAGGCATGGTGGCTGACACTGCGGGATGGACGCCCGAAGAGCTTTAGATAGAGTCATAGAGATTGGCATTTCCGGGATTACCCGATCTTTTCCGATCCCTCGCGATCTCAGAGCCTGATTAGAAGGCTCTCACAATGCAAAAACGGGCAACTGAAAAATCAATCGGACGCGGCGCGCGCGGCCTCCATCACAGAGGCGGGAGGCAACTGTCCGGCAAATGCGCGCTTAAGGAAGTACCGATAATGCTTAATGAGCCTTGGATAGGTCTCATCCGCTGCTGGCCGCAAATATGGCCGTGCGGGGATACGCACGCTCTTGCGGAGCAAGTATTGGACCTAGCCAGACTGGTCTACCAAGACAGGTTGGCCACCTTTCGTCTTCGCGTAGCGCAATCCTGACATTTTGCGCGGACTTCCGGCGCGCCTTGCACTCTCTGTTACGGGGATCGTCAGGAACTTCGCCCGTTTGGGGACGATCGTGCCGCCCAACTCATGGATTAGCGCGTAATCAAGGTCGGTAGACCCCCAAACGCCAATTGTCTGGCTTCCTTGCCGATAGGCGGGCCGGACAATCTGAATCGATCGGCCAAGGTCAGTCGATCGATCCTTCCAGGTATGATTGCGCTTCGCGTGTACTACCGCATCGGACATAGTCTGATTGACAGCTTCGATACCGGCGCGACGCACGGCTTCGATGACGTCTTGACCTTTCCACACAAGCGGCATTGCAGCCTCGCTCCTGCCTTGCTGGCAACACTGCGGCCCTTGTCATCGGGCCGCAGCTTAGTTGCATTCCGATGAGCGCCTCTAGAGCGTCACGCCCGTGAGAACGCAGAAGCTCGCAGGGCGGCGAACGAGGAAATCGACGCGCGTCCAGCCGATGAATTCGAGCAAGAGGTTGTCGGCATAGGACTGAAGCCGGAGCGCTTCGATTGAGGCTTCCATGCGCACGCCAAGCACCAGGTCCGCGAAATCGCCAAGCACGATCATGCTTTCATTCGTTCCGACGCCAAGGTTGTTCGGAACGGAAGTCGTCGGGCGATAGGCCATGTCCTGGAGCGCCGGATAACGCAAGATCGGCTGGCCATCGGCGCTGACAGCGCTTTCGAGGCTGTTCCAGGTGCGCGGCGACATGATGGCATTCTTGTTCGCGCGGTCGAGCGGAACGTTGCTGTCCAGGAGGCGCTGCATACCGACCATCAGGTCATACTGCTCCGGTCGGCCAACGCCGCCGACAGAAAGGATGCCGGACGTATTGACAATGCCGCGAGGCGTGCTGCCGGAGCCGGTTCCCATGATGCCCGCGCGATCGACTTCGAGGGCGAGAGCCTTGCCCATGATCATCATCAGCTGGTTGCCGAAATCAGGCGAGTCCTGGGCAAGCTCTGCGGTTGCCTGCACCCGGACGGCAAGGCTTTTCGCAACAAGGTTGCGGAGCTCCATTGTGGGGTCGCTTGCGCCCACTGCCGCCCCTTCGGCACGCCAGCTGACGGTGGGGTCGGAGACGATACGCGAGCTCGCGACCGTGCGCGCATTCATGGTCGCAGTCGTCATGCCGGAGGCCTCCAGCACCATGAAGGACCGCATGTTGTCGATCCACTCCGCCTGATAGCCTGCCGGGATCAGCGTTCCTGTGGTCCCACCCGAAACGGACTTCATTTCGCCCGCGTATTCGAGCGCCGTCTTGTCCTCGCAGTGATCGCCGAGCATGGCCGCAGCAAGCCAACGATCCAGCGAAATCTCCGGCACTTCGTCGGTCTCGATGACGTCCGCAAGCCGGGTGCCGGACTTCAGTTCATAGACCTGGCCTTGCGCGCCGTGATGCACCTTGACGCCAGGCCGGTTGTCCAATCCGCCAGACTTGTGACCGTATCCGCGTTGCGTTTTCGAACCTGCCGGCGCACCGCCAGGGAAAGGCCAGCGGCGCTGCGGAGCCTTGGAGCCTTCATCCTGGGAGAGAACTCCATCGATGCTATCGCGAAGCCCTGTAAGGTGCTCGCGTGCCTTATCGTCGATCTTCATTTTTCGATCCTTTGCGGGTTGGCCGCCGCTTCTTCATCGCGGGCGGCAAGTTCTTCAGCCGCAGACTGGACGCCGCGACGGGTGATGGTGATGAGGGCGCGCACAGTGGCGGCATGGCCGAAGCTTTGCGCGTAGACGCCTGCCAGGTAGCCGATTGCCATGCGCAAAAAGACGTCTGCCGGAACCGTTGGCATGTCGTGCGCCAGGCGGCGCAGCGACGCGGCGAGTTCTTCCGCGATCATGGTGCGCATGGCAGCATCGCGGGCTTCAATGCTTCGGTCGCGCTTCATGCGATCAATCCTCTTTCGCGAAGTTGGGAGCGGATTTTGCGGACGCTGCGAATGTGAAGGCCAAGGGCCGTCGCCAAGTCCGCCTCAGATAGTTGGACTGAGTTCTCGATGATGTAGATTCTGCGGAGGACCGTCCCGGCAGTAGGGATTTCTACCCGACAGCCGATCGGGAACATCTCTTTGCAGAGTTTCAGGGCAGCGTCGAAGCCAACAACCTGCACCAGCCAATTGTCGGCATATAAATGCGGGTACTTCGTCATTTTCTCAGACGAAGGGAACTCCTTCGGCGTGCCGCCGTAAGACGCCGCAATCTTGATCGCGGCGGCGCGCCCCACAATGGCCTCAATCTCCGCAAGCAACAGTGGCAGTCTGAGGAAATCATCGACCATCGGCCACCCCAATTTGGGACTGCGGCTGGAGCCAAGCCGCAGTCCCGGTCCGGTTCCGCCAGGGCGCTCATAGGTGCTCGCTCTGGCAGGGGGACAGATATCCGGGGGGCGATGCCCATTGCGCACAGGAACGCGGTCCGGTGCAAAGGAAGGCGCGCACGCGGTGATTTCATGCCGTCCTAGTGAAGTGATGGCAGGGCGGACAGCCGGACCATGTTCACCGCAGTTCCGTCCGGCATTTGGTATTCGGAGACTTCGACAAGCCCGGCGCATGCCTCCAAGACCCATTCGTCAGTGCGGCGGATGCCATTGAGCTCAAGCATCCGCCGGAGAAGTGGCAAGGGCGTCCATTGTTCACGATAAGGGGCGAGAAACTGGCGGGCGTAGCGCTGCGCTTCATTCCGGATGAAATCGGCGAAGTACGGGTGCGAAAGTTCGGCCATCTATACGGTCCCCTCCAGGCGTTGCTTCCAAAGTCGCAGCGCTCCGACCGCCTTCCTTGCCTTGGCCGCAGTCAGGAACCGGAGCGCCTCCGCCTTGAACTGCTTCTTGATCCAGGCCTCCAGGTCGCGGACTGATTTTTCGGTTGCGACTTCGCGCCACAGGTTGATGATGAGGTCGATTTGCGCCTGCGACGCCATGCCGCGACTTGTGTTGCCGCTGACGATCGCGCGCCGGGCATCGCTGACGAAGCCCAGCTTGCGGAAATGGGCCATGAGCCGATCAAGGCTCTCGTTCGTCAGTTCCGTCGCCGATTGCACCCCCGCGACGTTGGCGAGAATGTCGCGGTATTCGTCATCCGTCAGGCCCAGCTTGCGCCTCGCGACCTGGACAAGCTGCAACTGCTTTCGATCGATCATCGCTCTATCCTTGCGCTTGGCTGAAAGACGGCACCCGACCACTAGGGCGGGAGCTTGAAGGGCAAATGGCCCTGTGGGCGATTTAGAGGGGTGTAAGAACCGCGTTGCGTGGTCCAAACGGCACCGGGGTAGGCTTGGGCTCTTGGCGCGCCTCACAGCCGCTCAGGATGCCGATGACGCGCCCCACAATTTGAGGCGCGATCCTGTCAGCAAAAAACGGGCCATCGACAAACGCCGCTGCAAAGTCCCGATACGATTTCACGCGCTTCGGGCGACAAGGTTTGCCCAGCAACCAGGTAGGCCCCCGATCGGGATCGCTCGCCCTGCCGATGGTGTTAGGGAACGCTACCCAAACCGCGATGCATTGCTCTCCGTTGCCATTGTGAAAGCGCCGGAGATACATCCCGCCCTCTTCCAACTCCCGGTCGCCTAGGTCGATGACGGCAACTTCGCCGGGTTCGATCATCGGCAGGCACCGGGTGTCGGTCACAGGGTAGGCGAACTCGCCTTCGCGCAGGTGGCTCACAATGCGCAGGCTTGGCAGGGGTGCGGTTACCAGGTCCATTTTCTCATCCTTCTTGCTGAAGTCTTGAACGATCGACCGGCAGCGCGTTGCGCCGCCGGAGTTGTCAAAGCGTGGCGATCGAAAGGACGGTTGCGGCCGTGACGGGATCGTCACCGGCCTCATCCTTGCAATCATCAACGAAGCGCAGGATTTGGCGGAAGCTGCGGACAATGCGATTGCCGGAGAAGCGCGTCACAATGGCCTTTTGCGCGCCCTTGTCTGTGATGCCGTGCGCCTGGACGAAGGCGGCGATGTCATCTGGCGTGACGAAATTGTAGTCGAGCCGTTCAGTATAGAGCAGACGATCGCGCATTGCCGCGTCCAGAACGCTATCGCCGCGCCGATTTTCGAGCGACATCTGGTCATTGCCGACGAAGACCAATCCTAGCGGAAACGTGCCTGCACAAAAGTAATGTGGCTCGTTATACGCCCGCAGTGCGTCGATAGCTCCTTTGGTCAGATACTGCGCTTCATCAAATATCACGGTAAGATATGGAAACAAATCTGGTCGGGCGTCTCTCGGCAAATCGTCACCGTAACTTTGAATTTCCCAGCCGAGTTGTTGCACAACCTGAGCGGTCGCATTTGTGATGTAGCCAACCGGCTTTCCATTGTGTTGCCTAAGGGCGGCAAGAAGCATCTGAAGGACTTGCGTCCCGGTGACCTTGGATTGCAATCTAATCACTATAACGCAGCCGGGATTACTGGCCCTAAATGCCTCAATTGCAGTCGACTTTCCGATCCCCGGCTCCCCGACAAATACGCAGGCTTTGCGCCGGTCATGGGTCCGCTGGATACGCGCTAGCATGTGATCCAGCACCATTGTCTGGATCGGCTGGGGGCGCTCCTCGTATACGTGTGCAATCTTGGCACACGTATCGATATCGCGCTTCAGGAACTCCACATCAGCCCTCGCGAATGCTTGATTATCCACGGCGTTGCTGCCTTTTTAGGTTTTCAGTCTGGCGACGTGCGTATGCGAGTCGCGCGTCTTCGACGGATGGTTGCGACGTGATTTGCGCCTGTCCGGCAGCCTTTGCCTTCGCGATCTCGCGGGCTTGCTCCGATGCCATGACGTCCATGAGCGGCGCTGGCGCGGCGCGGGTGGGAAGGGTGACGACGCGATCGGCGCGGTTGGCGGCAAGGTCGATTCCGCCAGCCTGCTTGCGCATGGCCCGGACGCGGGCCTCATCGGCGCGCTTCATCCGACTGCGCTCTATAGCACCGTCGATCTGTCCAGGCAGGAACGGCATGTCGGGTTGAAGCACTGCCCAACCGGCACCGGGAATGCTGGCAAGCGGTTCCGCTCCGCGCCGCCACGGCATGGCGATTTCGACCGTCTCGCCATTGGGCAACTGCGGGTGCCGGTAGAAGGTGCCGCCAATGCTCACGGCACCGCGATCTACCCGGCGTGTTTCCCGCTTCGAGAATGCGGCGTCCAGCGCACAAGGGGAGAGCGCGATCGGCCTCCAGCCGTTGGCAACGTGCTCTGCATAGCAGCCTTGCGGGCTCTTGCCCTTGAATGGTCCGGAGCCGATTTCCTCATGCTCGAAGATCTCGATGCGCTCATTGGCCTCCTGCACGAATTGCTCGAAGCTGCCGGGATAGGGCGCAGGGGGCTTGCCTACCGTCTGCGTCTTCTTGTTCATGCGGTTGCCGCCTGCCCAACCGTCCATTTGCGAAAAGACGAAGCGGTCCAGGACGGCAAACTTGCTCTCGATCGGCTTCGACGCGCCGGAGTAGGGCTTGGCATTTACGATCGTCCGCGCACCCGGCTCATTGATCATGGCGAGCGCGTCGCGCACCATGTCGAGGATGTAGAACTCGGTTCCGTTGTCGCGGTATAGTTGCTGCGGCAGACCCCATTCCGGGTGCATGACCATGCGGATGAAGGCGTCGGCAACATGCTCCTGGCGGACGCCTTCACCCGGCTCCAGCAACACGAAATGCCTGAACAGACGGTGCGTGCCGGTATCCATGAAGCCGATCATTTTCGGCCAAGTCGTGGAACCGTCGGGCCTGCGAATGATGTTGTCGAGCGGCTTAACGTCCATGACGATTTGCTCCATCGGCATGAACTTGGAGTTGTCGCGGCGGATGCGCGGGCTCATGTCATCGAAGCGCTTGCGGTCGTTGTCGTGGATATCGACAATCCGGTAGTGCTGGCTCTGGACAATGCGGCGCTGCGAGACAGTCGAAGGCGGCAACATCATGTCTATGCCGCGCCCTCGCAGGTCGCGAAGGAATGCCGTCCACGCTTCGCGCCGCACTTGCTTCCAACCGGCCCGCTGCGCGCGAGAGGCCCATGCGGCGCGGATGAGTTGGTCCACGAGCTCCGCCAGTTCGGCCAGAAGCTCGGCAGGATGGCCCGCCGCGATGAAGGCCCGGTCGAACTTCCGGGACACCATGACTCGACGCTCCCCGGCATCGGCAGGCTTCTTGTGTGCCAGGGCGTTGACGTCGCCGCCCGTCCGTTCGAGGTTCGCAATCCAGCGATAGACAGTGCGCACCGGGATATTCCACTTGCGCGCGGCCCGCAGGATTTCCGCCTTTCGCTCTGCCGATCGCGGCGGGCACTCGATTGCCTCCTGGATCACCCGCCAGCGCTTTTCTATCTTGGGGCCTTGCCCTGGCGCGGGCACCGGGGCGGGCAGTGCATTCGGATTCGAAGCTGCCTCCATGTAGCCGTAAAAGGCGCTCTGAAGGTCCAATGAGAGGCTGTTGAGAGCTACCTCATAGCGAAGGCCGGAGCGGCCTCCACGGCCTGCCACTTCGCGGACCTTAATGCCGCCCCTTTGGCTGGACTTCTTGGCCAACGCCATTTGGAGCATTCGCCGCGCGTGGCGCTCCGTCACGCCCGCCAATTCAGCGAATTCGCGCGCATCGATCCAGTTGCGAGGCGGCATTCTATGCTGCCTCCTTGAGGCGGCTGGCTTCGATCAGCCGATCTCGCAGCGCTTGCGCCTTTGCGCCGTTGGTGTGGCCGCGAAGCACGCGGTGCGCGTGCGCGTGATCTATACCGTTCAGTTTGCACCATGCGGAAAGGGAAGTGCCCTTCCGCGTAAAGTCTCCCCGGACCTGCAATAACAGGCTATCACTACCACTCAGAATCACGGTGCGTTGCATCGCTGACCACCATCAAGGTTTGTGACATGTCACATTCCATGACTAGAGTGACATGTCAACACGCTATGACTGACTTGGTAGAGAGGCTGAAATCCGCGCTTGGTGTGAGCACTGACCAGGCTTTGGCGCAGGAGCTCGGGCTGGAGCGTTCGACCGTGGCACAGTGGCGGCGCAGGGGATCAGTTCCCGCTATCTATCGGGAGATAATAGCCGCCGATGAAGTCAATGATGCTAGGGCGAAAATCATTGCTTCTAGGCAGCATTTTTATGGTGATAGCCGCATGATGTATTTGGTTAGAGCGGCATTGGCCTACATTCCATCGCAGGAATTTGAGGATAACACCGATTTGTCAGCGGCCTTATTAGGCGATCATCGCGAACGGTTGCTCCTGAACGTTGGCCAAGTTGTCCAGGAAGCGTGTCGGGCGCTGTTTGGCCGCTCTATCTGCGAGAGTGAGAACGAATACGACAAGCTCGTGAAAGCCCTTGGTGCAGAGCCATTTTCAACCCGCATTCGGCAAGCTCTGCAATGGCCTACCTTGGGTGAGCACCTGTAGTTCCCATCACGTCGAATGTCCCCAATGATGTCCGCAATCATGCCAGCCGGTATGCGAAAAGCCCGGATTTCCGCCGTTTTCGATTGCGGACATGCTGAGACATAGAGATTGGCAATAGTCCGCAATTAAGGCGATGATTTTCCGCCATTTTTCAGCGCAGATTTCCCAATCTCGCGCGCTTCGCCAGTGCCAATCTCAAAAACCGCCTCCAGCTTCGACGAACGACTGCTGAATTTTGACCTAGCTCCTTGTGTGGCCGAAATGACACACTACCTCTGGGGCCATAGGAGGATGTTCGCACCATGAACCTCGAAAAATTCACCGACCGCGCCAAGGGCTTTCTGCAGGCGGCGCAGACCGTTGCCATCC
>OFDC01001743.1_pt1 | contig 10917 bp, 12 predicted proteins | sample 1520941 | NCBI WGS metagenome assembly OFDC01 (sample SAMEA94258168, study PRJEB24077) | hot springs metagenome | biome: Aquatic biome; feature: Water | place: India | collected 2012-12-06 | depth 5 m | reverse complement strand
CTGGACGATGGCCTCGACGCCGTCGACCTGGCCGTCCAGGAGGCGCTCGACGCCGGTGTCGCCAGCGACGAGGTGATCCTCAACATCCTCGCCCGCCGGCGTGAACCGCCCAGGCCCGAGGCGATCACCACCTCTCAGGCCCTGACCTTGAGCCATCCGCCCATCGCCGACTGCGCCCGCTACGACTTGCTGCGAGGCTCTCGTGCAGCGGCATGAGATGATCGACGCCCTGGGCCAACTGGGCCTGAAGGGCATGGCCGCCGCGTTCGACGACGCCGTCACCACGGGCCTGCAGCGCAAGCGCACCGCCATGGAGATCCTGGCTGACCTGGTGAAGGCCGAGGCCGCCCATCGGCAGGCAGCCTCGATCCGGTACCGGATCACCGCCGCCAAGCTGCCGGTGATGAAGGACCTGGCGCGCTTCACCTTCGAAGGCTCCCCGATCAACGAAGACTTGGTGCGCGCCCTGCACGGCGGCTCGTTCCTGGCCGATCACCGCAACATCGTCCTGATCGGCGGCACGGGCACCGGCAAGACCCATCTGGCCATCGCCATCACCGCCAATGTGGTGCGAACCGGCGCGCGCGGGCGCTACTTCAACACCGTCGATCTGGTGAACCGGCTCGAGGACGAAGCCCGGCGTGGCCAGACCGGCGCCCTGGCCGCCCAGCTCTCGCGTCTGGACGTCGTGGTGCTCGACGAGCTGGGCTACCTGCCGTTCGCCCAGTCCGGCGGTCAGCGCCTCTTCCACCTGATCAGCAAGCTCTACGAGCGCACCTCGGTGATCATCACCACCAACCTGACCTTCGGCGAATGGCCCACCGTCTTCGGCGACGCCAAGATGACCACGGCGCTGCTCGATCGCCTGACCCATCACTGCGACATCGTCGAGACCGGCAACGACAGCTGGCGCCTCAAGACCAGGGCCTGATCCACAATCTATTCAACCTCCCCCAGACCCCCTCCGGGCAGCTGAATCTCACGTAGCTCACCCGGCGGCGACGCGCTGCGCGAGCTGACCACTACGCGCCTCGCCGCCAGCCCGGGAACTCAAACCAGAGGGGTCAATTTTGGACGCCGATAGGGGGTCAATTTTCAACGCCGTTTGACACCCACTCTTCGATATCGCCGCCAAAGCCCTCAACAACCAAACCTCCATCAGCGCGATAAGCTGCTGAGTTTGTGCGGCCTAGGATCCTCTAGACGCCATTGCCCGGCGCTACGGTGGGGTTCTTCCCTGGGCGCCGCCGCTGTTGCCGCGGTATTGCTGAGAGAAAGTTATGCGACCTAAGGCCGAAAATGCGGCGCAGTCATCAACCAGTTCGCTACTGCTTGGGGCCATACGCCGTGACGCGTCCTATGAGCCTGGCGCGTAGCAGCGATTTCGATTCCTTGAGCCAACCCTCGCACAGATAGGCAGCATTGGACGGTTCGGCCCTAGCGGGACATGACTGTCAGGCACGCCGTTAGGGATTTGGTAACCATGTGAGCCGATGAATGTTTTCTTCTTTGTTTTAGAGAAAAATCATTCAATTTACGCACCTGCAGTGCGTGTGTGGCGATTCACGGTGGGGATGGCGAAGATGGATGCAAACGTGACCGAGGCGGATCGAATTGGTCAATTGGCCAATGCTGGCGAACAGATGGTTGAGCGGCTTCGTCGCACGGCGTTTCTCCCCGGACAGACCAAGAGCCTCGATGTCCGCATCGGGATTGCTGACGCCGCTGAGCTGTTGGGTTGCTCGTCTAATCGGATTCGAATGGCCGAACAGGATGGGCGCCTCCCCTCCCCGCCCGAATCCGAGACAGGCCGACGGATCGGCTATGACATTCCGGCGCTTCTCAACATGCGACAGGTCTTGGGCGCTTCACCCCAGCGCGGGCCCAACGACACACCGTCCATAATCACCGTGCAGAACTTCAAAGGCGGCGTCGGCAAGTCGACGGTCACAACCCATCTGGCTCACTATCTGGCCGTCGCAGGGTATCGCGTGCTGGTGGTCGACTGCGACAGTCAGGCGACAACCACCACACTCTTCGGGTTCAACCCTCACTTCGCCATTCGACGTGAGGAGACCCTCTATCCTTATCTTTCGATCGAGCCCACCCAGGATGACCTTGCCTATGCGGTCAAGAAGACGGTGTGGCCAAATGTCGATCTTATCCCCTCGAACCTGCAGATGTTCGACATCGAGTATGAACTGGCGGCGGCGGGCACGGGCGGCGGCGGGGTTCTGGCCTCACGATTCCGCAAGCTTCGCGCGGGCCTGTTTGAACTGGCCCAGAACTATGATGTCGTCCTTTTGGATCCGCCACCAGCCCTCGGGACAATCTCGCTAGCCGTCATGCAGGCGGCCAATGCGCTCCTCGTCCCGCTGGCGGCCACAACGCCAGACTTCTGCTCAACAGTTCAATTCCTGTCGATGATGGACCAGGTGATCGGACAGCTCACGGCTGCGGGCATCACCGTCGAATACGATTTTTGCCGGCTGATCTGTTCCAAGTTCAACGCCAATGACCCTAGCCAGGACATGGTCCAGCGCGTGATGGACCAGGCCTTTGGCCCGGCGCTTCTGCCCGTACCCATCCTGGAGTCTGCTGAGATCAGTCACGCCGCGCTTCGGATGATGACGATCTACGAACTCGACAAGCCGATCGGCACGCCGCGGACGCACAAGCGCTGCCGCTCCAACCTGGATGAGGCGCTTTCGCAAGTGGAACAGCTCATCCGCCGGCGATGGGGACGCCCTGCCATGCAGCAGCCGTCCACACTGGCCTCAGTGACGGTCTAAGGCGTCAGGAGGAAGCACGATGTCAAAGCGTCAGTCCGACTATCTGAACTCCCTTCTTGGCCCTGATCCTGGAGCGATGGAACCTGCGGCCGAGCCGGTGGCTTCAACGCCACAGCCGGCAGGCGCCGGCAGCAATCCAGGTGACGCCTCCCCTCCCCTGCCCTCGGCGCGCACCAGTCCCGGTATGACCTTGCTTGCGCGAGAATCCGCCTTGGCGCGGGTCGCTGCGGGCGAGGTCAAGCAAGTGACCCAGCTTCTGCTGAACCCCGCGCGGGTGCGGGTCTGGGGGGGCAATGCGCGGCATCAGCAAAGCTTAAATGAAGCGTCCTGCAGAGATCTGATCGATTCAATCCTGGCGGAGGGCGGGCAGAAGGTGCCCGTGGTTGTACGGCGCGTAACGGACGATCCCGAGCATGACTATGAGCTTATTGCTGGAACCCGTCGCCACTGGTCCATTAGCTGGCTTCGGGCCAACAGCTATCCCGACCTGCAGCTGCTTGCTCAGGTACATACGCTCGACGATGAGAGCGCTTTTCGGCTCGCCGATCTTGAAAACAGAGCGCGTAAGGACGTCTCGGATTTCGAGCGTGCGAGGAACTATCGCGACGCTCTGAGGAGCTATTACGGGGATCGTCAAGTTCGCATGGCCGAGCGCCTGAACCTCTCCAAGGGCTGGCTCTCGAAGATGCTCTTGGTCGCGGATATCCCAGACTGGGCTGTATCGGCCTTTTCGGGGCTTGGCGATATCCAGCTTAAGGCCTGTTACCCGCTCGCCCAGCGGATCAAGACGCTTTCGCAATCTGATCCTGCGGCCCTGAAGCGGATGCAGAAGGAGGCCGCGCGCCTCAAGCAGGCCCAGCACGCGCGCTTGGCTGACGGGGTACCCGGTCTAACTGCCGCCGAAGTGTCCGATGCGCTTCTCAAGGCTGCTCAACCGCCAAGCCAGGAGCAGGAGTCGCTGTTCGCGGCCGACTCGGTGCATGGTCGCCGCGCTCTGTCGGTTCTTTCCGCCAATCGGAATGGAGCGACCCTCCGGATTCACGCCGGGTCAGGCGCTAGCGATGCGGAGTTACTGGGTCTGGTCGAGCGCGCTTTGGCTTTCCTTCGCACACAAGGTCGAGGCGTCGCTGAGTAGGGCAGAAAAAGTTTCCCCGGGGAAACTTTTTGGTCGCAGCGATGATCGGCAAGGGCCGGTGCGTGAAAGTTTCCCCGGGGAAACTTTCGTCGAGGGTGGAGTCAACGCGCGCATGTCTGAAACGGTCGGGCATCATGGCTAACAACACGAGCAAGGTCGGCGTGGAGCAGATCGATCTGTTCCTGCCTTATCTGGCTGATCTGAACCTTCGTGATCAGCGGGAGATGATGGAAAGGCCCTTTTTCAGCCTTTCCAAAACCAAGCGCACCAAGCCGATTGACTACACCTCGCCAGATGGAAAGGTCTGGGTCCACGTTTCGGCCAACCCCGACTACGGTATGGCGACCATCTGGGACGCCGACATCCTCATCTATTGCGCAAGCGTTCTAAACGACCTGAAAGAGCGGCGGGTCAATGATATCCCGCGCGTACTTAAGGTTATGCCCTATGACATCCTGAGGAGCATCGGTCGTCCGGTAACGGGCCGCTCTTACGAGCTTCTCGGGGCCGCACTCGACCGCCTGCAATCGACGACCGTCAAAACCAATATCCGCGCCGACCAACGCCGGGAAGCGACCTTCTCTTGGCTCGATAGTTGGAGCCAACTGGTCGATGAGAAGACCGACCGCTCTCGAGGAATCTCAATCGCCCTGTCGAGTTGGTTTTACGATGGCGTGTTGATGGCCGGAGGGGTTCTGTCGATTGATCGATCCTACTTCTCGATCACCGGCGGACGAGAGCGCTGGCTCTACAAGGTCGCCCGCAAGCATGCCGGTGGGGCAGGGGACGATGGCTTTGCGATCGCTCTTCCAACCCTCTTTGAAAAATCCGGCGCAGAAGGCCAGTACCGGCGATTCAAGTTCGAGATGGCTGCGCTAGTCCGGGAGAACGCCATCCCGGGCTACGATTTAGCGCTTGAGCCCGCGGTGACCTCGAAAGAACCCCTCCTCCGCATTCGGCGAAAGGCCGACGACAAGGGCCCGTCTCACAGAAAAGCCAGCAGCCAGACGGTCGACGTTAGCAAGACATCGGCTCCTGCTGCTAAGCCGCCCTCGCAAAACCTAGAGCCACGCGGCTACCTGACAGACGAAACGCTAGCCCATCTGCGTGAGCATTACCGCGGCTGGGATTTCTACGCCCTGCACCGCGAGTTCCAAACCTGGTTGCGCAGTCAGGACGACCGTGAGCCCGATCGCTACCAGAAGGCCTTCATTGGCTTTGTGCGGCGTTATCACGAGAAAAACCGTTTCCAGCTGCGCAGCTGAACTGGCGGCCTCAATCCATGTGGCAACAAGCAGGGTCGCTGGCTAAGCGCGCCCTGTTCCCGAAATGTCGTGTGGCCACCAACACGACCGTGACGATCCCAGTCAGTCGATGCGGTAGACATCCCTAGCTGAACGTTTTTCCGCGGGCCGGTTGGCAAAGTGATTCAATCACCAGGTCCGGCATGGTCCAATTGCCACCATTTCCTCGATGATCGACACTTCAGGAACACCCGACGATACGTTGGGAACGGTTTATCGACACTTCAGGAACCCATGCTTCGACACATTGGGAACGCGCGCGCGACACTCCAGGAACGCTGTGGATAGATTTAGCGAGCAGATTCTACGGGTTAGCCGAAAAGCTTCGCTCTTAACCTTCTAACTTTTCTCTTCTAACCCTCTAACGCGCTGAGATGTCTTGAGAAGGAAAAATTTGTAGCCGGAGGCAACTAGAGCAACTGCGCCACGGTGGCCAAAGTTGGCAAACCCCGCGCACGATGCGGCTATCCGACAGTCTCAACCGAAAACCCATGGCACAAGGCAACCCACGAGGGCGCATCCGGGACCAATGACCAGCGCCATAGCGCCGGTCCAACGCTCTGTCCCTGATAAGGGCGCGCAACCCCAGACCGACCGCGGCCGAAGAAGCTCAAGCGCCCGATATCCCTCGACCAAGGCCGCCAGCGCAAAGGCCAACCAACCGGCTGCCGGCCGCCACACAAACAGCCCGTAGCTGCCGAAGAGATAGACCAGGGCGAGGACCACATTGGTCACTGCCCAGCCAGGAACAATATCGATCGGCCGGGATCTGCCGCGCTGGAGCCCACTCGATGGAGGTACGGCATCCAGGACTACAGGCGGCAAGGGTTCGAGCAGGCCGTCTATCCGGGTTTCGTAGCGCTGAACTAGGTTCACGGCGCCACCGGAGCTGGTTGATAGCCTCGGCGAAGTTTCTGCCGACGCAGAACTTCAAGGCGCGCCTCGGCAGCACCTGGCGTTTCGAACCATTCAATGATCGATCGCCCACCACGTGCGCCGATACGTCCCCAGGTCCTGCAAAGACCTGTATCGCCGAAAAGGCCTGGAACGACCCTCAAGGCGTAGAAGCGGGCCATGTTCCGACTGGCGTCTCGCCGATGCAGCTCGTGGGCCATCTCAACTGCCTTTCGGACCTGACGGGAGTGATCACATCCCGCGCACGACACACTAGGCCCTCTATACGACAAACTCGGTCGCATAGCTATCGCGCAGCTACGGAAAAGGGGAAGGGGAGGGCGGGGGAGGGGTGCGACTAACCGCACTTCAGAGGGTTCTCCCACCATGTCAGACGCTCTTGCTCGCCAGATCGGCCCCATCAACTACTGGCCCGCCGCCGACGCCCAGTTCAGGCTCCCCAAGCCCCTGATCACTATGATCGATCAAGTCCTGACCGCCCCGCTTATGCCAGGTATTACCAAGGAGGCTCGCCACGCCGTGTTGCAACTGCGGCTCCATGCCCTTGGCGTCTGCCTTGGCTATCAGTCGAGAATGGAGGTGGGCACCGGCTACCGGCGCTTCATCTTCCAGGGACGGTTCGATGTCGTCTGGACCCTCGATCCTGCAAACGACGCCGGCTTTCTGGAGAAGCCGATCATTTTCGAGGTCGACAGTCACTGGAAGCACGAGTCGGCGCTGAAGCTTGGAAGGGTAGGGGAGGAGGCTTTCAAGCTCTGGATCTACTACGGCACCCGGCCAGCACCGCCCGAGCCCGTTGAACCGGGGTTTCGGCGTCTCAACATCCTGAGCATCCAACCATGGCGACTTGGGATCAAGGAGGCCCGCACGGTTCGTCGGCGGGACCCGGGAGCTTGGCCCGATCCGCTTTATCCGACGATGGCGCCGCAGGGCCGGCGCTCTTGAACGCTGGAAAGGCCAAGCCCAAACTCATCGACCAAAGCTGCCGCTGGAGGGCGTGATGACCAAGACGGATTTGGATCGACAGATCACGAAGCATAACGAGGCGCTCGTTGCGATCATACGCGAAGGCGCCCGCTGGCAGCTCCTTGGGTTCACGATCGTTTTCGGCTTGGCGATGGGCGCCTTCGTCGTGCTGGGCCGATAAGCCCGACGCCGCCGGCTTGGATCCACATGCGCCCCGTCAGGCCCTCAAGCCTGACGGGTCTATTCTTTGCTAGATGGCGGAGGCTGGCGCATTCCAAGCATCCTGGTTCACGGCAGTTTGCAGACTTACCTCGCCGTCAACGGAGCGACCTTAAGTCCCTCCGAACAGCACCAAACGGAGCCTATGCAATTGGTCTGCACGGTCCGGCGCTCTGGCGAGGTTCATCTGGCGCCACTTCACTGCGCGAAGATTGGCGACCCCAGGTAGATCAACCAACGTCCAATCTGGTTCACCAAGCTTGACCAATTTCAGTCTTGCCAGGAACCCTGCGGCGATCGGTTGCCTGACTGCGGCGGCGAAGCCTGAGGGGAGGGCGCTCGAAACCCCATCCAGCGCGACTGGCGCCGCAGCCAACAGCGCCACTAATACGAGCGTGATGGCATCGGGGTCGGCCTTGACGACTTTCAACACGACCAGGATTTTCACCACGCAGTGAAAGTGCCGAAACTGGTGAAATTCCCTTGACGTTTTTCACTTTCAGTGCGCTTTTCACCCTATGGTGAAAGCTCTCGGTCTGATGAAAATTGAACGTGAGGCAGAAGCTGCACTGGTGGCGTTGATCAACAGCGCCCCAAACGCTCGGGCTGGCGGTGTTGTTCGCCACATCCAACGCGATGGTCGCCAGATCGACTTGGTGCTCGAAGCCTGGGTCAATGATCGACCCACGAGTCTGATCTGCGAAATAAAGGCCGATGGACGCGGCATGGCGGCGCAGAAGGCGATCGGGCATCTGAAGTCATGGTTGTCGCCTGATCCGCGGGGCGAAGCGCCTGTTTTCATCGCGCCATTCATCGGACCGGACGTGCGCGAACTCTGCCGCGCCTCGGGCGTTGGCTATCTCGACCTGACCGGCAACTGTCGCCTGTTTCTCAATGGCCTCTTCATCGAAAGAGCCTCGGGCATCAAACCGCCAGCCGCGCGCCGGGAGCTGCGCTCGCTATTCAAGCCCAAGAGCGCCCGGGTGCTGCGCCTGTTGCTCCAAGAGCCTGATACTCCCAGGCGTCTTAGCGAAATCTCTCAGAAGACCAAGGTCAGCATCGGCCAGGTCCACAAGGTCAAGGAAGCGCTGCGGGCAAACGACTGGCTCTCTGAGACTTCAGACGGCATCTTCCTGATCAGGCCCGCTGCGGTGCTCGACAGCTGGCGCGAGGAGTACGCGCCGCCCAACGGGGAACGCTCGGAGCTCTACACCCCGCTTTTTGGCGAATCCTTGCAGCAAGCCTTGCGCGCCCTACAGATGGACGCCCCAGGTGATCGCGCCGCGCTAGCAGGGTTTTCCGCAGCCGACTGGATCGCGCCCTATGTGCGCGCCAACACCCTTCAGATCTATGCCTCTCCGTATTCTGCGGATCGCGTACGGGAACTGCTAAAAGCCACGCCCACGCCGAGAGGCGCAAATCTGGTGCTCATTGAACTGGATGATGAGGGGCCGCTCCTGGATGCGCGAGAGGCGGTCCCTGGCATCGTTACGACCAGTCCTATCCAGACCTATCTGGACCTTTGGACGAGTGGCGATCGCGGGCTGGAGGCGGCCGAGCATCTGCGGCGGGAGGCGATCGGATGGTGAGGCCGCCGATGGATAATCCACACCCGGCCGAATATGAGCCGCGCTCAGTCGCTGCGGTCCGTTCGGTGCTGCTCGAGATAGGGCAGCTCCTTGGCAGCTACCGCGGAAAGTTCGTGGTGATAGGCGGCGCGGTGCCGTGGCTCCTGCTCGACAATCCGCAGATGCGCCACATTGGCTCGCTTGACGTCGACTTGAGTCTCGATCCGGTGGCCTTGGAGAATGGCGAGTACGCCATGCTAGTCGAGACCTTGTTGGGGCGCGGCTATCGGCAGGCTGAGGACCTGCGCAAGTTCCAACTGGTGCGTGAAGTGCCCGTCGACGACGGCGGGCCGGCGATCAACATCGTCGTCGACTTCCTGATGCCGCGCGACGCCGTTGTCGAAAAGCGCGAGACCCCGCTTGTGGCCGGATTTGCAGTGCAGAAGGCCAGCGGCGCGGATCTGGCGCTGCGCTACGCCAAGATCATCGAGATCGCGGGCGTCATGCCCCTGGGTGGAGAAAACCGCGTCGAGATCGCCGTCGCCTCCGTGCCGGCACTCTTGGCGATGAAGGGCTTCGCGCTGAATAACCGTCAGAAGGAGAAGGACGCCTACGACGTCTACTACTGCATACGCAACTACGCCGGCGGCCCAGAGGCCCTGGCGGCCGACTGCAGGCTGTTGCTCGATCAGCCGGAGGCCGTCGAGGGCTTCAAGTATCTCGCCGCCAAGTTCGAAAGTCGCGAGAGCGTTGGTCCCGTCTGGACGGCGCGGTTCGCCGAGGCAGCGGGGATTCTGGACGGGCGCACAAGCGACCAATGGCAGACTGACGCCTTCGGCCAGGTCGACCTCTGGGCGAGGGCGATGGACCTGCGCTAGCGGACGACTGCAACAAGGCCAAGGTCACGGATGCTGCCTGCGCGTCGGGGCGAACAACCAAATCATGACTCTAGGCGGCTAGCACCGCGAACGGCGTTTCTGGGGAGCTGCCCGCGCCGGTCTCTAGACTGGAAATCTCCCACCTGGCTCCCGCTCAAGGAACCGTCAGTCGGGTCGTTTGGCGCTAGTGATTGTCATGGCGAGGGTCTCGAAGCAGGGTGCTGTGTCGCCATCTCTGGAGCTCTCATGAGCATGGTCGCCGTCGCTAAGGCGATGCTGTTTCTCACAGGCTGAACGACCCCAAGCCCAACCCCTACCGGGTCGTCAGAGCCCCGTCAGGTCCGCCGCCCGACGGGGCTTTTCTGTTCTGGACGCGAAAGCCGAAAGTGCAGCGTGCGCCAACCTGGCGACGACGGTCGCCGTTGCCATGCCGAATAACTTTGCAAATTCGACTACGGAGGGTCGCCGAGAGCTTGGCCTGAAGGGAGCGTCTTTGAAGGGCACGTAATGCACACCTGCGGCATGGTCTAAGTCATTAAAAATACTGCTAGTTCTTCTAGAACTCATTGTATGCCCAGGCATACGCAATTTGAATTGATGTCTATATTACAATGATTTATCATGTATGCCACTGCATACATTAAAGCGCTTTCGGGAGGTATTTCATGAGGCGTCGGTCTAGGTCAACCACAGCGCCTTTGGTCGTGCGGATCGGTGCAGATGCAATCGACCAGGCGCGCGCCAAGGCCAATGACCTTGGAATGACGCTTGCCGATTACATCGAAACGCTAATTACTGAGCAGGCTGCTCCAGCCTTTGATTACCACGCCCACCAGGCGGCATTTCAGTCGTTTGTCGCCGCCACTCTTTCCACGGCGGTTTGCTATCGCGTCTTGGGCGATGAGGAGTTCCGGAACGCGGAGAAGTATGCCCTCAGAACGGCCGCTACGCTTTTCGGTCGGCGTCCGCGCCGGCCTGCGTCGATGGGAGAGTCTCCAGCAGAGCCGGATCCCCGTATAGACGCGATCCTCAAAGCATTTGCACCACGGTAGCCACGAGGCCCTCAGCTTGACACGTTGAGAAGGGTTACGATCTGGGCCGCCAGGGGGCGTGATGTTTGAGCGTGTTCCCGGCTCGTCG
>OFDC01001742.1_pt1 | contig 10920 bp, 4 predicted proteins | sample 1520941 | NCBI WGS metagenome assembly OFDC01 (sample SAMEA94258168, study PRJEB24077) | hot springs metagenome | biome: Aquatic biome; feature: Water | place: India | collected 2012-12-06 | depth 5 m | reverse complement strand
AGACCAAAAACAAAGGTGGGCGACCAAAGGTAAAACGAGACAAATTGGATAAAGTTTTACCCTGCCGCCTGACTACCCCAGAGTATGAAAAAGCAGTAGCCGATGCAAAGCAGGTAAATTTGAAACCCTCAGAATTGGGTAGGTTTTATATAACTAAAGGCTACGTGAGTAATGTGTTTTCGGACGAAGAGCAGCAAGAAAAAAGGCAATTGATTGGTATCAGAAATAATCTAAACCAGTTGGTGAAATTAGCACATTCGACGGGCTATCGTAGTCGGGCGAATGAGATAGATAGACTTATTGGAGAAATTGATAAAATATTAGAACGGTATAAATATGTTAGCAAAAGCAAATCAATCAGGTAAGGGTTTTAGTGGAAAAATAGATTATCTCTACGATGGGAAATTGGAGGATAGGGGAGCGGTTGAAAAAGGAACGAAGGTCATTGCTCACTCCGATAATATCCGAGTGCCGAACGGAGCCGATGATAAAATCACCCGAAGTTTGCTAAAAGAAGATTTTATTGAGCAAGCCAAACAGCACAGAGATTATGGAAAAGACAAAAACACCGCCTACGTGGGCGAGCATATTTTGAGTTTTACGGCAGATGATAGAAAGAAGCTCGACCCCGAAAAATTGAAAGCCATAACGGATGAATACATAAAAATGGCAGGGATTGATAAAACGCAGTATTTGGCGGTTACGCACCATGACACGGAGAATTTGCACGTACATATTTTATTCAACCGAGCCATGAATGATGGTACTAAATACAAGGCTTGGAAAGAACAAAATAAGACCTTAGAGCGAGGGGTAGCTTTGGCGTTGGAACATGGCTTTAAGTTGGTGAAAAACCAAAAGGACGTTGCCAACAGCAAAGAAGTAATAAAAATACGCTCCGAAATGCAAGATATTAAAGATTTAAGAAACTCAAACGAATTGCTGAGTACCGCCCGAAACTTGCTGCATCTTGAGAAAATGTGTGAAGCCAAGCAAATACCATTCTCCAAAAATGAATTGAATAAAACCGTAGATTTTAATGGAAAAACCTACCAAGAAGCCGATTTGAAGACAGTTTTCCTTTTGAATAGAAACGAAAATACGCAACCAACCGAAAAGCAATTGCCTGAAACTAAAGATAAACCATTTGAACTATCACAAAAGCCCAAACAAATCCAAGAAGAAAAAAGTGAGGACTTGAAACTGAAAAAGCAAGTAAACACCCAAGATGATAATTTTAGTAAACGACCAAAACCCAAGAAAAGACAGGCTGGGCATAAAATTAAAGTTGCTAAGGTTGAGAGGAAGAAGGAAAGGCAGTGGGAGAGGGGGATTTGAATTACTAATTTTAAAAGGATTGAATATATTTAGTTGGGCGATGAGACTTTGAAAATTGAAACTTATTATTTTTTTAAGTTTGACATTTTAAAAAATAATTACTTGTAAATTTGACGAAATAGGTAAAAATAAATTCAAAAAAAGAAATAGTAGGATTAAATGCTATTGGATATTGACAATCTTCTTTACATCAATAGTAGAAATAGAAAAATAAGTTTATGAGTACACAGTTTTTTACAAATAGGGGCAACAATAACCTTTTAACAAAGTTTCAAGGAGTTCTTGAACACATTCCTAATCTTCATTCGTTTGACGCTTTAGTAGGTTATTTCCGTTCAACAGGCTATTTTAAGCTAAGACCGTTTTTAGAAAATATCCAACAAATAAGAATTTTGGTTGGAATCAATGTTGACCAACTTGCGGCTCAATACACCGCACTCGGTCAACAATATCTCAAAGACCCAATTGAGACAAAAGATGCTTTTTTAGAGCGTTTGAAAACGGACATCGAAGAAGCCGAATACAACAAGGATATCGAAAATGGAATTTTTCTTTTTATTGAAGATATAGTAACAGGGAAAATTCAAATCAAGGCACACCCTGAAAAAAATCTACACGCCAAAATTTACATTTTCAAACCTGAGAACTTTAACCCGAATTCAACAGGAACAGTTATAACAGGTTCCTCCAACTTTACTGATAACGGACTGGGAACATCTGAAAAATCAAACTATGAATTCAATGTTGAATTGAGAAGATACGATGACATAAAGTTTGCATCTGATGAATTTGAGGCTTTGTGGCTTGAGGCAGTTGGCATTTTGCCTATTGATGTGCAGGGACTTAAAAAAGTAACTTATCTTAATGATGAGTTCACTCCTTTTGAATTATATATTAAACTACTCATTGAATATTTTGGTCGTAGAATTGATTATGACCCCGCTAATGTTGATTTGTTATTGCCTGACAATTACAAACGCTTAACTTATCAGGCAGAAGCGGCCATAGAGGGTTATGAAAAGCTAACAAAATACAATGGTGTTTTTCTTGCTGACGTTGTGGGTCTAGGAAAAACTATCATCGCCTCGATTATTGCTAAGAAGTTTGTTTTTGAAAATGGCTACCATTCAAAAATATTAATTGTTTATCCCCCTGCGTTGGAAGCCAACTGGAAAAAGACAATTAAAGATTTTCATATTTGGAACAATTGTTCTTTCATCTCAACAGGGAGTTTACACAAAGTAATTGACAACGAAATTTTCGACTACCCTAATGCTGATGAATATGATTTAATCATTATTGATGAAGCCCACAAATTCAGAAACGACAGTTCCCAGATGTATGAGAAGTTACAAACCATCACAAAAACTGACAGGAGAATCCCTGGAGTTGACGGAGACATAAAAAAGAAAGTGATGTTGCTTACAGCAACACCACTTAACAACCATCCTGCGGATATTGAAAATCAAGTTTATTTATTTCAAGACAAACGAAATTCAAATTTACCTGCGGTTAAAGACTTGCAACAATTCTTTACACCATTAAAAGAAGAATATGATAAACTCAAAAAAGACAAAGTTCTAAATGTTAGAAAAGTTAAAGCAATCTTTGATAAAATTCGTGACAAAGTTGTTGAGCCTTTGGTCATAAGAAGAACCCGAACCGATATTCTAAACAACCCTGAATATCTAAAAGATATTAAAGAGCAAGGTATTGAATTTCCAGAAATCAATCCTCCGAATGAAGTAAATTATGAATTTGATGATAACCTTTCTCACCTTTTCGATAAAACCATAACCCTATTAACTGGTTTAAACGAAAACGGTAAAGAGGTTGGAGGTTTGGGGTATTACAGATATAGAGCGATTGAATACTTAATAAATGAAGAGGACAGAAAACGATATGGTGATGTAGTGTCTATTTCGGGCAGACTTTCTGCCATTATGAAAACTTTGTTGGTGAAAAGATTGGAAAGTAGTTTTCACGCTTTCAAAATGTCATTGGGTCGTTTATTGAAGAATACAGACCATATGATTAAAATGTTTGAAGAAAATTCAGACAAAAAATCCGTGTATATTGCCCCTGATATAGATGTAAACAAATACCTTGATGAAGGCGATGAAGAAGGTTTAGAAGCAAAAATCAATTCAAAAGGTGGGAATAATCAAATGTATTATCCTAAAGACTTCAAAGAAACATTTATTATTTTACTGAAACAAGACCGAAAAATGGTTGCTGATTTAGTTGAAGCTTGGAAGGAAATAAACTATGACCCCAAATTAGAAAAATTTTTACTGGAGCTGAAAAATACCTTTTTAAAGAAGTCTGCCAATCATTCGGGTAAATTGGTGATTTTTACAGAGTCCAAAGAAACTATGGACTACATTGAGAAAGCTACCAATGATGCTGGATATACCAAAACGATTGGTATCAGTGCCAACAACAGAAAAGAAAAAGAGAAAACTATTCGGCTAAATTTTGATGCTAATCAAGATAAGGCAGATTGGCAAAATGATTTAGATTTTATTTTTACTACGGAAGTTTTAGCCGAGGGTATCAACTTGCACCGTTCTAATGTTATTATAAACTATGATGTGCCTTGGAACTCTACACGCTTAATGCAAAGAATTGGTCGTGTCAACCGTATTGGAACGGAAGCAAAGGAAATCAATGTTTTTAACTTCTACCCTTCCGATAAATCAGAGAACCAAATAAAATTGACACAAACGGCCATTAAAAAATTACAAGCCTTTCATTCTGCGTTTGGTGAGGATTCTCAAATCTATTCGCAATTAGAAGAAGTTGGAGAAGCAGGTTTGTATGGTTCAAAATTAAAAGAGGAGTTAAATGAAACTTTGCTGTTATTACAAGAGCTAAGAACTTTCAAAAAAGAACATAAAAAGGAATTCGACATGATTTCGAAAATTCCGCAAAAATCAAGACTGGCAAGAAATGCTGGAAATGTTAAACTTCAACCTGTGGAGAAGTGTTCCATAACTTATTTAAAAAGTGAAGGACACCCTGGCGTTTTTTACAAGATTGACGAAAATAATATTGTTCACGAATTGAACTTTGTAGAAGCAGCCAAGATTTTTAAAGCATCAAATAATGAGGTTGCTTTAAAACCACTTCCTGAATTTCATCATGAACAAGTGAATAAGGCAACTGAACATTTTAAAGCAGTAGTCAAAGTTTCAGTAAATAGCAAGGTTGATAAAAAGACATTAGGGCCAAGTGAAAAACGTGTCTTGGATAAGTTACCAAGCTTTGCTGCTCAAATAACCAATCCTTATTACAAGAAAATTTTACTCCGAACGATTGATGAAATTTATAAGGGTTCTCATAAAAAACTACCGACAAAAATTGATTTATTTTTCAAAAACAACAAGATTAATGACCTTGAATCAATGATAGATAAATTATACAAGGAGGTTATAGCAGAATATAAGTTCAGCGATACAGAACCTGACAACAATAATGCAAAAGTGAAAAAGATTTTTGCAAAACCTCAAATTGTAATTTCAGAATCATTTAATTGATAAACAATGAATAAAGATACTTTAATACAACTTTTCAAAGCACCCTATAAACGTCAAGCGTTTATAGACAATGCTTTATTGCCCACATTTCAAGGGAAAGTGGCTAATCTCAAGATTTTTGATGCTCAAGGCGTTCAAGAAATAAATTTAACCGCATCTGAGCAAAACTTTGCGGTTTCAGTAGTAAAATATGGAGAGTTTCAAACCTTAGACGAACTTCCAAGAACGGTCGAACTCTTTGAAGTGATTGTAAACGATAACAAGCAAATTGAAAGAAGCCGTGTTGGCTTGGGTGCTTTGGTAAAAAAACATATCATTGGAAATAATGCCATCTTAGTCAATTTTGCCTACCAAAATCCTGAGAAAAGATCTTGGCGTTTTTCTTTTATTGCTCGTGATGGCGTGTTTCAAGATGGTGAAATGCTAACAAAAGATACGCATCCTAAACGCTATACTTACGTTTTTGGCGAACCCGAAGAAACCTATAAAACCGCTCTTGACCGTTTTTTTGTATTAGCAAACGAACTTGAAATCACTATCAATAAGATTAAAGATGCTTTTGCTGTAGAAGCCATGTCTAAGGCATTCTTTGATGAATATCGAGATAAACATTATGCTGGTTTCGTTGATTACCTGATGCGTTCTAATTTTAGCAAATCGGCTTTTAAAGGTAACGATAAAGATGTAAGAGACTTTGTAAAAAAATTATTAGGACGTATTGTGTTTTTGTACTTCCTGCAAAAGAAAGGCTGGCTAGGTGCAAAAGACACTTCGTATAAAGATGGTGACAAAAACTTTATGACCAATTTCTTTAAAAAAGCAGGTGCAAACGATGCTTTTTATGCCAATTGGTTATCTTCCCTATTTTTTGATGCCTTGAATAACGAACGCCCCAATGATGATTTTACCATGCCAGATGGTGAAGTGGTAAAAATCCCGTACTTAAACGGTGGTTTGTTTGAGAAAGAATCAGAGCAATACGATTTTATTACATTCCCTGCCGAATTGTTTGCTAATTTATTTGAGTTTTTCGACCAATATAATTTTACTATTTTCGAGAGTAGCCCCGAAGACCATACGGTAGCGGTTGACCCTGAAATGCTGGGTCATATTTTTGAAAACTTATTGGAAGACAACAAAGACAAAGGTGCATTTTATACGCCCAAAGAGATTGTGCACTATATGACACAAGAATCTTTGATAGAATACTTGCACACCCAAATACCTAGTGCAAACAGAACAGAGCTTGAAAACTTTGTAAAAAATAAAGAAAACCAGCTCAGTAAAGATTACAAAAAAGAAATAGACCAAAAACTCGATACTGTAAAGATATGCGACCCTGCCATTGGTTCGGGGGCATTCCCGATGGGTTTGCTACAAGAAATTTTTAGCTTGAAAGAACGCATTGCGTATGAGTTGGGCTATAACGTTTGGAGCCCAGCTACCGTAAAAGAAAACATCATCCAAAAGTCTATTTATGGGGTGGACATCGAGCGTGGTGCCGTGGATATTGCACGATTGCGTTTTTGGCTATCGCTCATTGTAGATGAAGAAATGCCTAAAGCTTTGCCCAACCTCGATTATAAAATAGTGGTAGGCAATAGCTTGGTAAGCAAGTTTAACGATACGGTAATAGAGATAGACTGGAGTGATGATACTGCCAAAGAGGGATTGTTTGGGCAAGAAATAGCTGAAGACAAAAAGAAACTCTTAAAGGAAATCTCAATCAAACAATCAAAATACTTTACTGCCGATAATGCACAAAAAGAAAAACTCAATCTTGAAATTAGAAACTTGAAATTGGATATTTTAACCAAGCAATTGGAGCTAATAATAGAAAACAAAGGCTTCAAAGGTGATTCAATGCAAGGTCTTAATAAAAAGCAAATTGAGGCTTGGCAACAAACACAAGACTGGAAAAAAGCACTCAATGACCTTAAAATGTTGAAAAAATACTCCGATAAACCATTTAACCACTTTGATTGGAAATTAGATTTCCCTGAGGTATTGAATCCTTTAGTAAATGAAGTTACTGGGTTTGATATTGTGATTGGGAATCCGCCTTATGTGCAAATTAAATGGTTATCTGACAAGGATAATTTGAAACAAAAGAACTATCAATCATTTACAGCTTCTGGCGATATCTATTGCCTGTTTTATGAGCAAACTGATAAACTTTTGAAGGAAAAAGGAGTGGGATCTTTTATCACATCAAACAAATGGTTGAGGTCAAGTTATGGAAAAGGCCTGAGACAATATTTAATAAATAATTCAAACCCAATAAAACTCATTGATTTTGGTGGAAATAAGATTTTTGACACAGCAACAGTTGATACCAATATTTTATTTTGGACAAAAGAGAAATATTCAAAAGCTACCAAATCCATTTTAGTTGATAAACAATTTGAGAAAAGAATGGATCTAGCTAGATATACAGCAGATAAATTCCAGCCTTATGAATTCAAAAAAGATGATTCTTGGCTCTTGCTTTCAGACTTCGAAATTACGTTAAAACAAAAAATCGAAATTAAATTTAAGCCGATTAAAAACCATAGCCTCAATCTTTATTATGGAATTTTGACAGGTGCTAATGGAACTTTTATAATTAATGAAGATACAAGACAAAGATTGATAGAAGTTGATTTTAAGAACGATGATGTAATAAAACCAATTATTAGAGGTAAAGATTTAGATAATTATTCCTTCAAGTTCGCAAATGTCTACTTACTAAACACACATAATGGGACAGAAACAACTAACAGAGTAAACGTGCCAAAGGACTTCCCTACTTTGATTGAGTATTTCAATGAATTTGGTAATGATTTTAAAAATAGGGGTGAAAAAGGAAAGGAATGGTACAATTTACGCAGTTGTAGCTATTTGGAAGAATTTTTAAAACCAAAAATTATTTATGCGGATATTGTTCAAGATAGGGGCAAATTTTATTTTGATATTGATGGTTATTACACTAATGACACAGCTTTTATAATTACTGGAGACGATTTAGAATATTACACTTTAATCTTAAACTCGAGATTATTTAGCTATTTGTACAAAAAATTTTACTCAGGTGGTGGCCTTGGTGATAAAGGTTTGCGATTCAAAAAAGAATTTATTGAAAAGATACCTGTTCCAACAATTTCAAATTCAAAAAGATTATTTTATAACTCCACATTGAAACTTATTCAATTCACGAAGAAAACAATTTTTCAAATTGATAGGAATTCACCCAACACTCACATTTCCGAAGCCTTCGAAGAAGTCATAGACGCCTTAGTTTTTGAATTATATTTTCCTGAAGAGTTTGCAGAAAAAGGCATTGCCATAGAAAAATATGCCAAAGACATTTTTAAGCCAATTGATGGTTTGAGTGAAGAAGACCAGATAAAGGCTATACAAGAGGCTTATCAAACCCTGCGTGAGAAAGATAATCCGCTTCGTAATCAAATCAAGTTAATGAAGATTGAGCTGAAAGAATTATTGTTACCTATTTTAAGTGTTTAGCTATGCAGAAAATTAAATCTATAACGCTGCGTAACTTCAAGTACTTTTTTGGCAAAGAAACGGAGCAACCGCAAAACAAGATAGAACTAGACAAGCAAAATCTTTTGCTTTATGGTGAAAATGGGAGTGGCAAAAGTTCTATTTATTGGGCTTTATATACTTTTCTGCAAAGTGCCATAAAAGACCCACGTTCAGAAATTGAAAAATACTTTGACCCATCAAAAGACCAAAACTTGCGTAACCGCTTTGCTCAACCCGATGATGAGTCGGGTATTGTAGTCGAATTTACTGCACCTTCTGGGGGTACTATCAAAGAACTAAAACGCAATACAGATAGAACATACAGCATCAATACTTATCGAGATACTTTTACAGAAAGGGCTTTAATAGGCAGTGATTTTATCAATTACAAGTTTCTTTCAAAAATCTATGATTTCCGCAATAGCGAGCCTATAGATTTATTTGAAATGTTTGAGCGAGACATTTTGATGTTTATAGACTTTGGAGAAGCCTTCACGGAACACGATGGAACGCTCTCTACAAAAACTTATGCAAGCGATTGGTGGAAATTTATTTGTGAAGGTCATCAAACATTACCTAAAAACACGAATAAAGTAGCTGAACGAACTGACGAATATATTCGCTTTCAAACTATAACTATTCCGAGATTTGTCGCATTATTAAAAAGCTTTTTGATTGACATTACGCAAGGTGCCAATGACTTATTAGAAAAAGAATTCAAAGAGAATTTCAGAATCAAGTTTGATACCGATAGCATTGAATGTGTTTTTAACAAACGCATTGATGGTAAAAACAAGCAAAAGGACGGAAAACTTCATAAGCCCAAAATTCCACTCCAAGTAATTTTTAATCACGGAAGCCTTGCAGAAGCAAATAAAGCAATAATAAAACCGCACACTTTTTTAAATGAGGCTCGTTTGACAGCTATTGCCCTGTCTATTAGACTATCCATTTTAGACAGAAGACCAACATTTCCTAATTCTGCAAGGATTTTGGTTTTAGATGATTTGTTACTTAGTTTGGATATGAGCCATCGTGACAAAGTGTTGGATATTTTGTTGAGTGATAGTTTCATCAACACATATCAAATCTTAATTCTTTCTCACGACAGAGCTTTTTACAATATGTGCAAAAACAGAATCCAAGACCGTTTTGAAACAGGCTGGATTTTTAAAGAAATGTATCAACACCAAACAGATGCAGGAATTCCTTGCCCTTTTATTCCTGAGCAAAGCAATTATTTAGATTTAGCCAAAAAGTACCTCAAAGAGTTCGATTACCCTGCCAGTGCTAATTATCTTCGTAAAGAAACAGAACGTGTTTTTAAGTATCTGTTGCCTAGAAATCTATGTTTACATTTCAAGGAAGATAAAGGAATGGTGACTTTGCAACTCGACAACCTCATTTCAAATTTCCTGAAGTATTTCAAAGAGTTAGGAGGCAACATTGAGCCATTTAAAAAACTCAAAGAACATAAGGATTTACTGTTAAATCCGCTATCTCACGACAACACCGAATCACCTATCTATAAAAGGGAACTTGATAACATCATTGAAATTTTAGAAAAATTGAATCAATTGAAAGTTCATACCATTGGAATGGATGATGATGCAAACCAACATATTTTTGAATTACACGAAACCGACCCTGCTGGCGACAATTGGGTAGTCGAATTTACGTTGAAAGAAATTTATAGAGGTATAAAAGACTTAGACGGAAGTTGGCATTTATCAAATCCAAACTGCCATTTCTTGACTAAGCAAAATACAACTCAAAACACAGCAAAAGTTGCACTTGGAAATACTGTCAAACTTGGCCAAGGTTATGGAAACATCAGATATGGCTTAAAAATCAAAACTGATGCGGGAGATAACATCAAAGACTTGAAAGAAATCATTTTTAAAGATGGACAAAAACTAATAGACGTATTGAATTCATATTCCAGCGATTAAAAGCCAATTTATCAAATAATTGGAAAAAACAAATCAATATATTTAAGCTCAATAGTTTAAATATTCTTACTTAGATGAGTGGTAAGGGTTGCGTTTAAAAGGACTAAAATACTAAATTACAATAAGAAACTTTTATTTTGCTCACCTATCTAATTGAAATCATTACATTCAATACACCAACAACAAATACTCAATGGGATTCACAAGAATCCCATTTTTTCTTACTTCATAATGAATATGATTGCCAGTAGAAACTCCAGTGCTGCCAACCATACCGATGGTTTCTAAGATATTTACGGTCTGTCCTTTTTGTACAGAAATTTTAGAAAGATGCCCGTAGGTGGTTTCGTAAGAGTTTTGGTGGTCAATTACCACAAAATAACCTAAACCAGCATCATAGCCAGTAGTTTTGATGATTCCAGTAGCCGTTGCGACCACTTCTCTGACCGAGCAAGCAATATCAATACCGTTATGATGTTTGATTATGCCACTAATTGGGTGTTTTCGAGTGCCAAAACCACTCGAAATTTGTGCATGAGTGAAGTCTTTGAGTGGCAAAAAACAAG
>OFDC01001740.1_pt1 | contig 10925 bp, 5 predicted proteins | sample 1520941 | NCBI WGS metagenome assembly OFDC01 (sample SAMEA94258168, study PRJEB24077) | hot springs metagenome | biome: Aquatic biome; feature: Water | place: India | collected 2012-12-06 | depth 5 m | reverse complement strand
AGTTTTGTTCTTGAGTTGCATCAAAAACTGGAGCAATTTGAAAAGGAATTGTTTCGTTTTGGCGGTCGAGAGCCACAAAGTAATGTAATTTATCTTTAATGATTGGTCCACCCAAAGAAAAACCATATTGTTTTTGATTGATATTGGTCGTTCTTGGTGTTCCGTTGGCATTAAATTTACTATTCATCGGAAACAGTTCTTTGCCAAAAAGTTTTGCCTTACTCGCTCTTTGGTAGAAAAATGCTGAGCCTTCCATTGTATTCGTACCATTCTTTGTAACTGCGTTGACTGAGCCACCACCTTGACGGCCTTGTGTTACATCATAATTATTGGTCGAAACTTGGTATTCACGGATAGCTTCTTGTGAAATTGTATAAGGACCATTGCCAACAGCTCCGTTGGTGTACATATTTCGTGCATTTGCACCGTCCATCGTAACGTTGGTTGATGAAGTACGTTGGCCACTAAAACTACCGTTTCGACCTTGTAATGGTGAGAGTGCAGTTAAAGCCGTAAAGTTTCGGCCTTCCATCGGGAGTTGTTTCATCTGCAAGGCCGAAACAGCAATTGCTGCTCCAGCACGCTCGGTTTCTTTATTGATGAATGAATTTGCCGAAACTACAACTTCAGACAAGGTTGTGTTTGAAGTCATAAGTTTTGCATCAATTTTCAATTTATCTCCTTGATTGAGAGCATAATCTGAAAATTTTTGGGTCTGATACCCAACAAACGAAACGGTAATAGTATAAGGTTTACCAAGTGGAAGTTGTTGCAGTTGAAATTCACCGTTGATATTGGTGAGTGTACCAGTCTGAAAACCAGTCGACTCGTTGCGAACACGAACCGAAGCCCCTGGAATTCCTTCCCCTTTTTCGTCTTTGACCACACCCGCAATAGTGGCGTCAGTTCCTTGCGAAAAAGCATTAACACAAAATAATAGTCCAATTAGAAACGATAATAAAGTTTTTTTCATGGGTTGTGATTATAGTTTTTTGAAACGCAAAACTACTTCCCCCATGTAAAGTCAATATTAGCTAATGATTGTTTATAGATTAACAAAATTCATTTTAAAAAGAATAAAACTTACAAAAAGTTAATCATCAATTTTTGTTAGGTTACGATTCAATTGCGATTTTTTCAAAAATATATTATTTAGTAAAATTGTTATATTTAACAATTTTTTGATTTTCATTAATTGATTTCCTTTAATTTTTCCAATACATTTATTTATTCAAATAATACTACAGTTACTGCTCCTTTTTTCAATTTCTTGCCCAAGCAAACTAAATATAGATTCAAATAGCACAATTTCCTTGACTAATTTTTTAAATTAATATTGTACTAATTTAAATTAATCTGAGAAATTTTACGTAAAACCTTACAAAGCCGCTTTTGTATATTTTAGTGAATTGATTGAATATGGTTCTTATCATTATACTTTCATGGATTACCCAGAAAAAGAACTCCAAAAAATTATACTAATGGTAATTTTGGATAAAAAAATGCAGTTCCGAAGTAGAACTGCATTTTTTATTTACCATCAGAAACTATATCTTAAACCAAATTGCATTCTCCATCTTGATAAGACATCAAAACGGTTCTGAATTGCTGTTTTCTGTGTCGTGTCAAAAGTATATGTTGGTACACCTTTATCAACTGAAACTGCAATTGGTTGTACTAAGCCTGTTTCACCAGCCCATTGGCGTACTCCCCAGTTTCTATTCAAAAGGTTACCAACGTTCAAAATATCAGCACTTAATTGAATAACGTTTTTATTCTTTAAATTAAAGTCTTGAAGTATTCTCAAATCCCAGTTTGAGTACCAAGGTGCAAGTGAAGCATATTTTTGTGCAATATGTCCTCGATGCTTGTTCAAATAGCTATCATTCTGGATATACTGTTTTAAAGCTGATTTTTGAGCAGCCTGTGAGGCAGCATCACCACTAAATTTCATTTGCTCAATTTGAGTTTCTGTTGGAATAAATAATAAGTCATTTAGTCCAGAGCCATCATTATTCAAATCACCTGCATAAGTAAAGCTATATCTTCCTCCTTGCACATATTCTCCAAAAATTGATACCGTAGTTGCCATTTTCCCATAAGTAAACTTACGAGAACCAACGGCCATTATCCTATTTCTATTTCCATAAAGTGAAGGTGCTAAAATTGCTTTATTGGTGTTTAAGGGATTCGCTGGATTTCTATCATAAGCATCTGACGAAATCTCTGCATCTATTGAAGCTGCATCTTTCGCATCTAAGAAATTATAAGCAAATTTCAAATACATCCCATTTTCAAAAGTTTTCTCTGCCTGTAATGATGTATTGAAAGTATAGCCAATTCGAGTATTTCCAAAAACATAGGCATTAGTAGCCCCACCAAACACGGTTGCACGGTCAGTAGCTTGATAATATGGACGATTATCTACACCAGAAAGTTTGCCAGTAGGTAGTTTTAAACCATAATTACGAACAATTGCGGCATTTATATCTTTTGTATAAACCACATCCGCTGAGAGCGTCCAACCATTTTTAAGTTTGTAATCGTATCCTAAATTTGTTCGCCAAACTTGAAGGAATTTAAAATTAGGGTCTGTTACACAATAGAAAAAGAAATTTGGATTTGCCACCTGATTACCAATCCAAACAAATGGGAATCGACCAGTAAATAGCCCACTACCACCTCTTAATTGTTGCGTTTTATTGCCTTTTACGTCATAATTAAAACCAACCCTTGGAGAAATCAATGGCGTTTGTTTAGGCAATACTGTGTGGTCAAAATAGGTTGCTTTACCATCTTCATTATAATATTCGATCTTAGGGTCATAGCAACAATTTCTTGCTAAATTCTCTTCGATTTTCTTTTTTGTATCAAAATAAAGTGGCATATCTATACGCAGCCCATAAGTCAGATTGAATTTAGGATTTAAGGCATATTCATCCTGTGCATATACTGCTAATTGCCCTAAGTTTGTTTCTGCTAAAGCCCAATTTGCATCTGTTGCAGCTTTCCGTGCAGCGGCAACTTCATCGGCAAAATCTTTCGATTTAATAACTGCGGTAACATCACTCATAGGCACATCAGGGAAGAAAACTCTTGAACCATAACCTGTGAGATTGAATGAATTATTAAAATTAAACTTTTCAAGACTCGCACCAATTGTGTAAGTGTGCTTTCCAGAAAATATATTCAGATTATCATTAATCTGTAATACATCTTGGTCAAGTTTATTATTAATTGAAAAAGGTTCGTGGCCTGCGACTATATAACGTACACCGTCTTTGCCAATATTGAAAACAGGAAATGGAGCAGAGAAAGGGTCACGAGTATCTCTAAAAGCTGTATAACCCAATTGTAATTTATTCGCCATTTTATTACCAAAGCGTGATTTTAGCTCCATTACTCCTCCCAATATGTTGTTATTTATCCTATACCCAGAATTTTTAAATTGTAAAGTCAAGAAATCTGGCCCACGACGCCCAATGGCCGATGGATGAGCTGGTTTCTCTTTGAAGGCATCTAAATAAGTGGTGGTTAGAGATAAATTATGGTTATCATTGATATTCCAATCTAACTTGAAAATTGCCTTTTGATTTTCTGTTTTTAAAGCAAATCCCTCGTAGGCCCCAGTTTCATACCCGTAGGTATCCTTCAACAATTTTGAAACTAATTGCATATCAGATGCTAACACACGTGATACATCCGAACCAGTTCTTCCACTTGCAGCAGGTCTAAAAGGTGAACCAATATCAGAACGACGATCGAACTCTGCGTTTGCAAAGAAAAATAATTTATTCTTGATGATAGGTCCTCCAAGACTAAAACCAAATTGGGTTTGGCTAAGATCAAGCTTAGTAAAATCTACGTCTTTTACCTTTGTACCTACTAAATTCTGATTTCTTGTAAATCCAAATATAGTACCTTTAAAGTCATTAGTTCCAGATTTTGTTACTGCGTTAATTGAAGCACCTGTAAATCCGGCCTGAGTAACATCATAAGGAGCAATTTGAACGCTAATCTGTTCGATAGCATCTAAAGATACAGGTTGAGCATCTGCTTGCCCTCCAGGTGTTGAAGCATCCAAACCGAAAGGGTTATTAAAGATTGCACCATCAAGTGAATAATTATTAAATTGGTCATTTCTACCTGCAAATGATCCACCTTCAGCTGACATTGGATTTAAGCGGACGTAATCAGCAGTTGAACGAGAAATTGTTGGCAATGCTCGTAACTTATCACTGCCTATAACAGTAGAAGCACCCGTACGGTTTGCATTCATTACATCATCTGCCTTAATTACAACTTCATCAAGGGTAGTGGTTGATTCAACCATTTTAAAGTCTTGATTGAGTTTCTGGCCTAATTGCAAAAATATACCTTCAACTTTTTCAGTTTTTGAACCAACTGCTGAAACTTCGATGGTGTAAGGTCCACCAACTCGTACATTTGGTAGAGAGTATCGACCATCTACACGGGTAGTAGTAGCGTATTTAGAGCCTGAGGCTTGATGTATTGCTACAATTGTTGCACCTGGTAAACCGTCACCCTTTGAATCAGAAACTAAACCAGAAATTGTTGATGTTGTTACTTGAGCGTAAATGGTAGAATGTACAGTCAAAATCATTGACCATACAAATAATAGTAATTTTTTTCTCATAAATCGGATTTTTGTATTTGTTATAAAGTGTTTCGACAAATTTAGTTTTTAATTGGTTTTTAATCTTAAAATAATAAAAACTTAACAATTTGTTAATACAAGATTTGGCTTTAGGATTTTAGTTATCAACTTTATATCAAAACTGCATAAATGAAGTCTATTTAGAAGCATATGAATATCTTATGTTAATGATTTTTTAAGGAAATCAGAAGATATTGTTAAAGTGTTTTCTTGGATTTTTACTAAAACGTTTCACTTATTGACAATAAAAAAGTCTCTACAAAATCGAGCCTTTTTTGAGTAAAGAAAACAGTTTAATATTTTCACTAAATCCTGATACTGAGCAGCAAGGATATATATTCTTATCAAAATCTATAGTTAGCTGAAATGGGAGTGGACATATAGAACTGGGAATATTTGGATTGAACACAAACATTTTATCGGGCAATTTTTTTGCTCTGTCTGATTTAACAGAGGGTGATTCGTGAATTTTAAATTTATTGAGTAGTTCAATAGGAAAATAGTCATTTAATCTTTTGCCACCATCAAAATACGAAGAGTGGATTTCGAGAAAAACACTTTCCTCCAAAGAAAGTTCTAGGAGATTTTGAAAGTCCCTTTGGGAAATGAATTCTGAGTGTGACTCATCATAACTTGCTTGAATTAATGTTAATCCACACTCTTTAAGTTGACGAAGCTTTGATCGACCAGACTCTCTATTGTTTCCCCAAAACCATTAGTTGAAATAGTAAATGAGAGGTTTAGTTTTTACATTCCTTGGCTAAAGTCAGCAAACGTTCGAAGTTTAACATAACTTCACCGCCCGAAAATATTTGTTCAAACCCATTTCTTTTGGCTTGATTGATAAGGTCTATACTTTCGTCAATTTCTATTCCTCTTTTGTCTCTTGGAGAACTTGATTTGCAATAAAAGCTACGTTCTGCGTTACAATGATTTGTAAGAATAATTCCAAGAGTTTTAGTAACCCTTGTGTTGCCTACTTCTATGATGAACTTTTCACCAATACCTCAGGGTAAATCTCAAGCAAAGCTTCAACGGTGCGGCTTCATTAAGCTTTTTAGCTTGATTGGCATATCCACGACAAGTTGAGCTACAATACTTAGCAGTTGAACGATTTGTAAAATAATAGGACAACAGTATAAACAAGTTTTTCAAAAACTTTAGCGTTGTATTTGAACTTACTACGGTCGATGTTAGCATATTATTAAGTGTTTAATAATATACAAATAAACGTAACAATTTAATTTGAAATAAAAACGATATAATACTGATATAAAACTAATATTTATTTTTGTGCTTTATAAAGGACATTTTGTCCCTTATGTTTTCTTACATCCATGATTCAATTTTTTTAATAAGATTTTTAATTTCAATAATGTGGTTTTTATCACGAGTCTGAGCCAGCTTCTTTGACGAATCAACCAACAAATTGAAAGTCTTCTTTAACTCTTTTTCTGTTATTTTTATCGTTTGTTTATCTTCTCCCCTACTCAAAAGTTCTTCTATTTTTTCAGCACTTTCAATACTTGCTTGAGTTTCTACTTTTGCCAATTTTTGAATTAACCCTTTATCAATGTTTTGTTTTCCAGCCAATACTTCGTTGCGGAGTGTATCACTTAGCTTGTTTAACCCCTCGGCATAATCGGCATCACGTTTTATCGTTTTTTCGTTTACGTTGTATTCAGCAGCCAAACGTTGAGCCGTGTTTTGAGTATAAGGGACATTTTGTCCTTTATGATTTTCTCGGTCATACTTTCCCTTTTCTGCCTTCTCATTATTGTAGCGTAACCCCCTAAAATACGATACTTGTTGCGGATTCAAATTTCGACGTCCCAACTGCAAATCAATCATATAATCTTTTACTTCTTTCAAAGAAGTAAATTGTAATAATTGAATATTGAAGGGCAAAGTGTGTTTCCGACAAATACTAAAACGGTTATGCCCATCTATCAATGCAAATACTGGTTCACTGGTATTCCCTCCTACTTCTGTTTGAGTGGTTTCCCAGACCAACAAAGCATCCTTACAGCCATAAGTAAGAATATTTTGTTCAAGCTGTGAGAGTTCGTCAGTATTAAGTGGCGGAATAAACGTACGTAATTCTTCTAAAACAACAATACTTTGCTTGATAGCTTCGAGCGAAATCAGGCTACTACCGAGGGCATTTTTTGTTTTTGAGGCAATAATATCTGCAAATTTTTTGGCCATTATTTTACGATTTGAAGGTAGTTTATAAATTCGTCACAGAAGTTGGCGTATAATTTAGCTGCTTCTGAGTTCTCGGCAAATTTTGAAATGGATTGTTGCTCAATTTGAGCTTTTTGAAAATCGACCAAATGCTTGATTTCAGTTTCAAAAACTCTAAAGTTAGTCATACTTTCACGTACGTGTTGCTTTACGCCATCATGAACTGAGTTCTTTTTCACCATCGTGAAAACAATACCGTCAATCTCAAGTGTAGGGTTTAGATTTGTTCTAATCTCATAAATGCGGTCAAGTAAGGTATTGAGTCCTTTTACTGCCGATATTTCTGGTTGTAGAGTAATCAAGCAGCTCTTTGAGGCTATTAAAGCCGACGATGTTAGAGCATTGAGCGATGGCGGGCAATCAATCAATACATAGTCGAACTGAGGTAGGAGGGTAGCTAATTTATTTTTTAATCTTAATACTCCTCCGATGGAAACAATAAGTTCGATTTCGGCTTTTGCCAAATCAATATCCGATGGCGAAAGCCAAAGGTTTTTATCTATTACATAAATGGGTAATTCATCGTTTGAAATCAGGCAATCTACTACCTGTTTTTCTGGCTCATCAATACCCAAGATTTGCGATAAATTCCCTTGTGAATCCATATCAATCATCAAAACTCTAAAGCCCTTTTTAGCCAATGCTTCACCCAACGAACCCGTAGTGGTTGTTTTACCTACACCACCTTTATGATTGATTATTGAAATGATACGAGCATTTTGATAAAGAGTAGGAGAGTAGCCATATTTGGTCAAAATCGGCAATAAAGCTGCTAAATGTTTGTCGTTCAGATTTCGTTCAAAATTCACAGCTTTTGTCAATGTTCCTTTTGATAGATTTGCTTCCTTTTCAATACTTGATACAGAAATAGCTGGATTATGACGCAAAAATCGAAGCACTAAGTCTAAAGTAATCATGTTGGGTAAAGGTTTGTATTATTATTCATACAAATTAAATAAAAAAGTACGATAATAAATACAAATCTTAAGGAAAAAAAATAAAAACCCTTAAAAATGTTATAAATATAGACTCGTTTTCTTTGGATGCTAAACTTATACGATTTAACCTTATTCTTATCTAAAAACCAAATCTTTTGCCACCATAATCAAGAAATTGATTATATGTACAGTCTCTAACGTGTCAACCCTGTAAAAGTAATATATAACAAAATTAAGGAATTTAAAGCCCATTTATGACTCCCTGTCCTTCAAATTGGTATAAAACGTATAAAAAAGCAAAAAAGCGAGTATTTTTTGATAGAAAACTACGTAGCTATAACAAAAACAAGGAATTTAGGCTGCCACTTCAAACCTTTTTTAGAAAAACCCTTAAAAATGTTATAGTGCCAAACATGTTTTATTTGTTAATAAATATATAGTAAATACTTTTACTAAAAAGTAAAAAATTTAAAAAAAACATCATCTAAAAAGAAAAAAATCTGTGATTTTGATTCTTTTTATTTTTTTAAATTTCTTTAATATCTTTTCGGAGTTCATAACTGATTGATAATAAAATCATTATGAAAGCTTGTATAACATTTTACAGGAATACTATAACATATTTAAGGCTTATTATAACATTTTACAGGAATACTATAACATATTTAAGGCTTATTATAGCATTTTACAGGAATACTATAACATTGTTTTTTAGATTGTTATAGTTATATTTGTATATAACATTTTTAAGGGATTTTAAATGGCTTCACAAGATAAAGATAATTCAGAAGAAAAGAAGGTTAAACTCATTAGAAAATCAAATGACTTGGTAGAAGGCCGGTATCGTTTTGATATTTGGGAAATGAGGGTATTTACAAAAATGCTAATGATGATTCATAAAGATGATGCCGATTTTAAAGAATACCGAATTTACTTGAAAGACCTTGTAAAAGAATTTGATATAAAAGATAAAAATGCCTACGAATGGATTAAAAAAGGCTCAGAAGGCTTAATGAAAAAAGAGATTTCGATAGAGCGTGAAACCCCCGATGGCATAATGGAGTTTAAAACGTACATAGCAGTGGGGGTGGATAGTTTTAAAGCAACCAACGGCAAATTTGTTGATATTTCGTTTCATCCTAAGATGAAACCCCTGCTATTGCAATTACAGACCCAGTTTTTGATGTATGATGTACAAAATGTTTTAGGGCTGCAAAGCGGTTTTTCGGTGAGAATCTACGAATTACTCAAACAGTATGAGCGTATAGGTAAGCGAAAATTTAAGATTAAGGAACTTAAAGAAATTTTGGATATAAGCAAGAAATATCCGTTGTATGGCAATTTTAAGCAACGGATTATTCAGAAAGCGAAAGAAGACTTGGAGTCATATACAGATATAAGATTTGAGTTTGAGGAAATTAAGTATGGAAAGTCGGTTGAAGAAATCGTTTTTTATATTTTTAAAAATGATGGACTTAAAACCCTTAAAATTGCTATACCGGAAGTTGATTCAGTAGGGGAAAACAAAAGTGAGTCATTTGAAGAAGTATGGGCAATGGTGAAAAACTGGCAAAATGCCAATAAGAGTACGATTAGAGATTGGCTCTTGAAATACGATGTAGGTTTTATTAAGTATCGAATAAACTTAGTAAATAACCTATTGGCCATAGAAAAAAAAATAAAGAACCCTATAGGGTATGTACAGAAATTATTGCTTCAACCAGACTTATTTGACTCAATACAAGATGAAAAAGATAAAAAAATTGAACAACAGGAAAAAGCAAGGAGAGAAGCCATTGACAAACAAAGGAAAGAACAACAATTAAGCAATCAAAAACTAACATTTGAAGAAGCTAAAAGAAGTTTGATAAATGAAGTATTCGACACATATCCGCATTTGGCAAAGCAATTTATTGATAATTTGCGAGTGATGAGAAGTCTGGTAAATCCACCTTTTATAGTAGAACTTGCCTACGACCACTATGTAACAAAAATAGAAGGAATAGGGGAGGGAACAAAAGAAGAAATATTGTATAACTATGAATTGGGTGGAAGTTTTGCCGCTTATTTGCTTGATTGGCTCGAAACAAATTTTAAAGAACAATTTCTTAAAATTAAAGCATTTGAAGTTAGGGAAATGGTGTAGAGAATTTGGCCATGTTTTGGTGTAAAAACATTAATTAGAAATTGATGAAATCATAATCTTAATTAAGGCGGATTAGTATAAATAATTATTTAATTCTTAAGCACCAAATTTATGGTCGAATTTGAAAATAAATAGAAATTTAGTGGCATACCAAATCTACAGAATATGCAAGAATAATTAAGCCAATGCCAAAAGCAAGATGAAGTTTGGACTCAAAAAAATTGACAATTTATGTATTTGCAATTCATGTTTTGGATACTCCAGCAGTATAATAGTTAGAAACCAAAGATAAATAATATATCACTTAAATGCTCAAATGTTTATTATTTACTCTGAATTAAAAATTAGATAGTATAAGATAAATTAAAGAGGAGTAAAGAGGTTTAGCAAGGAATAAGATAAATATAAGGAGGTTTTAGGAGGTTTAGAAAGGTTTAAAGAGGAATAAGAAGGATTTAGATTAGGTCCTACAAATTTTGTTGGCGTAGTGCGTGGAGCAAGGGGGAGTTTTGGTAGACCAAAACTATCGTGCAAGCACTTGATAAGCAGATAAGTTTTTTTGTCAAACGTTTCTTGAGATTTAAAAAATGGGCTTAAGTTTCTTTTTAGTTCTCTCAGAATTAGCAATTTATTTGCTTCATTCAATATGTTGGGCACCGTCCAACATTATTATTGGCTTGTCATACGGTCGGTAAGTCACGTTTTTGTAAAATTTTTGTATAAGTTGTTGATAATAAGATTGTTAGGTAGATTTCTATTAATTGCTAAATTAAGTTTAAAGATCGGTAGTGTATAGATTCTATATTAAATTTAGAATTACAACTAATAAGCCTGTAATTTCAGCGGAGCGTTTAACGCTCCGCTGAACCGTCGGCTGAACCGTCGGCTGAACCGTCGGCTGAACCGTCGGCTGAAC
>OFDC01001738.1_pt1 | contig 10927 bp, 10 predicted proteins | sample 1520941 | NCBI WGS metagenome assembly OFDC01 (sample SAMEA94258168, study PRJEB24077) | hot springs metagenome | biome: Aquatic biome; feature: Water | place: India | collected 2012-12-06 | depth 5 m | reverse complement strand
GTTTTGTTATGGCAAAAAAAAGAAATTTTTTTGCGTCAAAATTTTAAGCGTTATTTGGTTGTTGGATTTTTTAATTCTGCATTTCCCTTCACTTTATTTGCCTTGTCGGCAAAGCACTTAGACAGTGGCGTTGTGGCAATTATTGATGGTGCAGTTCCGATGTTTGAAGTGCTAATTGCAGCTTTTATTTTGCAACAAACTGTCAGCAGAAACGCAGTGATCGGAATAGTTTTTGGCGTGATCGGAATTATTGTAACATCATGTGGAAACATCTCCAGCCTTGACTTAGCGCCAGTTCAAATCGCTTCAATAATTGCGATTTTAGTTGCGACTTTTTCTTACGCAGCAGCATCACATTACATCAATTTGCGTTGTAGTGATATTGAATCAATGACACTTGCGACCGGCAGCGTTGTAAGTGCGGCACTAATTTTGTCTCCTTGTATTTTTTTCACCGATTTTGCACCACTTGCTGAAATAAAAATTATGTCATCTTTGTTTGGTCTAGGATTTTTCTGCACCGGAATTGCCTATATTTTTTACTTCAAACTGACTGCGGAAGAAGGCCCTAGAACTGCTGTCAGCGTTGTTTTATTGATGCCAGTATTTGGCACAATTTTTGGCGTGATGTTTTTGCACGAAGCAATTTCTCTCAGCAAAATTATTGGCTGCATCACTGTTTTGATCAGCATGAAATTCATCTTAAATTTGTCGCGCAATAGTTTTTTTCGTTCGAAAAAAACTCCTGATTTTGTGGGGTAAATATTTCATTTCTCCTGCTGTCGGTTGAGCTTGTCGAAACCTCGTGATCTTCTTGCTGCTAAACCATAGCAGAAGGAGGCTCACGAGGTTTCGACAAGCTAAACCGACAGCAGGGATTTGGTTATTTATTTGCTGATAATTCCCGCGCTCGATTCTCAAAAGCATCCATCATTTTCTCGGTAGCGCGTTCAAAAATTGTGCCCAATATTTTTGTTAGAAAAATTGAGTTAAATTCAAACTCGATAAAAAATTCGATCTCGCATTTTCCATCTTCAATTTCACGAAACTTCCACTGATTTACTAATCTTTTGAAAGGTCCTTGAATGGCTACAACATCAACAAAATAGATGTTGTCGGCGTTCTTTCCGTGAGTGACACTTGAACGATATTTCTCAAAGAAATTTTTGAAATTAATCAACAAATCGGCTTCCAAATTGTGTTCAGAAATTTCACGAATAATTTTTGCTTGTTTGCACCACGGCAAAAATTGCGGATATTTTTCGATATCCATCACGAGCTGAAACAAGTGCTGCGCTGGAAATGGTAATGTTTTTGTTTGCTTAAGTGATGGCATAAAATTCTACATCATTCCACCAAATCCGCCGCCAGATTTTTCGTGTTCTTTGATCATCTGTTGCATTTGTGCTGGCGAAATTTTACCGAATTTTTTGATCATTTTTTGCATCTGTTTGTATTTCTTTAGCAGACGATTTACTTCTTGAATTGTACTGCCAGCACCACTGGCAATTCTGTGTTTGCGCGATGAATTTAAAATGTCGGGATTGCGTCTTTCTTTTTTGGTCATCGATAAAATCAGAGCTTCTTGGCGCAACATTTCTTTTTCGGCATCGCCCAATTTTCCGATATTTTCTTTTAGTTGCGACATGCCAGGTAAGAATTTCATCATGCTGCCGATACCGCCCATCTTGCGCATATTACGGATTTGCGACAAAAGATCGTTCAAATCAAAATGACCTTTCTGCATTTTTTTGGCCGACTTTTCCATCTCATCCATATCGAACATTTCTTGCGCTTTCTCAACCAGTGAAACTACGTCGCCCATGCCGACAATTCGTGATGCAATACGATCAGGATTGAACTCTTCCAACTCGTCAGTTTTTTCGCCAACACCGATAAATTTTATCGGACAGTTGGTCGCGGCTTTCATCGTTAAAGCCGCACCGCCACGTGCATCACCGTCGAGTCGCGTTAAAATTGTTCCGCTAATTTCTAGTCTTTCGTTGAAAACCTTGGCAACATTGATTGCATCCTGACCGATCATCGCATCAACAACCAAAAGTATTTCTCTTGGATTGGCGATTTTTTTGATCTCAATTAATTCGTTCATCAACTCATCATTTACATGAGTTCTTCCCGCGGTATCTAAAATCAAAACATCATGGCCAATTTCTTTGGCTTTAGCGAGGGCGCGTTTGGTAATTTGTAGTGGATTTTCGCTTGGAATTATTTCGAGAGAATCGACGGAAATTTTATTGGCTAAAATCTCAAGCTGAGTTTGAGCGGCTGGTCTGTAAATATCGAGCGATGCGACTAAAACTTTTTTGTGTAATTTATTTTTTAAACGCGCTGCCAATTTGCCAGTTGAAGTAGTTTTACCAGCACCTTGCAAACCAACCATCATAATGATTGCCGGCGGATTTACGTTTAAATTTAATTCAGCACGTTGGCTTCCTAAAAGTTTTACCAACTCGTCGTGAACAATTTTGATAATCATCTGACCAGCTGAGACGCTCTTAATCACTTGCTGTCCTAGCGCTTGTTCTTTTACTTTCTCGATAAAGTCTTTTGCAATTGGCAAAGAAACATCGGCTTCCAAAAGTGCGATTCTAATTTCGCGCATGGCGGTTGCTAAATCATCTTCGGAGATAAATTTTTTGCCAGAAATCGAGCTAAAAATTTTAGTAATTTTGTTAGAAAAATTATCGAGCATTGAACAATTCTTTTAGATTTTCAGGGATTTTTTTAGGACGGTAAGTTTCAGAGTCGATACAGACAATTACTACGTCCATTGCAGCTAAAACTTTGTCATCTTTTTTCACTTCTTGATGCATAATTAATGAAGTAGCCGAAGTTTTTGTAACTTCAGAAGTAACCTCGATTAAGTCATCAAGTTTGGCAGGAAATAAATAATCAATTTCGCAGCGACGTACGACAAAAATTAATTTTTCGTCACGTACTAAATCAGATTGTGAAACTTTCAAATCGCGCAAATATTCGGTGCGCGAACGTTCGCAAAAACGTAAATAATTAGCATGATAAACGATACCGCCAGCGTCGGTATCTTCGTAATAAACGCGATATTTTACAGAAAATTTATGCGACATTAGTGTAACAATTTGGAGTTTCGTAAAGCTTTATTGCCACACATTTTACTTCTTTGTCGGCAAAAAGTTTCGGACAAATTTCGGCAAAAATATGCTGCGCGATGTTTTCGGCTGTTGGGTTTTCGTTGATGTAATAAATTTTTTGTCCAGTTGTTGCGGCAATTTTCTCGCCCAAATCTTTGTCGTGAATTGAAAGAATTGTGTTGTGATCAAGATTGTCATCAATCCAAGATCCGAGGACTTCGCGAATTACTCCAAAATCAATTACTCGACCGAGATTATCGAGTTCTTTTGCAGCAAAAGTTGCTTCCAAAGCGTAACGATGGCCGTGCAACATTTTGCATTTGCTTTCGTGATTGATGATTCTGTGAGCTGCGTCAAACTCAATTCTTCTAGTACAAGTAATCATTTAATTGCTTTTTGTGTTGGGAAATATGAAGTGCAATTTAGGTCTCCGACACAGAATTATCAACCTCTCTTTAGCTATGTTAGAAATCTTAAAACAATTAAAATTTAATGCTGACGGATTAATTCCCGCAATCGCTCAAGATGAAAAAACTAACGAAGTTTTGATGATGGCATGGATGAATGAAGAAAGTTTACACCTGACAATATCAACAGGTTACGCCACTTATTTTTCGCGCTCGCGTAATCAACTTTGGAAAAAAGGTGATACTTCTGGGCATCTTCAACAAGTGGTTTCTATTCAGGCAGATTGTGACTTCGACTGTATTTTGTTAAAAGTAAAACAAACCGGCGCAGCTTGTCATACCGGCAAGAGAAGTTGTTTTTTTAACGAGATAAAATCCTAAGTGAACTCATCTAATCTAATAATCAAAAAATATGCCAAAAGACGGATTTGCTGTAAAATGCGCTAGAGAGGTGGTTGTAAAATATCGATTATTGGCTGGGGAAGGATATGATATTCCTGAAAAATCTAGGTTGTTTAATCGCATTGTTACGTCGATTGAACAAGAAGATCAGCATTCGTATTTTCTTCAAATGTGTAGTCCTGAAGTAGTTTCAAGCAAGTTGGCTGAGTTTTTAACTACATGTCCTTGTGAAGAATATTCATATGCAAAACACTCATCAACTTGGAGTAGTTTTAGATCTTCTAAAATTGTTAGAGAAGAAAATGCTGGTAAGCTATCGCCGGATTACAACGATAGAACCAAAGAACATTATAAACTTGGTTTCAAACAAGTTTTCGGAGAAGTGGAAAAAGATTTTTGTGATATAAAATGGAAAGTTGAAGACGACTTTTCGGAAGCTGCCAAAAGTGAAGCTAAGCAATCTTTAACGGCATCATATCTTAAAACATTGGACACTAAATTGGCGCGCAGATCTTTTGTAAAGCTTGAGGAAGCTAGAATAAGAGCTGGAACAGAGTTTGATGAAGCAAAATATGAACGAGATTTGGAAACAATTAAAACAGTCTTTAAATCAGCAGATTATGTGGCAATAAAAGAAGCTTGGAAAGCAATCGTAAATGAAGCTAATGATAATGTCATTTCTCCACCACCAACACCTGAGAATTGGGAATTTAGAATGACTAGTAACTTAGTTTTAAAGAAAAAATCTGAAGGTAAAACAACTCAAGTAACGGATAAAATATTATCAGGTGGCGATGATTCTGAATATGATAGTCCACGTGGTAATTCTGAGATGAGTTCTGTAGTGCAATTAAACGTCACCAATACTCTTACTCAAAATACTCGTAATTAATCTATATGCATCAAACTTGGCTCGAAATCAGTAAATCAGCGCTGCAAAATAATGTTGCGGAAATCAGAAAAATCTTAGCACCGCAAACAAAACTTATGGCGGTGGTTAAGGCGAATGCCTACGGCCATGGTCTTTCTCAGGTGGTAAATATTATAAAAAATAAAGTTGATGCGTTGGCGGTTTACGATTTTAAAGATGCAATTTTTTTGCGTGGTGAAGAAATTTCACAGCCAATTATGGTGTTAGGACGCTTGTGGGTTGAGCAAATTAGTGCAGCGATAAAAAATAATATCGAAGTTACGGTGACAACTTTTGATGTTTTGGAAGAGTTGAAAAAAAATGCATCAGAAAAATATGGTGAAAAAAAATTAAAGGTTCACATCTGCGTCGATACTGGTTTGGGACGTGATGGTTTTGCAATCGGCGAAATGGAAAAATTGGTGGAAATTTTACAAAATAAAAATCTGCAAGAAAATATCGAACTAGTTGGGATTTACTCCCACTTCGCTGCGGCTGATGATTCTAGTTTAGATTATTACACCACAAATCAGATGATGGTGCTAAAAAAATGGCAAAAAAATTTTGAGAAAATTGGGTTTAATCCTCTTGTTCATACTTCAGCAAGTGCTGGCACTTTAAGTGGCGTGGCAACTGATTTTGACATGGTTAGAATTGGTTTGAGTTTGTACGGATTTTGGCCGTCAAAAGATGTAAAAGTGCGCAACCAAAATAAAGTTAATTTACGTCCAGTTTTGGAATGGAAAGTCAAAATTGCCGAAGTGAAAAATATGCCAAAAGGCAGTGCGATTTCTTATAATTGTACTCACATTTTGACACGCGATTCTAAAATTGCGGTGTTGCCAGTTGGCTATTTTGATGGTGTTCCGCGCATCGCATCAAACAAAGCTTACGTTTTGGTGAATGGAAAAAAAGTTGCGCAAATTGGTCGTGTGACGATGAATTTAATTGTGCTTGATGTGACAGATGTGAAGCATGTTAAAGAAGGTGATATCGCAACAATAATTGGTTGTGATGATAATGAAACAATCACCGCAGAAGACTGGGCGACGTGGTCGCAAACTGTGAATTATGAAATTAGCACACGACTAAATTCATCGCTGTCACGCAAAGTTGTGCAATAGTTTCTTGCTCTTTTTGTAAGAGCTGTGTCAGAATTTTCTTTCCTATTTTTTAATTCGCCCTTTTTCTTAAAAGACTTCACCAATCTTTCCTCGTCTGATGCTGTATTTAAGGGCTAAACGGAGGTTCTTATGAAAGGAAAAATTCCTTCAATTTTTGATTTTATACCAGCTTTTCCCAGAAATTTATTTGGTCGTAGGGAAACAGATTTTCGTTCAAACGGAATTCTAACTTTGGGTGCTGAAATAGAGCTGCAACTCATCGATGTTGAATCGCAAAACTTAGCGCCGCGTGCGGAAGAAGTTCTGAAAATGGCTTCAAATTTAAGTAAAAAAATCAAACAAGAATTTTATTTAAGTACGGTTGAAATCAACAGCGACAAGTGTTCGAACGTTCAAGAAATTGAGAAAGATTTAAACCAATCTCTCGACTTTATTGGCAAAATTTCGCAAGCGCTGAATTTAAATTTTGCTACAACGGGTTGTCATCCGTTCTCGCGTTATGCCGATTGCGTGATTACTCCTTCAACGCGCTATAATGAATTGATTGACCGCAACCAATGGCTGACACGCCGTATGACGGTTTATGGTTTGCATGTTCACATTGGAATGAAAAGTGGTGATGATGCAATTCGCTTCAATAATTTTTTCCTCAATTTTATTCCACATTTGTTAGCACTTTCGGCGAGCTCACCGTTTTGGCAAGGTGATGATACTGGTTTGGCGTCGTGTCGTCCAACAACTTACGAATCTTTGCCAACTGCAGGACATCCGTATCGCGTTAAGAATTGGCGCGAGTTTGAACAACTTTGTGATACGCTAAAAAAATGTCGTGCGATTGATTCGCTGAAAGATTTGTGGTGGGATATTCGTCCAAGTCCATCCTACGGAACGCTTGAAATTCGTGCTTGCGATGGTCTTTCAAATTTAGAAGAAACTTTAGCGATTGTGGCGTTTATTCATCTTCTAGCCAACTGGTTTAACGATAATGGTAATTGGTTAGCGCAAGTTCCAACTTCGCCTTTGTGGTTTACTCGCGAAAATAAATGGCGTGCGATTCGTCACGGTCTTGATGCGCAATTGATTGTTGATATGGAAGGAGCAACTAAACCAATTGCACAAGATATTTTAGAATGGTTGGAAAAATTAAAGCCTTATCAAAAAAAGTTAGGCTATCAGCAATATTGCAAGACTTTGCAGCAGGTGGTTGAGAAGGGTAGCAGCAGTTTCCGTCAGCGATTAATTTATGGTAAAACCGCTTCTTTGCAGGATGTGGTAAAATTTAATGTCGAAGAATTTGTAAGTAGAACTCCGATCTACTCTTAAGCAATATTGGAAGAGATATTTTCGGGATAGTATCAATAGCTAGCCAGACTTTTGAGGTAAAAATAGGCCCTATGTTTTGGGTCCGCTGCCTTACATACTATCCCTTAATTCCAATTTAATTACAGGATTATTTATCTTAAAGTAGAATTTTTTCCTCCTTCTTGTTCGACTCCCGATTTTTTTCCGGCAGCTTGTCCACGTAAATTATTAGCTTTGGTGTGTTTCGTTTGCGGTGATGGAGAAGGCTGATCTTTTTCTTCATGGTTGATAGAGTGGTGAATAATTTTGGATAATTGTTTGCAAGAAGATGAAAGCTTGTGGCCTAGTTTTTTTCTATCCGTTAAGTCCTGTGCTGCAGAAGCTAAATGAGATGCTTGTTCTAACAAACTTTTCCTATCTTCAGGATTAATGGTTTTATCGATTTCTAAATGTTTGTAAATCAAAGCAGCTTCTTTGATTAGTAATGATGCGATTTCTCTTCCTACAGCTTGGATGTTGTAGACTCTGTATCCATTACCATTTTCCAGAGGAACTCTATTGTTATGTCTATGGATTGTATCGAGTAGATTATTTGCAGATTCTGCTGCTTTTGCTGTTCTAAGACGTGCATTTTCAAAACCATTTATGGCCATTTCTAGCTCGGCCAATTTCATAAAATCATCAAGATGTAGAACTTTTAGGTCCATACGATTAGACGAAACGTGTGAATTTAAGTCATCATATGCCCGCTTTTCATATTCTTTCGCTGAATTTTCTTCTCCATTCTTTTTGGCTTGTTCGGATTTCCCTAAATAGAAATAGGCTCTGTCGATGGTTACGTCGAACTCATTATTATCAACTCTTCGAGACAAGAGTTGTTTTGAATGTTCAGTGACCTCTTCTAGTAAAGCTATTGCGGTATCGTAATCTCCGGATTTAGCTTTTAAGTGAGCCTTGGTTAAGATGGCATCGCGCATTGTCCAAGGATCGTTTGATTCTCTAGAAATAACAATTTCTCGATCAAGATGCTCTAGTGCTTTTTCGGTTTCACCTTTTTTGACTAAGCATTGTGCAATTCTTAAATTTAATGATTTTGCTTCGGGGTTGATTTTACTGGCTTCGTGTAGGTGATGAAGTGCTCTGTCGAATTTGTGCTCTCTTTGATAAATAATCCCTAAAATCTCGTGGCTTTGGTGATTTGGATTTATGGCGAGTTCCTGTTCTAGTAATATTTTTGCTTGTGGTGCAGGAGCAAAAATTGCAGCGAAGTGATGAAACCACTTCATTTCGTGCGCTTGTGTTTCCTTTTCTTCTTCGGATAGTGATGCGAAATGTGCTTTTTTAAGCTTTAGTGCTTCCGTAAAATGTTGCGCCGCTGGTTTTCTTGCTCCTTTATTTAGAAAGAAAAAACCAGTTTGGAATTCTGATTCTGCGGTTGGATTATCGAATTTCTGTAATCTTGTAAAAGCGTGTTCGGTTTCCTTTTGTAATTCACTATTTCTTTGAGAAAAAAAGCTACTGCTTAGCTCGTCGGTTCTAATTCTAAGATTGCTCGTCTCATACAAAAATCCGCTACCTTGTTGGTTAAGATATAGATTTAGTAGTGCCTCAGCGTATTTCAGATAATCTTCTTGGCTAACACCATCTCCTTTTTCAGCAATTATAGCTTTGTGTTTTTCTAGCTCCGCACGCAATTTGGCGTTATCAAGAGACATGTTGGGTTTTTGGTAGTAAAAATCGTCTCTTGCTGTCCTGATGTGAAACTCTCTTTTTGCGCCGGAATGTCTTTTTTCTTCAACTAGACTATCGGTTATATTGTCGATTTTTTGTCTTCTAGCATCTTCAATTTTTGTATCTGGCTTTTCTTTTCTGCTGCCAAATAGGTAATTGATAAATCCTCTAAGATTTCCGAGTAGTGATCCGGCAACTCTTGCTGGATTTTGTCTTTCTGCTAATTGGCGGGAAATATTATCTACGACTGCTTGGGCTGATTCTGGGTCGCGATAATTTTCTGCAGTTTGACTAAGAATTTGCGGAGCTGCCAGATCAACTTCGATCTGGCTTACCCCAACAATGTTTGTGGTTGATGTGCTAGGTGAAGTTTTGCTCATTAACTGTGAATTTGTCTTTTTTCAACCGCCATTGCAGCTTCTTTAACTGCTTCGTTGTAGGTTGGGTGAGCGTGACAAGTTCTAGCCAAATCTTCTGAAGATCCGCCAAATTCCATCACAACTGCCACTTCGTGAATAGTGTTGCCAGCTTCACGAGCAATGATGTGAGCGCCAAGAACGCGATCAGTTTTTGCGCAAGCCAAGATTTTTACAAAACCTTGTTCGTCAAAAGTTGCGCGAGCGCGAGAGTTGGCCATCATTGAGAATTTACCAACTTTATATTCAACGCCGGCTGCTTTTAATTCTTCTTCAGTTTTGCCAACAGATGCGATTTCTGGGTAAGTGTAAATTACGTTTGGAATAACGTCGTAATTAACGTGACCAGCTTGACCAGCGATCATTTCAGCCGCAGCAACGCCTTCATCTTCAGCTTTGTGTGCCAACATTGGGCCAGTTGTTACGTCACCGATTACGTAGATGTTATCAACTGAAGTTTTTAAATGATGATTTTCGATGAAACCGCGTTGGTTGGTTTTGATGCCAACATTTTCCAAGCCCAATTTTTCAGTGTTTGGACGACGACCAATTGCAACCAAAACTACATCAGCTGATAAAGTTTCTTTTGATCCGTCTTTAACAGATTCAACTTCAACAGTTGCTCCTTTTTTGTCTTTTTTTACAGACACAACTTTGGTTGAAAGACGGAATTTGAAACCATCTTTTTCCAAGATTCTTTGGAAAGTTCTAGAAACTTCTGCATCCATTGCTGGAGTGATTTTGTCAAGGAATTCAACCACTTCGATTTCAGCACCAAAACGACTCCAAACTGAAGCCATTTCCAAACCAATTACACCAGCACCGATTACGATCATTTTGCCTGGAACTTTTTCCAAATCTAAAGCGCCAGTTGAAGAGATAATAACTTTTTCATCAAGCTCTACACCTGGTAAATTCGTAACTTCAGAACCAGTTGCGATAATGAAATATTTTGAAGAAATTTTTTCTTTTGAACCATCAGCTTTAGTAACTTCGATAGTATTTTTATCAACGAAGCTGCCAAGTCCTTCAATTGAAGTAACTTTATTTTTTTTGAACAAGCCTGCGATACCGCCAGTCAAGCCTTTAACGATTTCGTTTTTATTTTCGATTAATTTTTTGACATCAATTTTTGGTTTAGAAACTGCGATACCAAGTTTTTCGAATTGATGATTTGCATCGTGAAATTTATGTGAAATTTCAAGCAAAGCTTTTGAAGGAATACAACCAACGTTTAAGCAAGTTCCGCCTAAAGTTTTACGTTTTTCAACGCAAGCAGTTTTAAGTCCTAATTGCGCAGCACGAATTGCTGCAACATATCCACCAGGTCCGCCGCCAATAACGACAACGTCAAAATTTTGTTCAGACATTTTTTAATTTATTAAGTTTTTAAGGAATTTGAAAAAGAGATGTTGGGAAAGGATTAATTCAGAAAATTTTTTAAATTCTAGTGGGGAATTTTACTGGATTGCCGCGTCGCTATGTTCCTCGCAATGACGGTTTA
>OFDC01001737.1_pt1 | contig 10934 bp, 7 predicted proteins | sample 1520941 | NCBI WGS metagenome assembly OFDC01 (sample SAMEA94258168, study PRJEB24077) | hot springs metagenome | biome: Aquatic biome; feature: Water | place: India | collected 2012-12-06 | depth 5 m | reverse complement strand
TCGAGCGGCTGCGCGAGCACCTGCGGGCGGCGTGCCCGGCGCAGACCCGCGCGCTGCGCGACCCGCAGCTCCTCGCCGAGGTCGAGCAGGGCGTGGCCCACGCCGCGCGCTACGGCATCACCGCCGAGGCCGACGTGCGGGTGTTCCTCGAGTGCCGCCTGGAGCTCGGCGCCGACTTCGATGCCCGTGAAGACACCGCGTGGGCGGGAGAGATCCTGCGCGATCCGACGCTCTTCGGCAGCGGCAAGGCCGACCTCCTCGCCGACCGCCACATGCTGCTTGGCCTGCCGGGGGCGCCGTGAGCCGCCGCATCGTCACGCCCGTCGACCCCGTGGCCTTCAACACCGCGCGGGCCGCGTACATCCTGCAGTATCCCAACCCCCAGCCGCAGCCGGGGACCCGCGCCCACCGCGCGCGCCGCGAGGCGTGGCTCGACCTCTACGCGCAGCACGGCGGCACGGTGGACCAGGGAGCAACCTTTCAGGCGAAGGACCCGGGCAACGTCGTCGAGCCCTGCCCGCTGAAGAACGTCATCGCGAGCGTGGCCTTTCTCACGGGCAGCAATCCCGTCAACGCCAACGCGGTGCAGCGGGTAAACCTCCCGCAGGAGCGCAAATTCATCGACGGCGTGCGCGTGACCCACCGCGATCGGCTCGGCCACACCCTGCGGGCCAAGGTCACCTTCCGTCGCAAGAAGAAGGAAGACTTCAAGGTCGCGCTCCTCGCCCACAACGCCAACCCCGCGTACACCGGACCCGAGCGCGGGCACTCCGCGGCCTACGGGCGCGCGGCGCTCACGCCCGCAGACCCCGCGCACGTGCAGGGCGCCTTCGACCACTACGTGGGCGCGGTCTACACCGGGCGCACGGGGAGCGACGGCAAGGCCGTGATCGAGGGGCACTTCGAGATCCCGCCTTCGGGCGGCGCGAAGTACAAGCTCGTGGCCTGGGACGTGAATGGCAACGTGGTCTTCTCGGGCGCCGAGATCGAGACGAAGCGCACGCTCTTCTACGCGACCTTTCTGGCCGACGACCCCAACGGCGTTCGCGTCGACCAGGCCTGGTTTCGCGGCCAGATCGAGGCCGCCTACGCGCCCCACGGCATCGAGCTGGTGCACGTGGGCACGGAGAACCTCGCGAACATCGTCTATCACGACATCGTGATGCAGACCGTGGTGGGCAACGCCGTGCGCGACCTCGCGGCGCGGGCGAACAGCGCGCTGGGCGTGCGGTACGCCGAGCTCGCGCCCTACCTGATCAAGTTCGCGTTCGTCGACCAGTGCGCCGGGGTCTTGAAGAAGGCCGTGCAGCCCGTGACGCTGAACGACGTGGGCCCCGGTCAGGTGGTGCGGGCACCCATCTTCAACAACACCCCCCAACAGCGGCTCGCCGACCCCGCGTTCGACTGGCGCAAGTGCCTCTGGGCGGGCATGGGGCAGCCGCTCTACACCGGCGACCGCACCACCACCGGGCACGAGTGGTTCCAGGCCGCGACGCTCACCAGTGTTCGCCACACCGGGAACGTGACGATCAACCTCGCGGCCACAGACCTCACGCCCATCGCGCGCGCCGGCGAGCCGGGTGCGTTGGTCGAGGTGGAGTTCACGATCCCGGGAGACTTCCCCGCGCACGGCGACGTGATCTTCAACCTCACCGCCGTGATCGTGAACCGCACGGTCATGGGGCAGTCGATGCAGGCGCCCTACGCCGGCACGACGTTGCAGCCGGCGCGCAGCATGTTCGTCGCGATCCCGGCGAACAAGCAGCTCTCGTCGGCGGTGCACGAGTTTGGTCACGCCATCGGCATGGTCGCCGACGCGGCCACGCAGGGCGTGGGCCACGGGCAGATGTACGACCACCAGGGGCGCCACTGCTGGCACGGCGTCGCCGGCCCCGCGCCGGCCCCCGAGGACTACCACCAGATCCCCTACAAGGACACGGGGGATTGCGTGATGTACGGACTGATCCCCGACGCGGCGCCCAACCTGGCGTTCTGCGCAGACTGCGCCACGGTGCTGAAGAAGCTCGACCTGAGCGCGGGCTTCACGGGCTGACGCCCTCGTTACCCGCCGCCCGCCTCGTCGCGGCTCTTGCGGAGGTACTCCCCGAGCCACGGGAGGTGCTTCTCCACCCGCGCCTCGTCGCGCACGAGCCCGCCGCGCCCCTGGCGCATCTGGAGCACGTTGCCCTCGGGGGACTCCATCACGAAGGACTCCACCGGCCCGAACATGCGCGTGAGCTCGCCGGGCCAGCACGTGGGGAGGTACACCCGCAGCACGCGCGGGTCGTAGAAGCGGAACAGCATCCGCGCGCCGCGCTCGTCCTGCACGCGCAGGAGACGGCGGAAGTGCCCGTGCACGGTGACCATCGGCGCGGGCGCGCGCAAGAAGACCCCCCACGCGCGCCCCCACGCGGCCTCCAGCAGCGCGAGGGAGGCGGGCGCGTTGCGCGGCAGGCGCACGAGGTAGGGCGCGACGCGGGCGAGGGCCGGCGCGATCTGACCCGCGTAGAGGCACATCGACGGCAGCGACGACCCGGTGGCGAAGGGGTACACCCGCGGGTCGCGCGCGCCGTCGAGGAGCGCGTAGGTGTGCTCGTCGTCTCCCTGCGGCCAGAGGCGCGGCTTGAGCTGCTCGAGGGGGGCTTCGGCCATGACGCTCAGTCCTCCCCCTGGTTCTCAGACGCTTCGCTCTCCTGCCGCGCGCGCTCGCACTCCTGGCAGAAGGGCGTGCCGTCGCGGGAGGCCGTGAGCAGGGCCTCGACCTGCGCGGCGACGGGGTCGGCGGGGGAGGGCGCGGTGGCGTCGGGGTCCAGCGCGGTGGCCTCGCCGTCGCGGGAGATCCAGCGGATCTCGCACTGCCCCGGGTCGAGGTCGTCGAAGTACGCGCGGCCCTCGGCGTCGAGCGCGCCCTCGCGCACCGTGCCGTCGGGCAGGCGGATCCAGTAGCGCTCGTAGGGGACGGCCTTGCCCTCCATGTCGAGGAGCTCGATCTCGACCCAGTGTCGCTCGTGCCGCGACGGGCCGCCGCGCGCGGGCGTGGCGGTGGTGGACGTGGGGGACTGCCCCAGGGGCGCGTCGGGCGCGGTGGCGTCGCCGTCGCGGTCGGGCCAGCGGATCTCGGCGTTGCCCGGGTCGAGCCCGCCGAAGTACGCGCGGCCGTGGCCGTCGAGGGTGCCCTCGCGCACCGTGCCGTCGGGCAGGGTGATGCTGTATCGCTCCCCCGGCATGGGTTTGCCGTCCATGTCGAGGAGCTCGATCTCGATCCAGGTCTTGGGCTCGCTCGCGGGGGTGAGCGTCGCGTCTTCGGTGGGGTCGGTGCCTTCACCCTCCGAGGACTGCGGTGCGCGGCCGCGTCGCCGCCAGAGGGTCACGCGGCCGAGGCGCAGCGCGTCGGCGAGGCGGCGGGCGAGGGGGAGGCGCGCGAGGTCGGCGATCTCGCGGTCGAGCAGCGCGGAGATGGCCGGGTGGTTGTCGCCGCGGAGGAGCCGCGCGGCGATCACCGCCGCGTCGACGGGGAGCACCCGCACGGCGGAGTCTCCCGGACGATCCCCACGGGAACGCAGCTCCAGCGACTCGGTTCCCAGCCAGACGATCACTCGCATCGCGACGGTGCGAGAGTGCATCACGAATGCGCGAGGGGGAGCAACCGCGTTGACACGACGGCGCGTGCTGCGCTCCCATCCCGGCGCCGTCGTCGTGGACGGCGCGAGAGGAGAGGTCGATGCCGACGCGCCATCGGGTGCAGCCGGGTGAGTGCCTGGTGAGCATCTCTGAGTCGTACGGGTTCTTCTGGGAGACGCTGTGGTCCCACCCCGAGAACGAGACGCTGCGCAACCGTCGGCGCGACCCCACGGTGCTGCTGCCGGGGGATGAGGTCTTCGTGCCCGAGAAGACCATCAAGAGCTACGACCGCCCCACCGGCGCGCGGCACACCTTCCGCGTGAAGAACGTGCCCGCGAAGTTCGACCTGCGGCTGATGGACGAAGCGGGTGAGCCCCGCAGCGGCCTCGCGTACGTGCTGGTGATCGACGGGCGCGAGATCCCCGGGACCACCGACGGCGACGGCGCGGTGAAGACGTCGATCTCGCCCACCGCGCGCAATGGCGTGCTGCGCATCCCGTCGACCGGCGAGGAGTACCAGCTCGACCTCGGGCACCTCGACCCGGTGGACACCATCCGTGGGGCGAAGATGCGTCTGCAGGCGCTGGGGAGCTTCAACGGCAGCATCGACGACGAGGGCGGCGTGGCGTTCTCCCTGGCGCTGATGGCGTTCCAGAGCGCGCAGGGGCTGCAGCAGACGGGCGTGCTCGACGCGTCGACGCAGGACGCGCTGCGCACGGCCTTCGGGTCCTGAGAGGGAGCGGGAACGATGGTCGCGAAGGTCAGCTTTGTCTCGCTCGACGCCAGCAACCGTGACAGCAACGGCGTGCCGATGGCCAAGATCGGTGACCGCGTGCAGGTCACGGTGCGCATCGAGGGTCGGCAGAAGTCCAAGGGCGGGAGCTTCAAGTTCGTTCACCCGGCGTTGGACACGGCCTCGTTCCCGTTTCAAGGGCTGTACGACACCGGCGACAAGAAGCGCGCGTTTCAGAAGCGCAAAGACCGCCCGACGAACTACGAAGGGAACGACGAGTTCGTCTTCTCGGTGAGGGTCACGGGCAGCGGCGGACCGGCGGCGGTGACGCTCCTGGCCGAGACGCAGTGCGCGGTCGACAACGCCAACAGCACCACGCAGTTCCGCGGCGTGGCGGACCAGACCGCGATCGACCTCGAGATGCCCGCGCAGCTCGTCGACGCCCGCACGCAGCGCTTCGCCATGAGCCGCGCGGGCAACTCCGGGCCGGCGAGCACCGCGATCAACCGCCTGCAGAACCAGGTGCGGATCTGGGTGAAGCTCTGCTTCCTCGACCCCGACGACGTCGAGCGGCCGTTCCCCGAGAAGCTGCCGGTGCGGGCGCTCATCGGCGACCGCAACGGGCTGCGCGTGGACCTCGAGCTGAACGCGGCGGGCGTCGCCACGGTGAGCGCGCTCGGCGCCGCAGACGCGTTGAAGCACCGCCACCTCTCGCTGCTGCTCGGGGATGAGAGCGACAACGTGATCCGCTGCGAGCTGCCGACGCAGACCGCGGCGCAGTCGTGGGGCGCCGTGCCTGCCGAGAGCGACCCCACGGGCACGCGGCCCAACCGCTTCTTCTCCCTGCCCACGCGCCTCGACCTCAAGCGCGTCGAGTGCACGGTGACCGGCGACGACGGGCGCTGGGACGCGGCCACCGGACGCATCGCGCTGGCGAAGAACGGCGCGCCCGCCAACCTCGGCACGTACATGGCGCCCGTGAAGATCGTGCTCAAGCCGAAGTGGCAGCACCTCCGGTTCGAGTTCTTTGACCGGCACTACGGGCACAGCGACCACGGCGGCGACCCCGTGGTGATGCCTGCCGCGATCCTCGAAGGCTTTCGGTCGACCCCCACGAGCCCGACCGATGCGCCAGAGGTCAAGGCCTACTGGTGGGTCGACCCGGCGAGCAACGGCAAGGTCGTGCAGTGCGTGCCGTGGTTTCGCCAGAAGGCCGATGACGGATCGGCCGAGGCGCACCCCGACGCCGACTCCGAGCTGCGCTTCGCGCTGCCCGCGAACACCTTCGTGCACAGCGAGTCGGCGACGGTGCGCAAGCGCGTCATCGCCACCGACGAGCAGCGCAAGCCCGGGCCCGAGCGGCTGAAGTTCTACGACCTCCCGCGCCTCTGGAAGGCCCGGAACTACTACGCCGCCCTCTCGGCCACCGACGGCGAGCACCACTGGTATCAAGACATGGCCGCGAAGGACACCACCATCGCCAAGCCGCTGGTGTTCAACCTCGATGACATCGTGCTGACCGACAAGGACTGCAAGATGCTCGGGTCCTGGAACAACAGCCATGGCATGGCGCTGTTCGTGAACACCTTCGACGACTCGCTGGGCGACTGCACCCGCGAGGGGCTGTACAAGCCGGACACGGGCAACAAGGCGCCCTGGCTCACCGAGAAGCCGGCGACGGGCTCGCCCGAGAGCAATTGGAACTACGTTCGCGCGCGGGCGAAATGGGCGCGCCTCATCGCGGCCGGCGGCAACCTCTTCGATGTGTTCGAGGCGCGGTCCGTGGAGGGGTCGACCTTCGGCGTCGACGAGACGGTGGGCGCGCGCGCGGCCCGCCGCCTGGTCGACGCGACGGCGGCGCTCCCGCCCATGACGACGAAGCAGCAAAGCACCACCAACCCGAACACCTGGAACCTCGTCACCGACGGGCCGCGCCCGGGGCGATGGGTCGACAACGGCCCGCCCGCGCGGGTCGACGCGCCGAGCTTCTCGGTGCAGCCGTACTACGACCAGCACTACATGAAGCGCTTCGGCGTCTACAGCGACGCCAGCTCAGGCCCCATCGGGCGGCTCGACCTCGCGCTGCTGCGCTGCTGCGGCGTCGCCGACCGCTCGACGGTCGGGTCCGAGAAGGAGATCGCGGTCCACTTCTACTATGTGAAGACCTTTCTGAGCTTCGACCCGACGCTGTCGGGCGGGGCCGACGCGTTTCGGGTGAACTATCAGCGCAACGTGCTCGACCGGTGGAACGGCATCTCCCCGGCGCACGGCCGCGCGACCCTGCTGCCCAAGGACACCGCCAAGCGCGTGCAGGTCCCGGTCGTCACCTTCGTGCAGATGACCGACGAGGCGGTCGCGCACGAGCGGGTCGAGATCAAGGCCGGCAACGACGCCCGCGACTGGCGCCAGGGACTACTCGGCACCGGGGCGACCGGCGACGGCAACGAGCGCGACAGCGGCGACACCAACGGCTTCGTCACCGCGCACGAGCATGGGCACGAGCGGGCGCTGCCCGACGAGTACAACGAGCGCTGGGACGCGGCGTCGTACGGGCAGCCGAGCTTCTTCTCCACCCTCCCCGGAGACCCCTTCGAGATGGATGGCCGGGTGGAGGAGTTTCAGGTCTTGAACTCTCCCATGATGAATGGGAACCACTGGCTCCACAATCGCTACTTCTGGCAGTCGGCGGAGTGGACGCGCCGGGTGCTGAACTTTCCCTTCAAGGTGAAGTTCAACGGCTGCGACGAGTATGAGGTCCCGCCCCACGCGAACCCGCGTCGGCACTATGCGTTCTGGCCGCTGGTCGGGCTGAACTCGCAGACCCTCGCCGCGGTGGCGCCGCTCACCGGGAACCGCGCGAAGTTCCACGCGTTCCTCTACGCCCTGGGCAAGGATCGGTTCGCCACCCAGACCCTCAAGGACAAGGAGGGCGGCGGCGCCACGGACTACGACGGCCTCCTGATGGTCACGCCGCTGCTCAAGGTCACCCCCCCGAGCGGCGACACCGCATCGATCAAATCGCTGGCGCAGGCCCTGGCGCGCGTCGCCCGCAAGTTCGGCGCGCGCAAGCTCAATCACAAGTTCTACCTGACCGGCAAGGTGGCCGACGGGCAGCCGCACGAGTGGACCTTCACCCGCTGCCTCATCCACTTCTCGCCGAGGCTCCTCATCGGCTCTCCCGACCTCCCGACGCGGGAGCAGTTCCTCGCCAAGGTCGCGCCGCACGGCAGCTACCCGCAGTGCGACACCTTCGCCAACCAGCTCGCCACCTACCACGGCGTGCCGTGGACGCCCCTGGCGACGAAGCAGACGGCGCTCCAGGCCGTGCGCAACGCCATCAGCGACCCGTGGGTCGCGATCGACGGCGATTGGACCGTCGCGAGCGCGGCCATCTTGCCGCCTCCGCCTCCGCCCCCCTCCACCTCTGCCCCTCCGCCTCCACCGCCTCCTCCGCCTCCTCCGCGGCCCGCGGAGTTCGCCACGATCGACACCCAGCTCGGGCTGCTGCCCGGCACCGACATGAACAGCATTGGCAACCGCTATGCCGCCGTCGAGGCCATCATCGCGGCCTGCGACTCGTTCATCTCGGCCAACGGCGGGAGCCCGTACCTCCCGGCCGCGCAGGCCATGAAGACGCGCGCCGAGGCGGGCAAGCGGAACACGCTCGCGGCGTGGGAGATGCACCTCGTGAAGCAGCTGTCGAACACCCTGCAGACCGACCGCACGAAGCACGATGGGGTCGTCACGAAGGTCGAGCTCTCGCACACGGCGCACTTCGAGCTCACCTGCACCCGGGGCGCTGCCGCCAGCCCGAAGTGGCTCACGACGCCGCCCGTGGTGGAGCTCCCGAAGAAGGACGACTGGGTCGCCGGGCTCGACCCGTCGATCCGCGCCGAGGCCCGGGTCACGACGGCGGGCGGCAACCTCGACGCGTACCACAACAAGCCGCACGGCGACTGGCTGGGGCGGCACGCCGCCCTGGAGACGCTCAAGAACCCCGCCGCCGCGGGCACGCTGAAGGCCGAGCGCGGTGATTGGGACACCGCGAGCCAGGTGAGCGGAAAGACCCGCCCGTCGCCGTTCTCGGGCGTCGACACGCGGCTCTCCCAGGCGGCGTCGCTGGCGGATGATCGCTACGACGAGCGGGTGCTCAAATACACCGAGGCCGCGCAGCTGCTCTCGACCGTGATCGGAGAGACCGCGCAGGCCCCGTTCCACGCCGCCGCGCAGGGGCTGACGACGCGCCTCGAGGCCGCGGTGAAGGAGAATCGGGTCATGGGCGCCGCGCGCAAGCTGGAGAAGCTCGCGACCGATCGGATCGCCGCGCTCCAGCGGGAGGTGGTGAGCACCAAGGTCACCCTGACGGCGGATGGCGCAGACGCCTTCGAGGACGCCCTGCTCGAGGTGTTCCCCTCCATGGTCGGTGTCTACAAGCAGGCGAGCGAGATCACGGCCGACGACCTCAAGCCCATCGCCGCGCTCCTGGGCCTCACCGACATGGACGTGAAGGCAATCTGAGAGGATCCGCATGAAGCTCAAGCGAAGTTCGTTCGGCGTGGCCCCCGAGCTCGTCGACGTGGAGGTGACGGAGCTGCCGGAGGCGTCCCTCCCAGAGCGCTTCTCGCCGGATCCGCCGCCGTCGGAGGCTGGGGCGCTGCAGCCCTTCGGCGGCGCGGCGCAGAACAGCCGCTCGGGGGCGAACCTCGGCGCGCCGACGGCGTATCGGTGGGTCCAGCGCTTCGAGGTGCCGCTGCGCCCCGGCGCGGCGCACAGCGTGATGTGGTCAGGGGAGAGGGTGCTGGTGCAGGCGCGCCTCTGGCAGCTCTTCTCCCTCCTCGACGGCCGCGCGCTCCGCGCGGGGCTCGGCGGCCCATCACCGGTGGCGATCTGCGGCGAGGAAGGCACGTTCCGCTTCGTCAGCTCCGACGGGACGCTCGACGCCTATCGACTGTCGGATGGGGAAGGGCTCTGGTCCTGCGGCGCCCCCGCGGGCGATGGCGGGCCGCACCCGGTGCTCGCCAACGTCGGGCGCGCGACCTTCCTCGCGGGCTTCGAGCGGCGAGTGAACCCCGAGGCGGAGTCGTTCTCACCCGAGTTCGTCGCCCAGTGGATCGATCCCACCGCGGCGCCTGACATCTCCCCTGGCGGGATCCTCCGCAACGTCCGTCGCTCGCCCGCCCTGGTGGGCCCCGCGAAGGGGGAGTTCCTTGGCGCCGCCGACGCGCTCGGCGTAACGCTGACGCAGGACGACCTCATCCTGTCGCTCACGCTCGATCAGCAGGTCACCTACGCGCGCGCGTCGCGATTCTCGCCCCGCGCGGTCTCGCGGGGCGGCGCGGGTCGCTGCTACCTCGTGGTCGACACGCCGGATGGCGCGGCGCTCTGGATGATCAACGCGCAGGGCGAGCGCGTCTTCGCGCGGCCCCTCCCGAAGAGCTCGCGCGTCCCGCCCATCGTCGCCGCGGATCACCGGGTGTTCGTCAGCACCGACGACGAGCTCCTCGCCTTCAGCCCCGAGGGGCGGCCGCTCTGGCGGGTGTCGTCGCCGCTCGCGCCGCGGGCGGTCGTGACCGCCGACGGGTGGCTGCTCGTGAGCCTCGGCGAAGAACTCCGCGCCTTCGATGCCGAGGGGCGCAGCGCCGTGCTCTCATACTCCGTCGGCCGCCCATTCGTGACCGCGCCGGTGATCACCGCCCACGGCGAGATCCTCGTCGCGACCACCGAGACGCTGGTGTGCCTCTCCTATGAGGAGCTCACCTTCGCCGCGGGATATCGCCACGCGTAGCGCCCGCTACCCCTCCGCCCCGAGGTGGCCCTCCATCTCCGTGAGCGCCTCTCGCAGCATCGCCAACGCCCGCGCGTGCAGCCGGCTCGCCCACCCCTTGGTGAGCCCCAGCGCCGCGCCGCTCTGCTCGATGGTCCGCCCGTCGAAGTACACCCCGCGCAGGATGCCCCGCTCGCGCTCGGGCAGCGCCTCCACCGCGCGCTCCAGCACCGAGCCCGTCTCGCGCCGCGCCGTGGCCGTCTCGGGGTCTTCGCGGGGCTGCGCGCGGGTCTCGTCGGCGAGCTCCGCCAGCGCGAAGGCCGCGGCGGCCTCGTGCAGGGTGGACGCGAGCATCGCGGCCGCGCCGTCGGCGGTCACCGCGGCGAGGTCGTGCTCCCCCGCGAGGGTCTGCAGCAGGTCGTCGACCGCGGCGTGGGCGGCCGCCCGGGTGCGCGTCACGGGGTCGTGCGCCGCCGCCTGGCGCACCCAGTCGATCATCGACCCGCGCACGCGGTAGTACGCGTAGTTGCCGAAGGAGCTCCCGCGGTCGGGGTCGAAGCGCCGCGCGGCGTCGAGCAGGCCCTCGTGCCCCGCGCCCACGAGGTCATCGACCCGCACCCACGTCGGCAGGTCGCGCTGAATCTTGCGCGCGATGCGCGGGACCATCTCCATGTGGCCCCGCACGAGCTCGTCGCGCTCGGACTCGGTGAGGCGGGGCGCCATGGGCGCGCGCATCATCGAGCGCCGCGACGCGCGCGGTCAACGCCCCGGCGCGACATCGCCCCGAATGGACCGCAGCCACGCCTGCATCGCCGC
>OFDC01001736.1_pt1 | contig 10939 bp, 10 predicted proteins | sample 1520941 | NCBI WGS metagenome assembly OFDC01 (sample SAMEA94258168, study PRJEB24077) | hot springs metagenome | biome: Aquatic biome; feature: Water | place: India | collected 2012-12-06 | depth 5 m | reverse complement strand
TGAGGTTCAGCAGGAAGGCCGCGAGCCGCTCCTCGGCGCGCATGCTGCCCAGCAGGAGCATGACGCCGTGGTCGCGCACGATCTCCCGGCTCATGATCTTGTGGAACTGGTGCTGCAGTTCGGTGAACTCGCGGCTGAGCGCCTCCAGTTCCGCATAGGGGATCACGCAGACCTGCGAATCTTCCAGCGCGACGGCATCGCAGCTGTGGCGGTCGGTGCTGATGCCGTCCAGGCCCAGCAGTTCGCCGGCCATCTGGAAGCCGGTCACCTGGTCGCGCCCGTCCTCCGCGCTGATGCGGGTCTTGAAGAAGCCGGTGCGCACCGCGTAGACCGCCTGGAACGGGTCGCCGATGCGAAACAGCGTCTGCCCGCGCGGCACGGCGCGGCGCTTTTCCACCAGGCCATCGAGGCGCTTGAGGTCGTCGGGGGACAGCCCCACCGGCAGGCAGATCTCCCGCAGGTTGCAGCTGGAGCACGCCACCTTCAGGGTGCTCAGGCCTTGCGGCGCGTCGGTGTCGGAAGGGGTGCGGGTCATCGGGGGTGTGAGCATGAGCGGCCTCAAGGTTGTTTCGATTCTTCGCCACGCCCACGTCCTGCCGCTTGAGCCACGTCAAGGCCACGACGCCCGCGCGTCGTCACAGTAGCGTCCATGCCCGCCGCCCTGCTCGCCCCCTGCCCTGCCGCCGCCCCGGTCTTCCCGCCCGAACTGCTGTCGCGGCTGGACCTGCACGGGCCGCGCTACACCTCCTATCCCACCGCCGATCGCTTCGTCGAGGCCTTCGGGCCGGCGGAGTACCGCCAGGCGCTGCAGGCCCGCGCGGAGGGGGCCTCGGTGGGCGGCCGCCCGCCGCTGTCGGTGTACGTGCACATCCCGTTCTGCGAGTCGGTGTGCTACTACTGCGCCTGCAACAAGGTGGTGACGCGCCACCACGACCGCGCCACCGAGTACCTCGACGCGCTCGACCGCGAGATCGCCCTGCATCGCGAGGTCCTGGGTCCGCGCGAGGTGGCCTCGCAGCTGCACCTGGGTGGGGGCACACCCACCTTCCTCAGCGATGCGGAGTTGACGCGGCTGATGAAGTCCCTTCGCGAGACGTTCCACTTCGCACCCGGGGCGGAGATGTCCATCGAGGTCGACCCGCGCACGGCCACGCCCGAGCGCCTGGCGCACCTGTGGCGGCTGGGGTTCAACCGGCTGAGCTTCGGCGTGCAGGACTTCGATGCACGCGTGCAGCAGGCGGTGCACCGCGTGCAGTCGTTCGAATCGGTGCGCGACCTGATGGTCGCCGCACGCGACCTCGGCTTCGAGTCGATCAACGTCGACCTCATCTACGGCCTGCCGCTGCAGACGCCGGCGTCCTTCCAGCGCACCATCGCCCAGGTCGCCGAACTGCGCCCGGACCGTATCGCGCTGTACGCCTACGCCCACCTGCCTCAGCGCTTCAAGCCGCAGCGCCGCATCCACGCGGAGGAATTGCCCATCGCGGGCGAGCGCGTGTCCATGCTCACCGGCGCCATCGAGGGGTTCGCGGCCGCCGGCTACGACTACATCGGCATGGACCACTTCGCGCTGCCCAACGACGCGCTGGCGGTGGCCAAGCGCCAAGGCCGGCTGCACCGCAACTTCCAGGGCTACAGCACCCAGCCCGATTGCGATCTCGTGGCCCTGGGGGTCTCGGCGATCGGCCGCATCGGCGCGACCTACAGCCAGAACGCCAAGACGCTGGACGAGTACTACGACGCGCTCAAGCACGGGCAATTCCCGACTCAGCGGGGCCTGGCGCTCAACCGCGACGATCTGCTGCGTCGTGCGGTGATCATGGCGATCATGTGCCAGGGCCGGCTGGAGTTCGAATCCATCGAGCTGGCGCACCTGGTTCGCGTGCCGGAATACTTCCGCGCCGAACTCGACAAGCTGAAGGACCTCGAGGCGCTGGGCCTGGTCACCCTCGAGCCGAGGGCGGTGCAGGTCACGCCGCAGGGCTGGTACTTCGTGCGCGCGGTGGCCATGGTGTTCGACCGCTACCTGCAGGCCGACGCCACACGCGGCCGCTTCTCCCGCATCATCTGAAGGCATGGACCCGACCGGCCTCGTCGTCGCCACCGGGCTCATGGGCCTGGCCGCCATCCCGCACTGCGCGGCGATGTGCGCCGCCCCCTGCGCTGCGGTGACGCGCGGCTGCGGCCCTTCCGCCTCGGTGCAGCCGGCGTTCCAGCTCGGGCGGGTCGCCGGTTATGCCCTGGCGGGCGCGCTGGCCGCCTCGGCGATGGGCGCCCTTCAGCAGTGGATGGACATCGCCCCCGTGCTGCGCCCGCTGTGGACCCTGGTGCACGCGGCCGCCCTCGCCCTGGGCCTGTGGATGCTCATCCAGGGACGCATGCCGATCCTTCGCGTCGGCGCCGCGCACCCGGCCTCGCCGGGCATTCCCCAAGGTTGGCAACGCATCCAGGGACCGGCTCGCGGTGCCGGCTTCGGCATGGCGTGGATCGCCTGGCCCTGCGCGCTCACGCAAGGCGCGCTCATGATGTCCGCGCTGGCCGACCAGCCCTGGGGCGGCGCTGCCGCCATGGCCACCTTCGCCCTGGCCTCCTCGCCGGGCCTGGTTGTCGGCCCGCTGCTGATGCGCCGCCTCGCCGGCCCGCGAGGCGAATCGTGGACCGCCGGTGCCTGGCCCTTGCGGTTGGCCGGGCTGATGCTGGTGCTGGCGTCCGGCTGGGCGCTGGGCCATGGCCTCTGGGCCCGCGTCGCCGAGTGGTGCGCCACCTGAGGCCTGGGCCCGCACATCGGGATTACCCCAAGCCCTCCTCGCGTCCCCGGCCCGCCGCCGTCCGCTAAGCTCCCCCCAGCCATCGGCGTGCGGTGACCCTGCACGCCGATTGCTCTCAAGAGCCGACCACGCGCCCCCACCCCCTGGGCGCCACGTCGTTCCCTGTTGGCGCCCGACACGATCGGGCGGGAGCTGCATCACGATGAGCGAGCACCAGCCCTTGCGGCTGCACGTGCCGGAGCCCAGCGGGCGCCCGGGCTGCAAGACCGACTTCTCCTACCTCCATGTGTCGGAGGCCGGCGCGGTGCGCCGCCCCCCGGTCGACACCTCCCACTTCGACACCCAGGACCTCGCCTACCAGCTCATCCGCGTGCTGGACCACGAGGGCAAGGCGGTGGGCCCCTGGAATCCCGGGCTCGACCCGGTGCTGTTGCGAAAGGGCCTGCGGGCGATGATGAAGACCCGCATCTTCGACGCCCGCATGCTCATCGCCCAGCGCCAGAAGAAGCTGAGCTTCTACATGCAGTGCCTGGGGGAGGAAGCCATCGCCATCGCGCACGCCTTTGCGCTGCGCCAGGGCGACATGTGCTTTCCCACCTACCGTCAGCAGGGTCTGCTGCTGTGCCGCGACGACATCAGCCTGGTCGAGCTCATGTGCCAGCTCATGAGCAACGAGAAGGACCCGATCAAGGGCCGGCAGCTTCCGGTGATGTACTCGTACAAGCGGGCAGGCTTCTTCACGATCAGCGGCAACCTCGCCACGCAGTTCATCCAGGCGGTGGGCTGGGCCATGGCGTCGGCGATCAAGGGCGACACCAAGATCGCCTCCGGCTGGATCGGCGACGGTTCCACCGCTGAAGCCGACTTCCACACCGCGCTGACCTTCGCCCATGTGTACCGCGCGCCGGTCATCCTCAACGTGGTCAACAACCAGTGGGCGATCTCCTCGTTCCAGGCGATCGCCGGAGGCGAGTCCACCACCTTCGCCGCACGCGGCGTGGGTTGCGGCATCGCCAGCCTGCGGGTGGACGGCAACGACTTCCTCGCGGTCTACGCCGCCTCCTGCTGGGCTGCCGAGCGCGCCCGTCACAACCTGGGTCCGACCCTCATCGAATGGGTGACCTACCGGGCCGGCGCCCACAGCACCAGCGACGACCCCAGCAAGTACCGCCCCGCCGACGACTGGGAGCGGTTCCCGCTGGGCGACCCCATCCAGCGCCTCAAGACCCACCTGGTCGGGCTGGGCGAGTGGAGCGAGGCCCAGCACGAGCAGACGCACAAGGAGCTGGAGGCGGAAGTCGCCGCCGCCCAGAAGGAGGCCGAGGGCCACGGCACCTTGCTGGACGGCCACATCCCCAGCGCCGCCACCATGTTCGAGGACGTGTACGAGCAGATGCCCTGGCACCTGCGCGAACAACGCCAGCAACTCGGGGTCTGAACCCGCTCATGAGCACCATCATGCTGACCAAGACCGACCAGGAGCGGCAGGCCGCTGCGGAGGCCTCCGAGGCCGCCGGCAAGGCCGTGCCGATGACCATGATCCAGGCGCTGCGCTCAGCCCTGGACGTGAAGATGGGCCAGGACGACGATGTCGTCGTCTTCGGCGAGGACGTGGGCTACTTCGGCGGCGTGTTCCGCGTCACCGAGGGACTGCAGGCCAAGTACGGCAAGCACCGCTGCTTCGACGCACCGATCAGCGAGGCCGGGATCGTCGGCGCTGCCGTCGGCATGGGCGCCTACGGCCTGCGGCCTGTGGTGGAGATCCAGTTCGCCGACTATTTCTATCCCGCCGCCGACCAGATCATCAGCGAGGCCGCACGCCTGCGCCACCGCTCCGCCGGCGACTTCACCGCACCGCTGACCATCCGCATGCCCTGCGGGGGCGGCATCTACGGGGGGCAGACCCACAGCCAGAGCCCGGAAGCGCTGTTCACGCACGTGTGCGGCATCCGCACGGTCATGCCGAGCAACCCCTACGACGCCAAGGGCCTGCTCATCGCCGCCATCGAGTGCAACGATCCAGTGATCTTCCTCGAGCCCAAGCGCCTGTACAACGGTCCCTTCGACGGCCATCACGACCGGCCGGTGGTCCCCTGGAGCAAGCACCCGATGGGCACGGTGCCGGAGGGCTACTACAACGTCCCGCTGGAAAAGGCCGCGGTGTTCCGCCCGGGCAGGGAACTCACCGTGCTCACCTACGGCACCATGGTCTGGGTCAGCGAGGCCGCGGCCAACGAGACCGGCATCGACGCCGAGATCATCGACCTGCGCAGCCTCTGGCCCATCGACATCGCCACCATCGAGCAGTCGGTTCGCAAGACCGGGCGCTGCGTGGTGGTGCACGAGGCGACCAAGACCAGCGGCTTCGGCGCCGAGCTCGCCGCCCTGGTGCAGGAGCGGTGCTTCTACCATCTGGAGGCACCGATCGAACGTGTCACCGGCTGGGACACGCCCTACCCGCACGCCCAGGAGTGGGCTTACTTCCCTGGCCCCGCCCGGGTGGGCGCAGCATTCAAGCGTGCGATGGAGGGCTGATCGAGATGGGTGCTTATGTGATCAAGATGCCCGACATCGGCGAAGGCATCGCGGAGGTCGAACTGGTGGCCTGGCGCGTGAAGCCCGGCGAGGCGGTAACCGAAGATCAGATCCTCGCCGACGTCATGACGGACAAAGCCACGGTGGAGATCCCTTCCCCGGTCAAGGGCACGGTGATGTCCCTGGGCGGCGACGTGGGCCAGGTGATGGCGGTGGGATCCGAACTGATCCGGCTGGAGGTCGAGGGGGCCGGCAACGTGAAGGGAGGCGCTGCGCCTTCGACAGTGGCAACGTCCGCGCTCGCGGCCGCGCCTGCAGCCTCCTCCAGTGCAGCGGCCGGCGCGCCGGCGCTAAAGGACTCTCCTCCGGTGTCGCCGGACGGCGGCACCCTGCGCGCACCCACCTTGGCCCCGAGCACGCAATCGAAGGGCGTCCCGGCCTCGCAAGCCGACCTGGGCGGCGATGACCGGCCCGTCACGCGCGCCCCCGCCCCGGTCGCCCCCACCCGGGCGCCGGGCGAGAAGCCCATCGCCCCACCCGCCGTGCGTCGTCGCGCCTGGGAGTTGGGCATCGACCTGCAGTTCGTTCACGGCAGCGGCCCCGCCGGCCGCATCACCCAGCAGGACCTCGACGTCTACCTCGCCTCTCGTGGCCAGCCGATGCCGGTCGCGGCCCGCAGCGGCTATGCCGAACGCACCGACGAAGAACAGGTCCCGGTGATCGGCCTGCGCCGCAAGATCGCGCAGAAGATGCAGGAAGCCAAGCGCCGCATCCCGCACTTCAGCTATGTCGAGGAAATCGATGTCACCGAGTTGGAGGCCCTGCGCCTGCAACTCAACGCCAAGTACGCGGTGCAGCGCGGGAAGCTCACCATGCTGCCGCTCATCGCCCGCGCAGTCGTGCTCGCGCTGCGGGAGTTCCCGCAGATGAACGCGCGGTTCGATGACGAAGCCGGCATCGTCACCCGCTCGGGCGCAGTGCATCTCGGCGTTGCCGCCCAGACCGACTCGGGTCTCATGGTGCCCGTGCTGAGGCATGCCGAAGCCAAGGACGTGTGGGACATCGGCCGCGAGGTGGTGCGACTTGCCGAGGCGGCGCGCACCGGCAAGGCCGCGCGCGACGAATTGAGCGGCTCGACCATCACCATCACCAGTCTGGGCGCGCTGGGCGGGATCGTCACGACCCCCGTCATCAACCATCCGGAGGTGGCCATCGTCGGCGTCAACCGCATGGTCGAACGGCCGGTCCTTCGGCAAGGCCAGGTGGTCGCGCGGCAGATGATGAACCTTTCGTCGTCCTTTGATCACCGGGTGGTCGACGGCATGGACGCGGCCCGATTCATCCAGGCCGTGCGCGCCCTCCTCGAGGCCCCGGCCCTTCTCTTCGTGGATTGAGGCGTCCGATGGCAATGAAGGAACTGCACTGCACGCTGCTTGTCATCGGCGGCGGGCCCGGCGGCTATGTTGCTGCCATCCGTGCCGGGCAATTGGGCGTGGACACGCTGCTGGTCGATGGCGCCGCGTTGGGAGGCACCTGCCTGAACATCGGCTGCATTCCCTCCAAAGCGCTCATCCATGCGGCGGAGGAATTCGACAAGGCGCGGCACTTCGCCAACAGCTCGCCCCTGGGCATCCAGGCCATGCAGCCCGCCATCGACATCGGCAAGACCGTTCGCTGGAAGGACGGCATCGTCAGCAAGCTCACGGGCGGCGTCGGTGCGCTGCTGAAGAAGAACGGTGTGAAGACCGCCAGCGGCTGGGCACGCATCGTGGACGGCAAGACGGTCGAGGTCGAGGCCGAAGGCGGCGAGCGGCTTCGCATCCGGTGCGCTCACCTGTTGTTGGCCACCGGCTCGACGGCGGTCGAGCTGCCCTTCATGCCCTTCGGCGGTCGGGTGATCTCGTCGACCGAAGCCCTGTCCCCGCAGTCTTTGCCCCGCAGGCTCGTCGTGGTCGGTGCCGGCTACATCGGTTTGGAACTGGGCATCGCCTACCGCAAGCTCGGCAGCGAAGTCACGGTGGTGGAGGCGGCCGAACGGATCCTGCCGACCTATGACGAGGAACTCACCAAGCCTGTGATGGCCGCGCTGCGTCGCCTCGGGATCGTCCTCCACCTGAACCATGGCGTGCAGGGCCTCACCGAAGGCGGCGACAAGGTGCGTGTCCGCAGCGCCCACGCCGACGAGTTCGCGCTGCCGGCCGACCAGGTCCTGGTCGCCGTCGGTCGCGCCCCGCGCACCGCGGGGTTCGGATTGGAGGGGTTGATGCTGGAGATGGCCGGCAGAGGGGTGAAGGTCGACGACCAGTGCCGCACTTCGATGCGCGATGTCTGGGCCATTGGCGACCTCACCGGAGAGCCGATGCTGGCCCACCGCGCGATGGCTCAGGGCGAGATGGTGGCCGAAATCATTGCGGGACGCCGCAGACGTTTTCAGCCCGCGGCCATTCCTGCAGTGTGCTTCACCGATCCCGAAGTGGTGGTGGTGGGACAGACGCCCCAGCAAGCAGCGGAAGCGGGGACCGACGCCATCAGTTCACACTTTCCATTTGCCGCCAACGGGCGATCGATGACGCTGGAGTCCACCGAGGGGTTCGTCCGAGTCGTGGCGCGCCAGGACAACCACCTGATCCTCGGGTGGCAGGCAGTGGGACGCTCAGTCTCTGAACTCGCTGCCGCGTTCTCGCAGTCCATCGAGCTGGGCGCCACGCTGGAAGACATCGCTGGGACGATCCACGCGCACCCGACCCTCGGCGAAGCAGTGCAGGAGGCAGCGTTGCGTGCGCTGGGGCATGCACTGCATGTCTAAGGTGCCTTGAGAACCGGGGCGGGTCCGTGAGGCGCCGAAGGGTGAAGCGCCTAGTGCACCATTCCGAGCGCGAACACCTCTTCGGCCGCGCGCTCCGGGCAGCACTGGCAGCCCAGCTCGTCGTGCATCACGGAAGCGATCTCCATCGCGTCGAGCGCGGGCACCATGTGGCGGAGCTGCAGACGGCGGGCACAGCGCTCGATCCAGGCGTTGGTGACTTGCTCCTCGTGCATGGCGTTCCTCTTGAATGAAGGGTTGGGCGGTGGGGATTGGGTAAGACCATCCTACGGCCCGGGCACGGTAGATGCGCAGGGGCTCAAGGCTGATCATCGTGTCAGCCGAGGACTACAGGCTCTCGAAGCCTCGTACGGAGGGCCAGGGCACGCCAGTTGCGCTTGAGCAATGGACTGAATTGGAGTGACACCATGACACGGCCGATCTTCCTTGCCCTTGCCCTTGCCCTGGGCCTGAGCCTGAGCGCTGCGCAGGCTCAGACGGGCCCTCGCACCCACGATCCGAACGCACTGCCCCAGGGACCCGACGCGCCCAGACGCGCGGACAGCCAGAGTGCGGGGCTTGCTGCTCAAGCCGAGGCGCGTGCCGAGTGCCGGCGCATCGAGGACCGGCGGCAGCGCCGGCAGTGCGTGAGAGAAGCGCGCGAGGAGTTCGACCGAGACCGCTCGGCCAGCGCCCCCTCGCCGACCCGGCCGGCGATACAGCCGCAATAGGGCGGACCGCTCACCCAATCGACTGGACTTGCCTCGACTGCTGATACGCTGACCCAAAGCGGTTGGCGAGGAAATCCGACAAGACCACCTGCTCTTGCCGCACGAACCCTCGCTGCGGCAACCTGCCCTCCCGAAACAGGTCCACGGCCGCACAGATGCCGGCCGCAGTCGTGATCTGGATGGCGGACACGGGGAGCCTCTCGTTGCGGTCGGCAAAGATCTTGCGGGCGAAGACCTCCTGCACCAGGGTGCCTTCCCGGATACCGCTGACGGTGACAAACACCAGCACGACGTCCTGCATCGTCATCGGGACGGAACGCCTCAGGATGTCCTTCAACGTCTCCTGATCGTTCTTCATCTGCAGTTCCTCGAGCAAGACCCACATCAAGTCCCGATGTCCCGGATATCGCACGGTCTTGTAGTCCAGGCACCTGACCTTCCCCGCCCAGGTTTCACACAGGGTCCCCAGTCCTCCGGAGGTGTTGAACGCCTCGTACTCCACCCCATCCAGCGAGAAATGCTCAAGCCCTTCCAACGCCATGACCTCGGTGGGTTGCCCATCACGGATCGACTCGCAGGGATGGCAGTATTCGTTGATCAGCCCGTCGACGCTCCATGTCAAGTTGTACTTCAAAGAGTTGGTCGGAAATGCCGGCAAGGCACCGACCCGCATCTTGACGTCGTGCACCTGATCGAACTGGCGCGCCAGGTCATGCGCGACGATCCCGATGAAGCCGGGAGCGAGGCCGCACTGAGGCATGAAAGCGATTGGAGCGCCATCCGCCAACCGTTTCACGGCGCGTGTGGCAGCGACGTCCTCAGTCAAGTCGAAGTAGTGGCAATTCGCCTCTCTTGCCTGGGTGGCCACCACCGTTGCAAGGTGGTACGGCAACGCGTTGATCACCGCATCGTGTCCGCGCAGCGCGTCAAGCAAGGCTCTCGAGTCGGCGGTGTCAGTGACCAAGGTGCGAACGGACAGATCGGCAAGCCTCCTGAGGTTCGACTCGCTCTTGTCGACCACCGTCACTTGGTAGTCCCCGCACCCGCTCAGCAAGCGGGCGATCAACTGGCCGATATGCCCGGCTCCTAGCAGAACCACGTGCATCCAATTCCCCTTTTCTTTGACACGGCCCTGATCGCCGCTCTGGCAGTCTAGGCAGACGGCTGGTCAGAAAGAAGATGAAGTTCGACGAGGCATTGCGACGTTACGACGTAACGACGAAACTCACCGACGTTATGTCGAACCATGTGAGGTCCCTGCAATGACTGAACTCACGCAAGGGAGTTGGAAAGATCCCCTCGACCGAGAACTCGTCCAACTCCTGCAAGTCAACGCTCGAGAAAGCACAGCGAACCTGGCGCGCAAGTTGGGCGTGGCGCGCACGACCGTGGTGGCCCGCATATCGCGACTTGAACGGACAGGCGTGATTGCGGGCTACGGGGTCAAGTTGCGCACGGACCTCGGCGACGCGGGAGTCCAGGCTTACGTGGGGATCTGCACCGAACCGAAGGCGGGGCGCGACGTCACCCGTCAGTTGTCGAAGCTGCCCGAGCTGCGCCAGTTGTGTTCCGTCAGTGGCGAATACGACTACTTTGCTCACCTCTGTGCGGAATCGACCGTTCGGCTCGATGCGCTTCTGGACCATATCGGCGAGATCGACGGGGTCATCAAGACACACACGTCTGTCGTGCTCGCCGTGCGCGTTGACCGTCGCTGAAAAAACAAAACCCCCTGCGTCTTTCGACGAGGGGGTTTGAGGGGAATATTAGCCTGACGATGTCCTACTTTCACACGGGAATCCGCACTATCATCGGCGCAGAGTCGTTTCACGGTCCTGTTCGGGATGGGAAGGGGTGGGTCCAACTCGCTATGGTCATCAGGCTTGACTTGTTGCTCCCTGGTTCTTGGTGGCCAGGTCAGCCAATTCATAGAGGCGTATCAGCTTTGGGTTTTGATTGCGTCGCCGCGACTTCGGTGGAAGCACGGTGACAACGCTTGACTCGATTTCAGTCTTTGACGCGTGGTCAAAGTTATAGGGTCAAGCCGCACGGGCAATTAGTACTGGTTAGCTTAACGCATTACTGCGCTTCCACACCCAGCC
>OFDC01001735.1_pt1 | contig 10946 bp, 10 predicted proteins | sample 1520941 | NCBI WGS metagenome assembly OFDC01 (sample SAMEA94258168, study PRJEB24077) | hot springs metagenome | biome: Aquatic biome; feature: Water | place: India | collected 2012-12-06 | depth 5 m | reverse complement strand
AGCTGGACGCCCTTGGACCGGGCGTGGGCGCAGACCGCCTCGATGTCGAAGTCGGCGCGGGGCACTGCTGCGCGGTAGTCGGTCTCTGGACCGGCTCCACGCAGGTCGATGCGACGGATCATGGACATGCCCCTGATTCTACGGTTGCGCGTGCAGCACCCCGTAGGTTGGACACGTGACGGACGAGCTCCCGATGTTCCCGCTCAACGCGGTGCTCTATCCGGGGGTGAGCCTGCCGTTGCGGGTCTTCGAGGACCGCTACCGCGCCCTGGTCCACCACCTGCTCCGCGTCGAGGACCCGGCCGAGCGGCTGTTCGGCTCCGTCGCGATCCGGGAGGGCTACGAGATCGGCGACCACGGAGCCCAGTCCCTCTTCCGCATCGGGGTGCGGATGCAGCTGACCGATGTCGAGCCGCATCCCGACGGGACCTTCGACATCGTCGCCGTCGGCCGCGACCGGATCCAGCTCGACCGGCTGCGGACCACCGACGCCTTCCCGCTCGGCGACGTGCGCACGCTGCCCGAGCCCACCACGAAGGTCCCCCGAGAGGTCGTGGAGCGCGCCCGTGCCACCTTCACGGCCTACCGCGCGGTCGTGAGCCAGATCTCGGCCGACCCGCTCGAGGGCGACCTGCCGAGCGACCCGGCGTACCTCTCCTGGACGCTCGCCGCCTGCTCCCCCCTCCCCCTCGGCGAGCGCCAGGCCCTGCTCGAGGCCGTCGATCCGGTCGAGCGGCTGCTCCTGGTCACCGACCTCCTCCGCGCCGAGCTCCAGGCCATGAACGTGATCACCTCGCTGCCCGCCACCGAGGTGGCGCGCACCCGGTGGTCACCCAACTGAGCCCCGGACTCAGACCAGCGCAGCGGCGCACACCACGGCCACGTCCGCGAGCGCGTCGTCCAGCGAGACGGCGTCGGGTCGGTGCCCGTTCGTGAAGCAGCTGATGAGCACGGGCGTGCCCTCGGGAGTCCACGCGACGCCGACGTCGTTCCGAGCGCCGTAGTCCCCGGACCCGGTCTTCTCCGCGAGGCGCCAGCCCGGCGGGAGACCCTTGCGCAGTGCCCGGTCACCAGTGCGGCTGGCGAGCATCCAACGGGTCAGCCGCTCGCGATCCGGCCGCACCAGCGTGCGCCCGAGCAGCAGCTCGGCATAGCCGCCGCCCATCGCGCGCGGCGTCGTGGTGTCCCGGGTCGCACCCGGCGTCCATTGGTTGAGCTCCGGTTCCCACCGGGTCAACGCGGTGGTCCGGTCCCCCAGGTCCCGGGCCAGGCGGGTGATCGCGCCGGGCCCGCCTATCAACCCGAGCAGCCAGTTGGCCGCCGCGTTGTCGCTGGCGCTCACCGCCGCCTCGCAGACCTCCGCCACCGTCGGCACGTGTCCGGTGCGCTGCCACTCCTGCATGACCGCGGCGTACCCGACGCCGGCCACCAGTGACGGCGGATGGTGCACCGGACGGTCGAGGACGGCCCGGTCGGGCGTGACGAGGCGGCCGTCGAGGACCGCAGCCGCCGCGAGGACCTTGAACGTCGAGCACATCACGAACCGCTCGTCGGCACGGTGGGCCAGCGTCCGGCCGGTGCGCAGATTCTTCGCGAACACGCCGATGCGCCGGTCGTGACGTGTCTCCAGCTCGCTGATCGCGGTCGCGTCCACCGGGCCACTCGCCGGACGCGGAGTCTTGGCCCCGGCCCAGGGACCGTTCAGGACGGCGCCGGTCGCGGCCAGAGCAGCCGCGCCGGCGAGGGTGGAGCGACGGGTGAGGGACGGCGGTCCGTCAGATCGGATGGGTGTCGTTGCCATGACGGCGAGGATGGTGCGCCATCGGAGGGTCGCGCCAAGACGTCGACGGCCGTGTCCATGCCGAATCAGTATCGTTCCCCACATGGACCTCGTCGAGGCACTGCGCAGCTTCCGGGCCGTGGCCCAAGAGCGCAGCTTCACCCGGGGCGCCGAGCGGTGTGGCCAACCCCAGCCGGTCGCCAGCCGCCGGATCGCGGCCCTCGAGCGACGCCTGGGGGTGACGCTGCTCATGCGGACCTCTCGGCGCGTCGAGCTCACCCCGGAGGGTGAGCGCCTGCTCCCCCTCGCCGAGGAGGTCCTGGCCGGCTTCGAGCGCGTCGACCGACTGTTCTCCGGCGCCGCGCCGGCTCTGGTGCTGGCGGTGCCGAGCGGCGTCGAGCCCCGAGCTCGCGCCGCGATCCGGCGGGGCCTGCCTGACCTCAGCGTGGTGTTCGCCGAGGACGACCCGGTGGCCCGCTCCGAGGCACTCCAGACGGGCACGGCGCAGCTCGCACTACTCCCGGCGGCCCCGGACGCCGGTGAGATCCGGGTGCCGCTGGGCCTCGCCGATCCCGACGGGCCGGCGCGCGAGCGCTTCGTCCTCGGCCGGCTGCGGCGCTCGGTCACCGAGCGCGACCTGCCGCCTCGCGCCGTCCACCTGCTCGCCGAGGACGACGTTCCTGCCGTACGAGACCCCTTGGTCGCCGCGGCGTACGCCGCTGGGCTGCGCGCCGACCAGGTCCTGATCGGGACGTCGTACGACGAGGCGTGGACCCGCGTCCACCAGTGGGACGACGTCGTGGTCACGACGGCCGCGGTCGCTCGGCGCGAGGGCGTCGCCTGGTCCCGGCTCGACCGGCCGTCGTTGCACCGCAGCTACCGGCTCGCGGGCGAGGACCAGGGCCTGGACGCAGCCCGGCGCGATGCGCTCCTCCGGCGCCTCGCCGACGGCCTCGGCGGTCAGTCGGTGGCGGACGATGCTGCCTGAGCACGTCGCCCTGACCGCAGAGATCGAGCGCGATTGGGATGCCGCAGGACTCAGCGGCTCCCTGCTCGCCCGCAACCTGCGCACAGGCGCGGAGCTGGGCTTCGGCGCCGGCCTGGTCTGGCCCCTGGCGTCCGTGGTGAAGCTGCCGCTCGCCCTGGTCCTGCACGAGGCATTCGACCGCGGGGAGCTCGACCCGGCCGAGCCCTTCGACCTCGACCCGGCCCGGACGACGAGCGGCCCCACCGGCGTCGCGCTGTTCCGCCATCCCAGCCGGGTCGCCGCCGAGGACCTGGTCCAGCTCGCACTCGCCGTCAGCGACAACGCCGCCACGGACGTCCTGCTGGATCGCGTCGGCGTCGAGGAGGTCACCCGTCGCATCGGCGCGCTCGGCTTCCCCGACATCGTGGTGCGCCACCCCATGCGGGCGCTCTACGGCACCGACGACGCCGTCACCACTGCCGGCCTGGCGCTCACCGCCGGCGGCTCGACGGCCGGCGGCGGGCACGTCATTCCCGAGCTGGACCCGGCCCGGGCGAACGTCGGCACCGCGCGGTCGCTGGTCGACCTGCTGCATCGGGTCTGGACCGACGACGTCTCGAGCCCGGAGGTCTGTGCACGGCTGCGCCGAGCGCTCGGGCACCAGCCGACCCGGCACCGGCTCGCGATCGAGCTCGCCAGTGACGACGTCCGGATCCGCTCCAAGACCGGCACCTTCCTCGACCTGCGCCACGAGGTCGGGGTGGTGGAGTCCGATGCCGGCGCCGACCCGGTCGCGGTCGCCGTGATGACCCGATCGCGGATCCCCGCCGCGGTGCAGCTGGAGGCCGACCTCGCGATCGGACACGCGGCGCGGCTGGCCGTGGACGCACTGCTCGACTGACCACGAAGCGCGCAGCACAGGAGGAGATCCGCGATGGCGAAGAGGCAGGCCGGCGCGACGCCGGCGACGACCGCTCTGACGGCGGCGGGCGTGGCGTTCACCGTGCACGAGTACGCCCACGACGCCCGCGCCGAGTCCTACGGCACCGAGGCCGCGGAGGCGATGGGGATCGACCCCGCGCGCGTCTTCAAGACGCTCTTCGCCGATGTCGACGGCGCGCTGGTGGTCGGCGTCGTACCGGTCACCGGACAGCTCGACCTCAAGGCGCTCGCCCGGGCCGTCCAGGGCCGCAGAGCGACGATGGCCGATCCCAGGGCGGCCGAGCGGGCGACCGGGTACGTCGTCGGCGGCATCTCGCCCCTCGGCCAGCGCAAGGCGCACCCGACCGTCGTCGACGACTCGGCGCTGGACCACGACACGGTCTTCGTCTCCGCCGGTCGTCGCGGGATGGAGGTCGAGCTCAGCCCTGCGGAGCTGGTACGTCTGACCGGTGCTCGGGTCGCCGCCCTGCGCCGATGACGCCGCCGGACGTGGTCGGCAGGGAGAGCATCACGACCATGTGACCGAGCAGCGCGCCGACCGGCCAGATGAGGTACGGCGTCCACCCGCTCACCTCGAGATCGCCGGGGAGCTCGGCACCGATCTTGACCTCGTCGACCCGGCTCTGCGGATCCTCCGGGCTCTTGGCGACCCCGATCAGGGCCATCACGGCGGCGGCGGCCAGGCTCGCGACGACGACGGCCGCCAGGCCGACGACGGCCCGGCCACGGGAGAGCCAGCCCCCGATCGCCCCGAGCAGCAGCGCGAGGCCGAGCCCGACGACGACGTAGGTGGCCGTGCCGCTGAAGTCGCGGGTGACCCCCGGGTCGAAGGGGGTGGGGTACCAGGTGGGTCCAGCCGGGGTCTCGTAGACCTTGCCGAGCGGGGGCGGTCCCCACCAGGTCCACCAGAGCCAGCCGCCGAGAGCGCCCAGGACGAGTCCCACGAGCACCGGGGCGAGGACGGCCCGGGCCAGGTGAGCGCGGCTCATCCGCCGAGGCACCCCGGGCCGAGGAGCTGCTTGAGGTCGGCGAAGAGGGCGGGGCTCGGGGTCACCCGGAGATTGTCCCCCAGGCGCATGAGCTTGGTGGACTCACGGCTCAGCAGCTGGAGGCGCACCTCGGTCAGGCCGGGGTGCGTGGCGAGCACGTCGCGCAGCTGCTGGACCACCGGGCCGGTGCAACGGGTGGACGGCAGGCTGATCACGACCGGGCCGTCACTGCCCTTGTCGAGGTCGGGGACGGTGACCTCCTGGCCGCGCAGCTGAGCGGTGTCGCGCTCCTTGTCGAGCTGCCCGCGGACCCGCACGATGGCGTCCTCGGTGAGGTAGGGCGCCGCGAGGCGGTAGGAGCTGGGGAAGAGCAGGACGTCGATCGCGCCCTCGAGGTCCTCGAGGGTCACCGTCGCCCAGGGGTCGCCGTTCTTGGTGATCTTGCGCTGCACGGCGGTGACCAGCCCGGCCACGGTGACGGTGGAGTTGTGGGGTCGGTCCTCGTCGGTGACGAGCTGACCGATCGTGCAGTCCGTGCCGTTGGACAGCACGTGCTCGAGGCCCAGCAAGGGATGGTCGGAGACGTAGAGGCCGAGCATCTCCCGCTCGTGTCCGAGAAGGGTCATCTTGTCCCACTCGTCGAGGTCCGGGATCGCGACGCTGACCCCGAAGCCGCCGAAGCCGCCGTCGTCGGCGCCCTCGTCGCCTAGGCCGGCGAAGAGCGAGTCCTGGCCGATGGCCTCGTTGCGCTTGATGTCGACGTACTGGTCGACGGCCGTCTCGTGGATGGCCACGAGGGCGCGGCGCTGGTGCTTCATGTCGTCGAAGGCGCCGGCCTTGATGAGTGAGTCGATGACCCGCTTGTTGCAGACCTGCGCAGGTGCCTTGGACAGGAAGTCGTTGAAGTCGGCGTAGCGACCGCTCTCGGTGCGGCCCGCCACGATGCCGTCGACGACGTTGGAGCCGACGTTGCGCACAGCGGTGAGCCCGAAGCGGATGTCGCGGCCGACCGCGGTGAAGTTGTGGGCCGACTCGTTGACGTCGGGCGGCAGGACCTGGATCTTCATCCGGCGGCACTCGTTGAGGTAGATCGCCATCTTGTCCTTGTCGTCCTTCACCGACGTCAGGAGGGCGGCCATGTACTCGGTCGGGTAGTTGGCCTTGAGGTAGGCGGTCCAGTACGTGATGACGCCGTAGGCGGCGGAGTGCGACTTGTTGAAGGCGTAGTCCGCGAACGGGACGAGGATCTCCCAGAGCTTCTTGACGGCGTCCTGGGGGTAGCCGCGCTCGAGCATCCCGGCCTCGAAGCCGGCGTACTGCTTGTCGAGCTCCTCCTTCTTCTTCTTGCCCATCGCGCGGCGCATGTTGTCTGCGGCGCCCAGGGAGAAGCCGGCGAGCACCTGCGCGATCGCCATCACCTGCTCCTGGTAGACGATCAGGCCGTAGGTCTCCCCCAGCACCTCCTGGAGCGGCTCCTCCAGCGCCGGGTGGATCGGCACGATCGGCTCGCGGCCGTTCTTGCGGTGGGCGTACTTGTTGTGCGAGTCGGCGCCCATCGGCCCGGGTCGGTAGAGCGCGCTGACCGCGGTGATGTCGGCGAACTTGTCGGGCTGCATGGAGCGCAGCAGCGCGCGCATGCCGCCGCCATCGAGCTGGAAGACGCCGAGGGTGTCGCCGCGACCCATCAGCTCGTAGGTGGCCCGGTTGTCGAAGGGCAGCTCCTCCAGGACGACCTGCTCGTCGCGGTTGGCCTGGATGTTGATGAGCGCGTCCTCGAGGATGCGCAGGTTGGACAGACCCAGGAAGTCCATCTTGACCAGGCCCAGCGACTCGCACATGGGGTAGTCGAACTGGGTGATGACCGCGCCGTCCTGCGGACGGGCCATGATCGGGACGATGTCGATGAGCGGCTCGCTGGACATGATCACGCCGGCGGCGTGCACGCCCCAGTTGCGAATCTGGCCCTCGAGGCCGAGCGCCGTCTGGTAGATCGTGCGGACCTCGGCGTCCTGCTCGTACAGCGCGCGGAACTCGCCACCGTCGTTGTAGCGCTTGTGCTCGGGGTTGAAGATCTCCTTCAGCGGCACGCCCTTGCCCATGACGTCGGCGGGCAGCGCCTTGGTGATCTTGTCGCCGATCGCGAAGCCGTGGTCGAGCACGCGGGCGGCGTCCTTGATCGCGGCCTTCGCCTTCAGTCGGCCGAAGGTCGCGATCTGGGCGACGCGCTCGGCGCCGTACTTGTCGCTGACGTACTGGATGACCTCTCCGCGCCGGGCGTCGTCGAAGTCGATGTCGAAGTCGGGCATCGAGGGGCGCTCGGGGTTGAGGAAGCGCTCGAAGAACAGGCCGTGCTCGAGCGGGCACAGGTCGGTGATCCGCAGGGCGTACGCCGCGATCGAGCCCGCACCCGAGCCACGACCGGGGCCCACCCGGATGCCGTTGTCCTTGGCCCAGCCGATGAAGTCGGCGACCACGAGGTAGTAGCCGCAGTAGCCCTTCTGCGAGATGATCGCGAGCTCCATCTCGACCCGGTCGCGCACCTGCTGGTCGAGCCGGTCGCCGGGGTAGCGCGCCTCGATGCCACGCCAGACCTCCTTGCGGAACCAGCTGTCCTCGGTCTCCCCCGCCGGCACGTCGGCGCGTGCCATGTAGCCGCCGGTGGACTCGGTGAACTCGACCGAGCAGCGCTCGGCGATCGCCACGGTGTTGTCGCACGCCTCGGGCATGCCGAAGCGGTCGGCCCACAGCTCGCGCATCTCGGCCGCGGACTTGATGTAGTAGCCGCCACCGTCGAACTTGAGGCGGTTGGTGTCGGAGAGGCGCTTGCCGGACGCCACGCAGATGAGGGCGTCGTGGGCGTCGGCGTCCTCGGGGTTGTTGTAGTGGGAGTCGTTGGTCGCGATCGGCGGGAGACCGAGCTCCTTGCCCAGGCGCAGGAGGTCGTCGCGGACCCGCTTCTCGATCGAGATGCCGTGGTCCATCAGCTCGAGGAAGACGCTGTCCTTGCCGTAGATGTCCTGCAGCTCCGCGGCCTCGCGGACCGCCTCGTCCCACTGCCCCAGGCGCAGCCGGGTCTGGATCGCACCACTCGGACAGCCGGTGCTGACGATGAGGCCCTTGCTGTACTTCTGCAGGATCTCCTTGTCCATCCGGGGCTTGAAGTAGTAGCCCTCGAGGCTGGACAGCGAGGAGAGCCGGAAGAGGTTGTGCATGCCCTCGGTCGACTCGGCCCACATCGTCATGTGCGTGTACGCGCCACCGCCGGCGACGTCGTTGCCGCCCTCCTCGGTGCCGTCGACGCCGTTGCCCTGACCCCAGCGCACCCGTCGTCGCTCGCCGCGAGGGGTGCCCGGGGTGACGTAGGCCTCGATGCCGATGATCGGCTTGACGCCGTACTTGTTGGCCTTGGAGTAGAAGTCGTAGGCGCCGTGCAGGTTGCCGTGGTCGGTCATGGCGATGGAGGTCATGCCGAGGTCGTTGACCCGCTGGAACAGACCGTCGAGCAGCGAGGCCCCGTCGAGCATGGAGTACTCGGTGTGGACGTGCAGGTGGACGAAGTCCGCTTCCCCGGAACCGGCTGCCATCAGGTGTCGTGACTCCTCGAGAGACGTGGGTGGGACGGCGGTGACGCTCGTACGTCGGGGAAGGGGTTCAGCCTACGCGACCGCGGAGGAGATGTTGGACGACACCTCCGACTCAATCGCCGACCCACTCCATCCGGATGTCGGGAGCGCGCTCCTCGTTGGCGGAGCCGTCGGTGCGCTCCCGCTCGACCAGCCCGCGGGCGGCGTAGAAGTCCCGGGCGGGCTCGTTGGCGACGAATACCCAGAGCCCGAAGCCCTGCGGGTGACGAGCCTTGACCAGGTCCAGCAGCGCCGTGCCGATCCCTCGTCCGGCGTGGTCCGGGTCGACGTACAGGTCGTCGAGCCAGGTGCGCGTGAAGCGGGCGTAGCCGACCACCACGCCGCCGTCCGTCTGCGCCACCCACACCTCGTCGCCGTCGGGACCGCCGATCCGCGAGGCGACCCAGGACGCCACCTCGGCGTCGGGGCGCACCGCCGGCGGCATCGGACTCGCGGCGCGGGCCCTCAGGTGGACCGCGGCGACCGCCGGTCCGTCGTCGACCGTCGCGGGCCGCAGGAGCAGGTCAGTCGCTGTCACGGATGACGTCGAGGGCGCGAGCCAGGTCCTCGGGGTACGACGACTCGTACTCCACGAAGCCGCCCTCGGGGTGCTCGAAGCCGAGCTTCACGGCGTGCAGCCACTGCCGCTCGAGGCCGACCCTGCGGGCGAGGGCCGGGTCGGCGCCGTAGGTGATGTCGCCGACGCAGGGGTGCCTGAGCGCGCTCATGTGCACGCGGATCTGGTGGGTACGACCCGTCTCCAGGTGGATCTGGAGCAGGCTGGCGAAGCGGTGGGCCTCGAGCGTCTCGTAGTGGGTGACGCTGTGGCGGCCGTCGTCCATCACGGCGAACTTGTAGTCGTGCCTCGGGTGGCGGCCGATCGGCGCGTCGATCGTGCCTTCGTGCGGGTCGGGGTGTCCCTGGACCATCGCGTGGTAGGTCTTCTCGACCGTGCGGTGGCGGAAGGCGTTCTTGAGCACCGAGTAGGCGTGCTCGGACTTGGCGATCACCATCACCCCGGACGTGCCGACGTCGAGGCGCTGGACGATGCCCTCGCGCTCCTTGGCGCCGGAGGTCGAGATCCGGAACCCCGCGCCGGCCAGGTGACCCACGACGGTCGGCCCCCGCCAGCCCGGCGAGGGGTGCACGGCCACACCGACCGGCTTGTCGATGACCACGATGGCATCGTCGTCGTGGATGATCTTGATGCCCTCGACGATCTCGGGGACGACCTCGAGGAGGTCCACCTCGGCGGGGATCTCGACATCGAGCACGGCACCGGCGAGCACCCGGTCGCTCTTGCCACCGACGGCGGCGTCGTCGAGCCGGACGCGACCGTCGGCGACCAGCTCGGCCGCGCGGGTCCGGGAGACGCCGAACAGCTGGGACAGGACGACGTCCACCCGCTCGCCCTCCAGGCTGTCAGGGACGCGCAGGCTGCGGTGGTCGACCTGGCTCATGACACGTCGTCCTGGGTGACCCGGGTGCCGTCGACCGCGATCCCTCGCAGCACCTGCACGAGGATCATCGCCACCCCGACGTTGATGCAGATGTCGGCGATGTTGAAGACGGGCCAGTTGGGGAGCATCAGGAAGTCCACGACGTGTCCGCGCAGCGGACCGGGCTCGCGCAGGAGCCGGTCGAGCAGGTTGCCGCCGATGCCGGCGAGCAGGAGCCCGAGCGCCACGGCCCACCAGCGGCTCGCGACCCGGCGACTGATCCACAGCACCACGAGCGTGGCGGTGCAGGCCAGCAGGGCGAGGACGACGGTGAACCTCGTGCCGAGACTGAAGGCCGCGCCCGGGTTGTAGGTCAGGTGCAGCTGGAGGACCTCGCCGACGAGCTCGACATCGGGTCCCTCGGAGAGGTGCCGGACGGCGAGGATCTTGGAGACCTGGTCGATCGCCAGGAAGGATGCGGCGACGGCGACGAAGAGCAGCCAGGTGCGGGGAGCGGCCACCAACGAGCCCCCGGCGGAGTCGGACCCGTGGTCGTCGCGGTCGTCTACCGGCGTTCCTCGCGCTGCTTGCATGTCATGCACAGTGTGGCACGCGGAAACGCCATGAGCCGCATCTTCCCGATGGGGTTGCCGCACGACTCGCAGACCCCGTAGGTGCCGTCGTCGATGCGGGCCAGCGCGCGGTCGATCTGCGCGACCTTCTCGCGTTCGTGGTTGAGCACGGTGAGCTCGTGGTCCCGCTCGAAGCTGGTCGCGCCGAGGTCGGCCTGGTCCTGACCCGCGCCGTCACCGGAGTCGCGGAGCAGCCCGGTGAGGTCCTCCTCCTGCTCGGCCAGGATCTGCGAGCTGTGCTCGCGCTGTTCGTGCAGCTCCGCCAGCACCTCGGCGAGCTCGGCCTTCGACCACGCCTCCTCGTGCTCGAGGACGACGAGCGCGGCGGGGGCGGTCTTGTTCGCCGAGGCGGGCTTGGCGGCCGGGGCCGCCGCCTTCTTCGCGGGCGGGGATGCCTTCTTCACAGGCGCAGGTGCTTCCTTCCGGGGGGCGGGTGCCTTCTTGACGGGCGGAACCTTCTTGACGGGTGCGGCGGCGGCCTTCTCGGCCTTCTTCGCGGGCGTCGCCTTCTTGGCCGGGGTCGCCTTCTTGGCCGGGGTCGCCTTCTTGGCCGGGGTCGCCTTCTTGGCCGGGG
>OFDC01001733.1_pt1 | contig 10956 bp, 8 predicted proteins | sample 1520941 | NCBI WGS metagenome assembly OFDC01 (sample SAMEA94258168, study PRJEB24077) | hot springs metagenome | biome: Aquatic biome; feature: Water | place: India | collected 2012-12-06 | depth 5 m | reverse complement strand
TCGAGACGGTCTTGAGCCGGGGGTCCGGCACTTCGAGGATTTCGCGGATAGCCATGGGGTTCACATAATGCGGGTGGAGCTAGGCTTCAACGTCTGGATTGGATTCGCGCGGAGACGCGGAGGCGCGGAGGGGTATGGGATGTGCCGGGAGCTTCATTCTGCTGCCTCCTGCATCGCCCATACGGGCTGGATGGGGGCCTTCAGCCCCGTTTCGTCCTCGCAGTTCGCACGCAGCGTTTCGATGCCGGGGCCGTAGTCGAACAGCGGCAGCTCGCCCCGGCTGGCCGACATTTCCGCGCGCAGCTTTTCGGTTGCCGCGTCGTCCACCACGCCATCGGCGTCGGCGATCACCCCATAGGCACGCGCGCCTTCGGGCGTGACGAGACCCTGCCGGATTTCGAGGCCCACCAGCGCGGGATCGCGCGCCAGCGGGTCACCCCAGCCGCCGCCGCCCCAGGTGATGAAGTGGAGCAGATCGCCCGCCTTCACCGCGACGCTCTCGACCTTGTTGCCGACGATCTCCTGCGAGCCATCGGCACGCTCCAGCACCTTCTTCGCCCGCGCCCCCGGATGCCCGCCATTGACGCCCCACGGCGGCACGAACCAGCGGTCGTCATGGATCGCGATCTCGCCATCGGCGAGGAAGCGGTAGGTCATGTGAATGCCGTTGCCGCCGCGGTGCAGGCCCGCCCCGCCGCTGTCGGGCGCGGTGGAGTAACGCTCGATCCGCAGCGGGAAGTAGCGTTCGAGGAACTCGTTGGGGACATTGGTGAACCCCGGCCACAGCGAGTGCCCATCCGGCCCGTCGCCCAGCGGACGGCCCGGAATGCCGCCGAAGCCGATCTGGAACAGCTGGAACCAGTCGCGCGTCCCGCCCTCGCGGGAATCCCATCCGGAGTAGAACAGGTGCGGGGAGGAGGAGAACCCGGCGGCGTTGAGGAACTCCGGCGTCTTCTGCCCGAGCAGCCCGCCGAGAATGTCGAAGATACGGCCCAGCGCATGGGTGCGGCCCGACAATGCGGCGGGGAAGTGCGGCTTGAGCAGCGAGCCTTCCGGAATGCGCACCTCGATCAGATCGTAGAACCCGTCGTTGAACAGGATTTGCGGATCGAACACCATGATCATGTAGATGCCGAAGAACATCTTGAACATGTTTTCGTTGAGGAAAAAGTTGATCGAGGCAGCCGATTGCGGGTCGGTGCCCTCGAAATCGAGGATCACGCGGTCCCCGTCGCGCCTCATGGTGCAGCGGATCTTGTAGGGGCCGTAGCCCTTGCCGTCGTCGCAGATGTAATCCTCGAAACTGACCGGCTCCTCGGCCACCGCCATCGCCAGCAGCGCCTTCATCGCGCGGTGGTTGCGGGCGAGCAATTCCTGCGTGGCCGAGACATAGACATCATCGCCGAAGCGGTCGGCCATTTCCACCACACGGCGCGCGGCTACGCGGCACGAGGCGATCAGCGCGTTGAGGTCCGCCTGACACCAGTCGGGCTTGCGGGTCTGGTGCATCACCAGCTTCATCAGGTCTTCGTTGTATTCGCCGCGCTTCCAGATCTTCACCGGGGGGATGCGCACGCCTTCCTCGAAGATCGAGGACGCGCCGATCGGCATCGAACCGGGCACGCTTCCGCCGATGTCGCTCTGGTGGCCGAACATCGCGGTGTAGGCGAGCAGGCGCCCGTCCTTGAACACGGGGAGCAGCACCAGCCAGTCGTTCGAGTGGCTGATCGCCCCGCCGCAGGAATAGGGATCGCTGAGGAAGATCATGTCCCCATCCTCGATCGTGCCGTCGAAGCTCTGGAGGAAGCCGTCGATGAAACTGCCGAACTGGCCGACGATCATCTTGCCAGCCGGGTCGGAGATCAGCGGGAAGGCGTCGCCCTGTTCGCGGATGCCGGGCGACATGGCGGTGCGCACGAGGGTCGCGTCCATCTCGATGCGCGCGTTCCTCAGCGCGTTCTCGATGATGTCGAGCGTGACGGGATCGATTGCGATCTTGGCGAAGGGGGTGGTGTTGGGTTCGATGATGCGAGCCGGCATGGGTTTAGCCCTTCGCTTTCAGATTGATGAGAATGTTGCCGACTGCGTCGACAGCCGCGCGGCAATCGTGTTCGACGAGGGTGGTCGAATCCATCTCGGTGATGATCGCGGGCCCTTCGATGACGTCGCCTTGTCGCAGTTTCGCACGGTCGTAGATCACGGCAGGCCGCTCCGCCCCGTCGATCCACACCACGTGGTCGCGGATCTTGGCAGCAGAAGGATCGCCGTCGCCCTTGGGCAATTCCGTCGCGGGAAGGGCCGGGGCCTGCCCTTGCGCCACCGCGCGCAGGTTCACGATCTCGTGCGGCGTATCCATGTTGAAGGTGAAGAGCCTGAGGTGCTCTTCATCGAAGCGGGCGAGGATTCCTGCAATGCCGTCCGCCTCGAGAATGTCCTGCGTGATCGTCAGCGGCACCTCGAAGGCCTGGCCCGCATAGCGCACGTCGATTTCGAACAGCGAGGTGATCTGGTCCTCAGGGATGCCGTCGGCGAGCAATTCGCTGCGGGTCTGCGCGGCCATCTCGTCGAGCACCGCGACGAGGTCGGCGATGCTGGTGTCCTTGGCGAGCCGCGAGAAGCTACGCGCGGTTTCGGTGCGCATCCGCGTCGTCGCGTCGCCCAGTGCGCACAGCACGCCGGGGGAGACGGGGGAGATCGCGGGCCAGCTTCCCATCAACCGCGCGACCGCATTCACATGCAGCGGCCCCGCGCCGCCAAAGCCCATCAGCGCAAATTCGCGGGGGTCATAGCCCTGCTGGACCGAGATCATGCGCAGCGCGCCAAACATGTTCTCGTTGACGATATCGATGATCCCGCGTGCGGCTTCCATGAGGCTGACACCGAGCGCGTCGGCGATGGTCTGCACCGCCGCCTTGGCGCCTTCGCGGTCGAGCTTGAAGCTGCCGCCGAGGAGGTCTTCGGGGAGGTAGCCGAGCACCACATTGGCGTCGGTCACGGTCGGCAGCGTGCCGCCCTTGTTGTAGGCGACCGGCCCCGGCACCGCCCCCGCGCTCTCCGGCCCGACGCGCAGCGCGCCGGTCAATTGCGGCACGTGGGCGATCGAGCCGCCGCCTGCCCCCACGGTTTTCACGTCGAGCGCCGAGGCGCGCACCGAAAGGTGCCCGACTTCGGTGGTGCGCTGGCGGCGCGGTTCGAGGCCCTGAATCAGCGCGACATCGGTGGAGGTGCCGCCCACATCGAGCGTCAGGATATTCTCGAAGCCCGCATTCTTCGCGACCCACAGCGCGCCGGTGACGCCGCCTGCGGGGCCGGACATGAGGATGTTGACCGGGTGCTCTTCCGCCTTCTGGCTCGACATCAAGCCGCCGTCCGAGCGTAGCAGCGAGAGGCGGCCCTTCATGCCTTCTGCCTCCAGCTTGTTGCGCAGGTTGGAGACGTATTTGCTCACCACCGGGCGCACCGCAGCGTTGGCGACCGTGGAAAGCGTGCGCTCATATTCCTGCATTTCGGGCAGGACTTCGTGGGAGAGTGAGACGGGGATGCCGGGCAGTTCCTCGGCCGCGATCTGGCCGATCCGCGCCTCATGCGCGCCGTTGAGATAGGCGTTCATCAGCGACACGGTCAGCGCCTCGATCCCCTCGCCCTTCAGCTTGCGCAGCGCTGCGCGCACCGCGTCTTCATCGAGCGGTGCAACCTCGCGCCCTTGGGCATCCATGCGGCCCGGCACTTCGACCGTGTGTTCGAGGCGCGCAAGCGGCTGCGGCTTGGGCCACACGATCCACGCGGCAAGCCCGCCGGGCACGAAGCTGCGCGCGATCTGCATGATGTCGCGATACCCTTGCGTGGTGACGAGGCCGACCTTCGCGCCCTTGCCCTCCAACACGGCATTGGTGGCCACCGTGGTGCCGTGGAGGAAATAGCTGATTTCCGCTGCCGTGATTCCGGCCTGCGCCAGAATCGCCTTCACGCCGTTGAGGATGCCCTCGGAGCTGTCATGCGGGGTCGAGGGGGTCTTGTGCCGCCAGAAGGCGCCGCTCGCCTCGTCGAACAGCAGGAGGTCGGTGAAAGTCCCGCCCACATCCACACCCAGCCTGTATGTCATGCCGTTTCCTCTTGATTATGCCGCGCGGGCGACCGCCGAGGGGAGATCCCGCCCCAGGACTTCCGCAAACCACTTGTTGGCGGCGATTGCCGCGCCCAAATCGATGCCCGCATCCACGCCGGAACGCTGCATCATGTAGACGAGATCCTCGGTCGCGATGTTGCCCGTCGCGCGCGGGGCGAAGGGGCAGCCGCCGAGCCCGCCCAATGAGGCGTCGAAGATGCGCACGCCCGCCTTGTAAGCTTCCCAAGCATTGGCGATGCCGGTGCCGCGGGTGTTATGGAAATGCGCACGCATCGGTATCCGCCCTGCGAGCAATCCGCCGAGCTTGCCGAACAATTCGCCTGCCTCCCAAGGCGTGCCGACGCCGATGGTATCGGCGAGCGCGATTTCCTCCGGCGCCTCTTCGGCAATGGCCTCGGCGATGGCGAGCACGGTGTTGTGCTTCACCTCGCCCTCGAACGGGCAGCCGAAGGCGGCGCTGATGGTGACCTGTGCGCGGATTCCTTCGGCGCGGGCGAAGCGCAGCATTTCGCGGGTTTCGGCGATTCCTTGTTCGATGGTCTGGCCCTGATTCTTCTGCCCGAAGGTGTCGCTGGCGACCACGACGCAGCCGATCTGATCGACCCCGCGTGCGCCGCCCTCGCGGGTCGCCAACGCACGCAATACGCCGCGCTTGTTCAGGACAAGGCCGACATAAGTGCAGTCGGCGCGATCCGGCAGCCCCGCGATCACGGCTTCGGCGTCGGCCATCTGCGGCACGCGCGCGGGGTGGACGAAGCTCGCGACTTCCAGCCGCCGCGCGCCAAAGCCGATCATGCGGGCGATCAATTCGTTCTTGGTCGCGGTCGCAATGATATCCGGCTCGTTCTGCAAGCCGTCGCGCGGGCCTACCTCGACCAGTTCGATTGTGCCGCCTGACATCGTGAATCGCCTGTTGCTGCTGCCTGAGCTCGGGAGGGTGAATTACCCGGTTTGTATACAATTGCAATCATGTTTGGTGCGATGAAAGATGCAGGAACCGCAACGTGGCAAGAGCGTTATTAGGGCTCGCTGCCGTCCCGATCATTCGCTGGCTCATCGGCTTTCGGACCGACTGCGCGGGCAAAAGTGTGGAAAGCGCGGCGCAGGTGGCTGCCCATCACCGCGCGCGCCCAATCGCTATCGCGTGCGGCGAAGGCTGCGACCAGCTCGTCGTGATCGCGCGCCGATTGGCGCAAGTCGCTCTGCGAATAGATGCGTGCGGTGCGCAGCACCACCGGCGCCTCCACCAGCCGTGCGAGCAACTGCCCCAGCCGCGGCGAGTGCGCTGCATCGATGATCGCCTCGTGGAAGGCGCGGTTGGCCTCAAGGAATCGCGCCACATCGGGCGGGCTCTGTTCGACCGCCGCAGTGAGATCGCGGTTGAGCGCCTCCAGCGCGGCAATCTGCTCTCGGGAAAGGCGCTTGGCTGCACGCTCTGCGGCGTGACATTCGAGCATCTGGCGCAGCACGAACATCTCCTCGATGTCGTCGCGACTCCAGTCGGCAACGAACAGCCGCTTGGTGTCGGAGCGCACCAGCAGCAGCTCGTCCTCCAGCCGCCGCACCGCCTCGCGCACCGGGGTGCGGCTGACCCCGGTGATCTGTGCGAGCTGGTCTTCGGTGAGCTGTTCGCCCGCCGCCACCGACCCGCTCAGCACATGCGCGCGGATCGCTGCATAGGCGTGTTCGGAGGCGCGGCTCATGGGTGCAATGCCTGTGCGGCGGGCAAGAGAGGGCTTTCGTCCATGGGCTTCCTTGTGCGGCCTGGGCTCCCGGCCCGCAAGCCTGTGAGGTGACAAAAACACACTCCGGGCGCCCTTGTCGCAACATTTGTGTAAAATGCTTGACGAGCGCGATTTGTATACAATAACCACACATCCCTAGGCAACTGGGGAGTGCCGTGAAGCGCATCAAGGTCATCGTGCCGATTGCAATGGACGAAGCTGGCGTCGCCAACCGGGCGCAGCAGCTTCCGGCCGATTTCGTGCGTCCCGGCTTTGCCCCCACCTTTGAGGCCGTGCGCTGGGGTGCGGCGCTTGGCGATTCCTACCACGACACGCTGCTGATGGACTGGACCGTGTTCCAGGCTGGCATCACCGCTGAGGAGGAAGGCTATACCGGCGTGCTGATCGACACGGTCAGCGATTCCGGGCTGCGCCCGCTGCGTTCGGCGCTCAACATCCCGGTCGTCGGTCCAGGCGAGGCGAGCTTTGCTGCGGCGATGATGCTCGGCAAGAAATTCAGCGTCATCACCATGTGGCCGCAGTGGTTCCCGCTTTACGAGAAGGTTCTGACCGATCACGGCTGGGGCCACCGCTGCGCTTCTGTGCGCTCGATCGACACCCGCCCCGACGTCACCGAACTGCTCGAAGGCAAGGAAGAGGTGGTCTTCGCCAAGCTCAAGGCCGAGGCTCTGCGCGCCATCGAGGAGGATGGCGCGGACGTGATCGTGCTTGGCTCGACCACGATGCACCAGTCCGCCGCCTACCTGCAATCCGAACTGCCCGTGCCGGTGCTGAACCCCGGACAGGTCGCTTACAAGAACCTCGAAATGCTGATCGAATTGGGCCTGACCCACTCGAAAAAAGCCTTCCCCGCACCCGAAGTGCCCAAGCACGCCGATATCCGAAAGGGCTGGTACTGATGAGTGAATGGCAAGAGGGAGGCCCCGGCCAGACGCCGCTGCCCTATCCCTTCTACGTCGATATCGTCACGAAGCGTTACTTCGACGGCGTCGATAACAAGATCATGGATCAGGTGCTTGACTGCTTCACGCCCGACGCGGTCCTGACCGAGGTCACCAGCAACACCGTGCATCAGGGGCGCGAGGCGATCCGGGCGATGTTCGTCAAGCTCTTCGCGGATTTCGAGAGCATCTGGCACGGCAATTTCGTCCACACCGCCGATCCCGAAACCAACGCGGTCTGCTCGCAGTTCACCGTGCTGATCACCCCCAACGGGGGCGAGGAGTTGCGGTATGAAAACTGCAACCGCTTCTACCTGAAGGACCGCTTGTTCCACCGCGTCTATGTCTACATGTCGGGTGACAACCTGCTTAGGCAAGGGGACGCCTGATGCAGTACGAGCCCACCTTGTCGCGCGCCGAACTGATCGATTTCGCGCTGAACAAGTACTTCGCCCGCGTCGACGCCAAGGACCTCGAGGCCGCGCTCGCGTGCTTCCACGATACCGCGCTGTTCTGCGTGCAGACCGCCTTCACCCGCCATGCCGGGAAAGCCGAAATCCGCCGCATGTTCGAGGATTTCTTCGCGGCTTATAAAACCATCATCCACCGCGACTTCACCTGCACCGTGGACGCGGCGAACGGGCGCATCACGGCCTGCTTCACCGCCGAATTGCACGATCACGATGGCGGGATCACCCTGCTCACCAACACCAATTTCTGGCGCCTGCGCCCCGGACCCGAAGGCCCGAAGTTCCAGGAAGTCTGCGTCTACATGAGCGGGGCCAATCCGCTCGTCTGATCCTTCATCCTCTCGATCCCTCTCAGGAGAGCCGCCTTATGAATATCCGTCTCACTCTTGCCTCCGGCGCGGCTCTTGGCGCCATTGCGCTGTCCGCGCCTGCGATGGCGCAGGAGGCCCCCGACGCTGCGCCCGCGGCCGAAGAGGAGGGCGCGATCATCGTCACCGCGCGCCGCCAGTCGGAAACCCTGGCGGACGTGCCCGCATCGGTCACCGTGCTCACCGCCGAGACCCTCGCCAAATCGGGCGTGCAGCGCGCCGATGACTTCGTCCAGCTGACCCCGGGCGTCACCATCGTCACCGGCACAGCGGAAGCAGGCGACACCCAGATCAATATCCGCGGCATCAACGGCGCGCGCGACGCGGAAAGCTCGGTCGCGCTCGTGGTCGACGGGATCCTCAAGACCAACACTGCGCAATTGAACCAGAACCAGGGGACGCTGCGGCAGGTCGAAATCCTCAAGGGCCCGCAGGGCGCGCTCTATGGCCGCAACGCGGCTGCGGGTGCTATCGTGCTTCAGACCCTGAAGCCCAGCGACACGCTGGAAGGCGGCGTGCTGGTGCGCGCGGCTGAGGACAACACCTACCTCGCCAACGCCTATATCTCGGCCCCGGTGGGCGAGAATGCGGGGCTGGTGCTGTCGGGCAATTACTCCACCACCGACGGCTTCTTCCGCAACCGCTTCCTCGCCGATCCGAACACGGTCGACGATCAGGAAGTGTGGGGCATCGACGGGCGTTTCGTCGCGCAGCTTGGCCCTGACACCGAGATCGACCTGAAGGCGCGCTATGCCGACCTCACCGGCGCCTCGATCGCCTTCAACGCCGCCTTCCACCTGCCCAACTTCGCAGCCGTCGACCCCGCGTTCTTCGAGGACGTCAATGATCACCCCTTCGACTTCTATTCCAACATCCGCCCGACCAACGACCAGACCACCTTCGAGGCGTCTGCCAAGATCGAGCACAAGTTCGAAAGCGCGACGCTGACCGCGTGGCTGCTCTACAGCGATGTCCAGCAGTCGCTGACCGCCGACGGCACCTCGGCCGATTTCGCGCGCTTCACCTTCCCGGGCGCGACACCTGCCTCGGTCGCGGCGGCCAATGCCTGCGCGGCGAGCACCACCGCGCTGACGGGCTTTCCTCTGAATCCGCCGACCTTCATCGGGGCGAGCCCGATCCCCTTCATCTTCAACCCCGCCAGCGGATCGACCTTTGGCCCCTATAGCCCGACGACCTGCGACGGCACCCAGTTCCAGATCCGCAATCAGGAAGACATCAGCGGCGAAATCCGCCTCGCTTCCAACGGGGACGGGCCGGTGAACTGGCAGGTGGGGGCCTATTACCTCCACATCGACCGCGAGGTCGGGGTGAGCCTCGGCGCGGATCTCGGGCAGGGGGTTATCCGCCAGCTCTTCAATGCGCCGGATTCGACCAACCCCACCACCCAGCTCTACAACGACGCCTTCTCGACCGACGTTTACGCGGTGTTCGGATCTCTCGAGGCTGACCTGACCGACCGGCTCAACATCAGCGTCGCGGGCCGTTACGACATCGAGGACCGCAATGTCGCAAGCCTCGTGCCGGCAGTGTTCGATCCCTTCACCGGAGGGCCGATCAACCCCGGCCAGGCGGTGGTGGGCGGCGTGGTCCAGCCGATCGCCCCGCAATCGGAAACCTTCCGCCAGTTCCAGCCCAAGATCTCGCTGCGCTACGAGTTGACCCCGGACATCAATCTCTACGGCAACTGGGGGATCGGCTTCAAATCGGGGGGCTTCAACAACCAGGGCTCGGCCGCGATCGTCGATCAGGCGTTCAACCAGTTCATCGGCACCAACGTCCAGATTGACGATCAATACCGCAAGGAAACCTCGAGCGCCTTCGAGGCAGGGATCAAGGGCACACTGCTGGACGGCGCTGTGACGTTTGACCTTGCGGGCTATTACACCACCATCGACGACATGCAGTTCTTCGAGTTCTTCGTCGGCGGGTTCGGCCTCCTGCGCGTGGTCTCGAACATCGACGAGGTCGAGGTTTACGGGGGCGAGCTCAACCTCAGCGTCGAACCGATAAAGGGCTGGACGATCTACGGTTCGGGCAACGTCACCGAGAGCGAGATCAAGGCCAATGCCTCGCGGCCCGTGACGGTGGGCAACAAGTCGCCCTACACCGCCGATTACACCATCAACCTTGGCACCCAGATCGATCTGCCTGTGACGGGCAGCATCGATTTCGTCACGCGCGCCGATTACCGCATCACCGGGCCGACGTGGTTCCACACCTTGCAGGACGACACCAACCCGACGCTGTTCAGCGGCCTTCTGCCGGGCTCGGCGCTGGCTTTGCCGGCCTTCGTGGGCGATGCCGACTACTCGATCTCGCGGCGCGACACCTTCGCGGTGATGGACCTGCGCATCGGGGTCGAGGGCCAAAACTGGTCGGTCACCGCCTATGCCGAGAACCTGTTCAACGAGAAGTATCTGAACGAGGTCATCACCGCTGTGGAATTCGGCGGCTCGTTTATTTCGCCGGGGGGTCGCCAGCGCTTCGGGGTTGAGCTAGGCTACAAGTTCTGATTCCCGGGCCTTTCGGGTCAGTTACGCGGGAACAGAGAACGGGAAAGCGCGTGGGGGCCTAAACCCGATATCCCCTGCGCGCTTTCTTACTTTGCAGCAGGCTTGCTCCACCATGACAGCGTCTGGTTGTCATGCGCCGAGGTCCACACGCCCTTCGGCGTCCAGCGCAGCGCGCCGCTGCCGACGCTAGGCCCCATGCGGGCGCGGATCTTGAGGCTTTGGGCGTCGATCACCACCATCGTCTGGTCCTCGGTGGTGCGCAGCCATACCGCCCCCGCGCCGGTGTCGATATCGCCCCACTTCAATTTGGGTCCGATCTTGGTGCGGCCCAGCACTTCGAGCTTCGCCGGATCGACCTTGGCGACCGTACCGTCGCCCTGTTCCTGCACCCACACCGCGCCTTCTCCGGCCGCAAGGAAGCCGGGGGTGTTGCCCATCGTGACCTTGCCGGTGACGGTGTTGGTGGCGGGATCAATCCGCTCCAATGAGCTGCCCTCGCTCGACACCGCCCAGACCGCGTCGAACCCGAAGGCGAGATACCACGTCTCTGCGGTCACCGGGATGGTCGCGATCACGGTGTTGGTGGCCGGATCGATCCGCGCGACCTTGCCTGCGGGGTCGGACGGCACCCACACCGATCCTGCGCCCGCAACCACATTGGTCTCACCCTTGGGATTGCCTAGGCCGGTGGCGATCTTCGCCTCGACCTGAGCCGTCGCAAGGTTGATGCGGTAGACATCGCCGTCCTTGCAATTGGCGACCCACAGCGACC
>OFDC01001731.1_pt1 | contig 10962 bp, 9 predicted proteins | sample 1520941 | NCBI WGS metagenome assembly OFDC01 (sample SAMEA94258168, study PRJEB24077) | hot springs metagenome | biome: Aquatic biome; feature: Water | place: India | collected 2012-12-06 | depth 5 m | reverse complement strand
GCCGCTGGCGGGTTTGGTTTTTTCGGGGCAAAGCGCGATCAGCTCACTTGCCCGTGGTCGTCGCCTCTTGCCGCAGGATGCCGTAAAGCTCGTCCTTGATCAGCAGCTTTTCCTTCTTCAGCGTCTCGATCTCGTTGTGCGTGCCGCCGGCGTCGTGGCTTTCGAGCGCCTTGATCTGGTGATCCAGCTCATTGTGTTTTTCAAACAAGTGCAGAAAGCGGTGGTTGTTGCCCTCGCTCTTGAGCCGGGTGATGAGGTCGCGGTATTCAGGAAACATCGTTTCTCCTTTCGATGTGGAAATGATAGCCCAGCGCGCGGCGTCAGAAATTGCTGGCGTAGGGCGAATCGGTGGCGGTGTCGATCATGTCGTTGATGTCGGTCACGGGACTGATCTTCTTCGGCTTGCCGCCCTCGGCCACGCAGTCGGCGTAGTAGCGCACCTGGCCCTGGTCGTCCTCGACCTCCACCAGGCCGTGGATGTCGGTTTCAAAGCCGGGGCACTCCTTGGCGAACTCGCGCGCGAACAGCAGGTAGTCCACGATCTTCTTGTTGAAGACTTCACCGGGAATCAGCAAAGGAATGCCGGGGGGATAAGGCGTCACCAGGCCCACGGTGATGCGGCCTTCTAGGTGGTCGATCTCGACCCGCTCGGTCTTGCGCTGGGCAATGTGGGCGTAGGCGTCCGAAGGCTTCATTGCGGGCTGCAGGTCCGACAGGTACATCTCCGTCGTCAGGCGGGCGATGTCGTACTTGGCGTACAGCTCGTGCACGTGCTGGCACAGGTCCTTGAGACCCATGCACTCATAGCGGCGGTGCTGCTGCACGAACTCAGGCAGGATGCGCGCCAGCGGCTGGTTGCGGTCGTAGTCGTCCTTGAACTGCTGCAGCGCGGTCAGCAGCGTGTTCCAGCGGCCCTTGGTGATGCCGATGGTGAACATGATGAAGAACGAGTACAGCCCCGTCTTCTCGACCACCACGCCGTGCTCGGCCAGGTACTTGGTGACGATGCTCGCGGGGATGCCGGTCTGGGCGAACTTGCCGGTCATGTCCATGCCCGGGGTGATGATGGTCGCCTTGATCGGGTCGAGCATGTTGAAGCCCGCCGCGAGGTTGCCGAAGCCGTGCCACTGGTCGTTGGCCTTGAGGATCCAGTCCTCCGACGCGCCGATGTCCGAGGACGCCAGCCGGTCCGGCCCCCACACCTGGAACCACCAGTCGTTGGCGCCGTACTCGTCCTCGACCTTGCGCATCGCGCGGCGGAAATCCATCGCCTCGCGGATGCTCTCCTCCACCAGGGCGGTGCCGCCGGGCGGCTCCATCATGGCGGCGGCCACGTCGCAGCTGGCGATGATGCTGTACTGCGGGCTGGTGGACGTGTGCATCAGGTAGGCCTCGTTGAACAGGTGGGTGTTCAACTTTGCGGTCTGGCTGTCCTGCACCAGCACCTGAGAGGCCTGCGACAGGCCCGCCAGCGACTTGTGCGTGCTCTGCGTGGCGTAGACGATGGCTTCCTTCGGGCGCGTGCGGTACTTGCCCATGGCGTGGTAGCCGCCATAGAACTTGTGGAAGGCCGCGTGCGGCAGCCATGCCTCGTCGAAGTGCAACGTGCCGACGTAGCCGTCGAGCATGCCCTTGATGGTCTCCGTGTTGTAGAGCACGCCGTCGTAGGTGCTCTGCGTCAGCGTGAGGATGCGCGGCTTGACCGTCTTGGGGTCGATGCCGGACAGCAGCGGGTTGCGGGCGATCTTCCCCTCGATCGACTCGCGGCTGAACTCGCTCTGCGGGATCGGGCCGATGATGCCGTGGTTGTTGCGGGTGGGCGTGAGGAACACCGGCACCGCACCGGTCATGATGATCGAGTGCAGGATGCTCTTGTGGCAGTTGCGGTCGACCACGACCACGTCGTCCGGGCCCACGTTGTGGTGCCACACCATCTTGTTGCTGGTGCTGGTGCCGTTGGTCACGAAGAAGCAGTGGTCGGCGTTGAAGATGCGCGCCGCGTTGCGCTCGCTGGCCGCCACCGGGCCGGTGTGGTCCAGCAGCTGGCCCAGCTCCTCCACCGCGTTGCACACGTCGGCGCGCAGCATGTTCTCACCGAAGAACTGGTGGAACATCTGGCCGATGGGGCTCTTGAGGAAGGCCACGCCGCCCGAGTGCCCCGGGCAATGCCAGCTGTACGAGCCGTCCTGCGCGTAGTCCATCAGCGCCTTGAAGAACGGCGGCGCCAGCGAATCAAGGTAGCTCTTGGCCTCGCGGATGATGTGGCGCGCCACGAACTCCGGCGTGTCCTCGAACATGTGGATGAAGCCGTGCAGCTCGCGCAGGATGTCGTTCGGGATGTGCTCCGACGTGCGCGTCTCGCCGTACAGGTAGATCGGGATCTCGGCGTTGCGGAAGCGGATCTCCGAGATGAACTTGCGCAGGTTGAGCACCGCCGGGTCGAGCTCGGGCCCAGGGGTGAACTCCTCGTCGTCGATCGACAGGATGAAGGCGCTGGCGCGGCTTTGCTGCTGCGCGAACGACGACAGGTCGCCGTAGCTGGTCGCGCCCAGCACCTGGAAGCCTTCCTTCTGGATCGCGTCGGCCAGCGCGCGGATGCCCAGGCCCGAGGTGTTCTCGGAGCGGAAGTCCTCGTCGATGATGACGATGGGGAAATTGAAGCGGATCATCGCGCGGCGGTCCTCGGGAAACTCTGCGGGGAAATCAGTGTGGCGGGGAAAGCGGACAAGTGTAGGGCCAGCGCCGCGACGAGCAGCCGTCATGGTTCTGTGGCAGGCTCGCCGGCACACGACAGGAGGACCGGGGAATGATGACGTTGGAACCGAGCACCCTCTGGTGGGTGGCGGCCGGGGTGCTGGTGGCCGCCGAACTCGCCACGGGCACCTTCTACCTGCTGATGCTGGCACTGGGCGCGGTCGCGGGCGCCCTGAGCGCGCATGCCGGCGCATCGGCCTCCCTGCAGATCGTGGCCGCGGCGCTGGTCGGCGCCGCCGCCACCGGGCTGTGGCACTGGAGGCGGCAGTCGGCACCGCCCACCGCGCCGGTGCAGAGCAACCGTGACGTCAACCTCGACGTCGGCGAGCAGGTGCACGTGAGCGCCTGGCAGGACGACGGCACCGCGCGCGTGAGCTACCGCGGCGCCACCTGGAGCGCGCGACACGCCGGCCACCAGCCGCCGCGCACCGGCACGCACCGCATCGTGGCGGTGGAGGGCAGCCACCTGGTGCTCGCCCCGCTGCACACCGACCACTGAACCTCACTGCCTCACAAGGAGCTCCTTCCGCATGGAAATCGCACTGATCGTCGCGCTGATCGCGGTCATCTTCATCGCCCGCACCTTCCGCATCGTGCCGCAGCAGCATGCGTGGATCGTGGAGCGACTGGGCAAGTACGACCGCACCCTCACCCCGGGCCTGAACTTCGTCGTGCCCTTCGTCGACCGCGTCGCGTACAAGCACTCGCTCAAGGAGATCCCGCTGGACGTGCCCAGCCAGATCTGCATCACTCGCGACAACACCCAGCTCACCGTCGACGGCATCCTGTACTTCCAGGTCACCGACGCGATGCGCGCCAGCTACGGCAGCAGCAACTACGTGGTGGCCATCACGCAGCTGGCGCAGACCACGCTGCGCAGCGTGATCGGCAAGATGGAGCTCGACCGCACCTTCGAGGAGCGCGACGCCATCAACGCCTCGGTGGTCAACTCGCTCGACGAGGCCGCGCTCAACTGGGGCGTGAAGGTGCTGCGCTACGAGATCAAGGACCTCACCCCGCCGGCCGAGATCCTGCGCGCCATGCAGGCGCAGATCACCGCCGAGCGCGAGAAGCGCGCGCTCATCGCCGCCTCCGAGGGTCGTCGGCAGGAGCAGATCAACATCGCCACCGGCGAGCGCGAGGCCTTCATCGCGCGCTCCGAGGGCGAGAAGCAGGCCGAGATCAACAAGGCCCAGGGCGAAGCCGCGGCCATCCTCTCGGTGGCCGAGGCGACCGCCGAAGCGATCCGCCAGGTGGCCGCCGCCATCCAGCAGCCTGGCGGCGAGCAGGCGGTGCAGCTGAAGGTGGCCGAGCGCGCGGTCGATGCCTTCGCGCAGCTCGCGCAGAAGAACAACACCATGATCGTGCCTGCGGGCGTCGGCGAGGTGGCCGGCCTCATCGGCACGGCGATGGCGCTGACCAAGACGAACGTCGCGACGCCCGGCGCTCGCTGAGGTCGATTCATGCACTAGAATGCGCGGCTTTCCTGCTTCACCGGCAGGAGGACGTCCCTGCGGAGGGATGGATGAGTGGTTTAAGTCGCACGCCTGGAAAGCGTGTGTGGGTTAATAGCCCACCGCGGGTTCGAATCCCGCTCCCTCCGCCAAGAACACGCGCATGAACACACGGGCCCTTCGGGGCCCGTTGTCGTTTCAGACACACTCGGTGCGATCCACGCAAGCGCCGCCCGTCGACCGGGCGCCGACGGCATGCCCCTCTCGCCCGCCCTGCACATCGCCTCGCCCGGGTCGCCACGCCGCCTGTGGTGGGCCGCGGCCCTGTGTTCGCTGGCCCTGCTCGCGCTCGCAGTGGCGGTCCACACCGGACTCACCCAGCCCCTGGACGACGCGGTGGCCGCGGCGCTGCTGCCGCAGCGGAGCGAACTGCGGCTCGCCGCGCTGCGATGGTGGACCGACCTGCACGACCCGTGGGTGCTGGGCCCGTTGACGGCGGCACTGTCCGCCTTCGCCTGCTGGCGCGGCCAGCGGCGATGGGCGGCGGTCGCGCTGCTGTCCGTGCCGGGCGTGCTGTTGCTGAACCTCGCCCTCAAGCACCTGTTCGCGCGTGCGCGGCCCGATGCCGCGGAGGCGCTCGTCCTGCTTCACACCTACAGCTTCCCCAGCGGGCACGCGGCCGGCGCGGCGGCGTTCCATGCGCTGTGGTGCGCCTGGGCGATGACGCGCCTGCGCTCACCCGCGACCCGCGCGGCGGCGGTCGCCACGGCCCTGGTGGCGGTGATGCTGGTGGCCCTGTCGCGGCTGGTGCTGGGCGTGCATTACCTCAGCGACACGGTCGGCGGTGCCCTGGAAGCCCTGGCGTGGCTGTGCGCCTGCTTGCTGGCGACCCGCCGCCTGAGCGATGCGCCGCGTGCCTCATGAACGTGGCGAACGCCTCGACAGGACCGCATACAACACCAGTGCCAGCCCCAGCGGGGCAAGGTAGTACAACGCCCGGTAGGCGAGCACGGCGCCCAGGATGCGTCCCTGGGGCAGGGTTCCGCCCAGGAGCGCCAGGTACACCGCCTCCAGCACGCCGAGGCCGGCCGGTATCGGCGTCACGACACCGACCACGGCAGCGGCCATCAGGGTGCCCACGGCCATGCCGTAGGGCACGGCTGCGCCGAGCAGCAGGTGAATGGCCGCGCCCATCATCGACCAGTTCAGCACGGACACGGCCATCTGCAACAGCGCCAGCCGAAGCGAAGGCAGGCGCACGCGCCGCCCCCTCACCTCCCACTCCTGCCCTTGCTTGGCACGGCACAGCAGCAGGTAGCCGCCCGCCAGCAGCAGCATGCCAGCCCCAAGCAGCCGGAACTGCAAGGGCGAGACCGCCGCCTGCGGCGGTGGGGCGAGCAGCCCGAAAGCGAACAAGCCGCCTGCGAAGACGCCATAGCCCAGCCAGTTGGTCGCCATGCTCACGCTGACGACCTGCGCGATCGTGCCGGCTTCCAGACCCGCCTTCGCATACAACCGGGAACGCAGGGCGACGCCGCCGAGCAGCGCACCGAGGTTGAGGTTGAAGGCGTAGCTGGCCAGGGCGATGAGCCACGTCCGCCCCGCTGACAGACAGTGTCCGGTGTGCCGGCGTCCCAGCAGATCGAAGCCGGCGAACAGCACGTGGCTGCCGAGCACGAACGCCCCGGCCTGCGCCAGCTGGCCGGGGCGGTAAGCGCGCAGCGCCGCACCGACCGAAGGCCAGTCGATCTGGCGTGCGCGAGAGACCAGCAGGCCCAGCACCAGCAGGCCGAACAGCGGCAGGAGCCAGCGTCGCAGCGCAGGCCAGCGGGCACGCCAGGCGGCCAATGTGGGAACGTCGGCGGACACGGTGAGGGAATGCTGCCTGGCACGAGGAGAGATGGCTGCCTGGGGCCAACGGCGTGCCCGCCCGCCGAGCCGAGTCGATCCAATGCGTGCGCACCATGCAAAGAGGCCGCCCGAAGGCGGCCTCGACGGCGCGATGGCGGCGAAACGCTCAGCCGACGGTGGTGCCCGTGTCGGTCTCGCTGGCACTCGTCGCCGCCTTCAACAGGCGGCCATGGGCGATTTCCGTCACCTCACCCAGCGGCAGCCACTCGCGCAGCAGCTGGCCCGACACCGTTTCGTCCTTCAGCAGCGAAGCGGTCAGCGCCTCCAGCACGTCCTTGTGCCGCTCCAGTACCGCACGGCACTGGGTCTGGGAGCGCTCCAGCAGCGCTCGGGCCTCGCCCAGCGCACGCTCCTGGATGTGCGGCCCGACCAGGTTGTCCGGCACACCGTTGAGGCTCAGCAGCCCGAACTCGCTCGAAAAGCCCATCGAGCTCACCATCTCGATGGCCAGCTCGCTGGCGCGCTTGAGGTCGTCGGAGGCGCCGGAGGTGGTGTTGCCGAAGGTCATCAGCTCGGCCTCGCGGCCGGCCAGCAGCATGCCGATGCGCGCGTTGAGTTCCTGCTCGCCGTACAGGGGCACCTCGTCGACGCGCGTCACGAAGGTCACGCCCAGGGCAGGCCCGCGCGGCTCGATGCTGATGCGCTCGACCGTGCCGGCACCCATGACGTGGGCGACGATGGCGTGGCCGCTTTCGTGGATGGCGATGCGCTGGCGGTGCGCCGGCGACATCATCGACTTCAGCGCCGACACTTCACCGCCGAGCTGGTGGGTCTCCAGGGCGCGATGCAGGAAGTTGGCGGTCACGGCCTCGGCGCCAGCCTCGGCGGCCAGCACCGCCGCCCGGTTGACGACGTTGGTGATGTCGGCGTGCGACAGGCCGCTGCTGGAGCGGGCCAGCGCATCCACGTCGATGCCGGAGGCCGCCTTGACCTTGCCCAGCAGCAGGTCGATCAGCTCGCGGCGGTCGTTCACCGTGGGCAGCGCGACGCGGGCCACGAGGTCGAAGCGGCCAGGGCGCTTGAGCGCGTCGTCGACGTTGCCGACGTGGTTGGTCGCGCCGATGACGATGATGTTGTCCGACGGCGAGAAGCCGTCCATCTCGACCAGCAGCTTGTTGATGATGCGGTTCTCTTCCGACTGCCCGCCCTGCACCTTGCTGCCGCTGGCGCGCTTGCCGATGCCGTCGAACTCGTCGATGAACACGATGCACGGCGCATGCTTGCGCGCGGTGGCGAACAGTTCCTTCACCTTGGTGATGCCGGCGCCGTAGAACATGCTGGAGAAATGCGAACCGTCGACGGCGATGAAGTTCGCACCGCATTCACCGGCCAACGCGCGCGCCAGCAGCGTCTTGCCGGTGCCCGGCGGGCCTTCCAGCAGCACGCCGCGCGGCGGCTTCGCACCCAGGGCCAGGTACTTCTGTGGGTTGCGCATGAAGGCGGTGACCTGCTGCAGCGCGGCCTTGGCCTCGGTGGAGCCGATCACGTCGTCGAAATCAGTCTCGGGCTTCTCGGCCAGCTGCAACTTGTTGCCGTTGCCCATGGCGCCCGAATTGCGGATCACGTAGACGCCGATGATGGCCAGCACCAGCACGGTGAGCACGCCGGCACCGCGGTCCATCACGTTGCCCGCCGCGGCGACGAGTTTCTCGCGGGGGTTGCGGGCATCGACCGCGATGCGGGTCAACGCGAAGCCCTGCTCGCGGCTGAGGGCCTCCAGCCGGGCCTGGCCGCCGTCCTTGCCGGGCAGCACCTCGACGCTGTAGCGGTCGCCGGACCGGGTGCTGACGAACAGCCGACGCTCGTCCACACCGATGGCAGCGACGTCGCGCGTGGCCAGGCTGCGCTCCAGGTCGGAAGCGTCGCGCGGCTGGCCCAGCCAGGCCTTGGGCGCGGCCTCGAACTGCTGCGCCAGGGCGCTCTTGCCCTGCGTGCGCGGCATCATGGAACGGTATTCGGCGGCGACGCCGGCAGCCAGTGCCGCCAGCACGGCGAGCGACACGACCAGGATCTGGACCCAGCGGGGCCAAGCGGAAAACGACTTCATTGCATTCCCTGAACAGTCCCGCCATCAGACCCGATCCAGCACTCGGGGTTCGAAGCAACAGCGGGGACAAACCAGCGCAGTTTCCGGCGCGGCGACGGGTGGTTACAGCCGCGGGGCGCTGTGGCATCCAGGCGACGGCATCGCAGCAGAACCCGGGATTGTACCGATCGTTCGGTATAGTCCCTTGTCAAAACGCAAGACCCACGAGGGAAGAGGACATGACCCGGCCGCAGCACACCCGCGACGCCCTGCTCGAGCGTCTGGTGGACCTGATCTATGACGTCGGCTATGACGGTGCCACCCTCAGCCTGATCTCGGAAGTGACCGGGCTGGGCAAGGCCAGCCTGTACCACCATTTTCCCGGTGGGAAGGAACAGATGGCTGCCGAGGTCCTGGCGCACTCCGACCGCTGGGGGGCAGAACACATCGGCCGCCTGCTGGAGGCCCCCCTGGGCCCTCAGGCCAAGGTGCGGGGCCTGTTCCAGGCCCTGGACGAGGTGCACACCCGCGCGCACCAGCTCACGCTGATGAACGTCTTCACCTACGGCACGGCGCGCCAGGTCTTCGGGCTGCAGGTGGCCGAGCGGGTCAACGCCGGGCTGCGCGTGCTGTCGGGGCTGCTGCAGGAATGCGGCATCCCCCCGGCAGTGGCCGAGGCCCGCGCCCTGGACGCCTACATCCAGATCGAGGGCGCCATGGTGCTGGCGCGGACGCTGAACGACCTGCAGGTGTTCCGCCGGGTGGTGCGCTCGCTGCCCGATGCGCTGCTGAGCCCCGCAGGGTGGCAGGCCGTGGTCTCGATCGACGCCGCCGCCCTGCCCGCCGCCGCCACGCCATCGGCCGACCCTTCGACGGTCGCCGCCTGAGCGTTCCGCTCCTCCTTGCTCCGTTCGATCCGCATGCATCTGCTCCATCCTCCCGTCTCCCCCTGGCAGCTTCGTGGCGACGACGGACTGACCCTGACCCTGCTGCTGCGCGGCGACGGCCCGCTGCAGGCGTTCGTGCGCCACCTGCCCGACAACGAGGAGGAACTGGTCCCGCTGTCGGAGGTCGCCGGCCGTGGCGGCTGGCGCGCGTTCACCGCCACCATCGCCTGGAACCGCGGCCATGAGCTCACGCGCTACAGCTTCAAGGTCCTGCGCGGGGACGACAACCTGTGGCTGGCGGCCGACGGCGGGCATGGCCGCGTGCCGCCGGAAGACCTCCACTTCCGGGTCAACCGACGCCACGAACCCCCGGCGTGGGTGGCGGAACAAGTCTTCTACCAGGTGTTCCCGGACCGCTTCGCGCGCGGGACGCCCGGCCCGGTGACGCTGCCCGTGGATGTGCCGGGCATGCCGCCCAACGAAGCGAAGGCCTGGGGCGAGACACCGCCGTCGGACCGCCCCACCACCGTCTTCTACGGCGGCGACCTCCCCGGCCTGACGCAGCGGCTGGACTACCTGCGCGACACGCTGGGCGTCACCGCGCTGTACCTCAACCCGATCTTCCGCTCGCGCAGCAACCACAAGTACGACACCGAGGACTACACCGAGGTCGACCCGGGGTTCGGGGGCAACGCCGCCCTGCTGTCCCTGCGGCAAGCCACGCGCGAGCGCGGCATGCGGCTGCTGCTGGACGCGGTGGTCAACCACACCGGGGCCCAGCACCCGTGGTTCAACCGCGGCGGCGGCCATGCGACGCTGGGCGCCTTCCAGTCTGCCGACTCACCCTGGCGAGCCTGGTACGCCTTCGATGAACAGGGCCGCTGCCTGGGCTGGAAAGGCTACGACTCGCTGCCGGTGCTCGACTATGCGAATCCCGAGGTCAAGCGGGCGATGTTCGAGGCCGAGGACTCGGTGATGCGCCGCTGGATGCAGCCGCCCTACGCCATCGACGGCTGGCGACTCGACGCGGTGCACATGCTGGGCGAAGGGCTGGGGGCCTACAACAACGCCGGCGTGATGCGTGAGATGCGTCGGGCGGTGAAGGCCCAGGACCCGCAGGCCTACCTGATGGGCGAGCACTTCAACGAAGCCACCACCTGGCTGCAAGGCGACCAGGAGGACGGGGCCATGAACTACTACGGCTTCGCGCACCCGCTGCGCGCCTGGCTCGCCGGCCTGGACCTCAACGCCCACCCGCTGCACCTGTCGACGACGGACTTCGCCCGCTGGCTCGCGCACGGCCGGGCCACCCTGCCCTATGCCAACCAGCTGGCGCAGTTCAACCTGCTCGACAGCCACGACACGCCGCGCTTGCTCACCCTGCTGCAGGGCGATGTGGACGCGATGCGCATGGCGGTGACGCTGCTGTTCACCTACCCCGGCAGCCCCTGCATCTACTACGGCGACGAGATCGGACTGGAAGGCGGCGCCGACCCCGATTGCCGCCGCTGCTTCGACTGGGACCCGTCGCGCTGGAACCGCACCTTGTTCGACCACTACCGCGACGCCATTGCCCGCCGCCAGTCGCGCCCCGAGCTGCAGCATGGCGCCTTCGTGGAGCTGCTGGCGCAAGGCGATGTGTATGCGTTCGCCCGCTTCGACGGCGAGGGAGCGACGCTGGTGGCGGTCAACCGCGGGCGTGGGGCGGCCACCGTGAGCCCGCCCTGGCCGGCCCTGCCCAACGGCGTGTCGGTGCCGCGGCAGTGGGAGGTGCCGGCGCGCGGCTCGTGGACCTGGTCGTCCTGAGTCGCGCGGCCATGAAAAACGGGCGCCTTGCGGCGCCCGTCGTCAGGTGCGGAAGAGGATCCGCGCTGCTCAGTTCAGCGGAACCTTCTTGCCGTCCTTGTAGGAGTACAGGGTCATGGCGGGG
>OFDC01001727.1_pt1 | contig 10973 bp, 9 predicted proteins | sample 1520941 | NCBI WGS metagenome assembly OFDC01 (sample SAMEA94258168, study PRJEB24077) | hot springs metagenome | biome: Aquatic biome; feature: Water | place: India | collected 2012-12-06 | depth 5 m | reverse complement strand
GACATGAATGTCTTCCTTCGCCACACCGGGCACCTCGGCGTGCACGGTGTAGCCGCCGTCTGACTCTTTCACATCCACTTTGATCTGTGCAGGCGAGGGCAGGCCGTCGCCATGCAGGGGGCGCACATAAAAGCCGGGGGCTACGTCCTTGAAGAATTCGTCCAGCAAACTGCCGCCACGGGGGATCAGAGAACTCATGGTGATGCTCCTTGAAAGTTGTGTGGAATTCAACATCTCTGGCGCACGGCTGGCACCAGACCTACAGGCAGCCAGAGGCAGGAGCCTCCACCACCTTCCCGTCCAATTTACGGCCCGCGTTCTGCCATTTCAAGAGCCCCTGCCGGGCCAACATGCGCGGGTTGATGTGCCTCAAAAAGCCCCAGCCACCGCCCCGCGCAGACCGGCCTGCACAATGCCAGCATGCTCGCACTGCTTCGCACCTTCTCGTGGCAAGACCTGCGCCACCACCCCTGGCGCAGCGCCGCGGCCATGGCGGCGGTGATGCTGGGCGTGGCGCTGGCGTTTGCCGTGCACGTCATCAACGCATCGGCGCTGGACGAGTTCTCACAGGCCGTTCGCGCCGTCAACGGCCAGCCCGATCTGGAAGTGCGCCCCATGCAAGGCACGCTGGGCGAAGACCTATTTGCCCAGGTCGCCACCCACCCCGACGTGGCACTGGCCAGCCCGGTCGTGGAAGGCGAGCTGCCGCTGGCCGCGGCGCCGGTCCTCGTAGCGAAGGGGCGGCTCGGCGCCGGCGCTGAAGCCGAGCAGCACTTCCAGTTCATCGATCAACGCCAGGTCCGGCGCCTCGGCGGCAGCCGCACGCAGCAGCAGGCCGCAGCGCTCATGGCCGAAGGGCACCGCGTGCACGTAGTCCAGCCCCGCTGCCAGCGCCATCACGCGCTGCCGCACCTGCGGCAACTGCTCGGGGGGCAGCCAGGCCATGGCCGACAGCGCCCACGGCAACTCGGCCTTGAGCACCTTCACGGCGCAGTGCTTGAGTTCCGGCTGCCTCGAACGAGGGCAGGCGGCCGGCAAGGTCAGGGCGTTGACCCCGGTGAGGGGGCGACCGGAGGGGCCCGCGCCGCTCACGAATTCTTCGCCCCAGTGCATGGCGATGAAGGCCTGCGCAGGCGCCAGCGCGTCGGAGGCGGCCACCGGCAGCAGCACCGACCCTCGCCGGGACGTCACATGCACCAGCTCGCCCTCGCGCAGGCCCAGCCGGGCGAGGTCCTGCGGGTGCAGGTCCACCGACGGCTCCGGCACATGGCCGAACAGCCGCGGCACCTGGCCGGTGCGGCTCATGCCGTGCCACTGATCGCGCAGGCGGCCGGTGATCAGCGAGAAGGGGTGGCGTCCGTCGCGCGGCTCGGCCACCGGCACATAGGGCAGGTCGACGAAGCGCGCCCGACCGTTGGGCGTGGCGAAGCGCCCGTCCTCGTACAGGCGCGGGCGCCCCTGGCTCGCCCCGGCCGGAAAGGGCCACTGCGCCGGGGCCTGCTCCAGTTGCGCGTAGCTCAGGCCGGTGATGTCCAGGTCGCGCCCGCGGGTGGTCTCGCGGTGCTCGTTCCACAGGGACTCGGCATCGGAATAGGGAAAGAGGCTGGGCTTTCCCGGGCGCCAGCGCGACTCCAGCCGCCTGGCCACCTCGGCGACGATCCACCAGTCGGCGCGGGTATCGCCGGGCCCCGGCACGGCCGGTCGCACGCGGCTGATGCGCCGTTCGCTGTTGGTGACGGTGCCGTCCTTCTCGCCCCAGCTGGTGGCCGGCAGCAGCAGGTCGGCGAAGGCGGCGGTGGCCGTGGCGGCGAAGGCCTCCTGCACCACCACGAATTCCGCGCGCTGCAGGGCGCGCCGCACCGTCGCCTGGTCGGGCAGGGAGTGCGCCGGGTTGGTGCAGGCGATCCACAGCGCCCGGATCTCGCCGTCGGCCGCGGCCTCGAACATCTCCACCGCCGTCTTGCCGGGGCGCGCCGGCACGTCGTCGACGCCCCACAGCCGTGCGACCTCCGCGCGGTGCACGGGATCGGCGAGGTCGCGATGACCGCTCAGCAGGGTGGCCATGCCCCCCACCTCGCGGCCGCCCATGGCGTTGGGCTGGCCGGTCAGCGAGAAGGGCCCCGCACCGGGCTTGCCGATCTGCCCGGTGGCCAGGTGCAGCTGGACGAGGGCGATGTTCTTGTCGGTGCCGGCAACGCTCTGGTTCAGGCCCTGGCAGTACAGCGACAGGGTGGGCTGCCGCACCGGCCCGCGCGCGAAGCCGGCAAAGGCGCGCGCGGCCTGCTCGATCTGCGCCACCGGCACGCCGGTGATGCGGCTGGTCTCGGCGGGGGTGAACTCCCGCACCCGCGCCTTCAGCGCGTCGAAGCCCTCGGTGTGCGCCTCGATGAACGCGGCGTCGGTCCACCCCTCCCACAGCATCAGGTGCAGCAGGCCGTGGCACAGCGCCACGTCGGTGCCGGGCAGCAGCTGCAGGTGCAGGTCGGCCAACGCGGCCGTCTCGGTGCGCCGCGGGTCGACCACGATCAGGGTCATGCCCGGGTTGGCGCGCCTGGCATCCTCGATGCGACGCACCAGCACCGGGTGCGCCCAGGCGGGATTGGCACCGGTGATGAACAGGGTCTGCGCGTGCTGCAGGTCCTCGTAGCAGGCCGGCGGCGCGTCCGCGCCCAGCGTGGCCTTGTAGCCGGCCACCGCGCTGCTCATGCACAGGCGCGAGTTGGTGTCGATGTTGTTGGTGCCGACCAGCCCCTTGGCCAGCTTGTTGAAGGCGTAGTAGTCCTCGGTGAGCAGCTGGCCCGACACATAGAAGCCGACGGCGTCCGGACCGTGGCGCTCGACGACGTCCGCCAGTCGCGTGGCCGCGAGGTCGAGCGCAGCGTCCCAGCCGATGCGCTGCACCGGCTGCCCGCGCTGCGGTCGGTGCATCGGGTGCAGCAGCCGGGCCTGCAGCGTCACCGGCGCGGCGGCGGTGAGGTGCAGCGTGCTGCCCTTGGTGCACAGGCGGCCGAAGTTGGCGGGGTGCTCGGGGTCGCCGCGCACGCCGGTGATCTGCGCGCCGTCGCTGTCGATGATCACCCCGCACCCGACGCCGCAGTAGGGGCAGGTCGACCGCGTCTGGCGCAGCGGGTTCGGCGAGGGACTGCTCACGCTCATCGCCCGGCCTGCCTCAGGCACCGTGCGGCGCCTGCACCGCGAAGCTCAGGTCGCCCAAGGCGCCGGTGGTGACGCGCGTCGAACAGGGGCCCGCCGCGGGCATCGGCAGGTCGATGCCCAGCGTCGCCAGTTCCTGCGCGTGCAGGTAGATGCGGCCGTCCTCCAGCCTCAGCTGGAAGCGCGGGGTGCAGCCCTCGTCCGCGCCCTGTGCCCGGCCGTCGTGCAGGCCGATGGTCCAGTTGTGCAGCGGGCAGGCCACCGCGCTGCCGAAGACGATGCCCTGGCTCAAGGGCCCGCCCCGGTGCGGGCAGCGGTCGAGCAGGGCGAACACCTCGTCCTGCCCATTGCGGAAGATCGCCACCGGCGCACCTTGCGGGCGGGCGACGCGGCGGGCGCCCAGCACGGGGATGTCGTCGAGGGTGCAGATCAGTGTCCAGTCGCTCATGCGAGTCTCCTCAGGCGCCCAGGGGCGTGAACTGCCGCGTGTCGACGGCGGCCTTGTCGAACTCGAACCACGGATCGGGCTCGCCGTCGAGGGCGAACTGCAGGCGCGCCCACAGGGCCTGCCGGTTCGCCGCGTCCTCCAGCACGCGCTGCTTGACATGGTCCAGCCCGACCCGGTTGACGTAGTGCACGGTGCGCTCCAGGTACCAGCCTTCCTCCCGGTACAGCTGCAGGAAGGCGCCGGCCACCTCCAGCACCTCGGCGGCGGTCTTCACCTTGCAGAAGAAGTGGGCCACCTCGGTCTTGATGCCGCCGTTGCCCGCGACGTAGATCTCCCAGCCGCTGTCCACGCCGATCACGCCCACGTCCTTGATGCCGCTTTCGGCGCAGTTGCGCGGGCAGCCGCTGACCGCCAGCTTGACCTTGTGCGGCGCGTACATGCGCCACAACGCGCGTTCCAGGTCCTTGCCCATCTGCGTCGAGTCCTGCGTGCCGAAGCGGCACCACTCGCTGCCCACGCAGGTCTTCACGGTGCGGAGTCCCTTGGCGTAGGCATGGCCGCAGGGCATTCCGAGGTCGCGCCACACCGGCACGAGGTCTTCCTTCTTCACGCCCAGCAGGTCGATGCGCTGGCCGCCGGTGACCTTCACCGTGGGGATGCGGTACTTGTCGACCACGTCCGCGATGCGCCGCAGTTCGGCCGCGCTGGTCTCGCCGGCCCACATGCGCGGCACCACGCTGTAGGTGCCGTCCTTCTGGATGTTGGCGTGCGCGCGCTCGTTGATGAAGCGGCTCTGCGGGTCGTCCCTCGCCTCCTTCGGCCAGGTGCTGATGAGGTAGTAGTTGACCGCCGGCCGGCAGCTGGCGCAGCCGTTGGGGGTGCGCCATTCCAGCGCGCGGTAGACACCTTCGACGGTCAGCAGCTTCGAGCCATCCGCCAGCGGCCGGCGGATGGCCTGCCGCACTTCCTCGTGGCTGAAATCGGTGCAGCCGCACAGGGCCTTCTTCTTCGGGGTGGCGGAGTAGTCGCCCCCGGCGGTGAACATCAGGATCTGCTCGACCAGGCCGGTGCACGAGCCGCAGGAGGCACTCGCCTTGGTGTGCTTGCGCACCTCGTCCAGCGTGAACAGGCCCTTGTCCTTGATCGCCTTGCAGATGCTGCCCTTGGTCACCCCATTGCAGCCGCAGACCTCGTCGCTGTCGGCCATGGCGGCGGCCTTGCTGTGACCCTCATGACCGGTGTCGCCGATGTTCGATTCGCCGAACATCAGCCGGTCGCGGATGTCGGCCACCGAGCGTCCCTCGCGCAGCAGCTTGAAGTACCAGCTGCCGTCGACCGTGTCGCCGTACAGGCAGGCGCCCACCAGCTTGTCCTCGCGGATCACCAGCTTCTTGTAGACGCCGGCCTGGGCGTCGCTGAGAACGATCTCCTCGGTGTCCGGGCCGCCGGCGAACTGTCCGGCACTGAACAGGTCGATGCCGGTGACCTTGAGCTTGGTGCTCACCTGGCTGCCGGTGTAGCGGCCGATGCCGAACTGCGCCAGGTGCGTCGCGCACACCTTGCCCTGCTCGAACAGCGGTGCCACCAGGCCATAGGCCACCCCGCGGTGCGAGGCGCATTCGCCGACGGCGTAGATGCGCGGGTCGGTGATGGTCTGCAGGGTGTCGGTGACGACGATGCCGCGGTCGCAGTGCAGGCCGACGTGCTCGGCCAGCTCGGTGTTGGGGCGGATGCCGGCCGCGACCACGACCAGGTCGGCCGGGATTTCCTCGCCGGACTTCAGCTGCACCGCCATCACGCGGCCGTCGGTGCCGCCGATGAGCGCGGCGGTGTGGGCGGCGGTGCGGAACCGCAGACCGCGTTCCTCCAGGGACCGCTGCAGCAGCCCCGCGGCGGTCTGGTCGAGCTGCCGCTCCATCAGCCAGGGGCCGATGTGGATGACGGTGACCTGCATGCCGCGCCGCATCAGGCCGTTGGCCGCCTCCAGCCCGAGCAGGCCGCCGCCGATCACCACCGCGTGCCGGTACCGGGCCGAGGCGTCGATCATGGCCTGGGTGTCTGCAATGTCGCGGTAGCCCAGCACGCCCTGCAGCCCGATGCCCGGCAGCGGCGGCATGAAGGGGACGGACCCGGTGGCGATGAGCAGGCGGTCGTACTCGCACTCGGTGCCGTCGTCGGCACGCACCGTCCGGCGGCGGCGGTCGATGTCGACCACCTTCTTGCCCCGGTGCAGCGTGATGCGGTGCTCGTCGTACCAGGCGAGCGGGTTGAGCACGATCTCGTCGATCGTCTGCTCGCCCGCCAGCACCGGGCTGAGCAGGATGCGGTTGTAGTTGGGGTGCGGTTCGGCCCCGAAGACCGTGATGTCGTAGAGGTCGGGGGCGAGCTTGAGCAACTCCTCCAGGGTGCGCACGCCGGCCATGCCGTTGCCCACCATCACCAGCTTCATCTTCCTCATGCGTTGACTCCTGCGCTACATACACGCCCGATCCGCGGACCCTCGACACGGGTCCTGCGGACATTGGCTGGCACGGCGTTGTGCACAGGGGCCGGCGGTGCTGTTCCGGCGAAGAGGCGCGGCGTCGCGCCCCGGGCCAGCGAACTGCAGCAAACGTGCCAGTGCGATTGCAGGCCTCAGCGGTGCTGCGATCCCCACGGCGGTGCCGGGAGATTGCTGCTCGTGCACTGTTGACGGGCATCGGCGCCGTGCTGGTGCGGTCTCTCTGACCCGCGTTCGGCGGCCCCGGTGGTCGGACGAAGGCCGCCCGTACGCAGTTTCCCGTCCCGCAATCCCAGGGTTCGTGGCGCACTGCGCTGGCGAACGGGAATACCATTGCGGCACCCGTGCGAGCCGTGTCCGCACGGCCTCCTCACGTCATGGCCGAATCCACACCTCCCGCACGTCCCGGTGCGTCCGCAGCACTGCAGGCAGCCTTCGGCCAGCTGCTGCCCGTCCTCGCCGACAAGGAAAGCCTGATGCTGTCCGTCAAGGACGCATCGACCGGCCGGTACCTCCACATCAACCAGGCCATGGCCGCCTGGCTGCAGGTCGACGACCCCTCGCAGGTCCGCGACCACACCGATGCCGACCTGTTCGGCGACGCGCAACTCGCCGGCGCCATGCGCGCGGCCGAGCAGACCGCGCTGGGACAGGCGGCGCCCTTGGTCAGCGAGCACAAGTTCGAGTGGCGCGGTGCGCGTCACGAGTTCCGCGTGCTGCGCGTGCAGGTCGAAGCGCCGCACGATGGACGTGGGCTGCTGTGTGCGGTGTGGACCGACGTCGCGCCGCAGCGCCGCAAGGAGCAGCAGCTGCGCACCGTGCTCGAGCAGCTCGAGGACCAGCAGCGCGCCAACGAGCAGTTGCGGCGTGAGTTGCAGGACAGCACCTTGCGCGACACCGCCACCGGCCTGTACACGCGGGTGCATTTCGAGGACCAGCTGCGGCGCGAGGTGGATCTGTCCAACCGGGAGCACCGGGAGTTCGCCATGGTGCTCATCGCGCTGGACGCGCCCACCGAGCGGGTGCGCGCGATGGGCGCGCCGGCCCAGGCCCGGGTGCTCGAGGCGGTCGGCCGCCTGCTGCGCGGCAACACCCGCGCCATGGACGCGTCCTGCCGCCTCGACGAGCAGCGCTTTGCGGTGCTGCTGTCCGGCGTCGGGCTGGCCACCGCCCATTCGCGGATGGAAGGGCTTCGCCGTCAGTGCGCCACGCAGATCGTGGTGCTGGAGGGGCAGGAGCTCGGCTTCACGGTCTCGATGGGCGTCGCCAGCTTCCCGCACACCGCGCACACGCAGGACGAGCTCATCGCCGCCTGCGACGCCGCCCTGCGCGAGGCTCAGCGCCGCGGCGGCAACCACGTGACCCTGGCCTCCATCCGCTTCGATCCCGCCTGATCTGGGCCGCAACCGGCAGCGGCTTTCTTGGGCCGCTGCGAGGGCCAGGCGCGCGCCTCAGCCCGCGAACGCGCGGGTGAGCATGTACAGCGCCAGTCCGTACAGCATCACGGCGAACACCCGCTTGAGCTGCTTCACGTTGAGCGCGTGCGCGGTGCGTGCGCCCACCGGCGCCAGCAGCACGCTTGCGCAGGCGATCAGCGCAAGTCCCGGCAGCCACAGGTAGCCGAGCGAGCCGGGCAGTGAGCTGTCCATGCCCCAGCCGCCAACCACGTAGCCGACGGTGTTGGCCAAGGCGATCGGGAAGCCCAGCGCGGCACTGGTGGCCACCGCGTTGTGCATGGCCACGTTGCTCCAGGTCATGAAGGGCACGGAGATGAAACCGCCGCCGGCACCGACCAACCCCGAGATGAAGCCGATCACGCCGCCAGCCGCCACCCGGCCACCGGGGCCGGGCAGCTGACGCGTCGGCTTGGGCTTCTTGTCCAGCAGCATCTGGGTGGCCGAGAAGCCGACGAACAATGCGAACACCAGCGCGAGCGTGGTGCCCTTGAGCAGGGCAAAGACCCCGGCGCCGGCGAGCAGCCCGCCGAGCACGATGCCGGGGGCGAGCGTACGGACGATGTCCCACCTCACCGCGCCGCGCTGATGGTGCGCCCGCACGCTGGAGATCGAGGTGAAGAGGATGGTGGCCATGGAGGTGGCAATCGCCATCTTCACGGCCAGGGCGGCGGGCACGCCTCTGTGCGAGAGGATCAGGGTCATGAACGGCACCAGCAGCATGCCGCCGCCGATGCCCAGCAGACCGGCCAGGAAGCCGGTGAAGCAGCCGAGCACGAGCAGCTCGGCCACCAGGGTCCATTCGAAAGTCAAGAAAGCTCCAGCAGGGCCAGGACAGCCTGCCATTCTGCCGGGGTCACCGGCGTGATCGACAGGCGGTTGCCTTTGCGCAGCACCTGCATCGTCGACAGTTCGGGCCGGCCATGCATCTCGGCCAGCCCCAGCAGCCGCGTCTTGCGATCGAGCTGCACGTCCACATGGAGCCAGCGCGGGGCCTGCGGGTCCGCCTTGACGTCGAAGTAGGGGCTGGTGGGGTCGAACTGCGAGGCGTCCGGGTAGGCGGCGCTGGCCACGCGAGCCAGGCCCGCGATGCCGGGCTGCGGGCAGGAGGAGTGATAGAACAGCACCCCGTCGCCGATGCGCATCTGGTCGCGCATGAAGTTGCGCGCCTGATGGTTGCGCACGCCGATCCAGGGGACGGTCTGCGCGGGCGCGGCTGCCAGGTCGTCGATCGAGCACTCGTCGGGCTCACTCTTCATGAGCCAGTACTGTCGGGTCATGGCAACCGGTACAAGAGAGGTGTCCACCGCGAACCGCGGGCCGCATTCCTGAACCCAGGGGATTCAGGTGGGCGAGGTCAGCATGGCATCGGGTTCATCTGACGCGAGACGATCACACCAGCCAGGCAATGTTCCAAGCCCTTGCTCGTAGAGCATCGGTTCAAGGAAATATAAAACCCGCGCGAACGCGACGGACGAGCGGGATTTTACGGGCGGGCCAGCGTGCCCGCGATGTTGAAGGGTTACAGCAGCCGGTCGTCGTCGCCCAGCGCGGCATCCAGCCGTGCCAGCAGGCGATCGAGGTCGGCCTGCGGCGCTCCGGCCAGTTCCTGCTGTGGCGACGACGCCGGCAGGGCGGAAGGAGCGGCGGACCGTTCGGCGAGCTGGTAGGCGAGGTTCAGTGCCGCCAGCACCGCGATGCGCTCGCGCGCCTTGACCTTGCCCGCGTCGCGGATCGCGCTCATTTCCTTGTCCACCGCGGCCACCGCGGCCAGCAAGGAGGCCTCGCCGCCGTCGGGGCAGCCCAGGATGTAGCTCTGGCCGAGGATGGTGACTTCCATCTGCTTCACGGAGCACCGCCTTCCTTGGCCCCGGACTCCGAGGGCAGGCGGTCGAGCAGGGCGTCGATGCGGTGCCGCGCCGCGCTCAGCCGCGATTTCAAGCTGTCGCGCTCGGCGGTCACGGCGGCCAGCTGTTGTTCGAGCAGCGCGTTGGTGCGCTGGATCTCCTCGTGCCGCAGCAGCAGGCGCTCGACCCGCGCGGCGATGTCATCGATCTTCGACATGGCGTCGTCTTCCAGGCCGTGCGCGCCCGTGCAGTGAAGCGGGGATTGTAGGCGCGGGGGCAGCGCGCAGGACCCGCCAGCGCAGGCCCGCACCAGCTGTTTCACTGCGCTGCACCCGCTTGCAGGAGGGTGGGGTAGGCGTCGCACCAGGACGCCACGGCGCACCGCGTGCACCAGGGCTTGCGGGCGACGCAGACATAGCGCCCGTGCAGGATCAGCCAGTGGTGCGCGTCGACACGGTAGGCGGATGGGACGCGACGCTCCAGCTGCGTTTCCACCTCCAGCGGCGTCTTGCCGGGCGCCAGCCCGGTGCGGTTGCCGACGCGGAAGATGTGGGTGTCCACCGCCATCGTCGGCTCGCCGAAGGCCACGTTCAGCACCACGTTGGCCGTCTTGCGTCCCACGCCCGGCAGTGCCTCGAGCGCCTCGCGCGATCGCGGCACGCGCCCGCCGTGCTGTTCGAGCAGGATGCGGCAGGTGGCCAGCAGGTTCTTCGCCTTGGTGCGGTACAGCCCGATCGTGCGGATGCATTCGGTCACCCGCTCCTCGCCCAGCGCCAGCAGCTTGGCCGGCGTGTTGGCCAGCGGGAACAACACCCGCGTGGCCTTGTTGACGCTGACGTCCGTGGCCTGGGCCGACAGCAGCACGGCCGCCAGCAGCTCGAACACGCTCGCGTACTCCAGTTCGCTCACCGGCTGGGGGTTGGCCGCCCGCAAGGTCGCGAAGAAGGCCTCGATGTCGGAATCTTTCATTCGGTGGAGGACGCGGCCTGGCGTGCACGGGCGCGGGCGAGCGCGGCTTCGATGACGCGCCGCTTGGTGTCGAGCTGTTCGGGGTCGGTGAGCCTGGAGGCTGCCGGCAGATCGGCCAGCTTGCGTTCGGCCTTCGCTGCCAGCCGTGCCGCGTTGTCGACCGCCTCGCGCTGCAGCCGGATGGCGCGGAAGGCGTGGCGCTCGCGCGCCTGCTGCGCCTGCTGCGGCGACCATGCATCCCAGCCAGTGCGCCCGCCGCTGACCTCGACCAGGGCGATGCAGTCGACCGGGCAGGCCGGCACGCACAGCTCGCACCCGGTGCACTGGTCGGCCACCACCGTGTGCATGCGCTTGGGCGCGCCGACGATGCAGTCGACCGGACAGGCCTGGATGCACAGGGTGCAGCCGATGCACCAGGCTTCGTCGATGAGTGCCAGGCGCAAGGGCGCTTCGGCGCCGTGCACGGGGTCCAGCGGCAGGGCGGGCCGACCGGTGAGCGTGGCGAGCCGCTGCACGCCCTCCTGACCCCCCGGCGGGCACTGGTTGATGCGTGCATCCCCCGCGGCCACGGCCTCGGCATAGCTGCGGCAATCGGGGTAGCC
>OFDC01001726.1_pt1 | contig 10977 bp, 10 predicted proteins | sample 1520941 | NCBI WGS metagenome assembly OFDC01 (sample SAMEA94258168, study PRJEB24077) | hot springs metagenome | biome: Aquatic biome; feature: Water | place: India | collected 2012-12-06 | depth 5 m | reverse complement strand
GAATTGGGTCATGAAGCTGGCTCCGGGAACGCCTTTGGCGGTTGGACTGCTGACCGACGAGACTGCAGCGCCGCGTTCTGTCGGCAGGCTGGCGATGGATGGGGGCCTGGCTCAGCTCGAATGGTCGGCAGAGGTCATCGCTGCGCGCCTTCGGATATCTCCGCTTCACTATCCAGCTGAGCCCGGCCTGCACCCTGCCCGCAGCCGAATGTTCGAGGGCCTCCACGGTTTCCTGTCGGACTGCCTGCCCGACGCCTGGGGCATGCTGCTGTTGAAGCGGCGCCTTCAAAGGATGGGTCACCGGTTCGAAGACCTTGATGCGGTCGACCGGCTCGCCCTCGTGGGCACAAGGGGTCGAGGTGCCCTCGTCTTCCAGCCCGAAACGCTTGGGTTCGAAGCTTCATTTACCATCGATCTCGATGCTCTGGCTGATGAATCCCGCCAGGTTCTGCTCGGCGAGGAGACAGAGCTCGAAGCGCTGCTGGCACGCCTGGGCGGCGGCTCAGGCGGAGCACGGCCGAAAGTTCACGTGGCGATCGACGCAGACGGCAAGCTTTCCGCCGGAGACGAGCTCGCAGCAGTGGGAAGCGAGAACGCGGGTGCGGAATGGATCGTCAAGTTTGCAGCGACCAATGACCCTGCCGATATCGGGCCATTGGAGGAGGCCTACGCCCGGATGGCACGCGCCGCAGGGATTGTTATGGCAGAGACGCGATTGATCCCGTCGGCGAACGGTCCAGGTCATTTCGCGACAAGGCGCTTCGATCGACCAGCACCGGGCAAGCGGCTACACATGGTTAGCCTCGGCGGAGCGCTTGAAGCGTCGCCGCATATGCCCAGCGTCGACTACGACGGGTTCCTGAAGGCGACCTTGGCCATCACCCACAGCATGGCAGACGTCGAGCAGGCCTTCCGGCGCATGGTCTTCAACGTGCTTGCGCGAAACCGTGACGACCATGTTCGCCAGCACGCCTACCTCATGAATGATCTGGGAGACTGGCGGCTCGCGCCCGCCTTCGACCTCACGTTCTCAAACGGCCCCGGCGGCGAGCATTACATGGCCGTGTTGGGCGAAGGGCGCACCATCACCCGTGAGCATGTCGAGAAGCTCGCAAAGGTCCATGGGGTTTCGCCGAAGCGTACGGCTTCCATCATAGACGACGTTCGTGCAGCGCTTTCCGATTGGGCGTCTTTTGCGCGTGCCGCGGGGGTCAGGGAATCTATGGCTCCTGTGTCAGAAGGTTTAGGCTTAGTGGCGCAAGAGTTTGGCTGAGGGTGGCTTGGCTCACCGAAAGCCGACAGTGCCCCGCTGAGGCCGAATCCGACCCAGACCCGGTCGTTCACGGACCCCTGATCGAACGTCCTGGTTCCCTAAAGTCGGCCATTCCGCTTTCGGGATCGCGCGCGGGTCGGGCTCATGACCGCTCGAGGGTGGGGAACTGCCCGACCGCTTCCGGGTAGAAGAACGCGATAGCTGCCGTTGATCGCATCCGGCCAATGCGTCGGCTGCGGTCCCAAGCTTATGCCAATCGGCTGACAGATAAGCGACCCGTGGTGTGCAGGGCCTCCGTCTCGCGCCTTGCCCTTAGTCCTCCAGCCGGGTCAGAATAGGGCAATCGGGGCGCCCATCGCCGTGGCACTGGGAGGCAAGAGTGAGTAGGGTCCGGCGCATCGCGTCTAGTGCCCGAGCTTTTCGGCGAAGGTCCTCCGCATGGGCCAAGGCAAGTGCCTTCACTTCGCCGCTGGCGCGGTCGTGGTCAGACCACAGGGCGAGCAGCGCCGCGATCTCGTCGGTCGAAAAGCCCAGATCTCTCGCATTCGCAACGAACCGCAGGCGGTGGACCTCCGCATCGGAATAGTCGCGATAGCCGCTGTCGCGCCGTATGGGTGGGGGAACAAGGCCGATCTTCTCGTAGTGCCGGATCATCCGCTCCGAGACGCCGCTCGCTTTGGCAGCCTGCCCGATATTCATAGCGCTACCCGGTTGAGCCGCAGGGCGTTGGTCACCACGCTGACCGAAGACAAGGCCATGGCCGCAGCCGCGATGATCGGAGACAGCAATATGCCAAAGACCGGATAGAGCAGGCCGGCCGCCACAGGAACGCCGGCGGCGTTGTAGATGAAGGCAAACAAAAGGTTCTGGCGGATGTTGCGCATGGTCGCCTGACTAAGCCGCCTAGCGCGGATGATGCCGGTGAGATCGCCCTTGAGGAGCGTCACAGCGGCGCTCTCGATTGCCACGTCGGTGCCCGAACCCATGGCGATCCCCACATCGGCAGCTGCGAGCGCGGGCGCATCGTTGACGCCGTCCCCTGCCATCGCGACCACGCGCCCCTCGTTCTTGAGCTTGGTCACAATGGCGCTCTTCTGGTCGGGCAGGACTTCGGCCTCGACTTCCTCGATGCCGAGGCGCGCTGCCACGGCTAGGGCCGTTGTCCGGTTGTCGCCTGTGAGCATCACGACGCGAATGCCTTCAGCCCGAAGAGCCGCAAGTGCCGCTGGCGTCGTCTCCTTGATCGGGTCAGCGATCGCAATCACTCCGCCAAGCCTTCCATCGACGCCGACGAAGATAGCTGTAGCACCGCTCGATCGCAAATCGTCGGCTGCTTTTGCAAGCGTAGCGGTATCGATCGACTGCTCTGCGAGAAAGCGCGCATTGCCCAGCACGATGCGACGCCCCTCGACGGTCCCGAGCGCACCGCGACCCGTTGGCGAGTCGAAGTCGGTGACTTCGGAGAGGAGCAACTGCCTCTGCTTGGCGGCGGCTACAATCGCCATGGCGAGCGGGTGTTCGGACGCGCGCTCCACGGCGGCTGCGAGGCGCAGCACGTCGTCTTCCTCCAAACCTTCAGCGGGAACGATAGCGATCACCGCGGGACGGCCCTCGGTCAGTGTGCCCGTTTTATCGACGACCAGCGTATCAACCTTCTCAATGTGTTCGAGCGCTTCGGCGTTCTTGATAAGAACACCTAGGCCAGCGCCGCGCCCGACCCCCACCATAATTGACATCGGCGTTGCGAGCCCCAGCGCACAAGGGCAGGCGATGATCAGGACTGCAACGGCGGCAACGAACCCGTAAGCGAAGCGGGGTTCCGGTCCCCATATACTCCATCCGGCGAAGGCCAGCGCAGCGATGCTGATTACCACCGGCACGAACCAGCCGGATACCTGATCGGCCATTCGCTGGATCGGCGCGCGCGAACGCTGCGCTTCGGCAACCATCTGGACGATACGCGACAGCATCGTGTCGCGACCCACCTTTGTAGCGGTGATGACAAGCGCCCCCGTCTGATTGATCGTCCCGCCGATCACGGTGTCGCCCTTGGCTTTGGTGATGGGCATCGATTCCCCCGTCACCATCGACTCGTCGAGCGAGGAGCGGCCATGTTCGACAGTCCCGTCCACCGGCACCTTCTCGCCTGGCCGAACCCGCAGCCGGTCACCGACCGTGACCAGCTCCAGACTGACTTCTTCGTCCTCGCCATTGTCAAGCAGACGCCGCGCTGTTTTGGGCGCAAGACCCAGCAGCGCCTTGATCGCACCCGATGTGCGTTCGCGAGCGCGTAGTTCGAGCACCTGCCCCAGAAGCACCAGCACAGTGATGACCGCTGCGGCCTCGAAATATACGGCGACACTACCGTCCTCGCCGCGGAAGGCTGGAGGAAAGAGTTGCGGCGCAAGAGTCGCCACGATGCTGTAGGCCCAAGCCGCCCCGGTCCCCATCGCGATGAGCGTGAACATATTAAGGTTGCGCGTCTTGAGTGACGTCCATCCCCTCTCGAAGAACGGCCAGCCTGCCCAGAGCACGACCGGCGTTGCGAGCACGAGCTGTATCCAGATCGAAGTCCTCATCGGCACTAGGTGATGCAGCACCGGAAACAGATGACCGCCCATCTCCAAGACGAGAACGGGCAGCGCGAGGACGAGCGCGATCCAGAATCGTCGGCTCATGTCGGCAAGTTCCGGGCTAGGGCCATGATCCAGCGTGACCGTCTCGGGTTCGAGAGCCATGCCGCAAATCGGACACGCGCCGGGATGATCCTGCCGCACCTCGGGATGCATGGGGCAAGTCCAGATCGTTCCTTCATGCGCATCGACCGGAACGGGAGGTGCAAGGTAGCGCTCGGGGTCTGCCTCGAACTTCGTCTTGCACCCTACGCTGCAAAAGTGGAACTCATGCCCGTCTTGGCTGGCATGGTGCGGGGTCTGGGCAGGCTCCACATCCATACCGCAGACCACATCCTTGACCGCCTTTGTCGAGGGCCTGCTGTGACTATGCTCCGCGTGGGGATGTTCGTGGTGAGAGTGCGCCATCGGTGCCGATTCCTTCTGTGACGCTGCCCCTTTTGAACCTTGACACCATGTTAGGGTCAAGCGGGAAATCCGCCTCGCTGAGCGCTGTGAAAGCGAGAAACGGAGCTACGGCTTCCGCCCGGGGGTCACCACGACGTGGGTTACAGAGCGATGCCAGTCGGCGACATGGTTCCAAGCAGCGCGACAAGCGCCGTCGTGGCGATCCCAAACAGCAACTCGAAGGCAAGGCTGCGTCGTAGTGCCTCCACAGTCGATCCCTGCTTCGCTGGCGCAGTTTGCGCGTCTGCAATGTAGGCCCTGCTTGTCTGCGCGTTATGCGCACCGCACGCAAGCATCGCGAGCACCAGCGCCACCTTGATGACGAGCAACACGCCATACGGTGTCCAGACAACAAGGCCGGCGTTCTCCAACCCGAACACCAAATGCGCGTTGATCAAGCCTGTCAGGGCGACCACGCCCACAAGGACGACACCGACCGGCGCGAAGGCATGCATGAAGGCAACCAATTCCCCGGCGCGGCTCTCATCCCGCTGCGTGTGGCATTTGACAATAAGGAGCAAGAACCAGCCGATGGCTCCGAGCCACAAGCCCGCGGCGATCAGGTGAACGCCGTTGTTGGCACGGTGCAACAGCCCAAGCCCGCCCTCCGTGGCAGCTGCGTGGCCGCTCCACCCGAGCGTCAGGAGTGTTGCGGCATAAAATAACGCGGCGAATGCCAAGCCCCCACGACGCCGGCCCAGCGTCAGAAGCGCCCCCAATGCCGTCAGAAGCAACCCCACCCGCACGAGAAAGGCGGCGCCCATGTCCGTTTGCAGGATCATCGCCTCGATCATTGGTCCGTCCAGAGCCGAGATCGGCTGACCCATCATGGCTGCAATCGACTGAAGCATCAGCACGCTAGAAGCCACGGGCGCTGCCATAGCTGCGACGATCGCCACGGGCGCGCGATCATACCGGCCAAGCCAACCCAGCTTGCTGAGGCCGAGCAACCGGAAGGCCGACCAGCCGAACAGGCCGAGCAGCAGGGCATACTGCACAAACCGCAAAACCGGTTCGGCCCACCAACTCATCGCCCGATCAGCCGACGGTAAAGCTCACCGCGCCTTTCATGCGGTGGCCGTCAGCGCCTGCTGCCTGCCATCGGACCTCATAGGTCCCTTTGGCCAAGGGCTTCGCAAGGGTGAGTGTCATGGTCTTGTTGCCGTTGGACCACGCGGTCGTGAAATTGCGAACCACCATCTCGCCGTGATCCTTCATGCCCGGCATCGCGGTCATCACGATGCTGGCAGCAGCAGTCGGGGGAAGCAGGGCTTCGTTGAAGTTCAGCGTGACGGCGCGGGCATTGGTGACTGTTGCGCCTTGGGCCGGGGTGGAGGAGACCACCTTGGCGTGGGCAAGCGCGACTGCCGGGAACGTCAAAGGCGCAGCCCCCATGGCGAGGGCGGCGAGTGCGAGTGCGATCCTCATGTCAATTCCTTCGTGTTGATCAGAACCAGAAACGGATACCGGCGACAAGGCTGGTCACGGAGGGGTCCTCCCCCCGCAATCGTGCGAAGTCGGCGCCTTGGCCGCTGCGCCATGAATGCTCGATGCCGATGTAGGGCGCGAACTCGCGCGCAATCTCGTAACGCAGCCGCGCCCCCACCTCGATACGATCGAACCCTGCGCCAACGCCAAGCTCGGGTATGTCCTGTGCTGCGAAATTGAATTCGACGCGTGGCTGGAGGATCAACCGCTGGGTGATGCGCTGATCGACCTCGGCTTCGATCCGCGCCGTCACATCGCCGCGCTGCGAAAGGAACACCGCCGCGTCCACCTCGAAGCGGTAAGGCGCAAGACCCTGGACGCCGATCACTGCATGGGTAGTGTCAGGCTCGGCGAAGTCGTGCCGCACGCCAGCCTGCACATCCCAGAAAGGCGCGAAAGCCTTGGCGTAGAGCGCCTGCACCTCAGCCTGCTCAGGCATGTTGCCGAACGTGCCCTCGCCCTCAGATTTGAACCACAAACGCTCGGTCGGTCCGCCGTAATAGCCCTGTATGTCCCAGAGGTAACCGTCCTCACCGTTGCGGACCTGGGCCTCCATGCGGTCGCCCTGAACCCACAAGACCGGAAAGTCGCCGTGGCTACCTCGCAAGTCCGCGCGCGATGCTGCCATCGCCTCAGCGCCCCAAATGGTATCAGCGGCGCGGGGAGGTCCGCTGCCAGCCCCGGGCGGCGGCGGCGTCTCCATGTCAGGCCCCGGCGAAACGGAATGCACATCGGCGCCCGAACCATGGTCCATGGTGCTGTGATCCATGCCTTCCATGCCCGCCATGCCATCTGCACCAGCGCTCGCCGTGTCCGACGGAGGAGCCATGTCATGGCCAGCATAGGAATCTGCTGGCTCATGAGAGGGCTGAACCGAAGTGCCCGCTTGCATGTCATGCCCCGCATACGGATCGTCGGTCTCTGGTTCAGAGTCATCGCTCATGTCGTGCCCGGCGCGCGGATCGGCTTTCTCCGCAGTCTGAGCGGGTGCTTGGGCAGGAGCGGGCATAGTATGGCCCTGATGCTGGGCCATCGCAGGCGCGGCGCCCAGCAGGGCGATCAGGGGGAGAACGGCCTTCATGCTTCGGCCTCCGGCCCCATCACCGTCACGGTCTGCATCATGCCGCCGTGCATGTGGTAGAGGAGGTGGCAGTGGAAGGCCCAGTCGCCGGGCTCGTCGGCAGTCAGGTCGAAGGTCGCACTTGCCCCCGGCTGCACGATTACGATGTTCTTCCGTGGCTGGTGCGCCGCGCTCTTGCCGTTCACCAGCGTGAAGAACATGCCGTGCAGGTGGATCGGGTGTGCCATCATAGTGTTGTTGACGAGCTTCACCCGCACGCGCTCCTTCCAGGCAAAACGGATGGGCACGTCGCTGACGGCGGAATACATCTTGCCGTCGAAGGACCACATATAGCGTTCCATGTTCCCGGTGAGGTGGATTTCGAGCAGCCGGGAAGGCTCGCGCGCGTCGGTGTTTGGCTCCAGTGCGGACAGCATCCGGTAATTGAGCACGCGGTGATCCATGTCGCGCAGGCCGAGGCCGGGGTCCCCGAGCTTGTCCATCGGCATCATCGAAACCATGTCGATGCCGGGGCCGAACTCGACATCGGGCGGAAGGAGCGCCGGATCGCGCATCTTCATCCCGTCCATGCTGTGGCCGCCACTACCGTGGTCCATCCCCATATCGCCCATGTCGAGCAGCGGTGGCTTGCGCGGCGGCGGGATCGGAGCACGGTCGCCCGGACGACTGGCAAGAGTCGCTAGCGCCATGCCGGAGCGGTCCATGCTCTCGGCCACGATCGTGTATGCTTCCGCCTGCGGCTCGATGATGACGTCGTAGGTTTCGGCAGTGCCGATCTGGAACTCGTCCACCTCGACCGGCTTCACGTTCTGGCCGTCGGCAGCGATCACCGTCATCGGCAGGCCGGGAATGCGGACATTGAAGAAGGTCTGCGCCGAGCCGTTGATGACCCGTAGGCGGACCCGCTCGCCGGGCGTGAAGATGTATTCGAGCCCCTCCTTGGGTCCGCGGCCGTTCGCGAGATAGGTGTAGGTGGAGCCCGTCACATCGGCGATGTCGGTCGCGGGCATGCGCATTTTGGCCCACATGCTGCGGTCCGCGGCGGTGAGAGGGTATTCATCGGTCCAGCTAGTCTGCTGGTAGTTGAAGTAATTCTCCCCCTTTCGCAGCCGATCCATGATGAAGTGGGGATCGAGCGGGGTGAACTCGCTCAGGAGCAGGATGAACTCACGGTTGTAGGCGTGCGGCTCCGGCCCAGCAGGGTCGATGATCAGCGGGCCGTAATGCCCTTGCTGCTCCTGAAGTCCCGAGTGGCTGTGGTACCAATAGGTGCCAGACTGCCGGATCGGGAACTCGTAGGAGAATGTCTGCCCTGGCTTGATCCCGGGGAAGCTGATCCCCGGCACGCCGTCCATCTGGAACGGCAGCAGGAGGCCATGCCAGTGGATCGACGTGTCCTCGGACAGGTTGTTGGTCACGTTGAGGCGGACGTTCTGCCCCTCCTTCAGCCGGATCAGCGGCCCAGGCACTGAGCCGTTGACCGCAATGCCTTGGCCCTTACGGCCTTGCACGGTTCTCGGACCATGTCCGATAGTGAGATCGATTACGTCTCCCGAAACCTGATCGAAGCCCACGCGTATGGGTGCCCCGCCCTTCATCGAGTGCGTGGCATGCCCCTGCGCCCAGGCTGGGAGCGCAGCGAAAGCGGATGCTGCTCCGGCTCCGACGAGAAGGCTGCGGCGAGAGAGTGTCAGACTGTCCATGCGAGGTTATACGCACGGGCACATCCGACCCCTCGCATTTATTTCGCGCGGCGATCGGCCTCCAGCAGTGCAGAGAGTTTGCTGCGTGCGCGGTAGAGCCGGGTTTCGACAGCTTTCTCGGTGATCCGCAACACCTCGGCGGTTTCAGCCTGACCGAGGCCCTCGATCGTCCGGAGGATCAGGGTCTCCCGCAGTCGCGACGGCAGGCGCGCTATCGCCGCGTTCACGCGCGCGAGTTCCGCACGGTCCGCCGCTTGGATGTCGGCAGGAACGGACGCGTCGGGTATGTCATGGGCCGCATCGACAGGAGCCGTGCGCCACAGCATCGCCCGCAGCCTGCGTCGGCGCGCCCAGTCGCGGCACTTGTTGAGCGCAATCTGGCGAAGCCAGACCGGGAACGATCGTGTCGTGTCGAAGCGACCAATTGCGGAAAACGCGGCGACGAACGTCTCCTGCGTCAGATCGACCGCCTCGTGCTGATCGCCAGTCGAGGCGCGCACGAGCCGGTAGATCGGCTCGCGGTGACGAGCGAGCAGTTCCCGGTAAGCATCCTGCCTGCCGCCAACAGCCAGTGTCACCAGTTCGGCGTCGCTCCCTCCGGCGAGCTTGATGCTCATTTTGCTGGCGGGGCCAATGCCTCAGTCACGGCCCGGTCAAACTTCTTCGCCTGTTCGGGCGTCAGAACGGACCGCATTGCGAAAAGGTGTTCGAGTGTCTCCTTCTGCATCTCGCCCATCACATGGTGCGTGTGGTCAACAGCTGCGGTCACATCCGGGCCATAGCCGTGTTCGGCTTCCATTGCCGTGGCTAGGTGGGCATTCGCAGATCGCATCTCGCCTTCGAGAGCTTCGCTACGTGCGGCGTAGCGCCGTTCGATGGCTTCGATCTTCGCCTTCTGGGCCGCATTGAGGTCGAGTTCGCCGTGCAAGAGGGCGTGCAGTTCGGTCTCGGCATGGCCGCTATCAGCGAACCACGCACGGCCCACATAGGTCCCTGCGAGTGCCGCGACGAATGCCACGGCAGCGATCACTGCCATCCAGGCGCCTCTGCTCATGGATGAACATCCAGTAGGGTAGATGGGGCGAGCGGATTATCAGGAGCGAACGGAGAGATGGTACGCGCCTGTGCAGGTTGCGCTGTGGTCAGGCTACCGCTGCCGACCCCGAGGAGCAGTGCCAGCGCCGCTGCCGCCCCGATCGTGCCGCCGCCGACTGTGTAGCCGCGGCCCGGCGCCGCAACTCGCGCGATCACTGCATCGTCGATAAGACGGAGATCTTCAGGAACGGGCAGGCTGGCAAGTCGCTGCAAGGTCGAGTCGAGGTGAGGCACAGGCAATCTCCACAAGGCACACGGCATATACGCAACCCGGTGTTCCAGCCCTCAAGAAATGTTTGTCGCGAAAAACGAGCACCTGATCGAGTTTGACGCCGATCAATGAAAGGCAGTCGAGCGGACGCGATGATAAATCGTCCAACAGTAAGGAGGGACACGCCATGAAGATCAGATTCGCCTTGGTCACATTGCCGTTGCTGCTCGCCGGCTGCGCCACCATCACGGACCCGCAACGTCTGGTAGCCGAGCGAGCCAGCTGCGAGCGAATGGAAAATCATATGGGGCTCGACCAGGTTCACGATCACCAAGCCCTCAAGGGTCAGGGTCTTAACCCGATGAACCTGACCCACGAGCGCTGCAAAAAGCTGCTGGCAAACACGGACCAGTAGCCGCGGGCCGTGCGAGAGGGGTGCCGTCGCCGCCGCAACAAGTCGAAACAGCGAGCTCGCCGCGCCTGCCGCTACCGAACGTTTGGATGATGCTAGTCTAATACTATCCAGCTTGAGTGAGGAACGGAGTCGCAGGCCGCAACCGAACGTCTGACATGGGGTCGCTTGCAGAATTTCGACTTTCAGCAGAATGCGGGCTGAAGCCGCCTGAAATTTGTTGGCGGATCCGGCCATCCAAGAACGAAGATTCAACCGACTGCAAAGTGCCATCTTTCGTCATTCGCAGATGCTAATGCGCCGACGGTTGATCCATTCGTTGAAGTCCGCCCAGTCGATGCCCCAGCTTGGAGACCTTCGCAAAATTCGGAGGCCTGGTCTGGCGTAGGTCTTGCTCGCTTGATGCGCAGCATTCTGTCCAGGTGCATCGTTGTCCTCGGCAATGATTAGCGTATGGATCCCCTTCGGAAGATGGAGGAGTGGCAAGCGAGCAGCGCCCATGGCCGCCCAGCAGGTCACGCCGGTCAGACTTGTGAAGGCGGCCGCGTCTTCGAAGCCTTCCGCAATTGCCAACACCCCATCAGACAATGTTGGTTGCCATGCCCCCTGCCCGCAGCTCCCCAGCAAGAACTTG
>OFDC01001723.1_pt1 | contig 10997 bp, 6 predicted proteins | sample 1520941 | NCBI WGS metagenome assembly OFDC01 (sample SAMEA94258168, study PRJEB24077) | hot springs metagenome | biome: Aquatic biome; feature: Water | place: India | collected 2012-12-06 | depth 5 m | reverse complement strand
CGATCAGCGCCCACCGCGACAGCGGTTTAGTTCAACGTGAGGTAGACGACATTTTCGTCCGATAAGACGAACGCTGTCCGGATAAGCAAACAAACCGGACACCGGATTTCTTCTTCATTTCAACGTCCTCCGTTTGCTTACCCGTTTACGCACGGTACGAAAGAGGCCGTGAAACCGGACACCCCGCCAACCCATGTCCGCGGCCTTTGGAATTCCATCCAATTATGCACAAATAGATAAGCAAGCGGCCGCGGCGCGCACGCCCTACTTGAACGAGAACACATACCTCACATCCACCGCCTGCTCCGTCCCCGTGCTGCCGATCAGCGCGAGGTGGCGGGTGAGGTTCCAGGTGAGCTTGACGACGCTGGTGGCGCCGGCCACGCCTTGTTCGTAGGTGAGCAGCGCGTTCGATGACAGGCGCTTGCCGACGCTGACGACCTGGCCGCCGACGGTGGTCGTGTTGTTCGACGAAGTGACGACCTGGCTGCGCGGGCCGGTGGTCGTGCTGCTCTGGGTCAGCGCGATTTGGTCAAGGCCGAGCGCCTGCGCGAGCGAGCCGGTGATCCCTTCGCCCTCGCCGCCGAGCAGCGCGCTGGCGGCGGTGGCGAGCAGCGACAGGTCGGAGCCGCCGGCGCGGTCCTGGCCGCGGCCGAGGACGATCCACGACAGCTTTTCGCTGTCCGGCATGGCCGAGTCGGACACCAGCCGCACGCGCGGCTTCAGCACCGTGCCGCTGACTTCGACGCCGGCCTGCACCGGCAGGTTGGGGCGGATGGCGCGCACGTTGAGACCAGGGTTGGACACCGAGCCCTGGAAGCTGATGACGCCGCGCTCGATCACCAGGTCCTGACCGTAGGCGCGGTAGCGGCCGTCGACGGTGCGGATGTTGCCGGTGGCGCGCAGGCCGCGGCCTTCGTCGCGCAGCGCGAGCTGGCCGGTCAGTCGCGTATCGAGCCCGCGGCCCTTGAAGTAGACGCGCTCGCCGAGATCGACGTCGATCGCCAGGCCGAGCGGCGGGCCGGCGGCCTCTTCCGGCGTGCGGCCCTTGATGACCACGTCGTCGCCGAGCGTGGGCGCCGACTGCTCCGGCACGGTGAACAGACCGGCGTCGGCCTTCAGCGCCAGCTGAAGTTTCATGCCCTCCTTCGCCGAGCCGCGCACCGTGCCATCGCCGGACAGCATGAGCCACTGTTCGCCGCCCTGCAGCGGCACGAAGCGGCGGATGGCGATGGCAATGTCGGCGCGCGTGGTGGCGAGGTCGACGCTGCCGCGCGCCGACAGCCGACCCGGTTCGCGCGTCAGGACGGCGGCGCCGAGCCGTGCATCCGGCGGCGGGCGGCGGTTGTCGCTTTCGAAACTGAGCGACTGCAGCGTCAGGTGGTCGCCGTCGAACTGCGCGCGCAGTTCGCCGCGCTCCAGCTTGACGCCGGCATCGACCAGCGCGAACGCCAGCGCGTCGCCGTCGATGCGGCCCGACAGCTCAGGCGCGCGCAGCGTGCCGGCCAGCTTCACGTCGCCGCGCAGCCGCCCGGCGGTACTCATGTCGAGGCGCAGCGTGCGGCCGATCCAGGCGAGCGAGGGCACGTCCAGCGTCGCGCTGCCGCGCGTCGGCGCGTCGAGGTCGGGCTGCCACAGGCTGCCGTCGCGGCGCAGCGGCAGCGCCACTTCGGCGCGCGCCTCGCCGATGTCCGGACCGGCCAGCACCGCCTTCGCCAGTGCTTCGCGGCCGGCGAAGGTCACATCGACGCGCGCCGCCGACAGCGCCAGTTCGTTGCGCGTTTCGCCCGACACCACCACGTTGCCGGCTTCGCGGAACAGCGACAGCGTGCCGTCGATGCGCTCGTCGCCTGCCAGCAGTGCGGCCAGCGACCAGTCGGCGCCGAGCTTCAGCGGCGCGCGCACATTGATGCCGGCGGCGCGGTCGCGCCACACCAGGCGCAGCGGCACGCCGCGGGCGCGGCCGCGTGCATCGAGCCGCTCGGGTGTCCAGCCGGTGTGCGCCAGCACCAACTCGCCACCGCCAGTCAGCGCAAAGCGCGCGTCGTCGAGCGTCGCCTGCTGCGGCGACGCGCTGAGCCGCGCGGGTGCGCTGAGCGTCGCACTCAGTTCGGACGAAATCACCAGCGCCAGCCGGTCGATGATGCCCGACCAGGCCGGGCCGTCACCCAGCGCGCCGTGCGCGGCCAGCTTCAGCGACGGCTTGGCTGGCGTGTCACCGCGCTCAGTCGGCAGCGCGCCGGCGACGATGTCGGCATCCAGCGTATGTGCGGCGCGCGTGCCTGCGATGTGGATGCGCAGCTGCTCGACCGGCACCGGCACCGGCGCCTGCGGGCTGCGCAGGTCGGCGGCGTCGAGCGCGAGGCGCAGGCGACCGTCGGCCCCCGGAGCCAGTTCGGCGTCGATGTCGGCGCGCAACACGCTGCCCAGTTCGCCCAGCGCCAGCGCGCGAGCCTGCAATTGCAGGCGTCCGTGCGGCGCCGGAATGCTGCCGGCGAGGCGCCCGCTGCCGGACACGCGCCCGGCCAGCGTCTGCCCGGTGAGTGCGCGCAGCGCCGCGAGATTGCGCGCGTCGAGGGTCCAGTCCAGCGCGTCCTGCGCGCCGCCGAAGCCGCCCTGCGCGGTCAGACTGTTGCCCGACCAGTCGAGCGCGACATCGACGCCGGACAGGCGCTGCCCCTGCAGGCGCAGCTTCGCGCGGCCGGCCAGCGGCTCGCCGATCAGCGTGCTCGGCTCGATGTCCAGCGCGGCGCGCAGATCGATCTGCGGACCCAGACGGCCGGCGGCGTCGAAGCGGGCCGACAGCGACGCGGCCGGTGCCTTCACGAAGGCCGACGGATCGAACTTCTGCAGTCGGCCGTCGACCGTGAAGGCCAGCGTGTCATCCAGCTTGAGCGTGCCGCGCATGCCGGCCTGAGCGCCGCGCGCGGAAAGGTCGGCCTGCGCCAGCGTGAGCAGCGCGTCGGCGACATGGCCGCTCGCCTTCAGCGCGAGGCGGCTGGGGCCACGGTCGGTCAGGTCGACGACAAACTGCTGGCGCGCGCCCGAGGCCTGGATATCGATCCGTCCACCGAGCTTCGTGCGCACACCCTGAGCGTGCAGTTGCGCGCTGTCGATGTCGCGCAGCGTCAGTGCGGCGGTGATCGGCAGGTCGCCGCCGCTGCGCCAGCCAACCTCGCCACGGACTTCGCCGCCGCCGGCCAGCGCGACGCGCAGATCGCGCACATCGACCGCCGCCGCCTCTGCTTCGATGCGTGCAGTCAGGGCGGTCACCGGTGCCCGCCCCTGATCGATACGACCCGGCGCGGCGTTGGCCGCGCTCAGCGTGCCGGTCAGCGCCAGCGCATCGCTGTCGCGCGGCGCGAGATCGGCGTGCACCGTCCACCGGCCGGACGGCGCAGACGGGTGCAGGCTGTGCGGATCGAATTCGTCGAGCGCCAGCTTCAGCGCCGCCAGCGGTTGCGCGGCGAACGGTCGCACGCCGACGCGCGCGGTACCCGACAGGCCATAGCCGCTGGCGCGCAGATCGACGTCGGCCGCTTCGGCCAGCGCGCCGCCCAGCGTGGCCTGCGCCGCGTAGTCGGCCGCCTTGAAGTTCAGTTCGCCGTTCAGCGCGAAGGGCGCGGCGCCGCCGAGCTGCAACCGGCCGTCGAGCGCGCCCCAGGGCGTGCCGAGCGACAGCGAATCCAGGCGGTGCGTACGCCCGTCAGATTCCACTTGCGCGTGCAGCGCGTCGAGCACGATGTTGTCGACCGCAGGGGTGGCGTAGTCGGCCAGCACCAGCCGTCCGATCTCGACCTGCGCGTTCAACGACAGCGGCAGTTCGAGGCTGGTGGGCACCACCGGCGCCTCGTCGCTGGGCGAGGTGGCAATGCGCAACTCATCGACCGACAGCCGGGCGATGTCCAGCCGGCCGCGCAGCAGCGCCGAGGCGCTCCAGTCGAGCGCCACCGCCCGCGCGTCGATGCGCAGGCTGCCGTCGTCATGGACCAGCCGCGCCAGACGCGGCGTGTCGACCAGGCTGCCGCTCGCGACTTCGATCTGCAACGCCGGCACGGCCCACTGCGCAACCGCGGCCACTGCCCGCAAGCCGCTCTGCGTCGCCAGCGCCCAGTACACAGCGAGCACGGGCAAGGCGAGCAGCGCGAGGTCGGTGAGGGCCAGCCCGAACAGCCGGCGGCGGCGCGGCGGCGGCGCGGAGTTGTCTGCAGGTTCGCTTTCTGTCATCGCTCTGTCAGGCATGCATGTCCGGACCTGACAGCGTCCCGACACCAGCGTTCGCGCGTCAGCTTTCGCGCATCGAACGACGGGTCACGTTGATCACCGGATCGAGCAGGTAGTCGAGCATGCTGCGCTCGCGCGTACGCAAGAAAGCCTCGACCGGCATGCCCGGCTCGATGCGCTCGGCCGGCCGGGCGTCGAGCGTCACGTGCACCGTGTAGTAAGGCGTGCCGTGCGCCGGATCGATCAGGCGGTCGGCCGACACATAGCTCACCTTGCCGCTGACCAGCGGCGTGGTGCGGGCGTTGTAGGCGGCCAGCCGGACTTCGGCCGGCATGCCGGTGTGCACCTCTTCGACGTCCTGCGGCTGCACCCTCACCTCGACCACCAGCGCGGTTTCGTCCGGCACGATGTCGACGATGGGGTCACCGGCGCGCACGACGCCGCCCACGGTATGCACCTGCAGGTTCACCGCGCGGCCGGCCACCGGCGCAATGACCTCCTTGCGCAGACTGCTGTCCTTCGCGGGGTTGAGCCGCGCCTGCAGGTCGAGCAGCTTGCGCCCGGTCAGTTGCGCCTCGTCGACCGCGCGCTGCACGAAGTCGGCTCGCAGCTGCGCCTTGCGCAGCCGGAAGTCGCCGATGTTCTGCCGCGTGCGCGACAGCATGGCCTGGTGCTCGGCCATCTCCGCCTCGCGTATCGCCAGGCCGCTGCGCAGTTCGAGCAGCCGTGTGTGCTGGATGAATTTCTGCTCGGCCAGTTTTTCAGACGCCTGCAGTTGCTCGCGCAGGGCCGCCACCGCCCGCTGGTCGGCCTCTACCTGCACCTGCACGTCGGACGCTTCGCGCTGCGCCTCGACCGCCTGCGCTTCGAGCAGTGCCAACTGCTCGCGCAGGTTGTCGCGCCGCGTGCGGAACAGCCGCTGCTCGCCGTCGATCAGGCTGCGGTAGCGCGGCGACGATGCGAGCTCGGCGAGATCGTCGGGCAGCGCCAGCGCCGGCAGTTCGCGTTTCTCCGATTCGAGCCGGGCCAGCGTCAGCCGCTCGCCGATGATTTCGTTCTCGATCGCATCGAGCGAGGCGTCGACGCGTGCGTCGCCAAGCACCAGCAGCACCTGACCCGCCTGCACCACGTCGCCGTCGCGCACCCGCAGTTCGGCGACGATGCCGCCCTCCAGGTGCTGCACCGTCTTGCGTTCGCCGGACACGCGCACTTCACCGCCGGCGACCACGGCGCCTGAAACCGGCGCCAGTTCCGCCCAGGCCAGCATCGCGGCCAGCGTGCCGCCGATCACCCACAGCCCGGCGCGGACCACGCGGTCGCGCGCCAGCGACGGCAGGCCGGCATCAAGCTCGATGGCCATGCTGCGCACCTCCCTGCTGTGCCGCTCTGTCATTCAACGCCGTCACGCGCGGGCTGCGCGTGACGCGGGCGGCGATCTCGGCGTAATCACCGTACTGCTCGACCACGCCATCGCGCAGCACCAGCAGCTTGTCCATGCCCTGCAGCATGCGCGGCCGGTGCGCCACCACGACGGCCGTGATGCCGCGCTCGCGCAGCCGCGCCAGCATGTCGAGCAAGGCGTCCTCACCTTCGGCGTCGAGGTTGGCGTTCGGTTCGTCGAGCAGCACCAGCGCCGGCGAACCATAAAGCGCACGGGCGATGCCGACGCGTGCGCGCTGGCCCGCCGACAGCTGGGCACCGCCCTCGCCCACCTCGGTGTCGTAGCCCTGCGGCAGCCGCAGGATGAGTTCGTGCGCACCGCACAGCTTCGCGGCGTCGATCACCGCGTCGGCGTCCGGCGACGGCTGCATGCGGGCGATGTTCTCGGCCACCGTGCCGGGGAACAGTTCGACGTTCTGCGGCAGATAGCCGATTGCCGCGCCCAGCGTGTCCGGCGGGTAGTCCTGCAGCCGCGCGCCGTCGAGGCGCACGGCGCCGGACGCCGGTGTCCAGATGCCGGCCAGCAGGCGCAGCAAGGCGGTCTTGCCGGCACCGCTCGGGCCGATCACGGCCAGTTGCTGACCAGCCTGCAGCGAGAAACCGACGCCGCGCAGCAGCACGCGCTGGCCGGCCATCATGGTGAGCGCTTCGACATCGAGCCGGCCGGTCGGCTGCGGCAGCGGATGCGGCTCGCGCGCCTGTTCGCTGCCTTCGAGCAGCGACGAAAGCCTCGCCACCGACTCACGGAAGTCGAACAGGCTGCGCCAGCTCGACACGATGGCTTCGACCGGCGACAGCGCACGCGCCAAAATCAGCGTGCCGGCCATCATGGCGCCGGAGCCGAGGTCGCCGCGCACCACCAGCCAGGCGCCGCAGCCGAGCATGAGCACCTGCAGGTAGAGACGGACGAAGCGCGTGAGGCCGGTCCAGGGTGCGCCGACCGCCTGCGACGCGGCGCTGGCGCGGATCACCTCGTCGTTCAGCGCGCCCCAGCGGCGGCCCAGATCGGGCGCCATGCCCATCGCGCGGACCGCGTCGGCATTGCGCACCGAGGCATCGATGAACTGCGAGGAGGCGCGCGACGCACGGGCCGACACTTCGTTGTAGTGACGGGTGACGCGGCTGTTGATCCAGGCGCAGGCCAGCAGCACCAGCGCGCCGACGGTCGCCACGATGCCGAGCAGTGGATGGAAGACGAAGATGAGCAGCAGGAAGAGCGGCGCCCAGGGCGCGTCGAACAGCGCGATCACGCCGGGCCCGGTCAGGAAACCACGCACATTGGCGATGTCGCGGATGTACTGGGTCTGCGCCGGATGGCCGGGCGATCCGGCCTCGGCGAACAGTCGCGTAACCACCTGCGGGCCGAGCGCACGGTCCAGCCCGAAGGCGCATGACATGAGCAGACGCGCACGCACCTGGTCGAGCAGCATCATGCCGACCAGCGCGATCGTCGTGACCAGCGTCAGCATCACCAGGGTCGGCACGCTGCGGCTGGCGAACACGCGGTCGAACACCTCCAGCGTGTAGAAGGGCAAGGCCAGCGCGAGCAGGTTCAGCACCAGGCTGAACAGCGCAGCCCAGAAAAGATGCCGGCGACAGGCCTGAATGAAGGCGTTCAAGCGGAATCCTCGAGTTCTTCTGTCTTATCCGGGCGCCATCTTGGCACCGGCGGGCCGCTTGTCAAACCACCTTGCCTCAGAACGCGATGGCCAGCGAAAAATGCGGCCGCCACTGACGCTCCCGTTCGCCGTAGGCGAGGTCGAAGGCGATCGGGCCGGCCGGTGAGCGCCAGCGCACGCCGGCGCCGACACCGAAGGCGGGTTTGAAGTCCTCGCGCGTGTCGGCGGCGTCGCCGGCATCAACGAAGAACGCCGCGCCCCAGGTGTCGGACGTCCAGTGCACGTACTCGACGCTGGCCACGCCGAGCGCGCGGCCGCCGACGATGGCGCTGCCCTGGCGCACGCCCAGTTCGAGGTAGTCGTAGCCGCGCACGGTGGTCGAGCCGCCGGTGCGGAACAGGAAGTCCTGCGGCAGTGCCTCGGTCACGCCGCCGGTCAGGCCGACCTCGCCGCGCAGGATGAGCTGGTCGCGCTGGCCGACCGGGATGAACCACTGGCCCTTCAGATAGCCGCGCAGGAAATTGGCGTCGGACAGCAGGCCCTTCACACCGCCGCCGATCTGCGCGTTCAGCACCCAGCCGTCGCGCGGGTTGAACAGATCGTCGACGCGGCGCCAGGTCCACGAGGTGTTCAGCGCCAGCGACTGCTGCGTGCTCTGCACCAGGCCGTCGATCTCGCGCTGTTCGCGCTGCAGACTGAGCGAGTGGCGGATTTCGATGTCGCCCCTCACGCGTGCGCGCACGATGCCGGCGCCGACCCGGCGGGTAATCAGGTCCTGGATGTCGGCGTTCTCGGCCAGCACGCCGAAGCTGTCGCGATAGCCGTCCTCGTGCGGCGGCAGCATGACGTCGGCGAAGGCGATCTGGCGCAGCTGTTCCAGCCGAACCGCGCTGTTGAGCAGCCAGGAACGCTTGAACAGATTGTTGTCCGACCAGCCCACCTCGCCGCGATAGCCGGTATTGCTGCTCAGGCCGGCACCGAAGGACAGGCGGCGCGAACTGGCTTCGGTTACCGCTACGCGCACCGGCGTCGCGTCGGCACGGGCTGGGTCGACGTCGGCGAGGATCTGTACCGAACTGAAATAGGGTGACGACAGCAGTGAGCGCTCGAAGGCGAGCACCGCTTCGGTCGAGTATGGGTCGCCCGGCTTGATGGTCGAGTAACGGCGCACCAGATCGAGGTCGTGCAGCGCCAGCCCGGTCGCCTCGATGTCGCCGAAGCGAAAGGCCGGGCCACTGTCGAAACGCACGCTGAGGTCCACGCGCGCGCTGTCCGGGTCGACTTCGGCGCGGCTGTCGCCCATCACGGCGGCCGCGTAGTCGCGCGCGGTCAGGTCTTCGAGCAGCGTCTGCTTGGCGGCCGACCAGTCCGCCTGGCGGAAGGGCTGGCCCTCGGCCAGTCGCCAGCCGGCACGCAGTGCGGCACGGCGGGCCGCACGTTCGTCGCCTTCGCCCGCCAGATCGCCGTCGAACACGATGGACACCGACGACACGCGCGTCCGCTCGCCCGGCTCGATGCGCAGCACCGGTGGCTGGCCGGCGATGTCGAAGGTGGGGCTGAACCAGCCCTCGGTGGCGAGCAGCTCGGTCATTTCGCGGCGCACGCGGCGCAGCGTGCGCCGCTCGGCGCGCTCGTCGTCGAGTCGCTCGCGCAACTGCAGCGAGCGCGCGTGCTCGTTCAGCATCGCGATGACCGGCGCCGGCAGCCCCGGTGCCTCGATGGTCAGACGACCGAGGTCGATGTCCAGTGGTGCCTGCGCTTCGTCAGGCGCATCGACGGGGTCGTCGGCGGCCTGCACCGTTGCACCGGCCAGCAGCGCAAGGCCGGCGCAGAGGATGAAACGGCGCAATCAGCTCGCGCTCAGCAGCTCGACCTCGAACACCAGCGTGGCGTTCGGCGGAATGACACCACCGGCACCACGGGCGCCGTAGCCCAGCTGCGGCGGGATGGTGAGCTTGCGCACGCCGCCTTCCTTCATGCCAACGACACCCTGGTCCCAGCCGCGGATGACCTGGCCGCCGCCCAGATTGAAGCTGAAGGGCTGGCCACGGTCCTTGCTGGAATCAAACTTGCGACCGTTGGTGAGCCAGCCGGTGTAATGCACGCTGACGCGCTGACCGGGCACCGCTTCGCGGCCGGAGCCTTCGGTGATGTCCTCGATCTCCAGTTCGCCCGAATTGCGGATGACCGACAGCAGCTCGACCTCGAACACCAGCGTGGCATTCGGCGGAATGACGCCGCCAGCGCCGCGCTCGCCGTAACCCAGATGCGGCGGGATGGTGAGCTTGCGCACGCCGCCTTCCTTCATGCCGGTGACGCCCTCGTCCCAGCCGCGGATGACCTGACCGGCGCCCAGTTGGAAGCTGAACGGGTCGTTGCGGTCCTTGCTCGAATCGAACTTGCGTCCGTCGGTGAGCCAGCCGGTGTAATGCACGCTGACCTCGTGACCCGATGCCGCTTCATGGCCGGTGCCCGGCGTGGTGTCCTCGATGACGAGGCCGCTTTCGGTGGTGCTTGAAGTCATTGTGTTCATCCCGCGAAGTTGGAAAAGAATGAAGTGTACTCAGCGCAGCTGGGTTTTGACGCGCCCGGCAAACAGTTTGCGCAACTTCGCCACCTTGGGCGCGATCACCGCCATGCAGTAGGGCTGCAGCGGATTGTGTTCGTAGTAGGCGACGTGGTGATCCTCGGCCGGCCAGAACTGCACCGCGCCCTCGATCTGCGTCCGCACCGGCGCGGCATAGGTGCTGGCCGCCGTGAGACGGTCGATGGCGGCGCGCACCGCCTGCCGCTGCGCGTCGTCGCGACAGAACACGACCGAGCGGTACTGGGTGCCGACGTCGTTGCCCTGACGGTTCTCGGTGGTCGGGTCGTGCAGCGCGAAGAACACATCGAGCAGCGCGTCCAGAGTGGTCAGCGAGGCGTCGAAAGTGACGCGCAGCACCTCGGCGTGCCCGGTCTGGCCGGCACAGACCTGATCGTAGGTCGGGTTGTCGACGTGGCCGCCGGCATACCCTGGCTCGACCCGTATCACCCCCTCGACCCGGTTGAACACGGCTTCGAGGCACCAGAAGCAACCTCCTCCAAGAATCACGGTCTGCGTGGGCACGGCATTCATCGTTCTCCCCCTGTCGTTGGTGTCCCGATCCTGATCGACCGGGCACTTTCCACGAGGTTCATCCGATGAGACAGATGCCTCGCGCTGCAACATGCAGACGGGACACAAACCTTGTATCGTGCGTCGCGTTTCCCGTACCCATAAATCGAGCAGGAATCTTCGCTAATGCTCTCTCAGGAAGCCTTGCAGGACTGGCGTGGCCTCGCGCTGCGCGTGGAAGAGGAAGTGCGTCGCGCAGTGGTCGGGCAGGACGACACGCTCCGGTTGATCAACGTTGCGCTGTTCGCCCGCGGCCACGTGCTGCTGGAAGGTGACGTCGGCGTCGGCAAGACCACGGTGCTGCGCGCCTTCGCCCGCGCCATCGGTGGCGACTTCGAGCGCGTCGAAGGCACCGTCGACCTGATGCCGAACGACCTCGTCTATCACACGTATGTAGACAGCGAGGGCAAGCCGCGCATCGAACCCGGCCCACTGCTGCGTCACGGCGAGCGCCTGACCACCTTCTTCTTCAACGAAATCAACCGTGCCCGCCCGCAGGTGCAGTCGCTGCTGCTGCGCGCGATGGCCGAGCGCACGCTGTCCGCCTTCAACCGCGA